>Ga0209721_1000935_pt1 | contig 23884 bp, 23 predicted proteins | sample TshhotsprinmetaG_FD_184139 | JGI IMG/M metagenome (GOLD analysis project Ga0209721, IMG submission 184139) | Hot spring microbial communities from South Africa to study Microbial Dark Matter (Phase II) - Tshipise hot spring metaG (SPAdes)... | ecosystem: Environmental > Aquatic > Thermal springs...
GAGAGGCTTTGTCTGATACCACCTCTGCGCATAACCTCACTATTGAGTCATTGATACGCAGAATTTGCTGTGACGACTCCCCGTTCTTTTGAACTGGGCTTCGCGGTTCTCACGGGACGGCCCACGCCGTACCCATCCCCGCAGGCTCCGTCCGAGCCCTTCGGCGGTCGGGTGCACGCCCCGCCCGGGCCAGGATGTTAATGGCAGCAGCCACATCCCGGTGCTGGTGGACACCGCACCGAGGACAGGTGTACGCCCGCACCCAGAGCGGGCGTTTTTCCCTGTAGCCGCACGCCGGACAGTCCTGGCTGGTATGCTTGGGGTCTACACCTACGACCTGCCTACCAGCCTCTTCCGCTTTGTAGGCGAGGATGGCAAGAAACTGCCCCCAGCCCGCGTCCAGCACCCCCTTGGCGAGCCGGGAGCGGGCCAGGCCGATGACGTTCAGGTCTTCGTGGACAATCGTGCCATATCTGCCAACAAGCCTCCTTGCTACTTTGTGGTGGAAGTCTTTGCGTTGGTTGGCGATTTTGCGGTGCAGCCTGGCCACCCGCCGTCTGGCCCGGCGGCGGCGGTTGCTCCCCCGCTTCTTCCTGGACAGGCTGCGCTGGGCGCTGGCAAGCTGGTTTTGGGCCTCCTGAAAGTATCGGGGGGCCTCGACCATCTCCCCCTCCGAGGTGACCAGGAAGTGGGGGTTTGTCCCCAAGTCAATCCCAATAGCCTCTTGGGACTGCGGCAGGGGTACAGCCTCGACCGCGCAGCTGAACACCACATACCAATGCTCCCCCTCTTGCTTCACCGTCGCGGTCTTGACCTTCCCTTCGAGCGGGCGGTGGAACCTGCACCTGACCGAGCCGATGCCGTAGAGGAAGACCCGCTTCCCGCCTTCCTGTACCTTGACCCCGGTTTGGCCTGCCTGGGGGAAGGTGAACGAGTCGTAGCGCTCCTGTCCCTTGAAGCGGGGGTAGCCCGCTTTCTGTTTTGCCCTGACCCGGCGGAAAAAGCCCTGGAAGGCTTTATCTACCCGGTCGATGACGTTCTGCAAGACCTGGGAGTGGACGCCCTTGTACTCCGGCAGCTCGGTGCGTATCCCGGGCAGCCAGCGTTTTTGCTCGTAGAGGCCCACCGTTTTGCCCGCTTTCCGGTAGGCCTCCCGCCGCTCCTGCAAAGCCGCGTTGTACAGCTGGCGGCACAGCGCAAGGGTGCGCTCCAGGTCTTTGCGCTGGGGCTGGGTGGGGTACAAGCGGTACTTGAACGCCTTCCTAATCATCTTCTTCGGGCGCGCGGATATGATAGCGCATCCGCCGCCCACTATGCTATGTGCTCCTTCGGAGCACGAAGGGGAGTCCATGTATCCTCGGTTTACAAACCGGGGGATTATAGCTCCCCCACACCCCCTCTTTTTTCTAAACTGCAGGGGTGCGGCTGGTCGGGTTGCTGCTGATTCTTTCGGGTGGGATCTTTTGGTTAATCAGGGATGTGCAGGCCCGTCCCATTGCCCACCCGCCGGGCGTGTTGGCCCCCCATGCGCCCTTCCAGGCCCAACTCTCTCCACAGAGCGAGGTGCGCCTGGGGAAGCCCGGTTTTGAGTTCAAGCCGGTGGCCTACATCGAGCTCGAGGCCCGGGTGCTATCCAAACGCCTCTACCGCTACGATGCAGCCGCGGCCATTTCACCGATAGACCTGGCCCTGGGCTGGGGTCGCATGTCCGATACGGCGGTAATTCGCAAACTCAGCATTCGCCAGTCGGATCGTTTCTATTTTTATTCCTGGAGCCAGGATCCCCCCATCCCGGTGGGCGAAATTGTCGCCAATAGCGCCAACATGCACCTGATTCCCGGCAACCCCAACATCGAGCAGCGGCTCAGGCGCGTTAAGCCCGGCAACGTAGTGCGCATCCAGGGGTTTCTGGTGAATGTCACGGGGGCCAACGGGTTTACCTGGAACACCTCGACCGTGCGCTACGACACCGGCAACGGGGCCTGCGAGATTGTTTGGGTCGCCGATCTGATGGTGAAGTAGCCAAGAAGAGGAGTGGGCCGGCCGCCAAAAGACAGAAGCAAAGCGACCCGGCATATACAGCTACGCTCCCCTGAACCCGCGCTCCCAAATTCCAAAGCGCAGTTCCTCTGGAATCCCTACCCCTGACTGCTTCAGGGCCAGCAGGATCTGCCCCCGGTGGTGCGACTCGTGGGCAATCAAATAGCCCATCAGCAACGGACCCAACCGCTGGGGGTTTTTGATGCGCGGGTCGTGAGTCAGGGTTGCTTTCAGGACAGCCTCGACGGCATCGGCAGAGGTGGCCAGTGCGCTTTGTAGTTCGTTGCGGCTGGGCGAAGCCCCCTTCACAAACCTCGGCACATCCCCCTGAAAGGCCCTGGGCAGGTGGCTTACCCGAACCTCGTGCATGTGCGCGAATACACGAGCCACGTCGCGCCCAGTGGAGGGCTTGCCGCTCCTGAGCAGTGGAACCGAGCCGAAACCCTCGTCGGGGATGCTGCTTAGCAGCATCTGGTTAATGGCTTCATGGGTTCGCCAGGCTTGCAGGATGTTTTCGAGCACGAGGGTTGTCTCCAAACGTAACTTACCATCATACACCGTATCCGTGCTTTTGTGTATGTTATTTACATAACCCAACCCCGGGTGTTATACTCCCCGGATGGACAGGATTATCGTCCGTGGGGCCAAAGAGCACAACCTGAAGAACATTACCGTTGAGCTGCCCCGGGGGCAGTTCATCGTCATTACAGGGGTCTCGGGCTCGGGCAAGAGTACCCTGGCCTTCGACACCATCTACGCCGAGGGACAGCGGCGGTATGTGGAGAGCCTCTCGTCGTATGCCCGGCAGTTTCTGGGGGTGATGGAAAAGCCCGATGTGGAGAGCATCGAAGGGCTTTCACCGGCCATCTCTATCGACCAGAAAACCACCTCGCACAACCCCCGCTCCACGGTGGGCACCGTCACCGAGGTGCACGACTACCTGCGCCTGCTGTTCGCCCGCGTCGGCACGGCCTACTGCCCGCACTGCGGGCGGCCCATCGAGCGGCAGTCGGCCTCGGAGATCACCGACCGGCTCTTCCGGCAGCCCGAGGGCACCAAGGCCATCCTGATGGCCCCGGTGGTTCGGGGTCGCAAGGGCGAGTACCGCAAGGAGTTTCAGCAGCTTCAGAAGGAGGGCTACGCACGGGTGCGGGTGGACGGGGTCCTCTACACCCTCGAGGAGGCCTTAGGCCTTAAGCTGGAAAAGTACGAGAAGCACGACATCGAGCTGGTGGTGGACCGGGTGGTCTTGAAGCCTGAGGAGCGCACCCGCATCGCCGAGTCGGTGGAGCTGGCCTTGTTGCGCGGCGAGGGGCTGATGCGGGTGCTGTACCCCGATAGCGGCCAGGAGGAGCTTTTCTCGGAGAAGTTTGCCTGCCCGGAGCATGGCAGCGTGCTCGAGGAGTTGGAACCTCGCATCTTCTCCTTTAACGCGCCCTACGGGGCCTGCCCGGACTGCTCGGGCCTGGGCTACAACCAGGTCTTCGACCCCGAGCTGATCGTGAACCCCGAGCTGTCGCTGGCCGAGGGGGCCATCCTCCCCTGGAGCAAAGGCCGGGATAACGGCAAGGGCTATCTGTGGGACCGGTTGCGGGCCCTCTCCGAGCACCTGGGCTTCGATATGAAGACCCCCTACAAGCAGCTTTCGCCGGAGGCCCAGCAGGCTGTGTTGCACGGCCTGCCCGAGCCCTTTGAAGTGGTGTTTAGGCGCAACGGGCGCGAGACCATGCGCTTTATGGTGAGCTACGAAGGGGTGATTCCTTGGCTCGAGGGCCGCTACCGCGAAACCGAGTCCGAAGGTCTGCGCGAGGCCCTGGAAGCCTACATGACCCTAATGGCGTGCCCGACTTGTGGGGGTACGCGCTACAAACGCGAGGTACTCTCGGTGCGGGTCGGGCAGTTCAACATCGCCGAGGTTTCCAACCTGCCGGTACGTGAGGCCAAGCAGTTTTTCCAGGCGATTGCCCACAACAACATCGTGGAGGAAGGGGAGAAGTTGCGGGCCTTCCGCATCCACCTAGACGACCTGGCCGAACCGAAGGAGAAGCGCAACCTGAACGAGTTCCAGATGCAGATTGCGGCTCCCATCTGGCGCGAGATATACAGCCGCTTGGGTTTCCTGGAGGACGTGGGCTTGGACTACCTGACCCTTGACCGGGCGGCCAACACCCTTTCGGGCGGTGAGGCTCAGCGCATCCGCCTGGCCACCCAGGTCGGCTCGGGCCTGACCGGGGTGCTCTACGTGCTGGATGAGCCATCTATTGGTTTGCATCCCCGCGACAACCAGCGCCTGCTGAGCACCCTCAAGAAGCTGCGCGACCTGGGCAACACCCTGTTGGTAGTGGAGCACGACGAAGAAACCATGCGCGAGGCCGACTGGATCGTGGACATGGGGCCTGGCGCGGGCGTGCATGGCGGCCAGATCGTTGCCGAGGGTACCCTCGAGCAGATCATCGCCCATCCCGAAAGCCTGACCGGAGCCTACCTCAGGGGCACCAAGCACATTCCAGTGCCCAAGACCCGGCGCAAGGGCAACGGCAAATCGCTCCTGGTCAAAGGTGCCCGCGAGCACAACCTCAAGAACGTTGACCTGAGAATTCCATTGGGCAAATTTGTGGCCATTACCGGACCCTCGGGGTCGGGAAAGTCGACGCTTATCCACGACATCCTCTACTCGGCGCTGGCTCGAGACCTGATGCGGGCCAAGGCCATTCCCGGCAAGTTTTCTGGTCTAGAGGGCATCGAACACCTCGACAAGGTGATCGAGATAGACCAGTCGCCCATCGGGCGCACTCCGCGCTCTAACCCGGCCACTTACACCGGTATTTTTGACGAGATTCGCGACCTCTTCTCCAAGACCCCCGAAGCCCGCAAGCGCGGCTACGAGGCCGGACGTTTCAGCTTCAACGTCAAGGGTGGGCGTTGCGAGGCCTGTAGTGGCGATGGCACCAAGAAGATCGAGATGCTCTTTTTGCCCGACCTCTACGTGCAGTGTGAGGTCTGCAAGGGCAAGCGCTACAATAAGGAAACCCTCGAGGTACGTCTGCGTGGTAAGAACATCGCTGATGTGCTGGACATGACGGTGGAAGAATCCCTGGAATTCTTCGCCAACATCCCCACCATTGCCCGCAAACTGCAGCTGATGCTGGATGTCGGGCTGGGTTATATGAAGCTGGGCCAGCCCTCGCCCACCCTCTCGGGTGGTGAGGCCCAGCGCATCAAGCTTTCCACCGAGCTGGGCCGTCGCTCCACCGGGCGCACCCTCTACATCCTGGACGAGCCCACAACCGGCCTGCATTTCGAGGACACCGCCAAACTGCTGCATGTGCTGCACCGCTTGGTTGAGGGTGGCAACACCGTGGTGGTGATTGAGCACAACATGGATGTGGTCAAAACCGCCGACTGGGTGATCGACCTGGGGCCGGAGGGCGGTGCGCGCGGCGGTCAGATAGTGGCTGAAGGCACCCCTGAAGAGGTGGCCCAGACCAGCAGCCCTACTGGGGCCTTCCTGGCTCGCATTCCCGAGATCAAACAGAAGGTGGGCGTGGCGGCAGACTAAACCTATGGTACCAGACTCGGTTCGTTCGTCACCGAATAGCAACGAGCCAACCCGTCCCTAGGTGGAAGCTTTCATCGCTGGCTGTCAGGGAGATGCCTGTATTGCCGAGCAAAGGGAGAAGTGGGGTGTGCTCTGGGACTCTGTTGCGCCGCACGCGGCGCAACCAAGCCTCTAGAGTTTTTTTGAATCCGGGATGACTGGTTTTTGGAATCCGCCGATTAGATGGTTGCATTAGCGCCTTGCAATCATCGTGACCGTCACATCCAGCCGCCGTCCGTTGCGCCAGATGGTCAGGTTGACCCGATCGCCTGGACGGTAGCGGGCGATGGTCTGGGTTACCTCGCTGGCATTGCGCATCGTACGACCGCCCACAGCCAGGATGATGTCTCCCAAGCTGACCAGTTTGCCTCGCTGGTCGCGCTGGGCCGGGCGCAGACCCGCCCGTGCGGCCGGGCTGCCGGGCTGCACCTTCTCGATCATGGCCCCTCGTGTAGAGAGCAGACCAACCCGCCCCAGCAGGATGGGATCGAGTTCACCCAGGTCGAGCAGGGTGGCCCCCAGGTTGCCGCGCTGGGGCACGCCGAAGCGCTCGAGGTCGCTCACGCTTTGCCGTACCAGGTCGCTGGGAATGGCCACGCCCACGCCCCCCACGCCGCTCAGATCGCCCAGGGTGGCGTTGGCCACGCCCACCACCCGCCCCTGCAAGTCCAGCACCGGGCCACCCGAGTTGCCCTGCACGATGCGGGCGTCGGTGAATAGCAGATCGCCTATCTCCGAGCCGATCTCAGGGTCGAGGTCGTTTTTTTCGGCTGCGGTGGGGCCGGCGCCCGCCAGGATGCCGTAGGACGACAGATTGCGCTGTCCAAAGGGGCTTCCAATCACCACCAGCCCCATGCCCACCGGCAGGTTTTGTGAGCTGCCAAAAGATAGCTGGGCTGGAGCGGTCACGCCCTGCACGGTCAGGACAGCGATATCGATGCCTTTGTCGACAGCAAAGACCTGGGCCGGAAAAGAGCGTCCATCGAAGAGCTCCACACTGATGTCGCGCAGGTCCTGGATTACGTGGTAGTTGGTGATGATGCGGGTGGGTGCATAGAAGAAACCGGAGCCGTTGGTGGGGCCCTCGTTCCCGGTCTGGGGGTCGCGCAGAATTCCGGAAATCTTGACCACCGCCGGTAAGGCCCTGCGAATGACCTCTACCCGGGCCACCTCCTCAGGGGTGGTGAGGCGGGGCGCCTGGGCCAGGGCCGGGGTCAGGGTCAGTAGAAATAAGAGGGCAAACACGCGCATCGTCTGCACACCTTTTTCATTCTCATATGCCGATGGTGAGTAATCAATAGCCGCCGCTCTGAAGGCCTCAAAAGTGAGCGGTTGCTTCTGCGAAATGGGTTTGTGTAGACAAAAGCACCTTCTGAGACGTTCAAGAAACCTTAATCTGCCCGGCTACATGACCTCGGGGGCTTGCAAGCCCAGCAGTTGCAACCCTTGCCGCAGGGTACTGCGCAGCGCCTTGACCAGCTCCAGGCGTACCCCGCGCAAGCCCGGGGGGGCGGTCAGAACGGGTGTGGCCGGTTTGCCATCGGGGGTTTTGGCGTTGTAAAAACTGTTCCAGGCAGCGGCCAGATCGAGCAAATACTGCGCCACGATGTGGGGGGCCTTGTTGCGCGCGGCGTCTTGCACCGCCTCTGGAAAGCGCAGAATCGCTTTGGCCAGGGTGGTTTCGTATGAAGTGGCCTGGGTGAAGTCAGGTTGTTTCTGCAAAGCACCCTGCTCCTCAGCCTTGCGCAGAATCGAACCCGCGCGGGCGTAGGCGTACTGGATGTAGGGGCCGGTGTCGCCCTCGAAGCTCAGGGCCTGGTCGTAGCGAAAGTCAATCTGTTTTTTGGCCTCGGTCTTGATCATGGCGAAGCGCACGGCCCCCACGCCGATCTGTTCGGCGGCCTCCAGGGGGTTGGGGTGATCGGGGTTTTTCTCGGCAATCACTTCCAGGACACGCCTGACCGCTTCGTCCATCACCTCGTCCACCGAGACCACGATGCCCTTGCGCCCCGACATCTGCTTGCCCTCCAAAAGCACGGTTTCGTAGGCCAGGTGGAAGCAGTGCTCGGCCAGGTCGTGCCGCCCCTCCACTTCCAGCGAAGCCTGCACCACCCGCAGGGCGTGGCTCTGGCGGGCATCCACCACATTGATGGTCTCGACCGCCCCGCCAAAGGGCATGGGAAGGCCCTCCGGGTGCGTGCTGTACAGCAGGGCGCCGCTGGGCTGGGTATCGTATTCCTTGAAGCGAATCCCCTCCAGAAGCCCCATCTTCCAGAACTGCAGGGCGATGTCCTTGGCGGTGTAGGTGGAGGTTCCATTGGAACGGATGAGCACCAGGTAGGGGTCTTCCAGACCGGGAATAAAGGCGCTGGTGTCCATCACGAAAGCGCCCGCGTACTTGCCTTCGGTCGGGCGCGAGACGTAGGGCGAACCTTCGAGGGCCTGCATGGCCTTGCCCAAAAGCCCTTCGCGCACGATATCCGATTCCCAGACCAGGGCGTTGTACTCGGCTCCCAGGCGGTACATGGTCTGGAGCTGCGAGCGCAGAATCTTGTCCACCTCGAGCCGCAATTGGCCCTCCTCCAGGCGGTGCAGGGTTTTTTGCACGCCCTGTTCGATGGCCGCTTTTTTCTCGGGGTCTTCCATTGCCTGGTGCAGCCGTACGTAGGCCCGGCCCACCCAATGGTCGTATTTCTCCGATGCTCCGGCGCTGCTCAGACCGAAGTACTCCAGAGCGTACAGGCTTTCCGCTGCTTGCCGTCCGGTATCGTCGATGTAGTTCATCACCTCGACCTCGCGCCCAGCAAAGCGCAAAATCCGCGCCAGCGAGTCGCCTAAGCAGATGTTGCGCAGGTGGCCTACGTGCAGCTCCTTGTTGGGGTTGACCGAGGTGTGCTCAAGCAGCACCTTGCCCTCGGTTTTGGGAAACGGCGGGAGGGGCAGCACGGCGCTTTGCACCAGAAAGGCGGGCTCGAGCTCGAAGTTGAGGTAGCCCCCTACCACAAAGGTACGCCTAACCCAGGAGGGCAGCTGAATGTTTTGCAGCAGGTCGGCGGCAATCTGCGGGGGGGCTTTACGCAGGGCACGGGCCAGGCTCATGGCCACCGGGGTGCCGTAGTCCCCCTCCTTGCCAGCAGGGGTTTCCTGTACGATGATTTCGGGCAATTCTGACAGGCCCAGAGCGTTCAGGGCCTGGGCGATGGCTTCCTTGAGCTCGGTTTTGATGTCGGGGCGTTGCGCTAACACCGCAATAGGATAGCAGAAAGAGGCGCTGCAAACTCGCCCGCTTGTGCGCCTTCGACGAGGTATCTCCACTTCCGAAATCTACCTTGCGATTCGGGGCGAGGGCTGGAGACGCTGCAAGATTACACCTTTTTGCTAAACATAAGCCCCGCGCCAGACGCGGGGCTTTATGGGCCACTTTGCGGAGGCCGGGTGTGTGGGGCTTTAGGCCGAAACCACCACCTGGGTATGACGTTGATTCACACTTTCACCTCCTTCGCCCCTGAGTATACGCCAGAACCATACCGGGAAAGGGGATTTTGCACCATGAACGGGCCAGGAGGTTTAGTATAGGCCCGTGAAGCCTCTGGAACACCTGCAAACCCAACTGCCCGCCATCCTGAAAGACCTCGAGGCCATCGTCACCCTGGAATCCCCCTCCTACGACCTGGCAGGGCTCGACCGGGTAGCCCAGTGGATTGCCGCGCATTTCAGCCCCTTTGGTTCGCCAGCTCGCGAAGAGACCGCCCATGGCCCCATGATCCGGGTTGTGGTGCCGGGTTCGGGCAGAAAGGTGCTGGTGCTGTGCCACTTTGATACCGTTCATCCGGTCGGGTCTTTTGCGGTGCCCTGGAAGATCGAAGGCGACCGGGCCTATGGCCCTGGCGTCTACGACATGAAAGGCAACATCGTGCAACTGCTATGGGCCTTGCGCGCCAACCAGGCCCTGGGGCTGGGGTGGCCAGAGCTCGAGCTGCTCTTTACCCCCGATGAAGAGGTCGGCTCGATGGCCAGCCGGCAGGCCATCGAAAGCGGGGCGTTGCGCAACGAGTTGGTGCTGGTGCTGGAAGCTCCCATGGGCAACGGCGACCTCAAAGTAGCCCGCAAGGGGGTAGGCCAGTACAAGCTTACTGCCCACGGCCAGCCGGCCCACCAGGGGGTGGAGCCCGAAAAAGGCATCAATGCCATCGTCGAGCTGGCCCACCAGATACCTAAAATTGTGGCCATGCAAGACTGGGAAAAAGGCACCACCCTGGGGCCCAATGTTATCAAAGGGGGCACCACCAGCAACGTGGTGGCGGCCTCGGCCACAGTGGATATCGATGTGCGGGTTTGGACGATGGCTGAAGCCGAACGGGTCGAGCGTGAATTGAAGGCCTTGCAGCCGGTACTGGCGGGTGCGAAGCTTTCGCTGGAAGGAGGGATGAACCGTCCTCCCATGGAGCCCACCCCGGCCTCGACCAGGCTCTTCGAGATGGCCCGGCGCATCGGTGCAGAAGTGGGGTTGCAACTGGGCCCCGGCCGGGTAGGGGGTGGTTCGGATGGCAACTTTACGGCGGCCCTGGGAGTGCCCACCCTGGACGGTCTGGGCTTGTTTGGCGAAGCCGCTCACCAGCTCACCGAGAACGTGCTCATCCCGCAAATTCCAGCCCGCATCGCTTTGCTGTGCGGAATTTTGGACGAGTTGTCGAGGGGTTGAAGATTGCGTGTAGTTCAATGCCCTGAGCACCCGTTGGGAAGGGGTATAGGTGTTCGGAACCAAGCGGGCGAGACCGGCTTATGGCTCGAGGCCAGCGAGGATAGGCCCAACCTGGTTCGACAGCCCGAGGGACCCCGGCCAGGGGTTAGGTAGTCAGCGCATGGTTGAGCGGTCGTATTGCGTACAAGACTGCTGTGGCGACCGCTGCTCTTTTTAGCATGCCTTGGAGAGATTTCATGCTAAGTCCGAGTGCTCAAAAAGTGCAGGACTTCCTGAACCAAAAAGGGTTTGCCCACCTCCAGGTGCAGGAGCTTGCAGCTTCCACCCGCACCGCCCAGGAGGCTGCCGAGGCGGTGGGCTGTACGGTGGGTCAGATCGTCAAATCGCTGATTTTTCGGGGGGCCACCAGCGGACAGCCGTATTTGTTGCTGGTTTCCGGTGCCAACCGTGTAAACACCGAACAGCTCGCAGAGCACTTGGGGGAGGGGCTGGTCAAGCCCGATGGCGAGTATGTGCGCAGCGTTACTGGCTTTGCCATTGGGGGGGTGCCGCCGGTGGGTCATGCCCAGCACCTAGAGACCCTGATCGACCCGGATTTGTTACAGTACCCGCGCATCTACGCAGCGGCTGGAACGCCCTTTGCGCTGTTCGGTCTTTCCCCCAGCGAACTCCTGGCCCTTACCGCCGGGCACGTGTTGCGGATGGCCTAGAACCGCTAGGCAGCCCCAGCGATGATGCGATGATCCTTGAGCACCACTCCGCTTAGACCGTGCTTGGCGGCCAGCTTGTCTAGGTTGCGCTGCCGCTCTTGCAAGCGGGCCGAGTAAGACATGTTGGCCCCGTGCAGACTCACCGCTACCCCCCGGCCCGGCAGCCCGAGGAGGGGATACCCTGCGGCAACTACCCGCAGGTACCAGTCCCAGTCCCAGTAGTCGGACATCTCGGGGTCGAAAAGCCCAAGCTCCTGGTGAAAATAGCGGGGGTAGGCCACACCCGAAGCCAGAAGCAGGTTGTCCTGCCGCAGCGACTCGGGGGTGGCCCGGAAATCGAATGGAAAGCGTTCTAGCTCGAGGCCATCGCGCTCGTAAACCAGGTAGCCCCCACGGTAAGCCAGAGCCGGTTCCGCGCCGAGAGCCCGGACCACACGGTGCAGGTGGGTGGGCTCGAGCAGCCAGTCGTCGTCGTCCAGGAGGGCGATAATCTGCCCGGAGGCCTGGGCCAGCCCGGTGTTGCGGGCATCAACCTGCCCCTTGCCCTCGTTACGAAGGCCTGTAATCCGGGGATCGCGCAGGTTGTGGGCCGCCAGAATACCTGAGCCGTCTCCGTCGTCCACAACTAGAGCCTCCCAGTCGGGAAACAGTTGAAGCTGCAAAGAGCGTAGGGCTCGCAACAGATATGCTGGGCGGTTGTAAGTTGGGATAATAACGCTGACCATTTTTTTATAAGACTAGACCTTCTGTGTCAGATATGGGTAGCGCCCACCCTGACACCCCCCTGACTGACCCTGCCTTGACGGCTAATCGGGAATATTAAGACGCTTTAGCCCGTTCGTGAAGAGGTAAACCGATGCGAATTCTAGTGACCAACGACGACGGTATCTACAGTCCAGGTCTTCTGGCCTTGGCCGAGGTGGCCACTGCCTTCGGCGAGGTGAGGGTAGTTGCGCCCGATGTCGAGCAGTCGGCAATGGGCCACGCCATCACCATCCTGCGCCCGCTGCACTATCGAGCCACCCCTTTGGGGGGCCTCGAGGCTTACCGTGTCAACGGCACCCCGGCCGACTGCGTAGCCCTGGGGACCCACCACTGGGACAAGGTCGACCTGGTGCTGTCCGGCATTAACCTGGGCTCCAACCTAGGTAACGAGATCTGGCACTCGGGCACGGTGGCGGCGGCCAAGCAAGCGGCTTTGCTGGGCATTCCTGCCATCGCGTTCAGCACCCCCGTCAACGGCCGTGAGCCCGACTTTGAAACCCTCAGGCCCTGGGCCGGCCGGGTGCTGGAGGCTTTGCTGCGCGAGCCTCAACCTTTTCTGATTAACGTAAACCTGCCGGCCAGACCGAAGGGTATTCTGTGGGCCCGGCAGTCGGTGCGGAGGTACGAGGGCCGGATTGTGCCGGGCGTCGATCCCATGGGCCGGGAGCATTTCTGGTTTGTAGCCCACCCCGACCATGAACCAGAAGAGGGCACCGACCGTTGGGCGGTCAATCAAAACTTTATTGCCCTCACCCCCTTGCGCCTTGACCTCACCGATGAGGCCCGCCTGGGCCGGGCTTTCCAGCTTGCTGCACTGGCAGACTAGGTGCGCCCACAGTAGTAAAGCGCGATATTGGCGTCTTTACAGAAAGGGCGTGTGGGGGCTGCAAAGCCCACATCTTTCAAGCTGGGATGTAGCAGACCCCCACGTCCGCCTGGTTTTGGCGGACAAAGCATGGTGGGCGGCTAATGCGTGGTAAGGTGCTTATCGGGAATAGTATTTCCAGGGGTTCCTGCCGCCCCGCCAAGGCGGGGTTGGGGGTTCCGCCCACGAAGCGCTGGGCGGGTAAAACCTGTGGCGAAGGCCCCGGACATGTGCGGCGAAAACCAAGCCGTGCATCAACGTCCGAACTACTGTGGGGCACACGGAAAGTCACGCTTGAGGAGACGGTTGAAATGCCGTGCATCACTGTATAAGACGCCCATACCGGGTGCGGTGGTGAGCCCAAGAATCCCACAGCTTTAGCCGTGGGAGTGTCAAAAGATGCCCCCCTGATATACCAGATTCGGTCTTTTCGTCCTCGGACGGTGACGAACCAACCCGACTGAAGTTATCCATGTAGGGGAGGGTGATACCGATTCGTTGCATCACGGGAACGCGATACCGATTTATTGAGCCAGCGGAACACGATACCACCCCTTGGAAGGGCGTCGTTTTCTTCGCCGACCGTAGGGGAGGGTACCTTGGGATTCTAGGTACGCCGCGCGCGGCGCAACCAAGCCTCCAAGCGCATTCTGTTTGAATGAGAATCTTTTGAATCCGGTGCTATACGTTGAACAGAATGAGCACCACATCGCCGTCTTGTACCAGGTAGTCTTTGCCCTCGGTACGCACCCAGCCTTTCTCCTTGGCCTGGGCCCAGCCCCCGGCCTCCACCAGCCTGTGCCACTCGATGACCTCGGCCCGGATGAAGCCCCGCTCGAGGTCGGAGTGGATCTCCCCGGCAGCCCGGGGGGCCTTGGTACCCTGGCGGATGGTCCAGGCCCGCACCTCCTTCTCGCCTGCGGTGAAAAAGGTTTGTAGTCCCAGGGTGTGGTAGGCGGTACGCACCAGCCGGTTGAGTCCCGACTCCGCCAGGCCCAGGGTTTGTAGATATTCGGCGGCCTCTGCCTCGGATAAATCGGCCAGCTCAGCTTCGATTCTGGCCGAGACCACCACTACGTCGGATCCTTCGCGGGCTGCCACCTCGCGCACCTGGGCTACATGGGGGTTGCCCACCCCGTCGGGCAGGTCTTCTTCGGCTACATTGCAGACGTAGATTACCGGCTTGAAGGTGAGCAGGCCCAGCTCGCGTGCTGCCCTGGTCAGCACCTCCGGGTCGGCTCCGCTGTAAGTGCGGATGGGCTGGCCCTGCGAAAGGTGCTGCATGAGGGGTTCCAGTGTTTCTAGTAGGGCCTTGTCGTCCTTATCGCTGCGGGCCGATTTGCGCAGTTTGTCGAGGCGTTTTTCAATAGTCTGGAGGTCGGCCAGGGCCAGTTCGGTGTTGATGGTCTCGAGGTCGTCCAGCGGGTCTACCCGGCCCGCCACATGCACCACGTTAGGGTCCTCGAAGCAACGTACAACATGGGCTATGGCCGCCACTTCGCGGATGTTAGCCAGAAACTGGTTGCCCAGCCCCTCGCCCTTGTGGGCGCCCTTGACAAGTCCGGCGATGTCCACGAACTCCACGTGGGTGGGTACGATGGGCGGCACCCGATCGCCTTTGACAAAGAGTTTTTGCAGGGCCTCGAGCCTTGGGTCGGGCAGCGGGACCACCCCCACGTTTTTATCGATGGTGGCAAAAGGGTAGTTGGCGGCGAGTGCGCCTGCTCTGGTGATGGCGTTGAACAGGGTGGATTTGCCCACATTGGGCAGACCGACGATTCCGACTCCAAGCGATGCCATGAATATCCTCTGGGTAGGCAAGCCTGCACACCAAGCATCCATCTTACCTCAGCCAGGGCCGAGGCCCAAAATCACAAGCCCAGGTGAGACCGGGCCTCCTCGGCAAACCCGGCCCAGTCCAAAACGGCGCGGGCGAGCTCGAGGTAGCCCTGGGTCGTGCAAACCTTACCCTGCCAGCACCGCCCCTCCCGCACCCGCCGCAAGGCCGTGCCGGCCAAGGCCTCCGCGGCCACCGGGTGTGCGGCAACCTGGCCGGAAAGTTGCCCGGCCTCGAGCAAGAACAAAGCTCCGTTGGCTCCGGCAAACACTGCCCGCAAGCGGCCCCAGGTCTCGTTCAGCCAGTCCCGGTGCTCCGCATCACGGCCCAGCTTGCTCATGTTGGGGCCGCCGGGTATCGCCAGCACATCCGGCTCAGGCCGGGCCGCAAAGGTGTACTTGGGCGTCCAGACCGCCCCGGCGCTGCCCTCTAGGGCGGTGCGTCCCCGCGCAATGGTGAAACGTTCCCAGCCCAGCAGCCGGGCCACTTCCATAACCCAGGCCGCTTCGGCCTCCAGAAAACCAGGGGTGAGCAGAACTGCCAGGCGCACGGGCCTATGCTAGGAGGCCTCTGCACCGGGGGTCAAGGGCGTGGGCGTGCAGAAGGCTTGCGGCCTGGTTTTTGGGCCGGTTCCTTCCGGATAAAGGTCCGCAGGTCGGCGGCCTGTTTGGCCAGCGAGGGCAGGTGGACGTACATCATGTGCCCGGCGGGGTAGTAGTGCACCTCGATATTCTCCTGCAAAGGAGGCTCTAGGCCCAGGTGGCTCAGGGTGTAGTCGGTGGCGAAATAGGGGGTGGCCAGGTCGAAGTAACCACTGCCCACATAAACCCGCAGGGCGGGGTTCATGCTCATAGCTTTGCGCAGGGTCTCGGCCACGTTCAGGTACTGGTTTTCAAACTCTTTGTAGCTCCAGTTCTGGTACAGATCGGAGAGAATTTCATAAGGAAGATCGCTCTGAAAGCCCAACTCCTGCCGCACGTAGTGGTTGAGCACAGCAGTGTAGGGGCCCTGGATGGCGGCGTAACTGGGATCGTACTCGAAGTGTGCACCAGCTGCGTCGCGGTCGGTGCCGGTGAAGCGGCTGTCCAGACGGCCTACGGTCTTGCGCTCTGCACGCAGCAGTTCCTTTGTGAAGCGGAAAATCTCCAGGCGCAGGTTGCAGGCCTGCACGTATGCCTCCGACAGTCCGGTGTAGCCAGCCAGGCGTTGGGCGATATGCTGCCGCTCGTTGGCGGGAAGCCGGCTGCCCTGCATCAGGGCCAGGGTGTACTCGCCTGCTGCAAAGGCCTCGACCTCCGTCAGCAGGCGGGCCAGGGGCTTTTTTTGCAGCTCGGCCGGGAGCTTGCGGTGGTACCAGGCGGTAGCGGCGAAGGAGGGCAGGTAGAGAATGTGGGGCAGGTCGTTTCCGGGGTTGAAGCGAAGGGTGGAGAACTCGAGCACGCTGCTCACCAGCATCAGGCCGTTGAGGTACATCCCGTGCCGCTCCTGCAGATAACCGGCCAGCCCGGCCGCCCGGGTGGTGCCATAGCTCTCGCCGATCAGGTACTTGGGGCTCAGCCAACGCCCGTAGCGGGTGGTGTAGAGCCGGATGAACTCGCCGACGCTCTCGAGGTCGCGCTTGAAGCCGTGGTACTCCTTGACCTTCTCGCCCTCCAGCATCCGGCTGTAACCGGTGCCGACAGGGTCGATGAAAACCAGATCGCTCTCTTGCAGCAGGGTGTGGGGGTTGTCTATCAGTCGGTAGGGGGGTGGGGTGAGGAACCCGGCATCGCCCATCTCCACCCGTTTGGGGCCCAGCAAGCCCAGGTGCAGCCAGACCGAGGAAGACCCCGGCCCCCCGTTGAAGGAAAAGGTGATGGGGCGCTGGCCTAGGTCGCGCACGCCCTCCAGGGCATAGGCCACGAAGAAAACGGTGGCCCTTGGCTTATGCCCCTCGGCAGCGCCGTCCTTTTCGGCCTCCTCCCTGAGCACTACGGTTCCGCAGGTCACGCTGTAACGAAGCTCCCTCCCTCCAATGCGAATGCTGTGATGGGTGACAGAGAGCTGGTCCTGGGGGGCAGGCTTGTTCTCGGTAGTTTTGCTCTCCTCCGGCATGGGTCAATACTACCGACCAGGGGTAAAGTCTTCCACGTTCTTCCTTATCCAACCCAAAGAATGGTGCGATACCCTGTCCAACATGAAGCTTGTGGGGCGTTTTGGGGCGGGCATTAGCTTGATGGGAGTTTTCGCACTGGCCCAGGTGGCCCCAGATGCGGCTCTACTGCTGGAAAAGATGCGCCAGGCCCACGGAGGGCAGGCCCTGGCCGGCTTGCGTACCTACCAGGAGACCGCTACCCTGACCACCTTTGCCGGGCCAGAGCCGGAGCGGCGGATGACCGTGGTCTCGTATGTCGATTTCCCAGGGCAAAGGCTGCGGGTTGAGTACAGGGATGGCGACCGATTAATCCAGGTGCTTCAGGTATCGCCGGAGGGGGGGCGGAGCTGGAGTGCGGTCTTGGGGAGCAAGAACCTCGAGCCCGATCTGGCCCAAGAATTACGCAACGGCCTGTACCAGACCTGGTACGGTCTGCGCCTGGGGGGCCAGGGGCGTGAGCTGGTGCGGCTGGATGGGCGGCGCACCTTCGGCGATGTAAGCGGGCAGGCGGTGGTGGTGCGCACCCGGGGCGTCCAGACGACCTACCTGGTAGGGCCGCAAAACCAGTTGCTTGCAGAGCGTTACCGGAATAGCCAGGGGTGGCTCACGGTGCTGTACTCCGATCTGCGACCGGTATCGGGTGTGCGTATCCCCTTTTGGGCCCGTCTGTACGCCGATGGAACCTTGTTTGCCGAGGCCCGGATTCTGGAGGCCAGGGTCAATCCGGACCTGCGGCCCGAGGTATTCAAGATGCCCTAGCGGGGCCTGGGCAGTACTGCTCACAGGAGTTGTGATGTAAACAACCCAGATCTCAGACTTGCAAGCTAAAAATAGAGCATGGACCATCGGCGGCTTTGGGGGGTCGTGCTGGTTTTGTGGGCTGGACTGAGCCTGGCCAGCCCCGCCCAGGATTTGCTCAACGAAGTAAGTCGCTTGCTGAACGAATATTATGGGGGTTTTTCCCAGGTCAGGCCGCAGGAACTGCGGCAGAAGTACCTGGGGGAACTTCAAAAGGTCTGCGCCGAGGAAGCGCTCTGCCCGACCAACAAGGCGTTTCCCTTGATTCAGTCCCTGATTGCCGAGATAGGCGATCGGCACACCCGCTACTTCACACCGGAGGACTACGCCGAAGTGCAGCGTCGCCTGGCTGGAAGCAGCAGCAGCCGACCCCAGCTGGGGGTACAACTACAGGTGGTGTCGGGTTTGGAGGGCTTGTTGGTGGTGGAGGTAATTGCTGAAACACCCGCTGAGGAGGCCGGTTTGCGCCGAGGGGACCGGATCCTAACAGTGAATGGCGAGGCCTTGCCCCAAGCGGAGTCTGCCCGCAACGAGTTTTTAAGGGAGCGGGTGGCCACCGGCGACCCGGTCAATCTGGGTATTCAGCGTGTGCAGCAGCGTTTCGAGGTGCTGGTGCGACCACGCATCATCTCCTTGCGCCAGCCGCCTACCCTGAGCCTGCGTTCCGATGGGGTGGCGGTTTTGCGTATTCCCTCCTTCAGCGGCTACCAGCAGGTAGGGCCCCGTGTACACGAGCTTGTTCGGCAAGCCCAGACGGCTGGAGCCAGAGCCATGGTCGTGGACCTGCGCAACAACGGCGGTGGTTTGCTCAGCGAGTGCCTGGTCGGTGCGGGGGCTTTTGTGGAGGAAACCTACCGGCGCTTACAGGACAACATGCGCTCGAGCGAGCAGGGCTACAAAAACGGTTACTACTACACCCGTGCAGGGGGGCGTGACCGTCCCCTCTACGAGGTGCAGGCCGTTCGCTGGACCGCCCCTGTGGTGATACTGGTCAACGAACGCACCGCATCGTGCGCCGAATACTTCACCTTTGATGTGCAGGAGGGGCGGCAGGCTCCGGTTATCGGTCAGCCTACCGCCGGGGTGGGCAACACCGCGACCATATTCCTTCGCCTGAGCGATGGTTCCGGTTTGCAGATCACGACCTCGAGGGCCCAGCGTAAGGACGGCAGCTTCTATCCCGACCGGGTTACGCCCAGTGTTCCTTTCGCCGACGACTTTCAGGCCCTGGCCGAGGGTCGCGACGCCATGCTGGAGAAGGCCATTGAACTGCTGATGAGTTTTAGCGTGGGCATCGAAAACTAAAGACCCTCGACCGGCTCCGTTTCGAAAGCTTGGATGGCCTGGCGCAGCCAGTCGGGTACCCGCGCCGGTCGGCCCTCCTCGAGCCAGACCACCACCACCTTGATACGGGCGGCAAGGGCGCCGTCGGCCCAGATTTCGCTGTGGGTTCGAAAGCTTTTGTTACCCACAGCCTCGACCCGCAAGGCGGCTTCCACCTGCTGGCCAAAAAGGATGGGCCGGATGTAGTCCACCTCGGCGCGGGCCATCACGAAGTTGCCCCCATCTATAGCAGCCCCTACCCGGCGCAGGTAGTGGCCCCGAGCAACTTCATCGTAGGTGAGATAGACCGCGTTGTTGACGTGCTTGAGGGTATCCAGGTCGCTGAAGCGCACTTCGATAGGAACACGCAGCGGATAGCTCATGCCTCGGATTGTATCGCCTTGGGTGCCCGCTTGCAGACTTCCGGCCAGCAGAACAGCGATGGTTTTGTGCGAACGGTTATTAAAATAGAAAATATATATATCACTAATATAAAATTGTACTTGACAAAAAGAAAAAATGGGATTTACACTAACCACTAGGGAGGTCGTCTATGTTCGGACACTTCAATCCGTATGAATTGGCAGCAATCGTTCGTGATAAAACCCGGGTCTACCGCCAGGAAGCTGCTGTGCAGGGCCAGCTCCAGCGGCATCCGCTGCGCAACCGCCTGGCCAAGCTGCTGCGGGCCTGGGCCGAGACCCTCGAGCCCTCTGCACAGCGGCCCCACCCAGGCCAGCCCCTTCCCAACGGCTAAGCCCACACCTGCTTTCTGAGCTTGAACCAGGAGGACCCCATGAGCGAACAAGAACGTATTCAGGCGTTGCTACAGGCCGGAAAGATCACCCAGCAAGAGGCCGATCTTTTACTGTCCGCCCTCGAGGAAGGCGACGCTGCGGCCCAGCAGGCCGACCAGAACATTAGTGAGGCGGTGGGGCAAGCGCAGTACGCCCCACCCCAGCAGCCGCAGGGCCTGCGCTGGGCTCGAGTCAAGCTGACGGCGGGCCAGCTCGAGGCCCGTCTCGATCCAAACATTCAGACGCCGGTTGTCGAGGGTCCGGCCGAAGTGCAACAGAAGGGCGCCGACCTGGAGGTGATGCCCGAGACAACCGGCGGCAGCCTCTTGGGCGGATTGCTAGGTCGGGTGGGTTCACTGGAACTGCGCCTTCCGCCCGGTTGGGGCCTGGAGGTGGATAGCAAGGCCGCCGAGATCGAGGTCGAGGGGGTAGCCTTCCTCAGGGGTCGGGTGGCTGCCGGTAATGTTGAGCTCAAGGCGGTGGAGGGGCTTGACCTGGAGGTCACTGCGGGCAACATCGAGGGTTCATTGCGGCTGCACGAAGGCCAGCACCGACTGCGGGTCTCGATGGGTAATGCTGAGCTCGATCTGCTTCCCGGCAGCAGCGTCCGGCTCGAGGCGAACGTCAGCCTGGGCAACCAGGAGATCCGGGGTTTTGACCGAACCGCCCACGGGACAACACGGCAGCTAGGGGAGGGCCGGGCCGCCCTCGAGGTCACGGTGCGGGTGGGCAACCTAGAGGTCAGGGCCCGGTAAAAGGAGTCGGCCATGGAAGACAAAAAGCGCATCATGGATATGGTTAAGGAAGGCAAAATCACCGTAGAGGAGGCCCTCCGCCTGCTCGAGGCCATGGATCTGGGGCCCAAGGCCCCCAGCCCCGGCTATGCCTACGCGGCTGCGACTGCCGCACCGCCGAGCCGGGGCATCGCCAAGATGATCCGCATTGTGGTGGATGGGCAGGATGTAAAGGTTAAGGTGAATCTGCCGGCGGCTTTGGCCAAGTTTGCCGCCAGCTTCATTCCCCCCGAGGCCAAACAACAGTTGAGCAGCCAGGGCATCGATATTGCTGGCATCCTGGATATGCTCAAGGGCGAGCTACCCGAAGGGCGGTTGGTGGACGTCGAAATCAGCGACATGGCCAAGGTCAGCGAGGGCGAGTCGGAGATGACCGGTCCCATGAAGGTCATGATCGAGGTGCTCTGATGTCCAATGGTCCCGGTCTGGTAGGTGGCCCCACAGCCAGGAGGACCTAAGATGGTCACAGTGCCGTCCCGATTCCCCGCAGCCCACCTGCTGAGCCGGCTGAGCCTGGCTCGTCCGCGGTTCGTGTATCTGTGGGTGCGCACACCGCAGCTACCGTTGCCCATCTTCTTGTTTGCGCCCTTGGTGATGCTCGAGTTCTTCCTGACGATGGGGGTTTGGTTTATCCGCAGGTCTGGGAGCCGCGACCCCCAGATGGATTTTGCTTTGCACGCCCTCCAGGCCATGCGGGGCCAGACCTGGGAAGTACGCAAAATGCCGCCCTTTGCCCTGGTGGAGGTAGAGTTAAGGCCCAAAACCTCGAGCACACAAAGCCTACCGCAGGTTTGCCTCAAGATTGGCCTATGGTGAAATAAGCCCCTACAGGAGCCTGTATGCGACGGTTTGCCATGCCTACCCAATGCCCTGTGCAAGGCTGCAACGGGCATCTTAACGTCACCGGATTGGTCTGCTCAGATTGCCGAACCGAAATTAGGGGTGAATTCCAGCCCAACGAGTTTGCCCTCTTGCCGCCGGATCACCTCGAGTTTTTGCGCCTGTACATCAAGGTGCGGGGCAACCTAAAGGAAGTCGAGCGCATTTTGGGGCTTTCGTACCCCACTGTGCGGGCCCGCTTTGAAGTCCTGCTCAGGGTGCTGGGGTATGAGTATCAGGATGCTCCCGAGACCGGCCCCTCTCCCGAAGAAAAGGAGGCAGTCCTGGCCGCCCTGGAAAAAGGTGAGATAAGTGCTGCTGAGGCTGCGGAGCGGTTACGGGCCTTGAAGAAACGATGACCCTGCTGCGGCTATGGCACAAGCGCCGTCAGGATGATGGGCAGTAAAGCGTTGAGCCGACCCTCCTGTTGGGATGCCGGTCGGCTTAAGATGCTGACCAAAGACACTCGGTCTGGGAGTCCACCAAGACCCCATGGCTTCCTGGGCGGGCTGAACCTGCCTCCTGAGGGGGGTGCCCCCATTGTCGGGCACTCGTCCAAAATCAGTTGCTTGGGGAAGCTCGGATAGGTCATTGCCTTGCGTGCTAGCCGCTCTGCCGCAGAGAGCTTCGGGCACTCGAGGATATTGAGCCTGCTGTGCAAACCTTACTGTGTTCATGGTTTAGCTATGAGCCTCGACGTAGAGAACGGTAGAACGGGGTGCTGTTCTACCGTTTGGTGAACCGGGGGGACCTTTTCTCGAAAAAGGCCGCGATGCCTTCGGCCAGGTCGCCGGTCTCGCGGACCCAGGCATTGGCCACTGAGGCCAGCCGGAAGCCGTCCTCGAGGCCCATACCTGGCAGGGCGCTCAGCAACTCTTTGGTCAGAGTAAGGGAGGTCGGGGCGTTGGCGCTTATTTCCTGGGCCAGGGCGAGGGCCTCGTCCAGCAGCTGCTCAGGGGGCACCACCCGGTTCACCAGGCCCATCCGGTAGGCTTCCCGAGCCGAGACCAGCCGGCCCGTCAGCAAGAGTTCCTTGGCGTGTTTCTCGCCAACGTTGCGTACCAGAATGACCCCCACCAAAGCTGCTACGAAGCCAATCTTTACCTCGGTGTAGCCAATGCGGGCACCCTCGCTGATCACCGCCAGATCACAGGCTGTGGCCAGCCCGGCCCCTCCGGCTACAGCCGGGCCGTTGATGGCTGCCAGGGTGGGTTTGGAATAGGTGTAGACGCGCTCAAAGAGCCGCATCAGTTGGCGGGAGTGGTTGTAGTTTTCCTCGGCGCTAGCAGCAGTCACGTTTTTCAAGAACTCCAGGTCGGCTCCCGCACTGAAGGCCGGACCGGCTCCAGTCAGCACCACCGCTCGCACCGTCGGGTCCTGCTCGGCTGCCTCGAGTGCTTGCAGCAGGCCGCTTACCAGAGCTAAAGAGAGGGGGTTGCGTCTTTGCGGATCGTTTAGGGTCAGCACGCGAATAGGGCCGTGGTCGCTTGCGAGAACGGACATACCCCCATGCTACTGCCCGAATTGCTCCCACGGATGATTTTTGTGTACACTCGAGGCTGTGGGTAGCCAAACTCAGCTGGGTTTGTTGTCCATGGAGGTGAAGTTATAACCAAAGACGTTCCGGTAAACGAACGAATTAGGGTGCGCCAGGTGCGCTTGATCGACGAACAGGGCGCACAAGTAGGTGTGGTCGATACCCGCGAGGCCCTTCGGCTGGCCAAAGAGCGCGAATACGATCTGGTGCTGGTCTCGCCCAATGCGGTACCTCCGGTGGCGCGGCTCCTGGACTACGGTAAATGGCGCTACGAGCAGCAGCAGGCCGAAAAGGAGGCCCGCAAAAAAGCCAAGCGCACCGAGCTTAAGAGCATGAAGCTACGCCCAAAAATCGAAACCCACGATTACAACACCAAGGTTGGACATATTCGACGCTTCCTCGAGGAAGGCCACAAGGTCAAGGTGACCATCATGTTCCGTGGCCGTGAGATGGCCCACCAGGAGCTTGGGTACAGGCTGCTCGAGCGGATCGCTAAAGACCTGGAAGGAATTGGTTTCGTAGAGGTGCGCCCCGAGGTGCTCGGTCGTGACATGAATATGGTTATGGCTCCCGGTTCCAAGCCCTCGGCTCCGGTTGCCCCGGCCTCAGGGTCTGCTAACCCTGCTTAGTTGGCTGGCTCACAAGCTCGCCGGACCGTTGGCACTGGCAAAGAAAGAGAAAAGTGTTTGCTAACATTGCCCGATACCCCGGTGGCCACCCACCTGCACCATGTGCGGGAGTAAGCCAGCAGCCCAAATAACCCCACAAGGTAGGTGTTCCTGACGCAGACCGCGGAATAACCGGGTGTGCAGCAAAGCCAAAAAGCCATAGACCACGTCCTGCGCTGTTCTGTGCAAACTTTACAGCGCAGCAGGACGGCTAGCGCAAAACCACCCCGGCACGCTGGCCTGGCTCCACGATGTCGTTGGAAAAACGCTCGGAGGGTGCTATACTTGCAAGGCTGCCGAGTTTGAAGTCCTTACTTGAGGCACTTTGGCAGCAGATGCAGAGGTACCGTATGGCCAAAATGAAGACCCATAAGGGCGCCAAAGGCCGTGTCAAAATCACGGCAACAGGCAAGGTAGTTGGCAAAAAACCGGGAAAG
>Ga0209721_1000936_pt1 | contig 23858 bp, 20 predicted proteins | sample TshhotsprinmetaG_FD_184139 | JGI IMG/M metagenome (GOLD analysis project Ga0209721, IMG submission 184139) | Hot spring microbial communities from South Africa to study Microbial Dark Matter (Phase II) - Tshipise hot spring metaG (SPAdes)... | ecosystem: Environmental > Aquatic > Thermal springs...
GCGGATATGATAGCGCATCCGCCGCCCACTATGCTATGTGCTCCTTCGGAGCACGAAGGGGAGTCCATGTATCCTCGGTTTACAAACCGGGGGATTATAGCTCCCCCACACCCCCTCTTTTTTCTAAGGCCAGCGCAGGACGCTCGCATGTGGGTTAGGCCTTGCCCAGCGGGCGCTTGCGGGCAACCGGGGCGATCTTGGTGCTGGGGTTCTGGCCCTTTAGGGTGGCCCAAAAAGCGGTCATCTCGACCACTGCTCTCAGCCGCTCTTCCAGCGGCAAGGCCTGCCAGCGCATGCGCTCGTCGGGTATCTCATCCAAGCGAAATTTACGTGCTATGGCTTTCAGCTTCACAACCCACCCTCCAAACCCTCCACATCGCGCAGGTCGACCGAACGCCCAAAGGCCTGTTTGAGGCGGATGAAGTCTTCCTTAGCCACCACCCGCACAACAACCCCCTGCACGGTGTAGGCCTGGCTGCGGGCATAAGCCGCGTCGAAGTCCTGCCCCTCGAGGAGAACCAGATCCACTCGGTTGGGCTCATACCCCAGCTGCACCACTCCCGGCGTAGCCAGATCCTCCAGCGTCAGGCCCAGGCTGTCCCCCCCGAAGAAACGGGTGATGGCCCCGAGCAGTCGCTCGGCCTGACGCGGATCCACCCATAAATCTAGATCCTTGGTAAAGCGGGGTACGCCCAAGAAGGCCAGGGCATACCCCCCGATCACCATGTTCCGAGCACCTTCCTCATTGAGGGTGTGCACGAACTCGAGCATCTCCTGGGTCATCTTTGCTTCCTAGCTTGCAACAAGTCCCTTCCAGCATACCCGAGCTGCGCCTGCATGGTTTTTCATACCAGGTTCGAATGAGCATCTTGCGGTATCAGCGGTCGTCGTTCAGAGGCCGGTCGGGGAGGGATTCGCCAAGATGCCCTGCAGGGCCTGTTTTTCCCGCTGCTCCACTGCCTGCATGAGCGGGGTTTGGGGTGTATGCGGCAACCTAGACCCGCTCGGCCTCGAGGGTGCGCTCGAGCATCTGCCCAATCTCGCCGATCAGGTGAATCAGGCGGCCAAAGCGGGCATCCTGGGTGAGGCCCTTCGCGTAGCGGGCGTAGATCTGCTGCATGATAACCCCCACCTTAAAAAGGCCAAAGGCGTAGTAGAAGACCATACCCGACACATCGCGTCCGGTTCTTTCGGCGTAGAGCTGCACCAGCTCGGCGCGGGTCAGGTTGCCCGGAAGATGGGTCAGCCCAAAGCTGCGCAGGCCCGGCGGGTCGTCTGCCTCGGCCCAGTAGGCCAGGGTAGTGCCCAGGTCCATCAGGGGGTCGCCCAGGGTGGCCATCTCCCAGTCCAGCACGGCCACCACCCGCTCCAGGCCGGGGTCGAAGATCAGGTTGTCGTACTTAAAGTCGTTGTGGATCAGGGCTGCGCCGGATTCGGGGGGCAAGTGGTCAGAAAGCCACTGCATGGCCTTCTCCATCCCGGCAATGGCCTCGGTACGGGCATTCTGGTAGCGCTGGCTCCAGCCTTCCACCTGGCGGCGCACGTACCCTTCGGGCTTGCCCAGGTCGGCCAGGCCGGCTTTGCGGTAGTCGAGGGTGTGCAGCTCCACCAGGGCCTCGAGCAGGGCCCGCGAAAGATGGCGCATGCGCTCGGGCGTCAGGCTGGCCAAAGGCTGGTTGCGCAGGATGATCCCCTGCAACCGTTCCATCAGGTAAAAAGGAGCCCCGATAACGCGCTCATCCGCACAGTACAGCAAGGGCCGGGGCACCTTGGGGTAAACCCCGCAAAGGGCCGAAAGGATGCGGTACTCGCGGCCCATATCGTGGGCGCTCTTGATGCTGGCCCCAAAGGGAGGCCGGCGCAGCACCAGTTCCCGGTTTCCCAGGCGCAGAAGGTAGGTCAGGTTGGAAAAGCCCTTGGGAAACTGCAACACCTCGAGGGGCCCCGCGGCTTCGGGCAGGTGGGCCTCGAGGTAGGCCCTGAGCCGGGCGGTGTCCAGTTCCTCGCCAGGGCGTACAGGGCTGGGCTGGTCGATCATGGAGACCTCACAGTGCGACCTCGAGGCCGTACTGCTTAAGCTCGGCCCGGGCCACCACGGTCTTGTGCACCTCGTCGGCGCCGTCGTAGATGCGGGCGGCCCGCTCGTGCCGGTAAAAATACGACAGCGGCAGGTCGTCGGACATGCCCAGCCCCCCGTGCACCTGGATGGCCCGGTCCACCACCCGCTGCAAGACCCCTGCCACAAAGTATTTGATCAGGGAGATCTCCACACGGGCCTGCTCGGCCCCCTGCCTTTCCACTTTTTCGGCAGCGTCCAACACCATCAGCCGCGCCGCGTGAATCTCGGCCTTGGCATCGGCAATCATGTGCTGGATGGCCTGACGTGAACCCAGCGGCTTGCCCGGGGAAAGCTCGCGCCGGGCGGCGTAGGCGCACATCATCTCGAAGCAGCGCTGGGCAATCCCGATCCAGCGCATGCAGTGGTGGATGCGCCCCGGCCCCAGCCGCTCCTGGGCAATGGCAAACCCCTTGCCACGCTCACCCAGCAGGTTGGCCGCGGGCACCCGCACGTTCTCGAGGCGAACCTCGGAGTGGCTCATCCAGTCCTCGCCCAGTTCGCCCATCACCGAGATCTTGCGCACATGATGGAAGCCCGGCGCGTCGGTGGGCACGATGATCAGGCTGGCCCTGGCGTAGCGGTTGGGGTGGTCGGGGTCGGTCAGGCACATCACGATGGTGAAGGCGGAGCCCTCGAAGCCGGTAGTGTACCATTTGTGCCCGTTGATGACCCACTCGTCCCCGTCCAGCACCGCCGTAGTGTCCATCCAGACCGGGTTGGAGCCGGCATATTCGGGCTCGGTCATGCCGAAGGAGCTGCGGATCTCGCCCCTGGCCAGCGGCTTCAAGAAGCGCTCCTGCTGCTCCGGCGTACCGTGGCGCAGCAGCACCTCCATGTTGCCGATGTCGGGGGCCTGGGTGTTGAAGGCATAGTGCCCCAGCGGGCTGCGACCGAGCTCCTCGCTCCAGCGGGCAAACTCGCTCAGGCTCAGGCCCATCCCCTCCGGGTGGTGCAGGGCAGGCAGCCACCACCCCCTGGCCTTGACCTTCTGGCGGACAGCTTCCAGCGCTGGCAAAACTGCCTTGAAGCCCTGTTTGAGGAAGTCGGCCTCGATGGGCAGGATCTCGGTCTGCACAAAAGACCGTACTTCCTCTACCAGAGCGGCGGTGTGTGGGGACATCTGCCTTCAGTCTACCAGCTCAACCATAGACAAACGAGCACGTACGGAGGCCTTTATGGTGCTTGGAGCTTCACTCAGTACAGCGCAGCGGACGGATGCCGCCCTTTGGGCACAGACTTCCCTTCAGGCCCTGGGCTGCGGATAGCCGTCGGATTCCAGCACCCTGGCCGCTATGCTGCGGCGCAGCGCCACCAGGTCGGCCGGGTCGTGCTTGGTCAGGCGGCGGGCCGCCGAGGCCATCACGCGCATCTCGTCGCCCTCGGCCAGGCGAGGCAGAATCGAGAGGGCCGCCGCCTGGGCACGGTCGAGGGCCTGGTACATGTAGAGATGGGCCATCTCGGCATACAGACCACCCCCCAGCTTGCGGGCCCGCAGCAAGGCGCTTTCGGCAGCGTAAATATCTATCAGAATATCGGCGGCCACCGCCATGACCTCCTGCTCCTCCTCGATCTTCTGGCCGTACTTGAGCGCAGCCAGCCCCAGCACCGCCAGAGCCAGCTTCTTGAGGCCCTCGAGCTGGGCCAGTTCCTTGTCCTCCGGCTCCTCGAAGCTGGGCTCCAAAAGCTCTTTTTGCAGCTTCATGGCGGCGTCGAAGAGGGGCAGCTCCCCCTTCACGGCCCGGCGCAGCAGCATGCCCGGAATCAGCAGGCGGTTAATCTCGTTGGTGCCCTCGAAGATGCGGTTGATGCGGCTGTCGCGGTAGGCCTGCTCGATGGCGTACTCCCCGCTGTAGCCGTAGCCTCCGTGAATTTGAACGCCCTCATCGACCACATAGTCCAGGATTTCCGAACCCAGCACCTTGATGATGCTGGCCTCCACCGCGTACTCCTCGATGCCGGCCAGCACCGCTTCGGCCGCATTGGCCTTGTCCAGGGCTGCCAGGGCCTCATCGATCATGCCCATGGTGCGGTACACCGCACTTTCACCCACAAAAACGCGCGAGGCCATCTCGGCCAGCTTTTGCTGAATCAGGCCGAAGTGTGCGATGGGCCGGCCAAAAGCAACGCGCTCTTTGGCGTAGCGCGCCGAGAGTTCCAGGGCTCCTTTAGCCCCCCCGATGGCGCCCGCACCCAGCTTGTAGCGGCCCACGTTAAGCACGTTAAAGGCGATCTTGTGCCCCTTGCCCAGCTCGCCCAGCACGTTCTCCTTGGGCACCTTCACGTCTTCCAGGAAGACCTGGCGGGTGCTCGAGGCCTTGATGCCCATCTTCTTCTCCTCGCCGCCCAGGCGCAGACCCGGGGTGCCCGCCTCGACCAGGAAGGCCGTCAGGCCCTCGGGGGTCCTGGCAAACACCGTGAAGAGGTGGGCAAAGCCCGCGTTGGAGATCCACATCTTGGTGCCGTTGAGGATGTAGTGGGTACCGTCGGGGGACAGCTCGGCCCGGGTCTTGGCTCCCATGGCATCCGAGCCGGACTGCGGCTCGGTCAGGCAGTAGGCCGCGATAAGTTCGCCGGAGACCAGCTTGGCCAGGTATTTGTCCTTTTGTTCCTTGGTGCCCCAGTAGACCAAGGGCAGCAGGCCGATGGAGGTCTGCACCCCGTAGGTCACGCTGAAGCCGCCGGTGCCGGCCAGGGCCTCGGCAATTACGGTCGAGACCGTTTTGGGAAGGTCCAGGCCGCCGTACTCCTCGCTGACCTCCACGCCCAACAGGCCCAGCTCGCCGCACCTGCGCAGCAGGGGGATGTTGTGCTGCAGTTCACCGTGTTCCATGGCCTGGGCCACCGGGCGGTACTCCTTTTCCACAAACTGCCGCACGGTGTCGGCAATCATGCGGGTGGTCTCGTCGAAGTCCTCGGGGGTGTAGACCGATTCCGGACGCTCCAGGAGCCAGCCGCCGCCTTTGGTGGAGAGCTTTTTATCTGCAATCATGGGCACCTCGCGCACTTGAAAACTTGTACCGAGTATAAAGTTTAGCCGACAAGTCTGGCTGAGTCAATCGGCAGAAACACAAAGACTGGCTGTGCCTCAGGGTGCTTGGGTAAGGGTAAAAAGGCGGTTCTCCACGGCTAGCAAGCGGTCTTCTTCTTTGAGCTGCCAGCGCAGCGAATAAGTACCAGGGGCTACCGGCGGCATCTCGAAGCGGTAGAGCACCTCGAGCCAGGTGGTGTAGCGCAACACCTCAACCCCTCGCTCATCGCGAACCATGCGGCCACACTGCAGCCTGTAGGTGGCTTTCTCGATGCTCACCCCAAAGCCCGGAGGGGCTTGCAGCAACTCCAGGCCCACCTCGGCGGGCCGCTCGTGCAAGGAGCCAAAGCGGCAGGTGTCCACAGGGTTGGGAAAGGGCGGCTTGGGCCTGGAAGGCAGGCCGAACTCGAGGCTAATAAAAAACCCAAACCACCCGGTAGATCCCCGGGCAACCGCCGTCCAGCGCCGTTCTTCGTAGCGACGCTGGCCGTAGAGCGGAGCGCCCGCCGGACTGCTAAAAACCGGAAAATCGTCCAGGTCGTAGGGGTGGTGGGGCGCACTGCCCAGGTAGGCTGGGGTACAGGCCCCCGCAACCAGGGCCAGCAGGCCGAGCAGCCACTTGTGCATGCATTAATGTTAACAGGCTCGGCCCTAAGAGGGGTGAGTTCAGGCCTTGGGGTAAACCTCAAAGATGCCCGCGGCCCCCATCCCCCCGCCGATGCACATGGTCACCATCCCCAGCCCGCCCCCGCGCTGGCCCAGCTCGTGCACCAGCTGGGTGGTGAGCTTGGCCCCGGTGGCTCCCAGGGGGTGGCCCAGGGCGATGGCCCCCCCGTTGACGTTGACCTTGTCGGGGTTCATCTGAAGCTCGCCCATCACCGCCAGCACCTGGGCCGCAAAGGCCTCGTTGAACTCGATGAGCTTCAGATCGTCGAGGCCAATCCCGGCCTTGGCCAGGGCCTTGGGCACGGCCTTGATGGGGCCTACCCCCATGATGTCCGGCTCCACCCCCCCGGTGGCGAAGCTGATGAAGCGGGCCAGGGGTTTGAGGCCCAACGCTTTGGCCTTCTCGGCGCTCATCAAAAGCAGGGCTGCGGCCCCGTCGGAGTAGGGCGAGGCGTTGCCCGCGGTCACGGTGCCCCCTTCCTTGAAGGCCGGCTTGAGCTTGGCCAGGCGCTCGGGGCTGGTGTCGGCCCGGGGCAGCTCGTCCTTGGCGAACAGCACTTCCTCCACGGCCTTCTTGCTGCCCCTCCAGCCCACCTTCTTGACCGGAATCGGCACGATCTGGCCCTCGAAGGCCCCCCGGTCCTGGGCCTCCAGGGCCTTCTGGTGGCTGCGCAAGGCCCAGGCGTCCTGGTCTTCCCGGCTCACTCCCCAGCGCTGGGCCACCCGCTCGGCGGTGAAGCCCATCCCGATGTAGGCCTCGGTCAGCTCGGGGTGCAGCTCGGTGTGGTAGCCGGACATGGGCACCCGGCTCATCATCTCCACCCCTCCAGCCAGCACCACCTCGTTCATGCCCGAGAGGATGGCCTGGGCTGCGTAGGCCACGCTTTGCAGCCCCGAGGAGCAGAAGCGGTTGATGGTGGCCGCCGTGACCTCCACCGGGAAGCCCGCCCGCAGCATGGCCAGCCGGGCGATGTTCAAGCCCTGGCTGGCCTCGGGCATGGCGCAGCCCCACTGGATGTCCTCGACCAGGCCCGGGTCTACCCCGGCCTGCTCCACCGCCGCTTTCATCACCGCTGCCGACAGATCGATGGGGTGCACCGTGGCCAGGGCGCCATCGCTCTTGCCCCGGGCCACCGCGCTACGCACCGCACTCACAATGACTGCTTCTCTCATGGCCACTCCTTCAAGCAGATTTCTTGCGTATGTAAAGGGTTTTCTCGCAGGAAGCGTGCACCTGGCCCTGGCGGTCCACCAGCTCCACCGGGTAGACCCGCTCCAGCGAGGGCTGGGTTTCGGCCAGGCTGCGCACGCAGGCCAACTCTTCCTCGCTCAGCACAAACCGGGCGTACAGGGTTGAGCGCCCCGGACGCCTGAACTGGATGCAGGCTGCCTTGTCCCAGACCACATAGCCCGGCCCCAGGTTTTTGATCAGCATCAGCATGTAGATGGGGTCGAGGGCCGCGTACATGCTGCCGCCGAAGAGGGTGCCCACATAGTTGCGGGTACGCCAGGACAGCGGCAGGGCCAGGTGTACCTCGCGCCAGTCCGGGGCGATGTAGGTGAGCACACCCCCGGTGCCGAAGTAGACCGGGGTGAGGTTCATGGCGTAGCGGAATAGCCGGGTCGGCCAGGACTCGGGCTTGGGCCGGGGAAAGACCGCCTGCATCCGGGCCTCCTCAGTTGCGCAGGGGCTTGCCGGTCTTGAGGGTGTGGGCGATGCGCTCCTGGGTTTTGCGGGTGCCCAGCAGCTTGAGGAAGCCCTCGCGCTCGAGGTCCAAGATATCCTGCTCGCTCACCTCGCGGGGCAGACCATCCCCCCCGCAGAGCACGTAGGCCACCTGGTTGCCGATGTACACGTCGTGCTCGCTGGCCTGGCCGGCCTCCTGGAACTGCCACAGGGCGTAGCGCAGGTTACCCAAGGCCTGCGCCCCCAGGGCCCGCACCCGCATGGGGGGCTGGGGCACGAAGTCGGCGGCCATGAAGAGCACCCGCCGCTTGGCATCGGCGATCAGCCGGTCGCGGTTCATGCTGATCCCGTCGGAGGGGCGCAGGAAGCCCATGTTACGGGCCTCGAGGGCGCTGGTCGAGGTCTGGGCCAGCATGATGAGCTGGAAGGCCCGCTTGACCCCCTCGAACAGGTCGATATCGCTTCCGTAAGCGGAAAGCTCCTGGGTGAAGCGGAAGAGCATCTCCTTGGTGCCCCCGCCCCCCGGCAAGAGGCCCACCCCCACCTCCACCAGGCCCATGTACAGCTCGGCGTGGGCCTGGATGGCGCCGGCGTGCAGGCTGAACTCGGCCCCTCCGCCCAGGGTGAGGCCGAAAGGAGCTGCCACCACCGGGAAGGGCGCCCGGCGCAGGCGCAGGGAGGTCTGCTGGAAGCGGCGGGTGGCCAGCTCGAGGTCGTCCCAGGCCCCCTCCTGGGCTGCGGCCAGCACCAAAACCAGGTTGGCCCCGGCGCTGAAGGTGCGGGGGTCTTCCCCCCCCAGGACCAGCCCGGCGTAGCCCTGGGCCTCCACCCAGTCCAGCGCCTTGTGCAGCCCCGAGATGGAGCCCTCGCCCCAGGTACCCATCTTGGCCCGGTTCTCGAAGAAGGCCACCCCATCGCCCAGGTCTAGGAGGGCGTACTCCTTGCCCTCGAGGAGGGTCTTCCCCGCGGCCCTGAGGGGGGCCAGCCGGACCACCCCTTCCTCGGTGGGGATGGGATGGTACTGGCCGTCAAAGCCCAGGTAGTGCCCGTCCTTGTAGAAGCTGCCCTGGGCCTTCTTCAGAAGCTCGGGCTCAGGAAGGCCTAGCTCGGCAAAGCCCTGGCGCAGGTAGTCCAGCCCCACCGCGTCCATGTTCTTGAAGGGCCCCTGCTCCCAGGCAAAGCCCCACTCCAAAGCCCGGTCCACCGAGACGATCTCGTAGGCGATCTCCTGGGCTTTCTCCAGGGCGTAGTGGGCGGTGGTGAGGAAGAGCTTTTTAGCGAAGGCCCCGTACTTGCCGGGCAGCTCGCCCACCTTGCGCAAGCGCTCGGCCAGCGGCAGGTCTTTGATGGCCGCGATCTCCTCCAGGCGAAGCTTCTGCTGCGGCTTGTACTCCCCGGTGGTGTAGTCGTAGGTGTAGATCTCCTTGCCATCCTTCTTGTAAAAGCCAGCCCCGGTCTTCTCGCCCAGGTGGCCTTGGGCGATGAGCCCCTCAACCCACTCGGGCATGGCAAAGTTCTCCCCGGTGGTGTGGGAAAGCTCGGTGGAGACCAGCTTGAGCACATCCAGGCCGGAGATATCCCCAGTGCGGAAGGTCGCCGACTTGGGCCGGCCCACCAGGGGGCCGGTGAGGGCGTCCACCTCGTCGATGCTGAGGCCCTCCTCCATCATCAGGCGCATGGCCTGGCTCATCCCGTAGACCCCCAGCCGGTTGGCGATGAAGCCCGGGGCGTCCTTGCAGATCACGGTGCCCTTGCCCAGGATGTGCTCGGCGAACTGCCGCATGGTGTTGAGCACCGCCGGGTCGGTATCCGGGGTGGGAATCAGCTCCAAAAGGTGCAGGTAGCGCACCGGGGCGAAGAAGTGGGTGCCCAGGAAACGCCGGCGGAAGGCCTCGCCCCGGCCCTCGAGCAGGGTTTTCATGGGGATGCCCGAGGTGTTGGAGCTCACGATGGCCCCGCTGCCCAAGGCCTCGAGGCGGGCAAACAAAGCCTGCTTGGGCTCCACCTTCTCCACGATGACCTCGACGATCCAGTCGCAGTCTTTGAGCTTTTCCAGCTCCTCGGTGGTGCCTAGCTCGATCAGGCTGGCCCGGCTTTTGTCCATGAAGGAAGCGGGCTTGCTTTTGAGCTGGCGCTCGAGGCCCTTGCGCACCACCTCGAGCCGATCCTCCTGGCCGGGCAGGTCGAGCATGACCACCGGCACCCCCGCCGAGGCACACAGGGCGGCAATCGCCCCACCCATGGTTCCCGAACCGACCACACCAACCTTCTTGATTCGCATGCTGCCTCCAGTTGGGATATTTTTATACCGGGTCAAAGTTTATAACAAGACCCTAGCCCCGTCTAGCCAGAGAGCCCTTCGCTCAAAGAAAGGACTCGGGAGCTTTTCGGCGGTATCGGCCTGGAGCTACAAACTCCAGCAGGCCCAGGTCCCGCAGCCCCTGAAGCTGCTGGCGAATCTTGTCTTTGGGGTGCCGGTTGTTGGGATGGGCTTGGGCTGCCAGGGGTAACAACCGCTGGTAGGCCTGAGCCAGGGTGAACTCCTCCGGCAAGCGGGCTACCCCTTGAATGGTAAGACCCGGCCAGCTAGAAAAAGCTGCCTGCAACGCCTCTATAGCCACATCCACAGGTGCCCGCACACGAGAAACACGTCGTTCTACCGGCCACTGCGCATGACGCCAGCACCTTGCCCACATAGGGTGCTGCGACCACCACCGATTTTTGCGCCCGCTCTACACGACCAAGAAACCATTCTTCCGTGCTTTGCGGCGAGGTGGCCAGGGTCATTGCTCACCAACTATAACCCCACTCAGTCAACGTCCCTGAGCCAGTCCGCCACCCGCCTCGACCAGCCCTCGAGGCCCTCGTACACCGCCCAGATCTCCTCCAGGCTCACCAGACGGCCCTCGAGCTTATCCCGTTCCACCACCTTTGGCTCCTCCTGGGCCTCCACCACAAAGACCACCCCGGCGTGCACCCGGCTCACCGGGGTATCGTCCAGCAGAATGAGGCCCACCGCCTCTGCGGTGTAGCGCTCTAGGCCCACCTCTTCGCGTAGCTCCCGGCGAAGCCCGGCCTCTACCGGGTTTTCCCCCGCATCCTGGGGGTTGATGTGCCCGCCTACCCCCAGGGTGTAGAGGCCGTGCAGCCGGGCCTCCCCCCCGGCCCGCTTGCGCCGCATCAGGAGGTACTGCCCGGCGTAGCGCACCAGGGCGTAAGGGATGACCTGGCGGTAGCAGGGGTCCTCTTCGGCCCGTGGGCGGGGCAGAAAGAAGCCTTCGCGCTCGAGGTGGCGAAGAAGCGAGGCTTCAAGGGGGAGAAGCCGGTCTTGGGCTTCAGGAAAGGCCGAGGCTGGAAGGACGTACACCTGTTCCACAGGGGAAGGATACCAGCACCTCCACAACCCTAGGCCAGCGCGGCCTCCTGCCCCTCCAGCCAGACCCGCACCACCCGGGCCTCGCCGTGCAGGGTGAAGAGGGCCCCCAGCAGCTCTTCCAGCGAGGCAGCGTGGCGGAAGTGCACCTCGAGGCTGCTCCCTGGCTGGGGCTCGAGGTAGACCAGATCGGCGGCCTTGCCCACCTCCAAGCTGCCGATCTGATCCTCTAACCCCAACGCCTCGGCCCCGGCCAGGGTGGCCAGGTAGAGCAGATGGGCCGGGCCGAGGACCACCCCATCGGGCCGCAGGCGCTGGGCGATGTAGGCCATGAAGCCCTCCTTGATCAGGCTGAACCCGGTGCCCCCACCCACGTCCGAGCCCAGGGCGAAACGCACCCCGTGCTGCAGGTGCTGCCGCATGGGGAAAAGCCCGCTGCCGATGAAGGCATTCGAGCTGGGGCAGTGGGCCACCGCGGCGCGGGCCTGGGCCAGGCGCAAAAGCTCGGGCTCGGTGGGGTGGACGTTGTGGGCCAGCACCGAACGCTGGCCCACCAGGCCGAAGCGGTCGTAGGTGTGCAGGTAGTGGGCGCTCCAGGGGAAAAGCCCGGCCACAGTGCGAATCTCCTGGGGGTTTTCGTTGATGTGGGTGGTGAAGTAAAGGTCGGGGTGCTCCTGCAAAAGGCTCTGGCAGACCTCCAGAATGGCCTCCGAGGCCGAGAGCGCAAAGCGTGGCGTGACCGCGTAGCGCAGCCTGCCCCGCCCGTGGAAGCGCTGGATGAGCATCTTCTGCTCGGCGTAGCTGCGCTCGGGGGTGGTGTGCAGCTCGGGCCGGAGCAGCCGGTCCGAGCAGACCTGCCCGGCGATGATCCGCAAACCCACCTCCTCCGCCGCGCCGAACAGGCTGGCCGTGGCCCCCTGGAAGTGCGAGCCGAAGACCAGCGCGGTGGTGGTGCCGTTGCGCAGAAGAAGCCGCATGAACTCCCGGGCCAGCTCGCGGGCCAGCTTGTTGTCGGATAGGCGGGCCTCCAGGGGCAGGGTGCGCTTCTCCAGCCAGTCCAGCAGGGTATACCCCATGGCCCCCATCACCCGGGTCTGGGGGTAGTGCACGTGGGTGTCCACCAGGCCCGGCAGCAGCAGGCCGGCCCGGCAGTCTTCCACCCGGGCCTCGGGGTAGCGGCGGCGGGCCTCGGCGAAAGGGCCTAGGAAGGCGATCCTTCCCTCCTCGATGACCAAAGCCCCCTCGGATAAGGCCTCCAGGGCAGCAGGGTGATGAAAGGGGTTTCGCTGGGTGTGGACCACCGGGCCGCGCAGGATCAGGCTCATGGCGGGGCTATTCTACCGCCAGCGGCACCAGCCGGCCCTGGCGCACATCCACCAGGCCAAGGTCGGTCAGGCGCAGCTCGGGAATCACCGCCAGGCCCAGGAAGGAGAGGGCCATGTAGGGGTCGGGCAGGGTCACCCCCAGGGCCTTGGCCGCGGCCTCGAGGGCGGCCATCCTCCGGTCTACCACCTGCAGAGGCTCGTCGGTGATGAGGCCAGCGATGGGCAGAGCCAGCTCGGCCAGCACCTCCCCATCGCAGACGGCGATCATCCCCCCGCCCAGGGCCTCCAGCCGGCGGGCCGCCAGCAGGATGTCGGCATCCGAGACCCCCACCGCCATCAGGTTGTGGTGGTCGTGGCCCACCGTAGAGGCCAGGGCCCCTTTTTGCAGGCCAAAGGCGGTGACCAGGCCCTTGCCCACCCGGCCCTGCTTGCCGTGGCGCTCAAAGCAGACCAGCTTGGCCAGGTCGCGGCTGGGGTCGGCCACGATGGCCCCGTCCCGCAGCGTGGGATAAAGGCGCTCCTCGGCGGTGAGCACCTGGTGGGGGATGGCCCGGATCACCCGTACCGGCCCCTCCACAGCCGGAATGCGCAAGTCCTCCGGGCGCAAGGCCGGCAGGCGCACGGTCTGGCGCACCGCCGGGCTGGGCGGGGTCTGGGGCAGCTCCACCAGAAGCCGCCCCCCCTCGGCCACCCGCTGGCCTCGCTGGTAGACCAGCGCCGCGGTAAAGCCCTCCAGGTCGTCCAGCACCACCAGGTCGGCCTGGAAACCGGGGGCCACCGCCCCCCGGCGGGGCAGGCGGTAGTGGCGGGCCACGTTCCAGCTTCCGGCCCGGATGGCGTACAGGGGGTCGGCCCCCAGGGCGATGGCCTTGCGCACCAGGAAGTCCACCCCACCCTCGCGAAGCAGGTCGGAGGGCAGCCGGTCGTCGGTGACCAGGCCGATGCGGTCGGCGTGCTTAGGAACCAGCAGAGGGGCTAAGGCCTCCAGGTTGCGGGTGGTGGAGCCTTCCCGCACCATCAGGAAGCAGCCGGCCTCGAGCTTGGCCTTCCCCTCTTCCAGGCGGGTGCTCTCGTGGTCGGAGGCGATGCCGGTGGCCAGGTAGGCCTGCAAGGGGGGGCCGGTCAGGGTGGGGGCATGCCCCTCGGGGGTCTTGCGCCAGTGCTCGGCCAGCCGCACCTTGGCCAGCTCCTGGGCCTCCCCGGCCAGAATGGCGGGGAAGCTCATCAGCTCGGCCACCCCCACCACCCGGGGGTGGGCCAGCAGGCGCTCCATCTCGGCCAGACCCAGCACCGCCCCGCTGGTCTCGAGGGGGGTGGAGGGCACCGAAGAGGGCACCGTTACCCAGACCTCCAGCGGCAGCCCCTGGCTGGCCTGCAAGAGCCACTCCACCCCGGCCACCCCGGCCACGTTGGCGATCTCGTGGGGGTCGGTGACCACCCCAACCACCCCCCGCGGCACCACCGCCCGGGCGTACTCGGCGGGGGTAACCAGGGAGCTTTCCAGGTGGACATGCCCGTCGATCAGGCCGGGGGCCACCACCCGGCCCTCCAGGTCGAGCACCGCTTCTGCCTCGGCCTGGGCGTACTCCGGCCCCACCGCCGCCACCAGCGGCCCGGCCAGGAGGATATGGGTGGGCTCTAGCTCGAGGCTAAACACATTGGCCAGACGGGCATTCTTGAACAGGAGGCTACCCGGACGGCGGCCCAGGGCCACCTCGACCGCGTACTGGAGCTGGGGGAGTTCTGGCTGCATGTTCCCAGCAGATTAAGGGTTACCCCGGCGCTATAGCAAGCTCCGGGGCCGATATGGAAAGGTTATCGTCTACTTAGGCTCGTTGGGCCACTGGCCCACCACACCGGGGGCGGCCCACTCCATGCTGGCCTGGTTGGCCCCCGGCTTATCGGAGTAGATGGGGTAGACCTGGCCCGCCGGAACCCGCAGAACGCCGTTGCGGTCGCGGATGGGGCCGGTAAAGGGGCTGTACTTGCCGGCCTTCATGGCCGCCAGGCGCGACGTCACCAGGTCGTACACGTTGGTCTGCTTGCCGGTGAGCTTGTCGGTCACCCGCCGGGCTTTGAGGGCTTGTGCAAAAGCCGGGTTGATGGGCACACCGAACTCGCCACCCAGCTCCACTGCACCTTCCTTGAGCAGCCACCAGTAGTCCACCTTATCCAGGTTGGTGTTGTTGTAGGTGCCGTTGCGCACCTTGCTCAGGAAGTCGATGTAAATCTTCTCCCAGCGCACCAGCTGGCCCGAAGGCACGGTCTTGGGGGAGAACTTCTGCATGGGCGAGTAGTGGCCAAAAGCCGGCAGGTTGCGCTTGGCCGCGGCCTGGATGACCGCCGGGGTGTCCTCGGTGAAGGCGAAGACGTCGTTGCCCTGGGCGATGAGGGCGTTGGTGGCCTCGGTGGCCTTGGCCGGGTCGAACCAGGCGTTAATCCAGCGCACGTTGATGGTGGCCCGGGGATTGACCTCGCGCACCCCCAGGGCAAAGGCCGAGATATGCCGCTTGACCTCGGGGATGGGGAAGGCCGCCACGTAGCCCACCTTGCCGCTCTTGGTCAGGGCCCCGGCTATGAGGCCGTTGAGGTAGTAGATCTCGTTGAACTCGGCCAGGTAGGTCATCACGTTGGGGGCCCGCTTATACCCGGTGGCATGGCCGAAGAGCACCTGGGGGTGCTTTTTGGCCGCGTTCAGCACCCCGTCCATGTAGCCGAAGCTGGTGGCGAAGATAACCTTGCAGCCATCGCTCACCAGCTTGTCGATGGTGGGCTCGACCTGGGCCTCCGGCACCGACTCCACATAGGCGGTCTCGAGCCAGGGCAGAGCCTTCATGGCCTCTTTGCGGCCCACGTCGTGGGCATGGCTCCAGCCGTAGTCGCCGATGGGGCCTACGTAAATCCAGCACGCTTTGAGCTTGTCCTGGGCCAGACCAAAGCCCGCCACCCACACCGCCAACAGCAATAGGGTCTTTTTCATGCCTGCCTCCTTGTGCCAGAACGCCTCGCTGTACGGGAGCCCGGACAACCGTCTAGGCTGTACCAAATCCTACCCCAAGCCGGCGCAGCAGGGAACGGTAGGCGATGGCCACCCGGTCGGACTTGAGGTGGAGCTCAGCCTGGAGGTCGAGGGGCAGCCGCTCGGGGCGCTGCGACTCCACAATGGGGATGTCCTGCGCGGCTACCTGGTCTTGGAAGGCGCGAATCTCCTCGTCGGATAGGTCGCCGTAGTTCATGGCCACATAAAACCAGCCCGACGACTCGAGCTCGCTTCGGGGGGTCACGGCCATGAAGATGGCGAAGACCTGCCCGTCCTCGTCCTGCTTGCGGAAGTAGGCCGCCAGGGGCCCCAGCACCTCGTAGGTGTAGCGCACGTACCGGCCCACCCCGGTGCCGTCGGGGTTGGGCTGGTAGACCCGGATGTCCCGGGCGATGATCCGACCATCCTCAACCTCCACCTCGTAGTCGGGAATCTCGGGGTAGGCAGGGTCGCCCAGAAAACCCGCGTGCACGAAGGGGAAGTGGGCCACGTCCAGGAAGTTCTCCACCACCCTGGGCGCGCTGGCCCGGAAGGCATAGGGGCCGCACATCACCGTGCGGAACCCCGGCTGGCCCCACTCGTAGAAGGGCGGCAGGGGGGCCTGGGGCTCGGCCAGGGCCACCCAGAGCATCCCGTAAGCCTCCCGGCTAGGGTAGACCCGGGCCTGGGCCTTGGCCGGAGGGGTCTGGCCGGCGTGGGCGGGGAAACGCACGCAGCGCCCCCCCGGGGCATAGGCCCAGCCGTGGTAAGGGCAGATGACCTCGCCGTTCTGCACCCGGCCCAGCGAGAGCCGGGCCCCCCGGTGGATGCACAGATCCTGCCAGACCTCGAGGCCCTCCCCCACCGCCACGGCCACCACCTCCTCCCCCAGCACCCTGGCCGCCAGCAGCCCTTTCTCCCGCACCGCCGCGCTCATCGCCACGGGGTGCCAGTGGTGGTACAGCACCTCACCCATAACTCAAGGATATACACAAAGCCGCATTTTTACACACCCGGCCAGCCTAGCGCCGCCCCCGCTCGTAGGGCAGGCCCAGGGCCTCCGGGGCGGCCCCCTGGCGCCGCCGCCAGGCCACCAGGGCCAGCACCACGATCACCAGGGCATAGGGCAAGGCCTGCAGGAAAACCGAGGGAATAGCGCTATCCTGCAGGGCAAAGCCCAGGTAGTACAAGAGGCCGAAAAAGTAGGCCCCCAGCACCGCCCGCAAGGGCTCCCAGGCCACAAAGATGGTCAGGGCGATGGCAATCCAGCCCAGCTGGTTGGTCATGCCCTCGGTCCAGCTGCTGCGGTAGCTAACCGCCAGAAAGGCCCCGGCCAGCCCGGCGAACATCCCCCCCACCGCCACCGCCCAGTAGCGCACCCGGTAGACCGGGATGCCCAGCAGATCGGCTGCCGCCGGGTTCTCCCCCACCGAGCGCAGCACCAGTCCGGCATGGGTCAGGTAAAGGAAGGCCCAAAGCGCCACGGCCAGCGCCAGGCCCAGGTAGACAAAGGGCATCTCCGGCAGCGAAGCCAGCAGGGGCTGCCCCTCGAAGCGCTTGCCCAGAAGCCCGGCCACCCCCAGGCCCAGCATGGCCAGGGCCAGCCCCGAGACGAACTGGTTGGCCCGCAGGCCGATGGCCACAAAAGCGTGCGGCAGGGCAAACACCCCCCCCGCCAGCACCCCCGCCAGCACCCCCAGGGCCCCGGAACCAGTGGTCTGGGCGGTGGCAAAGGCCGCCAGGGCCCCCACCGCCATCATCCCCTCCACCCCCAGGTTGACCACCCCGGCCCGCTCGTTGAGCAGGTTGCCCAAAGCGGCGATCAGGATGGGGGTGCCGAAGATCACCGAGCGCAGTAAGGCAGCCCAGACCTCTTCCACAACCTACCTCCCCCAGCGCACGCGGTGCTGGGCAAAGAAATCGCTGGCAATCAGAAAGAGCAAAAACAGCCCGCTGAACACGTCCACCACCCTGAAGGGCATCTGGAAGGCCACCTTGAGCACATCCCCCCCGGCAAAGAGCACCGCCATCAGAAAAGCGGTGAGGATGGCCCAGGCCGGCTGGCCTCGAGCCAGGTAGGCCACGATGATGGCGCTAAAGCCGTAGCCCAGGGTAATATCGCCGGAGTCGAGCAGCTTTTTGTGGATGCCGGCCACCTCCCCCACCCCGGCCAGCCCGGCCAGCCCGCCGGTAATCAGGCCGGCCACAAGCAAAGTCGGCCCCACCGGGATGCCCGCGTAGCGCGCAGCCTGGGGGTTGGCCCCCACCACCCGCAGACGGAAGCCCAGGGTGGTACGCGAGAGCAAAAACTGCAGCAATAAGGCGAGCAAAACCCCCAGCACCAAGGTGGGCCAGTGCACCAGGGTACCGGGCAGGGTAGGCAGCACCGCCTGGGGGGGAAAGGGGTCGGTGAAGGCGAAGCCAAACAGGCTACGGCCCCGCCAGGGCCCCTGCACCAGGTACTGCACCAGGTAGTAGGCGGTGTAGTTGAGCATCAGGGTGGTGAGGATCTCGTTCACGCCCAGCCCGGCCCGCAGCAGCGCAGCCACCAGGGCGTAGGCCGCCCCTGCCAGGAAGCCCACCAGAAACATAGCAGGCAGCATCCAGGGCGCCTCTAGGGGCCAGAACAGGGCCACCCCCGCCGCAGCAGTAGCCCCTATGGCGATCTGCCCTTCGGCCCCGATGTTGTAAAACTGGGCGCGGAAAGCCAGGGCCAGGCCGGCCCCCACCAGGATCAGGGGAATGGCCCGGCGCAGCACCTCGGCCCAGCCGTTGGGGTCGGCCAGGGTGCCGCGCAGCAGGGTGGCGTAGGCAGTGAGGGGGGGCACCCCGTAGGCCCAGAAGACCAGCCCCGCCACCCCCAAGGCGGCCAGGATGGCCAGGCCCGCCGCGGCGGTCTGCCGCCAGGGGGAGGGGCTGGGCAGGTATTCAAGCCGCAAGGCTCCCCCCGGTCATGAGCAGGCCGAGCTGCTCGCGCGAAAGCCCCTCCACGGCGAAGGGGCCTTTGAGGCGGCCCTGGTAGAGCACCCCGATGCGGTCGCACAGGGCCAGAAGCTCTTCCAGATCCTCCGAGACCAGCAGCACCGCCGCGCCCTGCTGGGCTTTTTCCAGCAGCGCCTGGTGCACCAGCTCGGTGGCCCCCACGTCCAGGCCGTAGGTGGGGTGCACGGCCAGGATCAGCCGGGGCGATCCGGCCAGCTCGCGGGCCAGGATGACCTTCTGGATATTGCCCCCCGAGAGCAGGCGGGTGGGGGTAGCCGGGCTGGGGGTGGCGATGCCCAGGGCCTGGATGCGCTCCTGGGCCAAGGCCCGGTAGGCTGCCGGCTGGGTCAGCCATCCCCGGGCCAGGGGGGGGCGGTGGAAGGTGCGCAGGGCCAGGTTCTCGGCCACGCTCAGGCTGGGTACGGTGCCCATCTGGATGCGGTCTTCGGGGATGTGGGCCAGCCCTTGCTCGAAGAGCCGGGCCGGGTCTGGCTCGAGCGGCTGTCCCGCCAGCACCACCTGCCCCCCCTCGAGCCGCCGAAGACCGGCCAGCACCTCTACCAGCTCGCTCTGGCCGTTGCCGGCCACCCCGGCCAGGCCCAGCACCTCCCCGGCGCGCAGCTCGAAGCTCACCTCTCGCAAGGCCACCGCGCCGCGGCTGGAGCGGGCCTTCAGGCCCTCTACCTGCAGCACCACCTGGCCCAGCTCCGCGGGCTTTCGTTTGCGCTCGAAGCTCACGTTGCGCCCCACCATCAGCAAGGCCAGCTTCTCCCGGCTGGCCTCCGAGGCCGCCAGGCTGCCCACCACCCGCCCCCGGCGCAGCACCACACAACGGTCGGCAACCGCCAGAACCTCCTCGAGCTTGTGCGAGATGAAGATGAGCGACTTGCCGGCCTGGCGCAGCTCTTGCATCACCCGGAACAAAGCCTGGGCCTCCTGGGGGGTGAGCACGCTGGTCGGCTCGTCGAGGACGAGCATCCTGGCCCCGCGCAGAAGGGCCCGCACGATCTCCACCCGTTGCTTTTCCCCCGGGGAAAGGTCGGCTATGCGGGCCATCGGGTTGATCTCCAGGCCGTAGCCCTGGGCGATGCGCTCGATCAGGGGAAGAATGCGGCGGGCCGGCCAGAGCGGGCTGCCGATGCCTAAAGCCAGGTTCTCGGCCACGGTGTGCCGGCCCACCAGCATGGGGTGCTGCGGCACCAGGCCGATGCCCAGCCGCAAGGCCTCGAGGGGAGAGCCGATCTGCACGGGCCGGCCCTCCAGGAGTATCTGGCCCGCATCGGGACGGTAGAGGCCGTAGAGGATGGAGACCAGGGTGCTCTTGCCGGCCCCGTTCTCCCCCAGAAGGGCCAGCACCTCCCCGGGGTAGACCTCGAGGCTTACGCCGTCGTTGGCCACCACCCCAGGGAAGCGCTTGGTGATATTTTGCAACCGCAGAAGAGGCTCCGCCATCGCCGCAAATCATAACGCAAAGACGGCTTCGAGCTGGTCAAGGCCGGCAATGCTCCGCCAAGCAAAGAGCAGTGTGCGCTCTGGGAGTCTGACCCAGTTTTTGAGCCAGCAATCCCCCTCGAGCTAGACTTGGTTTAGGCAAACGGCGGCCTCGGTTTCTCCATCCAGCCGAAAGACCCTCCGTTATGTTGCAGCTGAAGATACTGGGTTCCCCACACCTGCTTTGCGAAGGCCGGGAGGTGCGCCTGCCGCGCAAAGCTGTGGCGCTGCTGGCCTGTCTGGCCCTCGAGGGCCGCCAACCGCGCGACCGCCTGGTCGAGCTGCTGTGGGGAAGCCAGGGCGAGGCCAGGGGTCGGCACAGCCTACGACAGCTGCTGTACCAGATCAAGGCTACTCCAGCTGGAGCCTATCTCTCCAACAGGCGCGATCTGCTCGAGCTCAGCAACTTCTGGCTCGATGCTCGGGCTTTTCTAGAGCTAGCGGAAAGCGAATGCTGGCCCGAGGCCCTGGCTTTGTACCGGGGCGAGCTGCTCCTGGGCTGGGAACTCGAGGAAGAAGGCTACACCGGCTGGCTCCGGCACTGGCGCGAGCAGCTCGGACAGCTCCAGGTCAGGGCCCTTGAAGGCCAGGCCGGGCGGCTGGAAGCCGCCGGACAGCTCCGGCCTGCCCTGGAACTCTACCTCGAGCTGATCCGGCAAGACGAGCTGCAAGAACATTTTTACCGCCAGGCCATGCGGCTATGCGCCGCACTAGGAGAGCTCACTCGAGCCCAGCACTTGTACCAGCAGCTATGCGCCGTGCTGCAGCGAGAGCTGGCCCTGGTACCCCTCCCCGAAACCCGGGCCCTGGCCGAGCAAATCCATCGGCGCAAGCCGTCCTCAGCTCCTACGCTGCAACACCCCCGAAGCCCCCAGTTCAACCCGCCCTTGGTTGGGCGCAGTGCCGCCCTGCTCCAGCTCGAAACAGCCTGGCAAAGCCAGAAAACCATCTTCATCGCTGGGCCAGCAGGCGTGGGCAAAAGCCGCTTAGCAAAGGAATTCCTGGCCGGAAAGGGCCCCTACATCGCCCTCTTAGGGCAGCCTGGCGACAACCCCACCCCCTATGCCTCCATGTTCCGCTGGATGCGCCAGGCCCTGCAAGCCAGCCCTGGCCTGCGGCTACCGTCCTGGGTGCGCCTCGAGGTCTCCCGGCTCTTGCCAGAGCTCTCCGAGGCCCCCCCACCCCCGCTAGACGATGGGGCCCATGTGCGCTTCTTTACTGCCCTGGCCGAGATACTGGCCCAGGCCCCCGGCAGCCCCAACTTCCTCTGCGAGGATGCTCATTTTTGTGACCCCTGGAGCCTGCGGGCCCTTGGGACGGGACTGGCCCAGCTGGAGGGGGTGCGGCTGGTCTACACCTTTCGAGGCGAGGAACTGAACCCAGAGGTGGCGGAACGCTACCGCAGCGACGAAGCCCTGGGGCAAGCTTTCTGGCTCGAGCTGAACCCCCTGAGCGAAGCTGAGGTGGCCGAGCTGGTCGCCCAGCTCTCGGGCCGTCCGGCCCGACTCTTTCCCCGACGGCTCTACCAGGCCACCGCAGGCAACCCGCTGTTTGTGCTCGAGACCCTGCGCAGCCTGTTCGAGTCGGGCGAGCTGCGCGTAGGCGACGCTGGGGTCTGGGAAACCCCCTACGACGAGCACACCCAGGACTACGCCGAGCTGCCCATTGCCCAAAGCGTGCGCCAGGTCATTCTGGCCCGGCTGGAGCGGCAAGGGGCGGCGGTGGTGCGCTGCTTGGAGGTGGCGGCTTTGCTGGATCAGGGCCCTTTCGACTCCAGAACCCTGGCCGAGGCCGCCGCGCTTTCAGACTGGGAGGTCTGCGAGGCCCTGGAACGGGCCGGCCAGGCCCGGCTGCTCGAGGCCAGCCCCCAGGGGTACCGCTTCAGCCACGAGCTCATAGCCCGCACCATCGCCGAGGCCCTCCTGCCCGACCGACGGCGGCTCATCTCGGGACGGCTGGCCCAGCACTACGCCCGACAGCCGGTGCACCCGGCCAGGGTCGCGGGCTACCTCGAGGCCGCGGGCGAGAGCGAAGAAGCCGCCCTATGGTGGCTCAAGGCCGCCCAGCAGACCCACGCCCTCGGAGCCTACCAGGAGGCCGATGCCTACTACCAGCGGGCCGCTATGGCCCTGCCCAGCGAACACCCCCAGCGCTTCGAGGCCTTGTCGCAGCGCTTTTATTTGAGCCGCCAGGTTGGCCGGGCCGACCCAGGGGAGCAGGCCAAGCAGCTAGAGCAGCTACGGCAAAGCGCCAAAACCGCCCTGCAGCACGCACAGTACTGGTTTTTCCAGAGCATGCTGCTCGATGATGCCCAAGACCTCGAGGGCGCCCTCGCAGCCAGCCGCCGGGCCTACACCTACGGGCTTCAGGTCTCGGCCGCCGAAGCCTTCTATCCGCTCATTTTCGTGACCCACTACCAGCGCGACCTGGGGCTTTTGCAGGCGGCCAGCGAGGACGGCCAGCAGGCCCTGGCCTTGGCCCGCCAGCTCTCGCCCTTTCACACCGCCGAGGCCCTGCTCTGCCACGCCCTGACCTGCATGCTGTGCGGCCAGCCGGAAGAGGCCCTGGGCTTGTGCGGCCAGGCCGAGGCCCTGGTGCGCCAGCACGGCCCGGCCCCCTCGGCCTTCTGGCTGCTTCAGGAGCGGGTGGGGGCGGTGCGGGCGCGGGTGCTGAACCGCACCTCTCGCTTCGCCGAGGCCGCAGCAGCCCTGGAGTCCCTGCTGGTTCGCGCACGGCAGGCTGGGGTGCAGCGGCAGGAGCTGGTGGCTCTGCTGGTGCGGGCTGAGTCCTGGCTAGGGCTGGGCCAGACCGGCCCGGCCACCCTGGACCTCGAGCGGGCCCTCGAGCTGGCCCGGCAACTCAACTGGGGGCACTCGGAAACCTACCAGCTCTACGCCGAACTCGAGCTGGCCCTGCACAACCCCAAAGCGGCCCTGCGCCAGGCCGAACGCGCCCTCCAGGCCGCGGGGCGCAACCGGGTTCTAAAGCTCAACGCCCTCTACAGCCGCGGTGGGGCCTGGCTAAGCCTGGGGCGGCTGGCCCAAGCCCAGACCGACCTGCAAGCCGCCCTCGACCTACACGGCAACTCCCCCCGGTTTCGCAGCGTGGCCTACGAAGCCATCCAGGGCCGTTTGGCAATGACGAAGCAATGACGAAGCAATGACGCGGCAATGACGCAGCCTGGGCTAACCTTCCGGGCGTGAGGGAACCCGAAAAAGCCCAGCCGCTGGACGTGGTGCTGCACCTCGAGCCCCCCCAGCCCCAGCGCCCCTGGCGGGCGGTGCTGCTCGACCCCCAGACCGGCGAACGCTGGGAGTTTGCCAGCCCGCTCGAGCTTTTGCAGCACCTCGAGCAGCTCTGTCTGGCCCTGGGCGGGCGCATCACCGGGATTCGCTAACCCTCACCAAAGGAGACCTCATGGCACGAGCGATGGTACGGCTGGCCCTCCTCACCCTGGTACTCGCAGCCCTGGCGGCCTGCGGCGGTGGGGGTGGGAGCAGCAACGCGGGCGTCTGGGACGACAGCCGCTGGGATCAGGCCAACTGGCAGTAAGGGAAAGGGAGGCTTTATGCGTAGAAAAGAATTGTTCTTCTTCACTCTAGGAGCCGGCATCGTGGCAGCCGGGCTTTGGGGCCTCAGCGTGGGCAGCCTAACCAGCTTCACCGCGGGAACCCCCATCCGGGCCAGCGAGGTGAACACCAACTTCTCCACGCTCAGGTCGGCCATCGAGGCCCTCGAGCAGCCCGTGGGGGTCAGCCGCCTGGCCGTGGGCGGTACCATTGCCGATGGCAAGGTGCTCAAGGCCCAGGGCGGCAACCTGGTCTGGGGCGACGATGCCACCGGCGCGGCCAGCTTCGGAGCCTCGCTGACCGGCAGCGATGCCACCAACCCCGGCTTTAGGGTTCTCAACAATGCCGCAGCGGGTACGGGTCTGCGAGGAGAGGTGGCCACCACCGGCACTGGCGTATTTGGCAGCGCAGGTTCGGGTGGCGTGGGGGTTGAGGGTCAAACCCCAGGCGGCGGCAGCATCAGCGTACTCGGTGTCAATGCCGGTCTTGGCTTCGGCGTAAAGGGTGTGAATACTAACATAGGCATCGGGGTTGAGGGCGAGGCGACCCTTGCGGGGGGCGCGGGTGTCTCCGCCAAGGCAGTAACGGGTGCCACCGCC
>Ga0209721_1000939_pt1 | contig 23800 bp, 16 predicted proteins | sample TshhotsprinmetaG_FD_184139 | JGI IMG/M metagenome (GOLD analysis project Ga0209721, IMG submission 184139) | Hot spring microbial communities from South Africa to study Microbial Dark Matter (Phase II) - Tshipise hot spring metaG (SPAdes)... | ecosystem: Environmental > Aquatic > Thermal springs...
CCAAGGCCGGCAAATTCGGCACCTTCGTGCTGTTTCTGGTGCTATCCTTGGGGATGCTGGGTTTCATTGCCAAAAATATCATTCAGTGGGTGTTGGGTATGTAGCCTTGCGGGTGGGGGAACGACGCAGCCGCGCCCGCGTGCGGGCATCCCCATCCCACTGCTCGACCCCGACGCAATCGACAAACGCCGATGACGTCACACCCGACTTTTATCATCCCGCATCGCGACGCCGACGAAACCTACGTCGTCGGTGAACCGGTGCTTGCAGCCGCCGTCGAAGGGTGGAACGGTCGGGTCGTCGACGGCCATCTCGTCGATTTCCAGCCGCAGCTGGGCATGCTCAAGCTGGTGCCAGCCGGACAGTCCCGCCCTGTTTCGCTGCGATTTGCGCAGATCAAGCGCTTGCGCATTCCGCCCAAGCCGGGCACACCGCTGCCGTTCCTGCCGTCTGGCTACGCGGATGAGTCCTTGCGGCCGTTCGCCGTGCGGCTGCGCGATGGGGCGGTGTATGCCGGGTTGTGCCACGACTGCCGCCGGCAGCCGCACGGGGTGTGGATTTTTCCGCGTGTCGTCAGCGGTGACGATCCCGAGCGTGTCTTTTTGCCGCGCCAGGGAATCGCGGGGCTGGAGTTCCGGCGCGCGGACGGGCAGGCGCTGGCGGACAGCGGCTTCGGGCAGACGCTGCTCGACGCGGACACCGCGGCCGAGCCTCTCCCCGAGCCCAGTGCCCCAGCCATGGTGGAGACGCCAGAGCAGTTGCGCGAAGCGCTGGAGCGGCAGGCGCGCCTGAAGCCGGTGCCGGTCGGTGAAGCGCTGATCGGATTGGGTAAAGTCAGCGCAGCGCAGCTGCGCGAGGCGCTGGAGCGTCAGAAGCGCGAGCCCAATCAACCCCTGGGCCAGATGCTGGTGAAGATGGGGCTGATCCAGCCTTCCGACCTGCAGGTGGCGTTGGCGCGCAAGATGGGCTACCCGTTCCTGGACGTGCGCAAGTACCCGCTCGACATGGCGGCGCTGCGGCTGGTGCCAGCGCCGTTGGCGGCACGCCTGCAGGTGCTGCCGGTAACCTTACAGGGATCGGCGCTGGTGGTGGCGATGCCCGACCCGCTGCAGTTCAAGGCCATCGACGAACTCGAATTCACCGCGCAGCGCAAGGTGATTCCGGTGGTGGGCGTGGCCGCCGACATCCAGGGGCGCATCACCGAGGCCTACCGCTCTGTCGGCCTGACTGACGACGCACCGGCGGGGCCGAACACCACCCCGAATCCGATGGCGCCCGAGCGCAACGTCGAAGCGTGGCAGCTGGTGGCCGAGCTGGCGAGCGACAACGGGGTCGACGGTGCGGACGAGCGGCCGATCGAGCAGTCCGACAATACGCTAGTCAAGCTGGTCAACTCGATGATCATCGAGGCCTTTCACCAGCGCGCGTCGGACATCCACATCGAACCGTACCCCGGGCGAGAGAAGGTGGTGATCCGCTTCCGCGTCGACGGCGAGCTGCGCCCCTATCTGGAGCTGCCCTCCAATTACCGCAACGCGCTGGTGGCGCGCATCAAGGTGATGTGCGACCTCGACATTTCCGAGCGGCGCAAGCCGCAGGACGGCAAGATTCACTTCCGCCGCTTCGGGGGGCTGCCGATCGAGCTGCGCGTGGCCACCATTCCCACCGCCAACGGACTGGAAGACGTCGTGATGCGCATCCTCAACGCATCGGAGGCATTGCCGCTGGAGGGATTGCATCTCAGTCCGCGCAATCTGACCGAAATCGAGCGCGTCCTGACGCGACCTTATGGGTTGCTGCTGTGCGTTGGGCCCACCGGTTCGAGCAAAAGCACGACCCTGCACGCCGCTTTGCGGCGCCTCAACACCCCGAACCGCAAGGTCTGGACGGCCGAAGATCCAGTCGAGATCACGCAGCGGGGCCTGCGCCAGATTCAGGTCAACCCGAAGATCGGCTGGACCTTTGCCAACGCGCTGCGGGCGCTGTTGCGTGCCGACCCCGACGTCATCATGGTGGGCGAGATCCGGGATGCGGAGACGGCCGAAATGGCGGTGGAAGCGTCGCTGACGGGACACTTCGTCATGTCAACGCTACACACCAACTCGGCGGCGGAAACGATTCTGCGTTTGCGCGACCTGGGGGTGGATCCGTTTTCGTTTGCCGACTCGCTGCAGGCCATTCTGGCGCAGCGCCTGGTGCGGCGGCTATGCCCGGCGTGTGTACGCTATGACCCCGTGTCGCCTGAGCGTTTGGGCGAGCTGATGCGCGACTACCAAGCGCAGCTGCCGCCAGACCATCCCTTGCGCGATGAGGCTGCGTTGGAGCGCGAATGGCGGGCTCGTTTCAGCCGTGATGGTGAATTGCGGCTGGGCCATGCCCCGGGCTGCTCCGAATGTGGGCAGACCGGCTATCGAGGGCGACTGGCGCTGCATGAGCTGCTGGTGACGACACCCGCGATGCGGCAGCTGGTCCAAAGCAGTGCCTCGCCGGCCGACCTGATGGCGCAGGCCATCCGAGATGGCATGCGTGCCCTGCGTCAGGACGGGATCGAAAAAGTGCTGGCGGGACTGACCTCGCTGGCCGAGGTGCGCGCCGCCAGCAACATCTAGCCGGACGCGGGCTCGCCCACCGCGCCGCGCATGACGCGGCGTTCGTGTCCAAGGCGGTGGTGTCTATCAGCAGGATGTTCGGCGCCGCCCATGACGCGATGCATGGTCGCGGACGCGTCAGCGGTGCCAGACCTGTGCCCAGGCGCGTGCGCCGCCAGGGCGGCGGCGCGGGCGGCACGTCTGGTCCGCGCCGTCAGCAACCGCGCGTCATCGGCATCTCCACCTCGGTGCGAGTGGCGGCGTACTTGGCCAGTTCCAACTTGGCGATGGCGTTGCGGTGCACCTCGTCGGGGCCATCGGCCAGCCGCAGCGTGCGCTGGTGCGCGTAGCTGCGTGCCAGCGGCGTCACCTGCGACACCCCGGCCCCACCCCAGGCCTGAATGGCCCAGTCGATGACTTGGCAAGCCACGTTGGGCGCCACCACCTTGATCATGGCGATTTCGGCCTTGGCGGCTTTGTTGCCCACCGTATCCATCATGTAGGCCGCCTTGAGCACCAGCAGCCGCGCCTGCTCGATCAGGCAGCGTGCCTCGGCGATGCGCTCGTGCCAGACGGTCTGGGCCGCGATCGGCTTGCCAAAGGCGATGCGCTGGCTCAAGCGCTGGCACATCAGCTCCAGTGCCCGCTCGGCCGCACCGATGGAGCGCATGCAGTGGTGGATGCGACCCGGCCCCAGGCGCCCCTGTGCGATCTCGAAGCCGCGGCCTTCCCCCAGCAGCACGTGATCCAGCGGCACGCGCACGTTCTCCAGCACCACTTCCATGTGACCGTGGGGCGCATCGTCGTAGCCGAATACCGACAGCGCGCGCACCACGCGGATGCCCGGGGAGTCGGCGGGCACCACGACCATCGACTGCTGAGCGTGGCGCGGCGCCTCCGGGTTGGTCTTGCCCATGACGATGTAGACCGCGCAGCGCGGATCGCCGGCGCCCGATGACCACCACTTGCGTCCGTTGATGACGTAGTGATCACCGTCGCGCTCGATGCGGCACTGGATGTTGGTGGCATCCGACGAGGCCACCTCCGGTTCGGTCATCAGGAACGCGGAGCGAATCTCCCCGCGCAGCAGCGGCTCCAGCCAACGGTCCTTGAGGGCCTCGCTGGCGTAGCGCTCCAGCGTCTCCATGTTGCCGGTGTCGGGCGCGGAGCAGTTGAAGACCTCGGCGGCCCACGGCACCCGTCCCATGATTTCGCACAGGGGTGCGTACTCCAGATTGCTCAGCCCCTCGGGGGCGCGGGGGGAATTGGGCAGAAACAGGTTCCACAGCCCGGCGGCACGCGCCTTCGGCTTGAGCTCTTCGATCACGCGCGCGGGCAGCCACGGGTTGCCAGCGGCGCGGTTGGCCGCCACTTCCTCCTCATAGCGTTCTTCGTTGGGGTAGATGTACTCGTCCATGAACGCCGTCAGGCGTTCGCGCAGCGCTTGCACGCGGGGGCTGTAGGCAAAGTCCATGGCGGGGCTCCTGGCAAGGGTAAGGACAGAGGTTTTGAGAAAAACGGGAAGCGGAGGTGACCGAGCTGGGGGCGTGCCATCCTCCGTCAGCGTACGGACCTGTGCATCGGGTCACGGTATGCGGGCGGCTTGATCGTCACGGGTCAGCCATAGCGCTGCGCAAAACGCCAGGCCAGTTGGGCCAGCGGCCGCGCCCCGGCGGCGCTCTGCCGGGCCTGGGCGCTGGAGGCAATACCCAACTCCACCCGCTTGGCGATCCCCTGCAGAATGGCCGCCAGGCGGAAGGCGTTGTAGGCGAGGAAGAACGGCCAGTCGCGCCGCAGCGCCTGCGGGCTGGTAAAACCAGTGCTCTCGCAGTAGCGTTCGATATATTCGTCCTCGGAAGGAATGCCCAGGGCCACCCAGTCCAGGCCACCGATGCCCCGAAAGGCGCCGGGCTGGATGTGCCAGGACATGCAGTGGTAGCTGAAATCGGCCAGCGGATGGCCGAGGGTGGACAGTTCCCAGTCCAGCACCGCCACGATGCGTGGCTGCTGCGGATGAAACATCAGGTTGTCGAGCCGGTAGTCGCCATGCACGATGCTGACGAGTTGCTCGTCTTGAGCCAGCGCCGGCAGATGTTCGGGCAGCCACGCCATCAGCGCCTCCATCTCGGGAATAGGCTCGGTGATGGAGGCGACGTACTGCTTACTCCAGCGGGCGATCTGGCGCTCGAAGTAGTTGCCCGGTTTGCCGTAGTCGGCCAGTCCCACGGCTTGGACGTCCACCCGGTGCAGCGTGGCGAGCACGCGGTTCATCTCCAGATAGTGGGCGCGGCGGTCGGCAGGCGTCATGCCGGGCAGCGCGGGGTCCCACAGCACTCGGCCCTCGATGTGCTCCATCACGTAAAACGCGCGGCCGATGACCGATTCATCCTCGCACAGCACACCCATGCGCGGCACCGGTACGGCACTGTGTGCCAGCGCCTGCATGACGCGGAACTCGCGCTCGATGGCGTGCGCCGACGGCAGCAGTTTGGCCACCGGCCCGGGCTTGGTCCGCATCACATAGGTGCGCTTGGGGGTGCGCAGGCGGTATGTCGGGTTGGACTGCCCGCCCGGGAATTTCTCGATGGACAGCGGCCCGCGAAAACCGCTGACGTGTGCCTGCAGCCAGCGCTGCAGCGCGTCCGCATCCAGGGTGTGCGCGGGCAGGGGGGTGGCGGTGGGGGGGGTGTCGGTCATGGCCGCAGCAGGGACGGATTGACCCCGCGGTCGGCCCAGCCGCCACGGGTCAGGGTTCGGATTCGACGATGCGCAGCAGCTGGGCGCGGTCGCGCACCACCAGGCCTCCGGGCTCGATGCGGATGGCACCCTCGCGCTCCATCGACTTGAGCTCTTGATTGACGCGTTGACGCGACGCGCCCAGCAGCTGGGCGAGTTCTTCCTGGGCCAGATGCAATCCGATGCGGATCTCGCTGCCGTTGGCCAAGCAGGGCAGGCCATACGAACGGCTCAGGTGCAGCAGTTGCTTGGCCAGACGCGCACGCAGCGGTAGGGTGTTGAGGTCCTCCACCAAGCCAAACAGCGTGCGGATGCGGCGTGCGTGTAGCCGCAGCAGCGCCTCGTACAGCTCGACATGCTGCTCCAGGATGCGCTGGAAATCGCTGCGCGCCACGCACAGCAGCGTGGTGGCGCCATGGGCGTAGGCGTCGTGCGTGCGTGCATCGCCATCGAACATCGCCACGTCGCCAAACCACACGCCCGGCTCGACGTACGTCAGCGTGATCTGCTTGCCCGTGATCGAGGTCGAGCTGACGCGCACCGCGCCCTTGGCCACCGCGCTCCAGACCGTGGGCGGGTCGCCGCGAGCGGCGATCAGCTCGCCGTCGCTGTAACGTTTGACGTAGGCACATCGCAAAATGTCGTGACGCAGGGAGGGGGACAGGCTGGAAAACCAGCGGCCTTGGTTGATAGCCTGGCGCTCCTCCATTGTCAGGATCGGTTCATCCAGGGGCTGTCGTGTGAGCGACTGCAGGGACATCGTGGGGTCTCCTCGGTGACATCGGGCGGATCGCCTCAACGGTAGTTCGGGGGCCGTTTGTCCAGAAAGGCGCGGATGCCTTCACCAGCGTTGGGGTGGTGCAAGTTGCGCACGAAGTGGTCGCGCTCCTCGCGCAGCTGGCGGCTCAGACTATGTTCCGGCGCGTCGTTGGCCAGCGCCTTGATGCTGGCCAGCGCGTTGGGCGCCTTGGCGTTGAGCCGTTCGCACAGGGCCAGCGCCTCGGCCAGCGCCTCGCCGGGGGCGGCCACAGCCGTCACCAGACCAAGTTGGTGCAGCCGCTCGGCGCCCATCCGCTCGCCCAGCATCAACAGCTGCAGCGCAGTGGCACGCGGCAGCTGACGCAGCAAGGCCCACGAGGCACCGCCATCGGGCGACAGCGCCACATTCACGTACGCCATCACGAACACGGCGTCGCGCGCGGCCACCAGCAAATCGCACGCCAGCGCGAGCGAAAAGCCCGCTCCTGCGCAGGCTCCCTCGACCGCGGCCACCACCGGCTTCGGAAAACTGCGCACCGCCTCGATCCAGCTATGCAGCGCCTCGATGCTGGCGGCCTGCACCTGCGGCGGCTGCTGCCGGTTGGCCAACAGCCGCTGCAGATGGCCCCCGGCACAAAAGGTGCCGCCTTCGCCGGTGATGACGACCGAGCGCACGTCGGCGTTGCGCTCGGCGGCGATCAGCGCTTCGATGCCGGCGACGTAAATCTCGGGCCCCAGTGCGTTGCGATGTTCGGGGTTGTGGATGGTCAGCACCAGCGTGGCGCCGTGGCTGCGGGTCTTGAGTGTGGCGGTCATCGCGTCAGTCCTCGGCGTGCAGCAGACTCAGGCCCAGCGCGCCGCGACGGCGCAGCCAGGGCGAAGGGCGGTAGCGCATGTCGCCATAGACGGTCTGCAGGTTGAACAGTACCTCCAGCACGTTCGCGGCACCGATGCGGTCGCCCATGGCCAGCGGGCCGGCCGGGTAGCCCAGTCCCAGTGTCACGGCGGTGTCCAGATCGGCAGGGGTGCAGATGCCCTGCTGGCAGATGTCCGCTGCGATATTGACGATGGTGGCCAGCACCCGCTGGGTGACGAAACCACCGCTGTCGCGGATGACGCTGACCGCTTTACCATCGCGCGCGAACAGCGCGTGCGCGGCGGCGCGCATGTCACTGCGGGTGGCCGGGTTGGTGGCCAGCACGCGGCGCTTGACGGCGCCATCCGGCAGCAGCATGTCGATGCCGACGGTACGACCCGGCTCCAGCTGCTGCACCGCCGCCACGGTGGTCACGTCGTGGCCCAGCGGAGCCGCGACGATCAGTGCCCGCTGCGACGGCTGGGCACCGGTTTCGATGGTCGCGCCCAGGTCCTTGAGCAGTTGCAGCAGTTCGGCGCGGCGCGCCGCGCGTGCAGGGATCCACACTGGGGGCAGCTCGGCCACGGCCGGCACGGGCGGTTCGGCCGGCACCTGCGCCACACCGTCCACATAGCGATAAAACCCCTCGCCAACCTTGCGACCCAGCACACCCCCCGCCAGCCGCTGCGCGGCAATCACACTGGGGCGAAAGCGCGGCTCTTCGTAGTACTGGTGGTAGATCGATTCCATCACCGGCTGCGACACATCCAGCGCGGTCAGGTCCAGCAGCTCGAACGGCCCGAGACGAAAGCCCCCCTGATCCTTGAGGATACGGTCGATGGTGGCGAAGTCGGCCACGCGCTCGCCAGCGATGCGCAGCGCTTCGGTGATATAACCGCGACCGGCGTGGTTGACGATAAAGCCGGGCGTGTCCTGCGCCCGCACGGGCGTGTGGCCCATCTGGCGCGCAAACGCGCACAACCGCTCGGTCACGGCAGGGTCAGTCCTCAGGCCACTGACCACCTCCACCACCTTCATCAGCGGCACCGGGTTGAAAAAGTGAAACCCTGCCAGACGCTGCGGTGCACGCAGCCGGCTGCCGATGGCCGTGACCGACAGCGAGGAGGTGTTGGTGGCCAGCACAGCCCCGGGGGCGACGATGTCCTCCAGTTGCGCGAACAACGCTTGCTTGGCGTCGAGCCGCTCGACGATGGCTTCGATGACCAGATCGCAGTCCTGCAGCTGCTGCAGATCGGCCGCCGGACGCAACCGCGCGGCACAGTCAGCAGCCTCGGCGGCGCCCAGGCGCCCCTTGTCGACGAGCCGCTGCCAAGTCTGTGTCAGGGACTGGCGGGCCACCTCCACCGCGTCCGGATTGACGTCCATCAGGTACACGTTGGCACCGGCCTGGGCAGCGATTTGCGCAATGCCGCGTCCCATCGCGCCGGTGCCGACGATGCCGATGTTGCGAAAAGACAGTACTGCGCAGGATTCAGCCATGTTGAGTTCCGGGATTGGGGATCGAATGTGACAGAATCGGCCCACGACGTCGAGTCACGCTCCGTCTCTGTCCAGGAAAACGCATGCATCCCCGAACCGCGCTGGCCACCCTGCTGCTCGTGTCCGCCCTGGATGGACACGCCCAGTTGCTGGGAAGCATTCAGGGCGCGGTCATCATCGGGCGGCCGCTCGATATTGTGGTGCAAAGCCGCACCGTCCCGGGCAGCGATGCGCAGGCGCTGTGCGTTCAGGCGCAGGTGCACTACGGAGAAACGGTACTCGCGCCATCGGACGTCCAGGTCAGCGTGGAAGGCAGTGGTGAGACGGGCCACCTGCGTGTCCGTGCCGACAAGCCCGTCGACGAGCCGTTCGTGACCGTGCAGCTGCGCGTGGGCTGTCCTGCGCGCTTTGCACGCTCGTACACCCTGCTGGCCGACGTCGAGCCAGCGGCTCCAACCCCGCCGCCGACGGCCGCGCCAGCGCGCGTGGAAGCGGCTGTAGCGCCTATGGCGGAGCCTTTGGCGCCGGTGGTGCCGCGGGTGAGCGCACCCTCCGTTTCGCCAGCGCCCGAAACACCCATTCGTTCGCTGGTGACGGCGCCCCGTCCCCCCGGGGTGGCGCGGCTGGCGTCGAAGGTGCCCGTGGTCCGAACCAGACCAGTGGCCGGGCAGCAGGACGCGGGTACGGCAGTGGCGCCGCGCGTAGCCGAAGCACCTGCGCCCACAGGGCCACGTCTGAAGCTGGAGCCTGTCGACCTGGGGCAGGGCGGGCCGATGGCCGATGGCGCTGGGTCGCAGGTCAGCGCGGGCGCCGTGACGGGCGACGCGGCGGCAGCCGGTGGCACCGCGTCGGCGGCCGGTGCCGACCCCGCTGCGCTGCAACAGGAGGTGGCGGCGTTGCGGGCCGAGCAGCAGCGCCTGCTGCTGGCGGTCGAAAGCCTCAACCGTGAGCTCACCGCCGCGCGCGAGTCGCAAAACGGAACGGCCTGGACGGTGGCGCTGGGAGGCGTGGCGGTTCTGTTGCTGGCCGCTCTGGCCTGGATGTGGCGCCGGCAGTCCCAGCAATCAAGCCACCTGGCGGCGAATCGGTGGTGGGCAGCGACCGTTCGCCCCGTGCAACCGGAGCCAGTGGGCGCGCCGTCACCCGGGGCGCCGGGTGAGGCGTCCGCAGGCATGCAGCGCGTCGCGGCCACCGCTGAAACCGCGGCACCCGTACCGGCGCGGGCTGAGGTGCGCGTCGAGGGCCCGGAAGCAGCCATGGCCGGGCTCGAAGTCAGCGAGGCCGGGGCGTCGGAGTTTAGGGAAGTGCGGGTTGCGCCACTGGATCCGGCCGCGCTGCACGATCTGTGGAGCCGGGTCGATTTTTTCGAGTCCCTTGGTCAGATCGGCGATGCGGTCGCCGCCTTGCGCACGTTCGTGCAGGCATATCCGCGCGCATGTGAAGCGCCGTACCTGCGCTGGTGGGCGCTGGCCCAGCGGCACGACCGCGATCCCGGTGCGGCCCAGGCGATGTACGAACAGCACTATCGGCGTCTGATGCCCATGGCGATCGACGATCCGGCCGGCCTGGAGGCCGATACGGCCCTGATCACGGCGCTGCAACACGACTGGCCGACCGAAGCCGCACGGGCGCGCATCGAAGCGGCGCTCGTGTCCCAGCCCGGAGAACCGCTGGCGCCCCTGCAGGTGCGCACGCTGGCCGCGTTCGACGACCTGATCACACTGCACGGCCTGCTCGATCTGCTGCCGCTGATGGAGTCGGCGGCTGCGCCAGCGGCGGCGGCGGCCTCGCAAGGGGTGCCGTCGATGCTCGATTTCGAACTGCCGGATGTGGCGGACATGTCCCCGCGTCCGAAGGCCGAGCCGGCCGCGCCGGCTGCCAGGCGCAGCGACGACGCCCTGGACTTTCATCTGGACGACTGGTTGTCCCCGGCCCCTCCCGCTCCGCCAGAGCGCGGTTGAGCACCCGACGGCTCGGCTCAGCGCCTGACCTGCAGTGCGCCGGGGTTGACGATGTGGGTGGGCGTGCCCTTGATGTAGTTGACGACGTTGTCGAACGCGGCACCGAAATATTTTTCGTAGCTATCGAGTTCGACGAAGCCGATGTGCGGGGTGCAGACGCAGTTTTCCAGCCGCAGCAGCGCGTGCCCCTGCAGGATGGGTTCGGACTCGAACACATCGACTGCTGCCATGCCCGGACGACCGCGGTTGAGGGCCGCCACCAGCGCGTCAGGCGCGATCAGCTCGGCGCGTGACGTGTTGACGAAGAGGGCGGTCGGTTTCATCTGCAGCAAATCATCCAGCGTGATGCAGCCGGTGGTGCTGTCCGCTAAGCGCAGATGCACGCTGAGTACATCGCTGTCGGCAAACAGTGCCGCTTTGCTGTCGTACACCTCGAAACCGTCGGCGCGGGCGCGCTCGCGGCTGGCCTCACTACCCCAGATGGCCACCCGCATGCCGAACGCCCGGCCGTAGCCGGCCACCAGGCGTCCGATGCGCCCGTAACCCCACACCCCGAGCGTGCGTCCGCGCAGCACCATGCCCAGGCCGAAGTTGGGTGGCATCGAGGCTGCTTTCAACCCCGACTGCTGCCACGCACCATGCTTGAGGTTGCTGATGTAGTGTGGCAGGCGCCGCATCGCCGCCATGATCAGCGCCCAGGTAAGCTCCGCAGGCGCCACCGGGTCGCTCACGCCCTCGGCGACGGCGACGCCGCGCTCGGTGCAGGCCTGCACGTCGATGTGCCGCCCCACCGCGCCGGTCTGCGCGATCAGCTTCAGCCGCGGCAAGCGCTCCAGCAGCGCCCGCGTGATCTGCGTGCGCTCGCGGATCAGCACGACGATATCCGCGTCGCGCAGGCGCACCGACAGCTGGCCGACCCCCTTGACGGTGTTGGTGTAGACCTTGGCGGGATAGGGATCGAGCTTGTGGGCGCACCGCAGCTTGCGCACCGCATCCTGGTAGTCGTCGAGGATCACGATGTTCATGCGCGCGATTGTGCCCGCAACGCCTGCACTGTCGCGCACGCAGCGCCCGCGGGCGACAGCGCTGCCGCACGTGTCCTACCATTGCGAGGATGAACGCGATCTCGCCCACGGCTGGCGCGGCAGCGGCGGGCCCCATGCCCTGGCGGCGTGACGCCACCGTCATCGGCCTGGTCGGACTGGCACATGCCACGTCCCACTTCTCCCACCTGCTGCTGGCCCCGCTGTTGCCGATTTTTATGCGCGAGTTCGCGCTGAGCTACTCCGACGTAGGGCTGCTGACCAGCCTGTTTTTCCTGCTGTCTGGTGTGGGGCAGGCCCTGTCCGGCTTCCTGGTGGACCGGGTGGGCGCGCGGCCTGTGCTGTTTGCTGCCATCGCTCTGTTCATGGGTTCGGCGCTGGCGGCGGCGCTGGCCGACGGGTATGCGGGGTTGCTGCTGGCCGCCGTGCTGGCGGGCTTGGGCAATGCTCCGTTTCACCCGGTGGATTTTTCGATTCTGAATCAGCGCGTTTCCCCCTCCCGACTGGGGCACGCCTTCAGTGTCCACGGCCTCACCGGCAATCTGGGGTGGGCGCTGGCGCCAGTCTTCCTGGTGAGCATCACGGCGCTGAGTCACTGGCGCGTGGCGTACTGGGCGGCGATCGGGGTGTACGCGGCCGTGTGGGCGCTGCTGTGGTGGCAGCGGGACCATCTGCGGACCGAGGCGATGGCGCGGCCCGCTGGGGCATCGCCGAGGCAGGAGCTGGCGTTTTTGCGGCTACCGGTGGTGTGGGCCTGCTTTGGCTTTTTTCTGCTGTCGACGATGACGCTGGCAGTGGTGCAGACCTACGCCACGCCCATTCTGCAGGCGGTGCATGGGGTGCCGCTGGAGACGGCGGCACTGACCGTGACGGCCTACATGCTGGCCGGCGCTGTGGGTATGCTGGCAGGCGGCTTCGTGGCCGCCCGCTTCGTGGCGGTGGACCGGGTGGTGGCGCTAACCCTGGCGGCAGGGGCGACCCTGATGCTGCTGGCCGCCAGCGGCTGGCTGGGTGGACTGGGCTCGATGGCGCTGCTGGCGGTCACGGGTCTGGCCGTCGGCATCGGCGGACCAAGCCGCGATCTGCTGATCAAGCGGGCTACGCCCAAGGGCGCGACGGGGCGGGTGTACGGGCTGGTCTACTCGGGGCTGGATTCGGGCTTTGCACTGGCACCGCTGGTGTTTGGCGTGCTGATGGACCATGGCTGGTACGCGGCGACGCTGGCGGCAGGCGCGGTGACGTTGCTGCTGGCAGTGGCGGCAGCGCTGGCCGTCGGCGAACGCACCCGAGCGGCCTGAGCCGGCGTGGGCAGTTCAGGCCGCCGGCTGGCGTTTGCGCAACCGGCACAGAAAGAAGGCATCGGTCCAGGTGGTGGGCACCACCCGGCGCGCGTGTGTCAGACCCGGATGCAGGGATTGTCCCGCCCACCGCGTCAAGCCGGGCAGCGCCGGCAGCGGGCAGGGCCAGGGGGCGGGTTCCGGCTCCAGGTCGTCGCGACGCCGCAGCAGTGTATCGAGCACGCATTCGTTTTCTTGCGGCGACAATGAGCACGTGCTGTACACCAGCACGCCACCGGGCTTGAGGGCTTCGGCCGCCGAATGCAGCAGACGCAGCTGCAGCGCGGCGCTGGCATGCACCTTGCGCGGGCTCCAGTGCGCCCACGAGGCCGGATCCAGCCGTGTGATCTGCGCCTCGGATGAGCACGGCGCGTCGAGCAGCACGCGGTCGAAGCGCTGCGGCACCAGCCGGCCGACCACGGTGCCATCCTTCGGGTACAGCTGCGCGATGCGCACGCCCAGCCGCTGCAGGTTCGCCTTCAGGCGGAAAAAACGCGCCCGTACCGGCTCCACCGCCGCGATGCGGCCGCGGTTGTCCATGCAGGCCGCCATCAGCGCCGTCTTGCCGCCGGGTGCCGCAGCCAGATCCAGGATCTCCTCACCGGGCTGAGGTTGCAGCGCCCACACCGCCGCCATACTGGCCGCGCCCTGGATATAGAGGTGGCCATCGGCCACCAGCGGATGGTGGGTTAGCGCGTCCCGTGCTGCGGGTGGCACGCGGAAGACGTCCGTCACACCATCCAGTGGCTGCAACGGCAACGCCTGCAGTGCTTGCAGCGCAGCGGCGCGGTCGTGCAGACGCAGCGGGTTGAGGCGAAACACCACGTCCTTCGGTGCGGTATAACTGGCCAGTGCCAGCGCCAGCCACGGTTCCGGCAGCACCGTCCGCAGCAGCGTTTCGAAAGCGGGGGGCAGGGGAGGCAGATCGGCATCGGCGTGCGGTCCCGCCCCGGCCAGTGGTGGGGCTTCGGGTGGCGAGGCCAGCGCGGCCCTGCACGCCGTGGCCCCAGGCGCTGTGCTGGGCACCCCAAGCGCGTGCGCCCGTTCATCCGCGCGCGGCATGACTGCGCACCCAGGGCGGCCAGCAGGAGAACAGAAGTTTTTCATGGGGCGTCAATATCGGCATGAACGGCGTGGCGCGACACGGGACGGGCGTGGCGGGACGCGGTCAGGGTTGGCCGTCGTCGGCGCTGGCCTCGCGCTCCAGCGTTTCGATGATCTCGGCCACCGCCAGCCAGCGCTCTTCGGTGGCCGCGATGTCCGCTTCGAGGGCTTTCAGGCGCCGCCCCAGCTCGGCGCGCTGCTGGGGCGACAGCGTTGCCAGCGCCAACTGCTCGGTCAACACACCGTGCTCGGCCTGCAGGCGCTGCAGCTCGGCGTCCAGCGCATCGCGCTCTCGCAGGTGGGGACGCAACCGCTGCGCCAACTGCTGGCGTCGCTGCGCCATGAGGCGTCGCCGCTCTTGCGGCGACCGTGTGGCCTGCCGCCCGGCCTCTGTAGCCATGGCGCTTGTTCCCCGCGCCGAGGCGCGCGTCAGGTTGGCGGTGGCAGGGGTGGGCCTGGGTGCCGTGTCGCCTGGCCCGATCGAGACTGAACGCCCCGCTGCAGGTGCCCGGCCCTGCGCGGGCGCCACTGCGGGCCCGTCGCCTGCGGCCAATGCAGAGGTGCGCTGGCGCCAGACCTCGCGACGCTGGCGCGCCTGCTCCAGCACCAGCCGCTGGTAGTCCTCCAGGTCGCCCTCGAAGGGCAGCAAGTGTCCGTCGCACACGCGCCAGAAGACGTCGCATACGCTGCGCAGCAGCGCGCGATCGTGGCTGACCAGCAGCACGCTGCCGTCGAAATCGTTGAGGGCCAGGGCCAGCGCTTCGCGCAGCTCCAGGTCCAGGTGATTGGTGGGTTCGTCAAGCAGCAGCAGGTGGGGACGCTGCCAGACCAGCAGCGCCAGCACCAGGCGCGCTTTTTCGCCCCCGCTGAAGGTCCCCACCGGCTGCAGCGCCATCTCCCCGCTGAACTGAAAGCCACCCAGAAAGGCGCGCAGGTCAGCCTCGCGCGATGGTGACCCGCTCATGAGGCCCTGCGCCTCAGCGTTGCGCGCCAGACGTTGCAGGTGTTGCAGCGGCGTCTCGTCGGGGCGCAGCACGTCGAGCTCGTGCTGGGCAAAGTAGCCGATGCGCAAGCCCCGTCCGGCCACCACGCGCCCGGCCAGCGCTGGCAACACGCCGGCCAGCGTCTTGATCAACGTCGATTTGCCTTGCCCATTGGCCCCGAGGATGCCGATGCGCTGCCCTGGCAGCACGCTGCAGCGCACGCCGCGCACGATGGGCCGTTCGGTGCCATCGGCCAGCCGGTAGCCGGCGGTCACGTCGTGCAGCGCCAGCAGCGGGTTTGGCATGTCCCCTGCCGGCGCAAAGGCAAAGGCGAAGTCGCGCCGTGCCAGCACCGGCGCCACACGCTCCATGCGCGCCAGCGCCTTCAGTCGGCTCTGCGCCTGCCGCGCCTTGGTGGCCTTGGCGCGGAAGCGCTCGACGAAGCGCTGCAGGTGCGCGATGCGGGCCTGCTGCCGCTCGTAGGCGGCCTGTTGGTGGGCCAGCTGCTGGGCCTGCCACTCCTCGAAGGCGCTCAGGGGCCCGTTGTAGCGCGTCAGCTGCCCGCTGTCGAGCTGCACCGTCACGCGCGTGACGGCGTCCAGAAACTCCCGGTCGTGGCTGATCACGATGAGCGTGCCGGTGTAGCGCTGCAGCCAGCCTTCCAGCCAGATCAGGGCATCCAGATCGAGGTGGTTGGTCGGCTCGTCCAGCAACAGCAGGTCGCTGGGGCACATCAGCGCGCATGCCAGCTGCAGCCGCATGCGCCAGCCGCCGGAAAATGCCCTCACTGGCTGCTGCAGCTGGTCGGGGGTAAAGCCCAGCCCGAGCAGCAGGGCCTGCGCGCGCGCCGTGGCCTCGTGCGCGCCGGCATCGGCCAGCGCCGCGTGCGCCCATGCGATTGCGGTGCCGTCCCCGGCTGCTTCGGCGGCGGCCAGTTGGTCCTGGGCCTGCGCCAGGCGGGTGTCGCCCGCCAGCACGAACGCCGTGGCATCGGCGTCGGTGTCGGGCATCTCCTGCGCCACATGGGCGATGCGCCAGTGCTTGGGGCGCAGGACGTCGCCGCGGTCCTCGTGCAGCTCGCCACGCAGCAGCGCCAGCAGGCTCGATTTGCCGGCCCCGTTGCGCCCCACCAGGCCGACTTTTTCGCCCGCCTGCAGCGTTACACTGGCACCGTCCAGCACCACCCGCGTGCCGCGTCGCAGCACCACATCCCGCAGCACGATCATGGAGCGCGTCGGGTGTCACCCGGGGTGCCATCCCCCGCGGTCGCAGTAGACCCCGGGGCGCCGCCGGTGGCGGGTGCGGCCGGTTGCTGGGCATCGGCGGCAGCCGCAGCCCACCACGCCAGCGCATCGTGGGTGATCAACAGCACGGCATCGTCACCGGCACTGGTGCGCAGCCACACCACCGGCAAATGCGCAAAGGCGCGCTCGAAATGCGGGCGCTCGTGCCCGATTTCCAACACCAGGACGCCGTCGGGGTTGAGGTGCTGCAGCGCGTGCGCCAGCAAGTGGCGGACGAAGTCCATGCCGTCGTCTCCGCCGTCGAGCGCCAGCGCCGGCTCGGCCCGGAACTCGGGGGGCAGCGTCGCCATGCTGAGCCGGTTGACGTAGGGCGGGTTGCACAGCACCAGGTCGTAGCGGCCTTCAATGCCACGCCAGCCGTCAGACTGCAGCAGGCGGATGCGATCCTGAAGACCGTGGCGTACCACATTACGCCGCGCCACCTGTAGGGCGTCGGCGCTGATGTCCGCCGCGTCCACCTGCACCTCGGGCCAGGCCATGGCTGCCAGCACCGCCAGCGACCCGTTGCCCGTGCACAGATCGAGCACGCGGTGCGTGTGCGGCCCCAGCCAGGGATCGATCGGATCGGCCTGCGGTGCCGCGGCAATCAGCTCGGCAATCAGGCTGCGCGGCACGATGACGCGCTCGTCGACATAGAACGGCACCCCCTGCAACCACGCCTCTCCGGTGAGATAGGCCGCCGGCTTGCGGGTGCGGATGCGTTCTTCGATGAGGGCCTGCACCTGCCAAGCCGCATCGGGGTCAATGGGCTGGTGGCCGTTGCGGATCCAATCGGTGTCCAGTGGTAGCCCCAGCCGCCACAGAACCAGCCACGCCGCCTCGTCACGCGCATTCGTGGTGCCGTGTCCAAACGCCACGCCGGCGCGCTCGAGTCGTTGCGCCGCGTCGGTGATCAGCCCAGCCAGCGTGTCGCCGCTCATGGCCGCCCCGCCAGCCGGTGTAGCGTGCGGTGGTAGATCGCCGTCAGCGCTTCCAGATCGTCCAGCGCGATGCATTCGTTGACCTGGTGGATGGTGGCGTTGGGCGGTCCGCACTCCACCACCTGCGGGCAGATCTGGGCGATAAAACGCCCGTCGCTGGTGCCGCCGGTGGTGGACAGCTCCGGCTCGATGCCGGTGACGTCCCGGATTGCCGCACTGACCGCTTCGACCAGTGGACCGCGCGGCGTCAGAAAGGGCAGGCCACCCAGCGTCCAGGTCAGCTCGTAGTCGTCTCCGGCGCGCAAGCCGTGGCGCGCCAGGATGGCCTCGACGCGCGCCTGCAGCTCGGTCGGGGTCGATTCGGTGCTAAAGCGGAAATTGAAGTCCACCGTCACGGTGCCCGGAATCACGTTGCCGGCGCCGGTGCCGCCGTGGATGTTGCTGACCTGCCAGCTGGTGGGCGGAAAATGGGCGTTGCCCTCATCCCAGCGTGTGCCGACCAGCTCGGCCAGCGCCGGCGCCAGCAGGTGAATGGGGTTGCGGGCCAAGTGCGGGTAGGCGATGTGTCCCTGGATACCCTTGACGGTGAGCCGCCCGCTTAAGGAGCCGCGGCGGCCGTTTTTGATCATGTCGCCGGTGCGTTGCACGCTGGTGGGTTCGCCGACGATACAGTAATCCAGCCGCTGCCCGCGCTGGCGCAGCCATTCGCACACCACCACGGTGCCGTCGCGAGCCGGCCCCTCCTCGTCGCTGGTAAGCAGAAAGCCAATGGCCAGCGACGGCGTGGGACATTCGCGCAAAAACCGCTCGCAGGCCACCACCATGGCCGCCAGCGACGCCTTCATGTCGCTGGCGCCGCGCCCGTACAGGCGTCCGTCGCGCAACGTGGGCGTGAAGGGGTCGCTGTCCCAGCGATCGCGTGGCCCGGTCGGCACCACATCGGTGTGGCCGGCAAACACCAGCACCGCAGCGTCGGGGGTGGCGCCGGGACGCAGTGCCCACAGGTTGGTCACGCGGAAGTCGTCTGGCCCGCTGGGCAGCGTTTCACAGTCGAAACCCAGCGCCCGCAGGCGCGCGGCGATCAGCGACTGGCAGCCCGCGTCGTCAGGCGTGATGGAGGGGCAACGGATCAGGGCCTCCGTCAGGCGCAGGGTATCGGTCATGGACACGCGGGGAGTCACGATTGGGGGGGTAAGAAGCCCTCGAACGAAGGGCCTCCTCCCCGGGCGGGTTCGGCGGCGGGCCCGCGCGCGGCCGACTGCGCTGCGGCGGCGCGGGCCCGGTCATCGTTTTGCAGGCGCCACAGCAGGTTGGTGGGCGAGTCGGCGTAGGCCAGCGCTTCGTCGCGCGTAATCCGCCCCGACAGCACCAGTCGAGCCAGATCAGCTTCAAAGGTTTGTGACTCTTCAGCCATCGACTTTTCCAGCGCCTCCCGCACGCCGAAGAAGTCGGCCTTTTCGATCAGCTCGCTGATCAGGCGCGTGTTGACCAGCACTTCCACCGCCGGGGTGCGTCCACCATCGACTGTGCGCAGCAGCCGTTGCGACACGATAGCGCGCAGCGACGACGCCAGATCGTTGAGCATCGTCGGCCGCACTTCGACCGGGTAGAAGTTGAGGATGCGGTTGAGCGCCTGATAGCTGTTGTTGGCGTGCAGGGTGGCCAGCACCAGGTGCCCGGATTGGGCGTAGGCGATGGCATGCGACATCGTTTCGCGGTCGCGGATTTCGCCGATCAGGATTACGTCGGGGGCCTGACGCAGCGCGTTCTTCAGTGCCACGTGCAGCGATTCGGTGTCGTTGCCGACCTCGCGCTGGTTGACCACCGCCTTCTTGTTCTTGAACAGGTACTCGATCGGATCCTCGATGGTGAGGATATGACAGCAGTCGTGCGTGTTGCGGTGGTCGAGCAGGGCAGCCAGCGTGGTGCTTTTGCCGGAGCCGGTGGCCCCAACCACCAGCATCAAGCCGCGCTTGGCCATGATCATGCGCGTCAGCACCGCAGGGATGCCGAGTTCAGATACCGGCGGAATCTGGCCGCTGATGAAGCGCACCACGACGGCACACGTGCCGCGCTGCCGCATCGCGCTGATGCGAAAGCGCCCGACTTCGGGCATGAGGATAGCGATGTTGAGTTCCCCGGACTGGTCGAAACTGCGCAACTGCTCGGCGCTGACCACTTCCGCCAGCAGCCGGTAGGGGCCGTCGGCGGGCAACGGCTTGTCATTGACCGGCTGGGTGACGCCGTTGATCTTAATCAGCACCGGCGAAGACGCGGAGAGGTAGATGTCCGACGCCCGCCGCTCGGCCATCAGGCGCAGCAATTGCTCCATCACGCCCATGGCGATCCCCTGCGGCAACGCACGCCACACCGCCCCCGGGGCCCGCTGCGGCGTCCGGGCGCAGCCCTCTGCATTCGCGCTTGCGCCTGCATTACCGTCGGCACTCAGTCGCGCAGCAACTCATTCAGGCTCGTCTTGGCGCGCGTTTGCGCATCGACGCGCTTGACGATGATGGCGGCGTACAGGCTGTACTTGCCCCCTTCTTTGGGCAGGCTGCCGCTGATGACCACCGAGCCGGCCGGCACACGCCCATACAGGATCTCGCCCGTGGTGCGGTCGTAGATCGGGGTGCTTTGTCCAATGTAGACCCCCATGGAGATGACCGAGTTTTCCTCGACGATCACACCCTCGACGATCTCGGAGCGCGCGCCGATGAAGCAGTTGTCCTCGATGATGGTGGGGTTGGCCTGCAGCGGCTCCAGCACCCCACCCAGACCGACGCCGCCCGACAGATGCACGTTTTTGCCGACCTGCGCGCATGAACCGACGGTGGCCCAGGTGTCGACCATCGTGCCTTCATCGACGTAGGCGCCGATGTTGACGTAGGACGGCATCAGGATGGCGCCGCGGGCGATGAAGCTGCCACGGCGCGCCACAGCTGGCGGCACGACGCGCACGCCCGCAGCGGCCATCTCCTGCGCGCTCAGGTGCGCAAATTTGGTTTTGACCTTGTCGTAGAAGGCCAGATCCCCGGCGCGCATGAGCTCGTTGTCGTGCAGGCGAAAGCTCAGCAGCACCGCTTTTTTGATCCACTGGTGCACGGTCCAGCGGCCCACGCCCTCGCGCGTGGCTACGCGCAAGCGGCCAGTGTTGAGCTCGTCGATGACGTGCTCGACCGCGTCGATGACTTCCTGCGGCGCGCTGTCCGGCGACAGCTGGGCGCGGTTGTCCCATGCGTTTTCGATGATCTGCTGCAGTTGTTGGGTCATGGCTGATTAGGACAAGAAGGCGGGGTTGGGATCGGAGCTGCCGCGCGCACGAAACGGACGATACGGTCGGCGGCTTGCAGGCACTCATCGAGCTCGGCCACCAGCGCCAGCCGCACACGGCCCGCGCCAGGGTTGTGGCCGCCGACATCGCGCGCCAGATAGCGCCCGGGCAATACCGTGACATTGTATTGGGCGTAGAGCGCACGCGCGAACGCCACATCGTCGCCGCCGGGCACGCCGGCCCATAGGTAAAAGCCGGCGTCGGGCAGCCGCACGTCCAGCACTTGCGCCAGCAGCGGCGTGATGCGGTCGAACTTCTTCCGGTACAGAGCGCGGTTGGCCTGCACGTGCGCCTCATCCTCCCAGGCGGCGGCGCTGGCCTGCTGCACGGCCACGCTCATGGCACTGCCGTGATAGGTGCGGTACAGCGTGAAGGCGCGGATGAGCTCGGCGTCGCCCGCCACGAACCCCGAACGCAGCCCCGGCGCATTGCTGCGCTTGGACAGGCTGGTGAGCACGATCAGGCGCTCAAACGTGGTGCGCCCAAGGGCGGCGGCGGCTTGCAGCGCACCCAGCGGCGGGGTGTCACGGAAGTAGATTTCGCTGTAGCACTCGTCGCTGGCGATGACGAAGCCATAGCGGTCACTGAGCGCAAACAGCCGCTCCCATTCGTCCAGCGGCATCACCGCGCCGGTGGGATTGCCGGGTGAGCAGGCATACAGCAGCCGAGTGCGTGCCCACACCTCGGCTGGTACCTGCTCCCAGTCCACGGCGAAATTGCGGGCCGGATCACTGGGGGCGTACCAGGGCTGGGCCCCGGCCAGCAGCGCTGCTCCCTCGTAGATTTGGTAGAACGGATTCGGACAGACGACGATGGGTTGCTGCCCGCTGGCAAAAGCGCGCGGGTCGATCACCACCTGCGCCAGCGCAAACAGCGCCTCGCGCGAGCCCAGTGTGGGCAGTACCTGGGTGTCGGGGTCCAGCGCCACGCCGTAGCGGCGCTGCACCCAGCGGGCGCACGCCTGCCGCAGCGCGGGCGTGCCGGCCGTGGCGGGGTACACCGCCAGTCCGCCGTCAGGCCGCTCGATGGCCGCGTGCAGCGCATCCCGCAGCACCGGCGGGGTGGGGTGACGCGGCTCGCCAATACCGAGGTTGATGGGGCTAAACGCCGGGTTGGGTGTGATCCCGGAAAACAGCGCGCGCAGCCGCTCAAACGGGTAGGGCTGCAGCCGCTGCAGCAACGGATTGAGGGGGACGTTCATGACAGTGGCAGGCGGTGCAACACGCATCAGGCCCAGTCAATAGGCGGCGATCGCAGATCACGACACGCGGGCGGGCACGCAACAGCGCAATGGTACCGGGTGCGCGTCCCCATCTGTGGGTCCCATCTGTGCGCGCCAGGCAGTCGCTTCGGCCCACGGCCCGCGCTGGCTTTCCCGCTGTGCGTGCGCGCGGGATTGTTGTCACCGGGGTGGAAGCCGCCTTACACCCAAAGCCAAGGCCGCGCCTCGACCTTCGGCCTCCGGCGCCGAAGCCGCCCGTAAACTAGCGCCCCGTGCGACTGCAGACGATCAAACTCTCCGGCTTCAAATCGTTCGCCGACCCGACCACTTTTGACCTGCCTGGGCAGCTGGTGGGTGTGGTGGGCCCCAACGGCTGCGGCAAGTCCAACATCATGGATGCCGTGCGCTGGGTGCTAGGCGAGTCGCGCGCCAGCGAATTGCGCGGCGAGTCGATGCAGGACGTCATCTTCAACGGCAGCGCGCAGCGCAAGCCGGCGCAGCGGGCCAGCGTCGAGCTGGTGTTTGACAACAGCGCGCGGCGCGCGGGCGGCCCGTGGAACCAGTACGCCGAAATCGCCGTGCGGCGCGTGCTCACGCGCGACGGCACCAGCAGTTACACCATCAACAACCAGCCGGTGCGGCGGCGCGACGTGCAGGACCTCTTTCTGGGTACCGGATTGGGGCCACGGGCCTACGCCATCATCGGCCAGGGGACGATTAGCCGCATCATCGAAAGCCGGCCCGAGGAGCTGCGGCTGTTTCTGGAGGAAGCGGCGGGCGTATCCAAGTACAAGGAACGCCGGCGGGAGACCGCGGCGCGCCTGGCCGACACGCGCGACAACCTCACGCGCGTCGAGGACATCCTGCGCGAACTACACGCCCAACTGCAGCGGCTGGAGCAGCAGGCGGAGGTGGCACGCCGCTATCACGAGCTGCAGGAGCGCCTGAAGCGGCGCCAGCACCAGCTCTGGTGGCTCAAACGCGAAGAGGCAGCAGCCCAGCTCGAGGCGGTGCGCGTGCAAGGGCTGCAGGCGCTGGCCACGCTAGAGGAGCGCGTGGCGGCGCTGCGCGCGCTCGAAGCCGATTTGGAGACGTTGCGGCAGAGCCACTACGCAGCGGGCGAAGCGGTCAACGCCGCCCAGGGGCAGGTCTATCAGGCCGCGGCCGAGGCGGCGCGGCTGCAGGCGCAGCGGCGTTTCGCCACCGAAAGTCGCCAGCGCGCGCAGCAGCGCCTGCAGGCCCTGCAGCAGCAGCTCGAGGAATGGGCCGAGCGCGCGGCCCAAGCAGCGCAGGCGCTGGCTGAGCTCGACGTGCTGGAGGCCAGCGCCGCCGAGGAAGCCGAGGTGGCGGCGGCGCGTGTCGAGGAGCAGTTGCAGCGGCTGCCCGTGCTGGAGGACGCCGCGCAACAGGTCCAGCAGCAGTGGACCGCGCTGCGCGAGCGCTTGACCCAGGTGCAGCAGGCGCTGGGCGTGCAGGCAGCCGAGCAGCGCGCGCTCGACGAGCAGCTGGGACAGCTGCGCCAGCGCGAGCAACGGCTCAGCGCCGAGCGCGGCCGAGTCGAAGCACCTGACCCGCAGCGGCTGCAGCATTGGCGCCAGGAGCTGGAATTCACCGAAGGCGCACTGGCCCAGGCGCAGGTCCGGCTGCACGATGCCGAGGAGGCGCTGCCACAGGCACAGGCCGCTTGGCGCGAGGCGCAACAAGCTGAGCGCGAGGAGGCGCGCCGGGGTGCCGATATCCGCGCCCGTCTGCAGGCGCTGCAGGCCCTGCAGGAACGGCTGGCCAACGATGAGCGGCTGCAGCCGTGGCTGCGCGAACAAGGGCTGGAGGGCTTGGCGAGTCTGTGGCCGCAGCTCGACCCCGAGCCGGGCTGGGAGGCGGCCATCGAGACGGCGCTGCGCGAGCGCGTGCGTGCGCGGTGTGTGCGCCAGCTCGACGGCCTGGCGGGCTTGCAGCGCACCGCGCCGCCGGTGAAGCTGACGTTTTTGGCACCGCCTGCGGCGGCGCCCGCGGCCGACGGGGCGACGCTGGCACTGCCCGACCCGGCGGCCACCCCGTTGCTGCAGCGGTTGCGGGTGCACGACGTGGTGCTGCACGCCGTGCTGGCCGACTGGCTGCAAGGCTGCTTGACGGCGCCCGACCTGACCACCGCGCTG
>Ga0209721_1000941_pt1 | contig 23699 bp, 32 predicted proteins | sample TshhotsprinmetaG_FD_184139 | JGI IMG/M metagenome (GOLD analysis project Ga0209721, IMG submission 184139) | Hot spring microbial communities from South Africa to study Microbial Dark Matter (Phase II) - Tshipise hot spring metaG (SPAdes)... | ecosystem: Environmental > Aquatic > Thermal springs...
GGTCTACGCTAATTGTTAAATTGTCAAAGAACGCTCTTTGAAAATTGAATATGTTGAGTAAATATATTGTGGAAAACTATTTCACAAACTACCCTAATTTTTTACTTGACTCCTTATAGGATGTCTTTCGTGTCATTATGTTTTATTAACCTTCAGATTTACTGGTCTTTTGCCCCAATAAACTTTTTAAGAAAGATTGGATACCTGCCCGAATACCTGCTCTCATCCCTGAAACTTCAGCCCTTGTCAATGAACTGATGTCTCCCACAATGGCACTTACGTCCTTTACATTCTCACCTATAATTTTAACGCTTTCGCTGACCCCACGGATAGAATCTGAAAATGTCCTTACATCCTCAGCCACTTCATTGATATTGTCTGTAACATTTCGAATGCTTTTAAGCGTCCCCTGAAGTTCAGCAAGGGTAGGCTTCATGGACTTTTCCGTTGAGCGAATAAATTCTTTCAATTCTTTGATGGCCCCTTTTAATTCAATCAACACAACAATTAAAACGACAACTCCGGCTGTAAAAGCACACGCAATCAAACCTAAAAAGATTGTATTCATCTCTCCCCCTATGTCATAAATAGATTAGAAATATCTTACCACAAATAAGCAGATATTGAAAGAAATTTTTTCATTTAGGTTCTTCCAGCTTTTTGGTGGGTGGTTAACCTCTCTTAAAAGTCCTTCCATCTTTTCTCCCATTAAATTAAGGGGAATGAATAGGTTTAAAGAAATTATGAAATTCTATAAGAATTATTAAACATTATAGAAACTGCTAACCCTTCCACGCCTCCTCTTAGCCTAAGGGGAGGTTATCGACTCAATACCCTGATGAACACTTTTAAAAAATTGACAAGAATTATTCTAATGTGATATTTATTCTAATAAAGAAGGGGCAATATGAAAAATGACAAACAGGTGCCTTTTAAGCTTACACCTCAGCGAATGGCAATCCTGAAATATCTTGATGGCAATAAGGAACATCCGTCTGCCGAAGATATCTTCAAGGGGGTATCGAAAAAATTTCCCACCATGTCCTTTGCTACCGTCTACAACACACTTGAGGTATTAAAGAAACGTGGGCAGATCGCAGAACTAAACTTCGACCCTTTCAAAAAACGATTCGATCCCAATCCTGAGCCCCATCATCATATAATCTGCCTTGGATGCCAGAAGATCCTTGATGTCAACAAAAAATTCGCCATTGATCCGCCACAAATGGAAGGGGGAAAGTTTGAAATTATCGGCAGTCACATTGAATTCTATGGTTTTTGTTCAAAATGCAAAGACAAAACTTAAATAGAGAAGAGGAGGAAAGTCGTCATGTCCAAAACCGAACAGTATCTAAAAGAAGCATTTGCAGGTGAATCTCAGGCAAACCGGAAGTACCTTGCGTTTGCGGCAAAGGCGGAACAGGAAGGTTATCCTCAGGTTGCACGTCTCTTTCGGGCTGCTGCCGAAGCTGAGACCATCCACGCCCATAATCATCTCAGAGTCCTAAAGGGGATCAAAGGCACCATAGAGAATCTCCAAGAAGCGATTGCTGGAGAGACTCATGAATTTAAGAAAATGTATCCTGAGATGATTGATGCTGCAAAAGCAGAAGGCCAAAAAGATGCAGAGCGGAGTTTCAACTTCGCCAACGAAGTCGAAAAGATCCATGCCCAGCTTTATCAGAAACTGTTGGATGGATTGGACAAGCCTCAGGAGAATTATCCATACTATATCTGCCCGGTCTGCGGATACACGGCTGAAAAGGAGCCTCCCGGCACCTGCCCGGTCTGTGGAGCCAAGGGAAACCTCTTTAAGAAGATCGAATAGAAATGGGAAATCCCTCTTAGAAAGTTTTCAACTTTCTAAGGGCGTAAAAAGGAGAGGACTCATGAAAGACCGAACAGGAATTGTAACCATGAGAGGGAACCCATTGACTCTGGTTGGAGATGAACTGGAGGTGGGACAGCCGGCCCCAGACTTCACTGCTCTGGATAACAATCTGTTACCGATTCCATTCTCTTCTTTCCGAGGGAAAATCTGTATCCTCTCATCTGTTCCGTCCCTGGATACTCCGGTCTGTGATATGGAGACCCGAAGATTCAATGAGGAGGCAAGTCGATTAGGTCCAGACATTGCGATTCTGACGATCAGCATGGATCTTCCCTTTGCACAGAAACGGTGGTGCGCTGCAAGCGGCGTGGATAAAGTTCAAACGCTTTCGGATCACCGGGACGCCAGCTTTGGGATCTCTTATGGCATATTGATCAAAGAACTGCGCCTCTTAGCAAGGGCTGTTTTCCTGGTGGATCGGAAAGGAACCCTCCGCTACATCCAGATCGTTAAAGAACTGACGAGTGAGCCGGATTATGAAGCGGTTCTGAATGCCTTAAAAACCATAACCTAAAAAGGGGGGCTAAAAATGAAAAAAGCAAAAGGGTTTTTTCTATCCTTTACGTTCGTATTATTTGTGGCAACGGCTTTATCAGCGACAGCATCCAAGGCACCTGAAAAGGGAGAAACGCTGCCGGTATTTAATCTTCCCATTCCCAAAAGCTCTGCTGAAAAAGCTTACTTAGGACTTTCGGGTGATGGTCTTTTCAAAATCCCACAGATTAAAGCGAAGGTGGTGATCGTCGAAATCTATAGTATGTATTGTCCCTATTGTCAGAAGGATGCTCCTGGGATTAACGAACTTTATCGGCTGATCGATAAAAACCCTGATCTCAAGACCAAAATTAAAATCATTGGGATTGGGGCCGGAAATACGCAGTTTGAAGTGGATGCATTTAAGAAGACCTACCAGGTCCCATTTCCGCTCTTTCCAGATAAGGACTTTTCCATTCACAAAGCCTGTGGAGAGGTGAGAACACCGTACTTCATTGTTGTCAAAAACAATGAGGATGGTTCCCACCAGATTGTTCACGCTCAGATGGGCGGATTTCCCGGGGCTCAACCATTTCTTGACCTGGTGCTTAAGGCATCAGGGCTCAAATAAGGAGGTGAAACCATGCCAAAGAAAATAGGGCTTTATTGGATTGTGACGATCGCTCTTCTCTTTGCATCTCTTTTCTCCGACATGGCCTATGCCACTTCCGATGCCTTTAAGGAAAATATCTACCAGGTGAAAATGCTAAAACCAGTGGACAGCAAGCTCAAGGTAAAAGTGGGAAGTCAGGCTCCGGACTTTACACTTCCTTCAGTCGCTAGGGACAAGGTGACCTTGAGCCAATATCGAGGAAAGAAGAACGTCGTTCTCTCTTTTGTGCCTGCAGCCTGGACGCCCGTCTGTTCGGATCAGTGGCCTGGCTACAATATCGTGAAAGATACGTTCGAACAGAACAATGCCATCCTTTTAGGAATCACTGTGGACAATATCCCTACCCTTTTTGCGTGGACCAATCAGATGGGGAAGTTATGGTTTCCTATCCTCTCCGATTTCTGGCCTCATGCGGCTGTGGCTAAAAAGTATGGTGTCCTCCGGACCGATGGGGTCTCAGAACGGGCACTCTTTGTCATTGATAAAAAAGGTATCATTCGATACATAGACGTCCACGATATTAATAAGAGGCCTCCCCTCGAAGACCTGGTGGCCGCGCTGGAAAAAGTGAATCAGCGGTAAACCATAACGATGGACCGATGAGCAATAAGGCCCATCGTCATATGTTAATGATTTCTCCCGCGATTTTTTCTCCGATAGTTAGAATGCCAAGTGTGGCACTGTGCCAGAAAGAGCGTGTGGGAGAACCAGGGTTAAAGAAATAGATATTCTTCACGAGATGATTGGCTGGAGTATGGGTATGGCCATAGACGATCGCATCCAATTCATCGAATTCTACTCGGATGCGTGACTCGATTCCGAAGGGTGGTCCCCCTCCATGGATCAAACCGATTCGAAACCCTCCTATTTCAATCACCCGCTTATGTGGAAAAGCCTTTTGGACGGGTGGTGGATCCATATTCCCGCATACGGCGATCAACTCTCTGACCCCTGAAAGGTACTCCGGTATAGACCAGTCCACAAAATCTCCAACATGGAAGATTTTTTCGACATCTCTGAAATGGAATTCGATCATCTTCTTGAATTCCGAACTCGGTTCACTCAAATGGGTATCAGAAAGAACACCGATCTTCATAATTAGGGACACTTCCCTATTTTTTTACTATCCCGCTTTTTGGGGACGACCAACTCTCTTAGCCAAAATACCCCGACCAATTATTTTCCCAATATTTTTTATAAACTCCTCTTGTCCAAGAACTCTACCTGTTGATGTTACTTTTCTAATCTGACTGTCTACCAAATTGTCATCTTTCCTCAAAAAATTGAGATAGGCATTTATCTTGTTCTCTTCCAACCAACTTTTACCAGAAAGAGTACTGTCCTTGATCTTCAACAAATGAGCCCTCGCACTTGACCAAGGATAATCTTCTGCCTTCTTAACAATATCAACTCTGACAGGGTTATTTTCAATATAACGGGCGACTGCCCACAGATAAGTATCTTCTTCGATAACCGTAGAAAAGAAACGGTTCTGCCAAAGCCTTCCACTTCTATTGTATCGACGATTAAAATATTGTGTGTATACCAAGTTTGTAATTCCTATCCCTTTTGCGAGAGATTCTTCTTGTCTGGGAACTACAAGAAGATGTATATGATTGTTCATCAAGCAGTAAGCCCATATCTCGAAATACCATTCGTCACGATATTTGCAAAGAAGCCTTAAGTAAAATTTTCTATCCTCATCATCGAAAAAGACCGTCTCCCTATTATTCCCACGCTGGGTGATATGGTGAGGGTAATTGATAACACAAACTCTCGCTATCCTAGGCATGGGGTGAAAATATTATAAATACAAAGAATTGTCAAGAAAAATAGGGAAGTGTCCCTAATTTTATTTCTTGGTGATCTGAGTTATAATGAGGTTGTGGTGATTGGTCGAAGGAAGAAGGCCCTTGTCCATATTGCAAAAGAGGACCTCCATCTCGATGAAGAATCTTATCGTCAGATTCTAAAGGGAGTGGCAGGAGTCGAGAGTTCAACCCAGTTAAACAGAGAAGGGTTTCAAAAGGTGATGAGACGCTTCCAGGAAATGGGATTTAAAGGTCTCTTGCCGAATCCTTATCATCCCTCACCCAAAGGAAGGCTCATTCCTTCGGACAGTTCTGCTGGACAGGAATCGATCACTTCAAGCCAGTGTGACTTCATCTCCTATTTGCTGGATGAGTTGAATTGGGGAGAGGACCATTACCATGCCTTCTGCAAACGTATCATCAAAAGTTCAGCCCCGCAGACCAAAAGGGACGGCCAGAAGATCATCATTGGTTTAATGGCCATTATGAGAAAAAGGGCTTTAAGTCATCAAAGGAGAAAATCATGAAAAAATATATCCTGATCGGTCTCATCTTCCTATTGATTGCTTCTCTTGGAATTATCACTCTCGGAAAGGAGAAGTACCCCGCCTTCGTCGAGATGGAGGTGAAGGGCGTTAGGATTGATCCAGTGAGTCAGGGTCCGGTGGTCATCCTCGCTGATAAAGAGGGAAAAAAAGGGCTACCCATTTGGATCGGCCTTGTTGAAGCCAATGCCATCAATAAAGAACTCAATCAGGTCTCTTCTCCAAGGCCCATGACCCATGATCTCCTCCACTCCATTCTGTTGCAGACCCATGTGAAGGTGAAGGAGGTCAAGATCGTAGAGCTTAAAGAGCAAACCTATTATGCCACCCTCTTTCTTATCCTGAACAAGGGGGTGATCGAAGTGGACGCTCGACCGAGCGATGCTATAATTCTGGCCCTAAAATCGAAAGCCCCGATTTATGTCTCTGCTAAAGTGTTGGAACAACAAGGACTTGCACTATCCCGAAAGGAAGAGAGGGGAGAACGACACGGGATCCGAATTCAGGAGCTGACCCCTTCCCTGGCCTCTCACTTCAACTTCAAGGGAGATAAGGGCGTTTTGGTGTCGGAGGTCATTCCTGGGAGTATTGCACAGGCTGCCGGGATTAAAGCTGGAGACATCATTACTAAAATCAATCTAAAAGATATAGAGGGTGTTCATGAATTTGAAGAGGTATTGGATAAGATGAAGCCAGGCAGTTTGGTCCGAATTCTTCTCTTTAGGGATGACACTTATCAGGAAATCAATCTGAATCTAAAACCCTGATCTTCAATTTAAGAGTCGTTTGACGATAGGGATCTTAAAGAACGGAACGCCTTCTTCCTTTAGAATGACCTCTTCCTCAGTCGTTGCCGTCCCACGAATGTTTCTCTTTTCTGCCTCACCGTAATGGATTTTCAGCGCCTCCTGGGCAAACTGGGCACCCACATCTTCGAAGTGCTTGTCCACAAACTCATGGATCATCTTCAATGCCTGCTGGGCAACTTCCTCTCCCTTCTTTCTCTCTCCGTCACTCTTCTTGATCATAAAAGGAGAGAAGGTTTTCACCACTTTGGTATCGTTGCAGATCGGGCAGTTGATGATACCAGCAGACTGCTGTTCCTCATAGGAAGCGCTGTCCTTAAACCAGCACTCGAACAGATGGCCATTTGAACAGATGAGATCGTAAGCAATCATCCTCTTCTCCTAAATATTTATTTAACACCTAAGACCATACCTTTTCAATCCTTTTTTAAAATTGCATAAGGGGCAAAAACCATTTAGAATTTATTTTATGAGAGAGGAGGCCACTATGAGAAAGAAGGTTTACACACGACGAATCATATTATTTCTCTTCATACTTCTTCTATTCCCATCATTAAGTGTTGCCAAGAAGAAGGTGGAGTACGTCGGAAGAGAAACTCTCAATTTTACCCTTCCCTCCACGAGCGATCGGGTGATCAATTATGCTGAGGACTATTACGGAAAGTATCATCTGATTATCACTTTCTTCCCGGCAGCCTATACACCCATCTGAACAGGTGAGATGGAGGGTCATCAGAGGAATCTCTACCTCTATGACCGCTTCAACGCCCGGGTTCTGGGCGTCAGTGTGGATGATGTGAATACATTGAAAAATTGGGCGAAAAGTTTGGATCTGACCTTTCCGCTCCTCTCCAATGTGACCGGTTTTCTTGGCGCTTCATTCGGTGTGGAACCCTCGCCTGAGATCAAAGGATTTCCAGTATTTTCAAGACGGACCGTGATCATCGATAAGACAGGAATCATTCGCTATGTGAGAGATGGGTCACCCAATTATAAAGACATTCTCCTTTTCCTTAAAAAACTGAACCAGGAGAGTCGATCAGACCCGACTACGGGAGGAAAACCATGAGGAGAAAAATATTTTTGAGCCTATGTTCTTTGTTCATCATCCTTTCTTCACTTTCTGGATGCGCAACGATGGGAACATCACCTCCACCTAGGCCTTATGAGGTAACACCCAGGGGAACGGTCATCTATGCAGGCGAATTTGAATTTATGCTTCCTCCCATGGGCTGGAAACTCTTCTGGCCAGAAGGAGAGGGAGAAGAAGAATTTGCTTTCGGATTTATGAAGAGAGACCCCGGCCCTTTCCCATCTCAATCGGTATTCGCCTACGATGAGGAACCCTTTGGATATTCTACAAAGTTTGAGGAGCGAGAGAAGGAGTTCTTTAAACGATTCCTCTGGAATGCCATTCTCCAGTTTCAGGTTCTGGAGAGGGAAAAGGTTCAAGTCATCGGTGGAGAGGGTTGGGCTGTGACTGTGGAAGGAAAAGACCTGGTTAAAAGAGAGAAGGCAAAAGCAAAGGTGATCTTTGGAAAACGTGGAGAACGTGTGGTGGCCTTCTACATCACCCAGTGGAGGCCCATAGATGGGACCTATGATCTTTCAGCCTTCAAAACCTTTGAGAAATTCGTAGAATCCTTCAGATATTTGAAAAAATCTTTTTACCAAACGCTATAAATACAGCCGTATCCCTGGACTGTATCGTAGCTATTGAAAGGTGGGAAGAAATGACACAATTAAGAGTCAATCAATCTGTCATAGAAATCGTGCAGGGGGACATCACCCAGCAGGATACGGAAGCGATTGGCAACGCAGCCAATTCCCGATTAGCCGGAGGTGGTGGAGTGGATGGGGCCATCCATCGGGCAGGCGGACCCTCCATTATGGATGAGCTGAGGGCAAAGTATAAGGGTTGCCCAACAGGTTCCGCAGTGATTACAGGAGGAGGGAATCTCAAAGCCAAGTATGTGATCCATGCTGTTGGTCCCATCTATTCTCGATCTTCCAAAGATGCTAAACTTCTTTCGAGCGCTTACCGAACGAGTCTTGAGCTCTGCACCCAGCACAAAATTTCCTCGATTGCTTTCCCTTCGATCAGTACGGGCGTCTATGGTTATCCAGTTGAAGAAGCCTCAAGGATTGCCCTTGATACTGTTAAGGAGTATCTAAAAGGCCATCCAGAGATCAAACTGGTCAGGTTTGTTCTCTTTGATAATAAAACCTTTAAGGTTTATGAAGATGCCCTAAAGGAAATGGAATTAATCTCTTAGATTTTCAATAGGTTAGCTCTCTATCGGTCTATTGAGGACGGGTTTAGAAAATTAGACCTGATCATTTCAAAGATTAGAAAATTTTAATCTTTTTTTAATCTTCTTTTAATGTTGATGTTGTATACTTATTTTAAACAGAGAGAAAAACTCTTTCCTCCTCCTTAAAACCTTAACCCAGAAAATCCACCAAGCCTTTGGCTTGGTGGATTTTTTTATTTCAATTGATCGAAATTGAATCCCTCTTTCAAGATGGAATCCTTAATCTCTTTGATATTGACCTCCTTTTCGATGGCGTTCAATAGCTCTTCCCTTCCTTTGGTCTCACCGAGCAGGATACAACCAATAATCTTATCCTCTTTAAATGTGACCTTACAATAATTACAGTTCTCGCGATCGCTTCGCACAACACATTCATAATTCCCTTCCGGATCGATCTCCCCGGCCGAGGTAAGATTGATTCCAACAACTTTAAGAGTATTGGAGATAACGCTACCTCCATAGGTCTCATTGCCTCCTGCCATATTCGCCCCTGCAATCTCACCCTGCTTTTGGGCTGCAGGCCAGATGCCATAGACTCGGCCTCTATGCTCAGCAACATCCCCTGCTGCAAAAACGCACTCTATTTTCGTCTCCAGTCGGTCATTGACCAGAATCCCATTCTTGATCTCCAAGCCCATCTTTCTGGCCAGTCCGATATTCGGTCTTGTCCCTGCAGAGATGATGACCATCTTCCCCTCTACCACCCGACCATCCTTAAGGCGAACCCCTTCTACGGACTCATTCCCCAGAATCTCCTCGGACTCTCCCTTAAGAAAAAAGGAAAAACCCATAGACTCCAACTTCGCCTGAAGAATCTGGGCCCCCTCGGGATCCATCTGTCTCGGAAGAATTCTTGGATTATGTTCAATCACAGCGACTTTGATGCCGCGCCTCAACAAAGCCCCTCCTGTCTCCAACCCGACCAAACCTCCTCCAATGAGAATGGCTTGATGGATCTTCTCTGAAAAGGCTTTCATCTCAATGGCGTCCTTCATGGTGCGGAGAGTAAATACTCCTTTCTTTTCGTTTCCCTTAAGGGGTGGTTTGAATGCTCTTCCACCTGTGGCCATCAGTAGAAGATCGTAAACATAGGTATCTCCGGACTGGGTGATTGCCTCTCTCTTCTCTGGAAAAGCTTCAAGGATCGGCTCTTCCAGATGGAGAGCAATCTTCTTGCCTTCATAAAACTCCTTGGTGTGGATCGTAATCTCCTTGGTTGACACCTCTCCGGCAACCAGCTCCGGAAATCGAACTCGATAGTAAAAAGGGTAGGCCTCTTCGGTAAAGATGTGAATTTCTCCCCCAGAATCTCTCTCCCTGATCCTCACCGCTGCCCTTGCACCCGCCACTCCATTTCCGATAATGAGATATCGCTTCATTCCAAACCTCTCTTCGATTAAGCGATGTTTGATGTGGAACGTCGAGATCGAGTTTAAAAAAACTTCTCGTCCTCCATCCCTTGCTCACAAATTCAATAGATAACAAAAATTCTCTATCCAAACAAGCAGTGTTTAATGGTCTAAAGAAATGAAAAAAGTTATAATAGGCTCACATGATTCGCTCTTCTATCCCAGATATGGAGCACCGAGGCGAAGACATATGCCCAATGACGACCAGTGGGGTCATGACCCAAATGTTCAGATGATGCGCCAAATTTTCGCTCTTCTGGAAAAGTCTCAAAAAGAGCTGCTCGAGGCTATGGGAATTTCCCTTTTTGACCCGCGGCTCAAGCGTGCTCGTCATTACAGTCGCGACCTCTTCGAACAAAGCTGGCCAGTTGCCATGCAAAAAGGGATCGTTACCAATGAAAACGAAACCTCTCTCCTTTATCAACATTGCCTGGTTCTTGCTTTAAAATGGAGCGGAATCAAGGTTCAAAACTTGGTATTGCCGGACAATGACAGAATTGCCAGATTTGTCCAGGAGAAGTTGAGATGATCCGGTTTCGCCTCTTTGGCCGATGTCGTATCTACCACGATCCGGTCAGCCCGGTGCTCCGTACCCCTGCGCAGATCGGATGGGAAGCCTGGTTTCGAAGGATCGATCTGGTTACTCCCCAGCCTTTCAAAGGGGAAGAGCTCCTCCTCCGGACCCGTGGCTGGTGGACCGTTGAACCCGTAGAGGTGGCAGAGGTTGTAAAGAAGCACGGCAGATTGGTTGTGGGTGATGAAGGTGAGCTCATGGTGGAGTTCCCTGATGAAAATGCAGTTCAACACCTTGCCTCGGCACTTGCCGAACGTTTCGGCGATCAGGTCTTCATTGCTCCCTAACGGGCAATCTCTTAGGAGGGTTTTCCTATGCGAAGGACTTCTTTCAGAATCCATCGAACCCGAAAGAAAATCGATCCGAATAAAACGGTTGACGAAATCGTTCGGGAATTACAACAAACTTCTTCACGGAAGAGTGATTATCGAGAACGGTCTCTAAAGATCCATGGCCTCTTCTGCGCTCGGTGCGGTAGAGAGTTCGATCACAAAACCAGTCATCTCCTCACCGTTCATCACAAAGATGGAAATCATCTAAACAATCCCCCGGATGGTTCAAATTGGGAAAATCTATGTGTTTACTGCCACGACGAAGAGCACTCCTGGTAAAGGCAGAAGGTTAAGATAACGGTTACGAATTTCGTTAAAATTGACGTTTGTCTTTGTTGAAGCTTGTATCGAGGCTCGATTGACGAACCTGGAATCTTGGATTCTCTTTTACCGAATTCCGAGTATCGAGTCTCCTGCTTCGATACCAGCGTCGTCACCATTAAACGATTTACTCTTCAACCTTGAAGGTGTAATTATCGTCGGCGGGGCTTTCGCTCAAATCTGCGGTGGATCCAAAGCCATTGCTCAGGATATTCCCGGATGATCGATTCAAGTACTTGGTTAAAGAGTTGGGTATTGGCTTCCACATCCTGCCTGAAATCACCGGTGTGAATCAATTTAAGAGGATCTCTAACGATGAGACGATGTTTTCCAAAACCTTCTCGAATCATGAAAACCGGCAAAACAGGAGCGCCACTCTTTAGGGCCATAACTGCTAAACCCGGAGTGGTTGGTACTTTGCGACCAAAAAAATCTGCCCATATCCCTTTGCTTCGTTTACCCCTTTGATCAAACATAATTCCAACCACCATATTTTGAGAAAGGGCTTGAATGACCTTCGGGGTTGCATTCTCTGGGGGAATCAACTGGAGACCTATACCTTCCCTGCTTTCTATAAACCATCGTTCCAGCCACCGATTATTTTTGATCGGTTTGGCAATCACCAGGATCGGTTTCTGGATGACCTTTGCCATCATCGCCATCAATTCCCAATTTCCAAAATGGCCAACGAGGAGAAGGGCACCCTTCTTCTCTTCAAGCACCTTGAGGGCTTCTTCAACTCCCTCGGCCTCCACCTTTTTCTGGTAACTCTCCAGATCCATATGAGGGATCCGGAAGAATTCAACGGCCATCATTCCCAGATTTTGGAAGTTCTTTTTGGCGATGAAACGCATCTCTCTTATTGATTTCTCCTGGCCAAAAGCGATCCGCAGATTCCCAAGAGCGACTCGGCGATGTTCGATATCGAGCCAGTACATCACGTTTCCCATCTGTCTTCCAATCCAGAGGGCAAAACCCTCTGGCAGAAGATTGACAAAGAAACTGAATGTCCTCAGGAGAAGGTAAATTGGATAAGCAAACATTTTGGACTTTGAATCCTTGAATTGAAGATGATTGTTTTGATTAAATTCCAAAATCCGAAGTTCAAAATATCTATTCTTCTCCCTGATAAGGAAGAGCCTCATCAATGAGCATGATCGGGATATCATCTTTGATCTGATAGAGTAACTTGCAAGACTTGCAGATCAAACCATCTCCGGTTTGATTGAGAAAGATATCTCCTTTGCATTTCGGACAGGCCAAGATATCTAAGAGTTCCTTGCTGAGTGCCATCGTTTTCCTCCTTTTGAAAGATTCGGTCTTTTCCCCACCCGCTACTGTCTACGCTCCACTTTCTCCTTTAAGAATCCATTGAACCGCCTCAAATAGGTCCGCCGCAACGTAATCGGGCTTCAATTCCCGCTGCCCTCCAAAACGTCCCAGCTCATCTTTGCCATGTCCTGTTAGAACCAGAATGGACTTTGCTCCTATCCGATGCCCAAATTCGATATCGGCTCCCTTATCCCCGATCGAATAACTCTTGGAAAAATCAATATTCATCTCTTTGAGGACAAGATGGATCAAACCCGTTTCTGGCTTCCGACAGGAACACTTCTGACGGTAAGGAGGATCCCCAAAGTCGGGGTGATGAGGACAGTAATAGATCCCATCGAGGTACGCCCCTTCATTTTTCAACAGGTCTTTCATCTTCTGGTGAACCCTTAAGACAAACGATTCAGGGAAATTACCTCTGGCCACACCGGATTGATTGGTGATCACAATGGCCTTAAAACCATTTCGGTTTAATAGCCGGATGGCTTCACCCGCCCGCGGAAGGAGTTTGAACTTTTCGAGTTGGTCAAAATAACCTACCTCTTCATTGATCGTTCCATCCCGATCCAGAAATGCCGCCTTGTATCTCATGTAAACTCCTTGACGAAATCCCTCATTCCAAATTCTATCAACTTGGTCCGTGAAACCAAGACGATTTCTCCCGGCACTCTCTGCTTGACCCAAACCGTGATTGGTAAATTCATTACCCTAAACTATTCATCCTTCCATGTCTCTAATTTAAAACGATCAGGAGGCGTAAATCTCAAAAATGATCGATGTTCCATCCAATCCCCCACATTATAATAGAGACACCTTCTTCCATTCATCTGTTCCTCTACCTCTTCAGGAAAATGGGAGTGGCCAAGGATCACAATATCAAAGCCCTCCAAAAATTTCTGATGGGCAAAAGCTTTAAATTCCGGAGGGGGATATGGAGTCATGCTCGCATGATTCTTCTGATAACTCCTCTGGCTGAGCCATCTGGCAACTCGACGGGAGATCTTAGGACCGACCAACTCAATGAGGCCATAGGTCCACCGATTTCTTATCAGTCTCCGAAAGAACCGATACCTCCACAATTTCGGATTGGATAGATCACCATGGGAAATCCATACCTTCTTCTCACCCAATCTCTCTTCATTCTTTTCAGGATAGACTTCCACATCCATACCAAAGCACTCAGAGAAGAAGGAGAGGAGGAAAAAATCGTGATTCCCTTCGAAGTATTTGATCCGAATCCCCTGACGAGATAAGTCTCGAAGACCTTTTAGGATTGGAAGATATTCGATAAAAGGGAAGGTTTTCTCGTTAGGATCAATCTTCTTAAATCCAAACAGAAATTCGAAGAGGTCTCCCAAGATCACCAGATGACTGATCCGCTCTTTCTCCGAATCTAAGAACCTGAGAAAGGCCTCCATCTCCCCCGACTCTCTTCCCGTAAAATGGGCGTCAGAGACAAAGAGCCAATCCTTTTCAATTTGATTCAAATGCGATTCCCTACCTTCCTACGCCGCAATAATGGAAGCCTAATCGTCTCATCGACTCAGGGTCGTACACATTTCTCATGTCAATGAAGATGGGCTCTTTCAACAGTGCCTTAATGTGAGAGAGATCCAGCCTTCGGAATTGATTCCATTCAGTAACCAGGACAAGGGCATCGGCTCCTTTGGCCACATCATAGGCATCTTTTCCGTATTCGACCTCAGGAAGGATCGTCTTGGTTTCTTCCATTGCGGCAGGATCGAACGCCTTCACCTTGGCCCCCAATTTGAGAAGCCCCTGGATGATAGCGATGGCGCAGGACTCTCGGATATCATTGGTATTGGGTTTGAAAGAGAGTCCAAGGATACCGATTCTCTTTCCTCTGACATCACCCACCATCTCCTCAATCTTCTTCACCATTCTCTCTTTCTGATATTCATTGGCCTCAATGACCGAATCAACGACTCTCAGGACATATCCCTTCTCACGGGCAATTCTCGAAAGGGCACGAGTATCCTTCGGAAAGCAAGAGCCTCCAAATCCCGGACCTGGATGCAGAAATTTTTTCCCAATTCTTCCATCCAATCCCATGGCTTTCGCGACATGGTGAACATCCGCCCCCACCTTTTCGCAGAGATTGGCAATCTCATTGATAAACGTCACCTTGGTGGCTAAGAAAGCGTTCGTCGCATACTTGATCATCTCTGCCGTCTCGAGAGAGGTAAGAATGAACGGTGTCTCAATGAGATATAAGGCGCTATAAATATCCTTCATGATGGCGATGGCTTGCTCGCTCTCTGCACCGATGATGACCCGATCGGGCCTCATGAAATCTTCGATGGCCGACCCCTCTCTCAGAAACTCCGGATTGGAAACGACGTCAAAAGGAATCGGCTTCATCTGTTGTCTCTGTATCAAATCCCTGAGCCAACGCGCCGTCCCAACAGGGACAGTAGATTTCATCACCACCACTTTGTAACCATCCATCCAGTGGGCAATCGCTTTAGCGACCTCTTCAACAAATTGAAGATCGGCCGAACCATCCTCCCTGGGAGGGGTTCCCACCGCGATGAAGATCACCAGGCTCGTTTTTAATCCCTCTTCAATGCTTGAGGAAAAACGGAGTCTGCCTTCCCTCATACCTCTCGCCACCAGATTTTCTAAACCAGGCTCATAGATCGTCACCTTTCCCTGCTTGAGAAGATCGATCTTCTGAATATCATTATCCACGCAGATAAGATTCATCCCAAATTCTGCCAGACAGGCACCGGTCACCAGCCCCACATAACCCGTTCCGATCACACAGATATTCATCTTTCACTCCTTCAGCCTGTTAGAAATCCCTTTGTTCTGTTAGAAGCCCCAATGATAGCGTCACCCTTTGGACGATTGGCAGATTCCCTCAAACCAACGCCTCAGTCCTTTGGATGTGAGATAAAAAGTCCTTCAGGGCTTCAGACCACGTTCGCAGTTCTATGCCGACCTCTTGTTTGAACTTGTCCGTGTTGAGAACCGAATAGGAAGGTCGGACCGCTTTCCGATTCAACTCTTTGGATGTAATGGGAAGAACCTGGACATGCTTGATCTCTGACAGATTTAAGATGGCTTGACCAAACTCATACCATGAGCAGAAATCACGGTTCGTCACATGATAGATGCCCCTCGCTTTTTTTCGGATCAGCAGGGCAATGGCTCGGGAGAGATCAACCGTATAGGTGGGAGAACCAATCTGATCGTTCACAATTGAGAGAACCTCCCTCTCCTTCGCCTGTCGAAGAATGGCCATGACAAAATTCTTTCCATGCAAACCATAGAGCCACTGAGTCCGAATGATCAACCCATTCTCCGCTAACTGTAGCGTATACTGTTCCCCTTTCCATTTCGAGTGGCCATAAACGCTGAGAGGGTTGGGGGGATCGTCTTCGAGATAGGGAATGCCCTTCTTCCCATCGAAAACATAGTCCGTACTCAGATAAACCGCTTTTGCCCTGCATTGGCTGGCACCTAGAGCGATATGTTTCATCCCGTCCGCATTGGCTGCAAAAGCCTCCCGCTCATTCGATTCACAACCATCCACATCGGTATAGCCAGCCACATTAATCACAATGGACGGTCGAGCGCGAACGATCTCTCGGATCGTCTCTCGCTCTTTCCGGATATCAATCTCATCAATATCCCATCCAAGGACTTCGCCATCGGGGAATGAGGATTGGAGCTCAGGTATAAGATCCTTTCCCAGCATTCCTTTGGCACCAATGACTAATATTCGGTTCATCTTTATTAAATTTGAAAACCTAATGAACAATATTTGTAATTTTCTCGTCATTCCTGCGGAAGCTCGGTTTCGAGTCGCAACGACAGAAATCCAGAAAAACAAAGACTGGATGCCGCATCAAGTGTGGCATGACATCCCAATTAAATGTTAATGAGCATTAGAAGTACTCCCTTACCTTTCATGATACATCCGTCTGTAGTAGTCCAGATATTCCCCGGTCTTAATCTTCTTCCACCATTCTCGGTGAGTCTGATACCATTCGATTGTCCGGCTGATCCCTTCCTCAAAAGAGATCGTTGGGGACCATCCTAATTCTCTCTTGATCTTGGAAAAGTCAATGGCATACCGACGGTCGTGGCCCGGACGGTCCGCAACAAAACGGATCAGGGAGTGGGGTTTCCCCAAATGGTCCAGAATGCTCTTCGCCACATAGAGATTCGTCCTCTCACTTGCACCTCCAATGTTGTAGACCTCTCCTTCTTTTCCATTCTGGAGCACACAATCCAATGCCCGACAGTGATCCTCCACATAAATCCAATCTCGGACATTCATGCCATCTCCATAAATGGGAAGTTCTTTATCCTCCATGGCATTCGAAACCATTAATGGAATTAATTTTTCTGGAAACTGGTAGGGCCCATAATTGTTAGAGCATCGCGTGATGATCGCCGGAAGGCCATAGGTATGGAAATAAGCCCGGACCATCATATCCGCTGCCGTCTTGCTTGCTGAATATGGGCTATTGGGAGCCAGTGGAGTCTCTTCCGTAAAAGCCCCTGTCTTTCCCAAAGAGCCATAAACCTCATCGGTCGAGATATGGAGAAAACGGATCTTCTGTTCCTTAGAAACCTTTCTTACTGCCTCCAGTAGAACAAAGGTCCCAAAGATATTCGTCCTTATAAAGGAGCTGGGGTCTTCAATGGAGCGGTCCACATGGGATTCAGCCGCAAAGTTGACAATGGCATCTATTCCTTTCCGGACCAACTCCTCCATGCGAGCCGCATCTGCAATGTCGGCCCGAATGAAATAATAGTTCGGAGCATGGGAAAGGTCGAAAAGATTTTCCAGATTTCCGGCATAGGTCAGCTTATCCACATTGATGATCGAAACCTCTGGATAGTTCTTCAAATAGTACCGGATGAAATTGCTTCCTATAAATCCACAACCACCTGTCACCAAGATTCTCATGTTAAACTCCATTTCAGATTTCAGATCGCAGATTTCCACCTACAATCTTAAATCAACAATCGGCAATTCCAATTGCAGTTATCCATCTTTCCTTGACCAATCATAGGGAACGTCCTTGCCGTGGGGAGGGAGACGGTATTCATCAGGTCTGTCATAGATGTAAACATCGGTCGGAATATTGACGATAATTGCCTCCTCCTCACTAATACATTTCCACCCATGATAGATCATATTAGGGACCTGAACCAGCAATGGATTGTGCACCCCGATATAAAATTCATTGATCTCGCCCCGAGTGGGTGATGTCTCTCTCGGATCGTAGAGAACAAGTTTGATCATCCCGTGGATGGCGACGATGTGGTCGGTCTGGACCTTATGGTAGTGCCAGGCTTTCACCACTTGTGGATAGGTCGTGGTGATATAGACCTGACCGAACTTTAAGAAAAGAGCGTCATCCGCCCGAAGGATCTCCATCACTCTTCCCCGTTCATCCGGAATCACCTTCAACGCTTTCGTTTTCACCCCATGTATCATATCATCCCTCCGATCATTCTATCCTCATCTTTGCTCTCACGAAAAATCCTAAACTCGAAACTCTTATCCCACGAAACGCGCCACCCTCATCCCCTCCCTCTCGAGGCTGTGTTGTAATATAAAAAACCCGCATTCTTAATCTACGGAATCTGATTGCCTCTCTCCCTTTGTTTTGAGATTGTGACACAATTATCTCCCCGAAGGGGTGAGGGGAAACTTCAAATATCTTTCGTTGGTATTTTGGTTATGAATCGGTTATTGGTGCTTGGAGCTTGGTTATTAGCTCACCTTATTGGCTCCTGTCTGAGCCACCAGCTGATTAGCTCGAAGCAAGGACTCAAAGGTTCCTGCATCGGTCCACCATCCTTCCAGGATATCATAGGTCATCGCCCCTTTTTCAATATACCGATTGTTCACATCGGTGATCTCCAGCTCGCCACGTTCGGAAGGTTTCAAAGTCTTGATGAAGTCAAAAACGGTATGATCATAAAAATAGATTCCAATGACCGCATAATTGGATTTCGGTTCTTTTGGCTTCTCTTCGATACGAACAATCCGATCTCCTTTCAGTTCAGCAACGCCGAACCGATAGGGATCTGAGACTTCCTTCAAGAGGATCTTCGCTCCCTCTTTCTGCTTCCGAAAGGCCTCAGCTGCCCTTCGAATATTCTTCTCAATGATATTGTCACCTAAGACCACACACACGCTCTCTCCAGCAGCAAAAAATTCCGCAAGGCCCAAGGCCTCGGCAATACCCCCCTCTCCCTGCTGATAGGTGTAGTTGATGTGCTTTAATCCAAACTCCTTTCCGTTTCCCAAAAGTCTCAAAAAATCTCCAGCATTATTCCCACCGGTGACGATCAGGATGTCGTCGATGCCTGCATTGATCAGAGTCTGAATCGGATAATAGATCATTGGCTTGTCATAGACCGGAAGAAGATGCTTATTGGTCACCTTCGTCAATGGATAGAGCCGAGTTCCCAATCCCCCTGCCAGAATGACTCCTTTCATACTCTCCTCCTCGCATCATGTTCTTACAGTCCCATGAAATAAGACCTCTTCCCTAAAGAACCAAGACCTAACAGATTCACATAGACATGGAATTTTAGTTCCTTCTCTTGAGTCCTATCAGGAGATCGCCCCTTATCCTCAACCGTCAGACCTAATGTCCAGCACTGAGCCTGATATTCCGCCCCATAGATATTCTCCACCTTCCAGTTATCTATAAAATTGTAACGAACAGAGCCATAAAGGTACAGGGGAGGAATCGTTTTTATTCTGGCACCTGCGTTGACCTCTTTGATATTTCGTTGAGCATAGCGGTATTGCATAAAAATAGCATCGTTTCGGTTATCCTTGATGTTGATCGATACATTCGCCACTTCCAAGTTTCCATAGTAAGGACTCAACTCACCCTCCAGTTTTGCAGAAAGGTACGGGCTGAAATTCCACCAAAGTTCTCCCTGAATATTGGAAAAATATCTTCCCTTTCCCTTTGAATCCCGCGTAAACGGATCTCCAAAGCTATAGGACTGGAAGATTCTCAGTTTCCCGTATTCCGAAGGCCCGGAGCTAACCCCCTCTTTCTCAGGTCTTCCCACAAGGCGTTGGGTAAAACCATAGATGATCTGATTTGAATAGAAAATACGATCCATATCTTCGAATGCGGGAATTTTCTTTTGGTTGACTCGGGGAATGTATTGATAGCCTATCATGGGTTCAATCGTATGCATCCATTTCGCCACTTTAAACAGCTTAGAAATCCCTGAAAATACCCCTCCTTCATAAACCCGATAAAATTCCGTTGAAACCTCCGCACTGGCTATCACTGTCTCACGCGATTCCCATCCTTTATACTGACGGGTTGGATCATCAAAAGATTTATACAGGGTTTCTCTCGGAGCCACACTGGTTTCAATTTTTAGGACATTGAAAAGCCTCGTCGGAAAAAAGAACCTTGGAAAGATATCTCCCCGATGGGCTTCCACACCCTTCTCCCTCCAAAATTGGGTGTAGGAGGCTGACCCTTCGAAGAAAAGCGGCATATTGAACAAAGATTGCGGATGGCCATAAAAACGGACCTGCGGAAGTTTCTGGACGGTCTCATCATTGCTCTTCTTCGTCAGATCTTGGAAAACAGAAGCCTCGGTAAGAAAACTGAACCGATCCCAGTTCTTACCTCCGAAGACGGTTGACCTCAATTGCCCTCGGCTGCGCACATCGATCTTCGCCTCGTCTGGAAGATCCTCATCAAAATCGCGATGGTAACGATTGTCGCTGATGTGATTGATATTACCCTTTAAATAGAAATCGTAGGGTAGCTTCTGTTGGTGCTGAATGAAAAAGGCATAACGATTCTTATTCAAAACCTTATCATCAATGAAATGAAAGTCGGCCTCGCCTCTGGTATCTGAGGAAAGGGCATAGCGAAACTCGAAACCCTCTTTAAACCCCCTTTTCCCCAAATAATCCAGAAAAAAGGTTGAATCCATGTCTTTCGCAATGGCCCAGAAAAAAGCGTTCTTTATCTCAGGACCATATTTTTTGGAATAGCCCACTCGGGGAAGGAGAAAGCCCGTCTGTCTCTCCCTTTTTACGGGAAAGATTCCCCAGGGAAGATAGAACGTAGGAATCCCTTCAAGATAGAAGGTCGACCCTTTGGCCAGGCCATGGCCTTCAATCGTAACTTCCAGTTCTCGGACTGTGAATTTCCATGGAGGACGAACCGCATCGCAGGTGGTGAAAGAACCTTCTCGGATTCGATACTGGTTCTCCCCCAATTTTTCCGCCTCTCTGCTCGTGATATGGAAATTCTGCTCTTTGAGAAAGAGTTTCGCCTGATGGACCTTGCCCAAACGGGTATCAAGGTTGATCTCCAGCCGTTCACATTCGAGGACATCCTCTCCCTCCCGTAACAGAACATTTCCCCAAGCGAGTAGGTCTTTTGTCACCATATTCAATTGACCATGATCTGCTCTCAAAAAGAGATCCCCTCTCTTCACCTCCACCTTTCCATGAGCCTCGTAGATCTGCCTGTCCCGGTCATAAGATAATTCATCGGCTTCGATCTCCACAGGTCCTTCGCCTCTTTCTACTTTGACATCGGTGATTTTGCCATCTGAAATGTAAGGGATGAAGATGAGGAGGAGACACACACTGCTCAGGACAAAACGGCGATATCTCATACTCTTCCTTCGGGAACGAAGTAAGACCTGGCTTCTCCAACGGTATAGAGCGATCCAGTAATACAGAGGATATCTTCACTGCCTGTAAGGCTGAGACCCCTGTCAATCGCTTTTCTGAAATCTTCGATAACCTCAACCTTCTTTCCATCTCTTCCCAGCGCTTTTTTGAGGAGCTCTGGAGGAGCCGCGCGGTCCGTCCTGGGACGGGTGAGAATGATATGATCGGCAAGAGGAGACAGGGAATGGAGGATGGAATGGATATCCTTATCCTTCATGATTCCAATAAGGAGAATGAGGTGTTGATATTCGAATTCTTTCTTCAGCGATTCTCTTAAGGAGATCGCACCATCAGGATTGTGGGCACCATCGAGAAGGACTCTGGGTGAAGTGCAGACCATCTCCAATCGTCCTGGCCAATCGACCTCCTGTAGTCCCTCGATCATGGCTTCATTCGAGACAGGATATCCCAGATCATCCAGTACTTCCATGGCTCCCAAGGCAGTGGTTGCATTGAGCATCTGGTGCGGTCCGGATAAATTGAGCGAGAGGGCCCACAGTTTTCTGTGAAGGCCTTCGTAATGAAATCTCTTCTCTTCTGCTGGAATATAACGGAAATTCTTCCCGACTCTGAAAAAAGGCGCCTCTTTCTCTTGACATGTTTTTGAAAAGAGGCCAATCACTCGAGGCTGGGTGGCAGCTGTAATTAGGGGACGTCCCTTCTTAATGATCCCCGCCTTCTCTTTTGCAATATTCAAGATGCCTTTGCCAAGGACGTCTTCATGGTCTCTGCCAATATTCGTAATAATGGAAAGAAGAGGATCCACCACATTGGTCGAATCGAGTCTTCCTCCCAGACCCACTTCCAGTACGGCAATATCAACCATCTTCTGCCTAAAATAAGAAAAAGCCATAGCCGTGGTAAAATCGAAGAAGGTGAAAGGAGGAGCAACACCTGCGGATTCAACCTGATTTCTCAACCACTCCGTCAGCTCCACCATCTCTTCCTTCTTAATCTCTTTACCATTCACCTTCATTCGTTCGGTGAACTGAACAAGATGGGGCGAAGTATATAGACCCACACAGTAACCTTCCTTCTGCAAGATGGAAGCGATCATCGCCGCAGTGGATCCTTTTCCGTTGGTCCCCCCAATATGGATTGCCTGGATTTCCCGATGGGGATCTCCGATAGCTCTCAGGATCTCCTCCACCTTGGTTAATCCAAAGATCATCCCAAATTTCTCAAGCCCGTAGAGATAATTGAGCGATCGCTGATAGCCGTCTTTATTCATTTCCAAACGATTCCCTTAATGGTTGACTTTGAGCATTTTGAGGAGTGAGGAAAGGGTATGACGGAGATCTTTCCGCTCAACGATGAGGTCCACCATCCCATGCTCAAGAAGGTATTCCGCCCGTTGAAATCCCTCTGGAAGTTCTGCTCGAATCGTATCCTTGATCACCCTGGGTCCTGCAAATCCGATCATCGCTTTCGGCTCAGCAATAATGATATCCCCTAACATGGCAATACTGGCGGATACGCCTCCTGTGGTCGGATCAGTCAAAACGGAGATGTAGGGAAGCCTCGCCTCTTGGAGCCTGGCAAGCGCCGCACTGGTCTTGGCCATCTGCATCAGAGAAAGAATCCCTTCTTGCATTCTTGCTCCTCCGGAGGCACAGAAGATGACGACACCGACTCGCTTCTCGATAGCCCTCTCAATTAAACGGGTGATCTTTTCTCCAACGACTGACCCCATGCTTCCGCCCATAAAATTGAATTCAAACACACCGATCATGGCCGGCTCGCCATCAAAGCGTGCCTCTCCGCAGATGACGGCATCCTTCTGACCAGTCGTTTCTTGAGACTCTTTGATCCGGTGCAGATACTTCTTCGAATCTTTGAACTCGAGGGGATCAATGGGAATAAGATCCTGGTCATGCTCCACAAAGCTCCCTGGATCAACCAGACATTCGATTCTTTTCCGGGCGGGTATCTGAAAGTGGTAATTACACTTCGGGCAGACCTGGAGATTGCGTTCGACGACCTTTCGATAAATCATCTCATTGCAGGATTTACATTTTAACCAGAGCTCATCCGTCAGCTTCGGGTCGTCCCGCCTCTCACTTTCCTTCTTCTCCTCTTCTTCTCCCTTCTTAAACCACGCCATAAATCGGATAATCCTCTTTTTGGGATGCGTTGGACCAGGGTTGCGTAAAAATCTAACAAAATAAGGAAAATAAGTCAATGAAACAGGAACCTTGGAAACGATTCAATCTCATGTTTCAAAATGATATTTTCCCTAACCCTTTATGGAGATTGTGTCAACTCTCTGAGAACGAAAAAGGTCTCAACAAGCCAATCATAGAAGCGATGGTTATGAATTAAATTGAGCGATTTCTTTCACCCTTCACAAGGGGGGCGGGGAGGCCGAAAAGCCTTTTAGAGCGATGACCTTTGATTGATTAAATCAACCATCGGGTCTGTTCAATCATCACCCGTTGGGTGAAAGCTTAAGGTCCATGACCCAGACGTTCAATGTATCGCATTCTAAAAGGGT
>Ga0209721_1000943_pt1 | contig 23694 bp, 22 predicted proteins | sample TshhotsprinmetaG_FD_184139 | JGI IMG/M metagenome (GOLD analysis project Ga0209721, IMG submission 184139) | Hot spring microbial communities from South Africa to study Microbial Dark Matter (Phase II) - Tshipise hot spring metaG (SPAdes)... | ecosystem: Environmental > Aquatic > Thermal springs...
CAGTACCAGGGGAGGGGCAGGGTATAGCTGCAAGGGCGGGTTATAGCGCTGAACGGCCTGACCAACTATCAGGCCCTCGAGCAAGACCCCCCTATCTGGGGTATAACGCAAGAGGTCGGCACTTACTGGCTGCTTGGCCAGCCGTCGCTCAAACACCAGCATGCCATTCTGCTCGCGGGTGAATACCTGTTCCATGCCACTGGAGTATGTCCAGGAGTAGCCAATTCCATAAGGGTAGTAAGCCGTTGGCGCGGCCAACACCCCTGTCAGCAGAAGCCCAAAGGTCAAGAATCGCCTCATCCCCTCTATGCTACGCCCAAGCGGAAAACCAGACGGTGCATTCAGCCTGAGGCAAACGATGCTTCCAGAGGTTAGCGGGCCGTGGTTTAGGTGTTGGCCGTTGGCTTTGGGTCATCTGGGTGTTGTCGGGCTACTCTTCCCTTCCTAGCTCGTGGCCGCGTAGGGTAGCCGCCTCAACAGCTTCGATCAGGGCGGCCCGAACCCCCCGGGCCTCGAGCGCTGCCAGCCCGTGGATGGTGGTTCCGCCTGGGCTGCTCACCTCGTCCTTGAGTACTGCCGGGTGCTTTGTTCGCAGGAGCTCGCCGGTAGCAATCAACACATCGGCGGCCAGTTGCATGGCCTGGGCCCGTGGTATGCCCTGTTTGACCCCGCCATCGGCCAGGGCCTCGGCCACCACGGCCACATAGGCCGGGGCCGAGGCCGACATACCGGTAAAGGCATCGAACAGTCGCTCCGGCAGGTCGTACACATCGCCTACCGTGGCAAACAGGGCCCGTGTGAACTCCAGATCGCCGGCTTCCTCGGCCTCGCGGGGGCCGGTGATGGCCGTCGAACTCTTGCCGATGGTCGCCGCCAGATTGGGCATACAGCGCACCACCCGGCGGGTGCCCAGGCGCCTCGAGAGCACCGCCGTAGAGACCCCGGCCATGATGGAGATGTAGCCCGTGTTGGGATGGGCTACCTGGGGTGCCAGCTGAGCGATGTCTCTGGGTTGTACGCTCAGCAAAATTCGCTCGCAGTGTCGCAAATCCTCGAATCGCAGGGGGTTAACGCCCGCCTCCTGGGCTACCTCGAGGGTGCGCTGCGGCGCATCCAGCACCCCGATCTCGCCAGCCTCGAGCATACCAGCCCGCAAAATGCCCTCCAGGATGCTCTTGCCCATCTTACCTACGCCCACTATGGCCAATTTCATGGCCCCAAGTCTAGCAGCAAGCCTGCCGCTGCAACAGGGGATGAAAAGCCGCCCTTCCGCGTGGACATCCCGACCGTGAAAATCGCCCATCCCACCCGGTTCATCGCGGTTTTCACCGTCAACCCAACCGCTTGTCCTTGAAGGCCGCTCTATTGCTATACTCCTGGGGTGCTGGTGCTGGCCCTCGATACCGCTACGCCCTACCTGGTGCTGGGTTTGCCCGAAGCCGAGCGGGCCGTTCGCCTAGGGCGTCGCCATGCCGAGGTGTTGTGGGCGGAACTCGAGCAGTTCCTGCACGAGACCCGAACCTTGCGCCGGGATCTGGCAGCGGTTGCGGTAGGGCGTGGGCCGGGTTCGTATACCGGGCTGCGGGTGGGCATCGCGGCGGGGCTGGGACTGGCCCGCGGGCTGAATGTTCCGGTGGTGGGGGTGGACACCCTGGCCGGGGTGGCCCTGCGCTACCAGGGTCGGGTCAACGTGGCCCATACCACCCGCAACGGTCTTTGCTACAGCGCAAGCTACCGGGTCGAAGGGCAGAGGCTCGAGACCCTGCTACCGCCCCGACGGACCAGACTGACCGAGCTGCCACCCGAAGGGCTGCTTTCCCTGGATCAGCCGCCCTCGGGAATGGCCCTGGCCCGCCTGGGAGCGCAGATGCTCATAAGCGGACAAACCCGCGTCGAACCACTGTATCTATGACCCTCGAGGCGTACCACACCTTACACAAAACCCCTGTCCCTGGAGGGCATCTGTATACAAAGTCCGGAGCACGCGGCCTGGACGACCCTGCTTACGAACTGCTGGCGCGGTGCCTCGAGCCCCACGGCCAAACCGCCCTCGACCTGAACCCCGGCATCGGTCTGGTCACCCATGCCCTGTACCGGCACGGTTTGATAGTGCAAGCCATCGAAACCTCGAGGGCTTCTCTGCGCTGCCTCGAGGCCAGCTTTGGCAGCCGCGTGAGGGTCATCCGGGGGCTACCCTGGGAAACAGAGGCCGCCTCGGTGGATCTGGTAGCCTTGGTTCTGCCAGCCAACCGCGGCACCGAGTACGTGGGTCTATCGCTGCTGGGGGCCGCCCGGGCCCTGCGGCTGGGAGGGCGGCTATGGATAGCCGGCAGCAAGGACCGGGGCTTCGAGCACTATTTCAAGCGAGCCCAACAACTCCTGGGTTTTGGTCTGCTGGTCGAACGCGCCGGGCCCCTCAGGGTAGCCCTACTGGAAAAGGAAAACCCGGCCCCCGAACTGCCCGATGTGTGGCAATCCTTTACCTACGCACACCAGGGTCAAACCCTACATTTTAGCTATCTGCCAGGGGTTTTCTCCGCTGGTCATGTGGACCCCGGCAGTGCCATGCTGCTGCAAGCGCTGCCTCCGGAGCTCGGCGATGTGCTGGATATGGGCGGAGGGTACGGCGCCCTTAGCCGCCCCCTGGTCGGTCGGGCGCATAGCCTGACCCTGCTCGAGGACGACTGGCCAAGCGTGCTCGGCGCAGAGCGCAACTTAGGTCATCGGGCCACGGTGCTTCACTCCGACGTGGATGAAGCCTTGACACCGGGCCAGGCCTTTGCTACTGTTGTAGCGAACCCCCCGTTCCATGTGGGGGGCCTTGTCGTGCTAGAAACCGCCATTGCATTCATAGAAGCTGCCTACGCCCGCCTGGAGAGGGGCGGGAAATTTTATCTTGTGGCGAACCGCTTTTTACCTTATGAGCCGCTGCTCGAGGAGCGTTTCGCCACCGTGCGCACGCTGGCCGTGGACAGCCACAAAGTTTTACTGGCCCAAAAGATCGGCTGAAACGCTTACATAACGGCATGATCGGGGCAAGTGGCCCTTTTACTGGGAGGTGAACCGCTTGAGCAGAACCAAGACCACCGCAGGAACAAAGGGAAAAAAAACTACCCCAAGCAAAGCTGGCCGTTCCACCTCATCCAAGGGCAAACAAACCGCCGATCGATCGGTGGCGTCAGGTGCCAAGCCCAACAAAAAAACAAAACCGTCGATCCCTCAACGCACGTCCCCTTCCTCTACAGCCCAGAGTCAGGCCAGCCCAATCAGATCGGCAAGCAAACCCTCGGCCAACACCACCAAGGCGCAAGCATCGGCCAAGACCTCCACCGACAAACCTCCCTCGAACAGCCAACGGGTCAAAGAAGACAGCCAGAACCTCCAAACCGCTCCAGGCCCCGCCAAACAACCAGAGGCAAAGGGCACGTCCAAGTCCGCCGTAAATTCGGTCAAAAGCGCACCTTCCAGCACTGCAGCTCAACCTATGCCGAAAACATCATCCAAAACCCACAAGCCGGCCAAAGCCCCTACCAAACCTGACACCGGGGTCAAGCCCGCGGAAGGGGCCAGCACCCAGCCCAAAAGCAAGTCTGCCCCCCAATCGGCCCCGCAAAAAATCGGTTCAACCTCGACGCCTCAGCCCGAAAGCAAAGCGGCCCTCAGGACCAAATCAACCAAAACAACTCCAGCCCGGCCAGAAACCAAAACTGCACTCGACAAAACCGCTCTACTAGAGGATGAGCAAGACCAGTTGGAAGAAGAACTGGTCTCCGAGGCGGGTGAGGACGAGGCCAACGAGATCGAGATACCGGACGTAGACGACCTCGAGCCCCCCGATCTCGACGAGCTCGGGCCCCCAGTCAGCGTAGACAGAAAACTGGAAACGCTGGTCCTGCCCGATGAGGAAATTGCCGAGGAAGTGCTGGAGGGCGACCTCGACATCGAGATGCTCGAGCCTGACTTCGAAATGGGCACCCTTCCGGTCGAGGAGGCCGAGGAGGAGATCGAAGACGACCTGCCCTTGCCGCGCATCTCCACCTCCGATCCGGTGCGGCAGTACCTGCACGAAATCGGTCAGGTTCCCCTGCTGACCCTGGAAGAGGAGATCGATCTGGCCCGCCGGGTGGAAGAGGGCGTGGCAGCAGCCCTGCGGTTAGCCGAAGAAACCGGGCTCGAGGCCGAGCTGATCCGCCACGTGCTGCGCAGCCAGGTACAGGGCAGCAGCCGGGTCTCCAACATCCCTGGCACCGAGCTACGCATAGACCCCGATACGGTCCAGGCCGTGGATACCCGTCTGCGGTCCCTGGACCGCATGGTCAAGCGTCACCTGCACATCGCCCGCGACGGCGAAATCTGCCGTCAGCACCTGATCGAAGCCAACCTGCGCCTGGTGGTTAGCATCGCCAAGAAATACACCGGACGTGGCCTCTCCTTCCTTGACCTGATCCAGGAAGGCAACCAGGGGCTTATCCGGGCCGTGGAAAAGTTCGAGTACAAGCGTCGTTATAAGTTCTCCACCTATGCCACCTGGTGGATTCGCCAGGCCATCAATCGTGCCATTGCCGACCAGGCCCGCACCATTCGTATCCCGGTACACATGGTCGAGACCATCAACAAGCTCACCCGCACAGCCCGGCAGATGCAGCAGGAGCTGGGACGCGAGCCGGCCTACGAGGAGATTGCCGAGGCCATGGGGCCGGGTTGGGACGCCAAAAAGGTCGAGGAAACCTTTAAGATCGCCCAGGAGCCGGTAAGCCTAGAAACCCCCATCGGCGATGAGAAGGACAGCTTTTATGGCGATTTTATCCCCGACGAGCATATGGCCTCGCCGGTCGACTCCGCCGCCCAAAGTATGCTTTCCGAAGAGCTGGAAAAAGCCCTGGGCAAGCTCTCCGAGCGCGAGGCCATGGTCTTGAAACTGCGCAAGGGTCTGATTGATGGGCGCGAGCACACCCTCGAGGAGGTTGGCGCCTACTTCGGGGTAACCCGCGAGCGTATCCGGCAGATTGAAAACAAGGCCTTGCGCAAGCTCAAATATCACGAATCCCGCACCCGCAAGCTGCGCGATTTCCTCGACTGACCCTGAGGGCGGGCCGACCCTGGGTTATAGCGCATTTGCAGTTCAGTGGGCTTTCCCGGCCGTTACGTTTGTCTTGCTGGGGTGGTATCCTTGCTGTACTTTTTTGCGCGACGCTTTCTTCTTTAATCCGGCATGAGAGCCACTTTTAGCAGCTCTCACGTTTTTGCCTTAGGCTACGACCTCGAGGTGAAGAGTGAAACGCTACCTTCCAATCATCGCAGCCCTCGCACTAAGCCTAATGGCGGGTTGCTCGAGCGCACCCCAGGCCAAGCTCGAGGCTTCCATCGGAAGCTACCACGCAGGTAGCAATGGAAGAGCCTACCTGTTGGTCTTGCGCCCCCAGCAGCAGCCCAGCAGCATAACCGTGAGCGTGAGCGGACCGGGCGGCTACAACGAGACCATCACCCTGCAGAGCGCCTCGGCCCGCACCCCCTCGGGGGTCTGGTGGCAAATTGGCTGGGACGAGTCAAAGGTTCTCACCAGCGGAAGCTACACATTTTCAGCCCTCATAGACGGCCAGCCCGTTCAGGTTAGCGCGGATGTACAGACCAGTAGTGTGCTGCCCAAACCCACTGTAACCATCGGCCCCAATCCCACCACAAAGAGCGTTTCGGTCTCCTGGACGGCCAGCAGTGGCGCTACCGCTTATCTGGTACGCCTGGTCAACCGCTCCAGCAATACGGTTGTGGCCCGTAATCGCATAGCAGCACTCAGCACCACCTTTAGCAACCTTAGCCTGAGCACCAGCGACACCTACGCCGTAGAAGTCTATGCGGCCAGCAGCAACATCAGCACCGACCCGCCCCTGGTGCCCAGCCAGTTCAACATGGCCCTAGGTGTAAGCGCTGACTTTGGCGTATACCCAGCCCCCTAGAGCCTCACAGTACGAGTCCGGCACGCTAAAGCGCTTGGGCCAGTTCAATCAGCGTCCGCACCCCAAAGCCGGTACCACCTGCGGGCCCCAGATCGTGGTCTTTTTCGGTATAGGCCGGACCGGCGATGTCCAGGTGCACCAGGGGTTTCTCGGTGAACTCGCCCAAAAACAGTGCCGCATGGATAGCCCCTGCCGACCGGCTGCGTCCGTGGGTGTTTTTCAGGTCGGCGGTACTGGACTTGAGGGCCTCGAGGTACTCCTCCTCCATCGGCATCGGCCAGACTTTCTCGCCTGCTCGTTCTGCCGCCTCTTGCACTTCTCTTCCCAAACGGGGATTGTTAGCAAAGAGTCCGGCAATTTTTTCCCCCAGGGCCACCACACAGGCCCCGGTCAGGGTCGAAAGCTCAACGATGGCATCGGCTCCTTGCCAGTCGGCAAAGGTAATGGCATCGGCCAGGGTTAGGCGGCCCTCGGCGTCGGTGTTGAGCACTTCGATGGTCCTGCCCGACAGGCTCCTGAGCAGATCGGAGACCCGGTAGGCACTGCCGGAGATCATGTTCTCAGCAGCCGCCACATAAGCCCGAACCTCGAGCTCCGGTTTCAGCCTGGCAATGGCCCGCATGGCCCCCAGAACTGCCGCCGCCCCAGCCATGTCACATTTCATGGTGATCTGGCCTTCCGAAGGCTTGAGAGAGTAACCGCCGGTATCGAAAGTCAGGCCCTTCCCCACCAGTGCCAGCACCTTGCTGGCTGGGTTTTGAGGCTTGTAGGTAAGCTGGATGAAGCGCGGTGGATTGGCCGAACCCTGGGCTACCCCGTAAAAAGCACCCATCCCGGCCTGCTTGATCTGAGCCTCATCCCATATCTCTACGTCCAGGCCCACCTCCTGCGCCATGGCCTGCACGCGCATCGCTAGCTCGGCCGGGGTCAGCACATTGGGGGGCTCGTTAACCAGGTCGCGCGCGTAGTTGACCGCTTCGGCTATGGTTTCGGCGCGATCCACCGATTGCCGGGCCGAACGCGCCAACCACAGGCGAAGCCGTTCAGCTCGCTTACCTGGGGAACCTGCAGACTTGTATTTACTCCAGGTGTACCCACCCAGCAAGGCTCCTTCGGCCAGGGCATAGCTGGCGTCTTTTTTACCAAACTTCTCCGACAAAAACGTTTCGGTTACAGCTTCCCTGAAGCCCAGCTTGCGGACGGCCTGCACCAGTTTGGCCCCGGCCTTACGAACCGTCTCCAGGCTAGTACCCCGCTTCTTGCCCAGGCCAAACAGCAGGGCGAATTCGCGGCTTTGCGTCTCGCCGTAAAGCCGGCCCAGCGGCACCAGTAGGGTTTCGCCAAACTCTCCCTTGAAGTGGAGGTCTTCGATCATGCTGCTGAGCAGATTGCGGTGCTTCCTGTCAAGCCTTTGCCCCTCCTCGCTCAACTCCCCACCCCATACCCCAACCACAGCCAGCGCTGCGGGCACCTCGTCCACGAAGCGCCGTGCAGACTTCAACAGAACTTCCATAGCTGCGAACTATAACACAAATTTTGCGCGCACTGACCTGTGGGTCATTCCGGTTGGTAGCACCCCCCAGTCAGGGTTTGCGCCCGAGCCCTGCGGTTCGCCCCCGCACAGACCACACAGCCCGGCTCTCATGCCGCTCTGTCCTGGGGTTGCGGCCATAAGCTAAGATGGTCTGGATGAAGGTTTTATTGCTAGGCAGGACTCTTTGGGGCAGACTGGGGTTTTTTCTTAATCAGGCCGCTCTGGGCGGCAGTGCGGCCCTCGAGGGGGTCATGATGAAGGCTGCCGATGCCTGGGCACTGGCCGTGCGGCTGCCTAACGGCCAGATTCACGTAGAGCGCCACGAAGAGGAGGCCCTTACCAAGAAGTACCCCTGGGCCCGGCTACCCCTGGTGCGGGGCGTGGTGGCCCTGTGGGATGCCATGAGCATCTCTTACAAATCCCTCTCGCGCAGCGGCGAACTGGCCGGCCAAGAAGAGGAAAAAATCTCCGGTGCGGCCATGTATGGGACCCTAGCGGTTTCGTTGGTCATCGGACTGGCCTTGTTTGTATGGCTCCCGGCGCGGCTGGCTGGCCTGTTGGTCGACGAGGAGCGCTTTCGCTTTTTGTTTTATGTGGTAGCGGGTCTGTTCGAAACGGCCATCCTGATTGGCTATCTGGTTTTTATTGGGCGGATGAAGGATATGCAGCGCTTCTTCATGTACCACGGTGCTGAGCATAAGGCCATTGCGGCCTACGAAAAGGGCCTCGAGCTCAACGTGCAAAACGTGCGGTCCCAACCCGCCTACCACCCCCGCTGCGGAACGAGCTTCATCGCCTTCACGGCAGTAGTTGGGGTCTTCGTGTACAGCTTTTTCCCGCCCCTTACCGTGGCCTGGTACTGGATTATCCCTCGCCTGCTGATGATTCCGGTGGTAGCTGCGGTCTCCTTCGAGGTGCTGCGCTACTCGGCAGCCCACAGCGACCCTATTTCCCGCCTGTTCCGCTGGATTGGCTTCAAATTCCAGATGCTGACCGTGCGCGAGCCCACCGACGATATGATCGAGGTAGCCATCGAAAGCACCAAGGCGGCCCTGGCCGAGAATTCCGCCGACAAGCCCTTGGTTGTGGCCTGAGCCACCCGCCGGGTCGCAGCGTACTCTTGATTCCGGTTTAACTGTACCCGTAGGCTTTTGGCCCCTTGCGACAGCCGGGGTGCAGCCATGCTCTTGGATTGATGGGAATTCCGTTCGATGCGGCCAAAACCCTGGGAGCATGGTTTGCAGCCGGGGTTGCCTGGGCCGGCATTCATTCCCAAACCCAATCGATAAAAGTAAAATCGTCCCATGCGAATTCTGCACACAGCAGACTGGCACCTGGGCAAGACCTTGAAGGGTCGGGACCGAACCCCCGAGGTTCGCCAGGCGCTGCAATCTTTGCTAGGGCTGGTGCGTTCGGAGCGTATCGACCTGGTTCTGGTAGCGGGCGATCTGTTCGACCGAACCGTTGTATCGAGCGAAGCCGAAGCTGCCGCCTTCGAGTTTTTTGTGGGCTTACGGGAACTCAAAGTACCGGCCTTGGTCATAGCGGGCAACCACGACAGTCGCGAACGCCTCGAGGCCCTCGCACCGCTGCTCTCCCTGGCTGGAGCCACGGTGTTTGGCCAGATCCGCTTTGCCGAGCAGGGCGGGGTGGTTGAGGCACGGGGCGCCAGGGTCGCACTGCTGCCCTTCCTGTCCGAACGCAGGCTGGTCAAAGCCAATAACCTATTGCAAGGGGACGCCTCGCAGTGGAGGGGCCTCTACGCTGAGGGCATGCGAAGGCTGTTTCAAAACCTGGCCCTAGGTTTTGGCCCCGATCTCAATCTGCTGATGGCCCACCTGACCGTGGAGGGCGGCCGGCTGGGCGGCGGCGAGTTCACCTTTCACACCACCAACAGCTATGCTGTCCAGCCCATCGACTTCCCGCAGAACCTCAGCTACGTAGCCCTGGGTCATCTGCACCGCCAGCAGCAGGTCTGCGAAGCGCCGGCGGCCTGGTATGCGGGCTCGCTCATACAGCTCGACTTTGGCGAGAACGAGGACAGCCCCAGGGGGGCGCTGATCGTGGAGGTTGAGCCGGGGCTCCCCCCTCACGTACATCCCGTTGTCGAGCGGTGGGGGCAGACCCTCAGAACCTTTCGGGTCAGCCGCGATACCCTGGACCGCCGCTGGAACGAAATTAGCGCCTTCTCGGGCTACTGCAAAGTGGTCATTGAGGGCAGAGGCAATCCCAGCTTGCGCGAACGACTGTTCAGGGAGATACCCGGCTTACTCGAGGTTGAGTTCCAAACCCCCGAGCCAGAGCCCCCCCAGCAAAAGCCCGTGGCCTTGGAAAGGCTCGACTGGGTAGAAGCCTATGCCCAGTACCGGCTGGAAACCTCCGCCAGCCAGGCCAGCCCCGAACTGCTGATGGCTTTCAAGCAGGTGCTCGAGGAAGCCCACGCCCCTGAAAACACCCCCTGAAGGCCATACCCAGACGACCTTGATAGATTGGTCAACCCACCCGCTCAGGTTATGCGACCCCTCAAACTGCGCATCGAAGGTTTCGGCGCCTACGCCGAACTGCAGGAAGTTAGCTTCGACGAGGTGGAGCTTTTTGCCATCACCGGGCAGACCGGAGCAGGCAAAAGCACCCTCCTGGATGCGATCACCTACGCCCTCTACAAGACCACGCCCCGCATCGGTTCGGTGGGCCTGAAGGAGCTCAAACATCCCAGCGCCGAGAACGCCCGTGTGGAGCTCACCTTTAGCATGGGAGCGCAGGTCTGGCGGGTGGTGCGGGTGGTCGGCAAGGAAAACCAGAACCGCCTGGAGTATCTGCAGGATGGCGACTGGAAAACCCACCCCGCTTCCGAAAAGGTTAGGGAGCTCGATGCCAGGCTGGCCGAAATCCTGGGCATGGACTACGAGACCTTTACCCGGGCCATCCTGCTCCCCCAGGGCCAGTTCGACCTGTTTTTGCGCGGCTCACCCAAAGAGCGTCGCGAGACCCTCATCAAGCTCTACGGGCTGGAATCGCTCAAGGCCATGCGGGACCGGGTATCGGCCAGGCTCAAGAATATCGGCGAAGAAAGCGCTCGTCTGCAGGGCGAGCTCGATGCCTTATCGGAAGCCAGCGAGGAGCGGCTGACCGCGCTCCGCGAGGAAATGGAGCAGCTAGGGCGCAATGAGCAGCACCTAAATAACCAGTTCCAGGCTGCCGAAAAAACCCTCCGGACCCTCGAGCAACAACTCGAGAAATACACCGAGCTGGGGGTGTTGCAGCGCCGGAAGGCCAGCTGGCAGATGGAGCAACCCCGCATGGCCGAAATAGCCTCCAGGCTGGCCCGGGCCGAGAAAGCCGAGCGGATCTGGCCGCAACTGGAGGCACTACAGGCTGCCCAGGACGACCTCCGCCGGGCACAAGCCCAGCTCGAGGCCGCCCTACAGGAGCGTTCCCACCTCGAGGCCCGGCTCTCCCCTCTGCGGGCCGGCTTCCAGCCGGGGTGCTTCGAGGAGATCAGAAGCCAGCTTGCCCGGATTCCCTTGCTAGAGGTCCAGGAAGCCCGGCTCAAACGCTATGGCGCCGGTCTGAACCTACGCCACGCTGAGCCCCTGCCCTTCGACGAGGACCGCCTGGATCTGCTGCGCGATGCCGAGCGGCAGTTTGCCGAGTTGAGCATCCGGACCGAGCGCTACAACCGCACGAAAACAGCCCTCGAGCACGCCCGGACCGAGCTCACAGCGGCGCAACAGAGCCTGGCCGCTCTGGAGGCGGAGCTCGGGCAGCTCAGGATGGCGGGGATAAACGCCAAGGCCGAGTACGAGCAGGCCGAACAAGCCGTGGAGGCTGAGAGAAACCGCCAGGGCATCGATCGGTTCCGCAGCAAGCTGCGCCTGGGGGAGCCGTGTCCGCTTTGTGGGCATCCGGTCGAGCAGCTTCCGGCAGACTCGAAACGGTCCGACCTGGCCGCATTGGAGGCTCTCCTCAAGGCCAAGGCCGGTGCGCTGGAGAACCTGCGCTCCGACTTCCGGGTCAAGCAAGACCGGCACAGGCGGCTTATGGAGGAGATCCCCAGGCTAGAAGGGCAGCTCGAGCAGCGGCAGCATGAAGAGGCCGAGGCCAGAGCCGAGCTTACGCAGTTAGAGGCCCAGCTACACAAGATGGGCTCTTTGGATCAGGTTCGCGAAGAGCGAACCCGCCGCCTGAGCTCGCTGGTGGCCGAGGTGCGCGCGGCTACGGCTGGCCTCGAGGTAGCAACCTTCGCCCACAAGCTGAAAGAACAGCAGCAGACCCTCGAGGCCCAGGCCCAGCAGATCTCTGAACTGGAGGCCCGGTTGGCCGAGGCCCAGGCCAGGGTTTCCAGCCAGACCGAAATTGTGCGCGTGCTGGAGGGCAACCTGAAGCGCCAGCAAGCCACCGTGATGGCGCTGCTGCTGGAGGCCGGGTTCCAAGACCCAGACTCGGTACGCCAGGCCCGCCTGAGCCCCCAGGAGACTGAGGCCCTGCGCAAGCGCCGGGCTGAGCACGAGCAGGACGGCCTGGAAATTGACTCGCTGCTTAAGAAGCTCGATCAGGAGCTGGGCCAGCAAGAACCCGTTACCCCCGCGATGGTCGCGGCGCAAAAAACCACCCTTGCCCAGCTCAGAGCCTCTCTCGACGAGGTTAAGAAACTTCAGGGGGGTAAAAAGTCGGATCTCGAGCGAACCCAGGAGCAGCTTGCCCGCAAGCGCCAGATCATGAAGGACAAAGCCTCACTGGACCAACAAATCGACATCTGGGAACAACTCGCTAACGACCTCCGGGGCGACCGCTTCCAGGACTTCTTGCTGGAGCACTACCAGTCCGGTCTGCTATCCAGGGCCTCCGAACTGATCCGGTCGCTCTCACAAAACCGCTACACCTTGCACCTCGAAGACGGCGAGTACAAGGTGCTCGACCGCTGGACCGAGGCCCAGCGCCCAGTGCGAACCCTCTCGGGCGGCGAGAGCTTCATGGCCAGCCTTTCCCTAGCCCTTTCGCTGTCGGAGCACCTCTCGCGGGGACGCATTGGGGCTCTGTTTCTGGACGAAGGCTTCGGCACCCTCGATGCCGAGACCCTCGAGCAGGTCGCAGGCGTACTCGAGGCGCTGCCCACTCAGGGCCGGCTGGTGGGTATCGTGACCCACGTCGAGGCCCTGGCCGAGAGGCTGCCCGCGCGGCTACAGGTCGAAAAGTCGCCCAGCGGGAGCCGGGTTAGCTGGAAGGATTAAAGCCCCTGGGCGTATCTAGCAAAGGCGTACATCACGCTTTCGATGGGCAATCGCGCCAGGTTTGTGCAGACCTTTTCCGATGCTTTTGGGCTATTTCCACGCAATGCCTGGCGCAGAGGTGCCGGCAAACATAGGCTTGCCCTGGCATAGTTGCCCACACCTCATCGCGGTAGAATCGGCCCATGACCATTCAGGAGCAGTTCCCAGCCCTGGCAGGCGGCTTCAGCTTTCTGGATAACGCCGCCGGGGCCCAGGTGCCCCGGCAGTGCATCGAGGGTATCGCGCAGTTTCTGGCCACCTCGAGCTGCAACGTGGGCATGCCCTACCCCGGCTCGGTGGCCGCTACCGAGGTCCGCGAAAAGGCCAGGAGCGAGACTGCTGCCTTTTTCAACTGCAAGCCCAGCGAGGTAGCCATTGGGCCGAGCGCCACCGCGCAGACCTTTAGCCTCTCGAGGGCCTTCTCGCGGCTGTTTAGCGAGGGCGACGAGGTGGTGATCTCCGAACTCGAGCACGAAGCCAACGCCTCGCCCTGGCGCAACCTGGAAGCGGTGGGGGTACGGGTCAAGGCCTGGAAGGCCCGCTGGGACCAGGGGGGCCGGCTGGAACCCGCCGACCTGCGCGCCCTGGTAGGCCCCAGGACCCGCCTGGTGGCGGTCACCTCGGCGGCCAACTCGCTGGGCACCATGCCGGATGTGGCTGCTGCTGCCGAAATTGCCCACCGGGTGGGGGCCTGGTGCATCACCGACATGGTGCATTACAGCCCCCACCACCTGCCGGATGTGCAGGCTTCCGGGGTGGATATGGCCTTTTTCTCGGCCTACAAGGTGTTTGGCCCCCACCTGGCTTTCTTATATGTGCGTGAGGAGCTGATCGCAGCGCTGCCCACCGACAAGCTGTGGTTCATCCCCGACGACAGCCTGCTCAAGTTCGAGCCCGGCACCAACAACCACGAATGCCTGGCCGGCTGGCTGGGAACCCTGGACTACCTGCGGCACCAACTGGGGAACGGCCAGCCGGGCCGCGAAGGTCTGCGATGGGCCTACCGGCAAATTGAGGCCATCGAAGCGCCGCTGGTTGAATACGCCCTCGAGCGCCTGGGGCAGGTTCCCGGTCTGCGGCTGTACGGCCTGCCCACCGAAAAAGGCCGGGTGGGCACTTTTTGCTTCAACCTGGAGGGCCACCGTCCCATGGCCGTGGCCGAGCGGCTGGCCAAGGTGGGGGTGGGCGTCGCCGCCGGGCACTACTATGCCACCATGCCCATGCAGGCCCTGGGCCTGTGGCCCGAAGGCGCCGTGCGGGCTTCCATTGCCCACTACACCACCCAGGCCGACCTGGACAAGCTGGTGGCCGGGTTGCAGGGCAGCGACTAGGTTAGGGGCACAGCGTCCAAACAGTGTCTTTATCCAGCGCCAGCGAGCGGCTAAAGCGCAGGTGCCCCGGCTGGCCGGGCTGGGTGCCCTCAGCGCGTAGCTCGTAGCGGCCTCCGCGCAGGCCGGGGAAAAGCCTCGAGCCCCGCACGGTTCCGATAAACTCGCCGTTGATGTAGAAAAATACCGCCTGGTTGGGGCCGGTGCACTGGTTTTGAATAATGAGGTCAAAGCGCCGTACGTTCTCGCTCTGGCTGGGAGCGCAGGCCGCCAAAAGCAGCAATATGGAAAGCAGGGAAAACCGAACCATCGGGAACCTTGATACCTCGAGGCTTTGCAAAATGCATGAGGGCTTACCAATACGGCAGGTCTTGAGCGATCGAGGCCCGTTTTGGCAGGATTTGTAGGCAGCAACCACCTAAGCGTACACTGGGCCCATGCTGTTCGAACGCCCCCGCCTCGAGGCCCTGGAAGACCGGCACCTGGCCCCCTATGCGGTCCGCTCGAGCCAGAGCCGGGGCCGCGAGCACCCCGAAGCAGAGTCGCGCTTCCGCACTCCCTTCCAGAAAGACCGCGACCGGGTGCTGCACACCACCGCCTTCCGGCGGTTGCAGTACAAAACCCAGGTCTTCGTGAACTTTGAGGGCGACTACTACCGCACCCGCCTGACCCATACCCTCGAGGTAGCCCAGGTGGCCCGCTCCATCGCCCGGGCCTTGGGGCTGAACCAGGAACTTACCGAGAGCATCGCTTTTTCCCACGACCTGGGGCACCCGCCCTTTGGGCATTCGGGCGAGAACGTGCTGGACAACCTGATGCAGGGGCACGGGGGCTTCGACCACAACCAGCAGTCCATGCGCATCGTGACCTACCTCGAGCAGCGCTACCCGGGGTTTCGCGGCCTGAACCTGTGCTGGGAGACCCGCGAAGGCATCGTCAAACACGAGACCCGCTACGACCTGCCCAGTGCCGAGGGCTACGAACCCCACCTGCGCCCCAGCCTCGAGGCCCAGATCGTCAACCTGGCCGACGAAATTGCCTACAACGCCCACGACCTCGACGACGGCCTGCGCTCGGGGCTTTTGCGACCGGGCCAGCTCTGGGAGGTGGCGCTGCTGCGGGATCTGCTGGGCGAGCTGGGTCTTTTCCCCGACCGCTTCGACGAGATGAGCCGGCGGGTATTCATCCGGGAGCTGCTGGGCCTGATCATCACCGATACCATCACCGCCACCCATGCGCTTTTGGAGCGCCATGGGATCGGTAGCCTCGAGGCCGTTCGTCATCACCCCGGCCCGCTGGCGGTCTACTCCGAGGACCTGACCCGGCAGCTTACCGAGTTGAGGGAGTTTCTCCACGCCAACCTCTACCGCCACTACTACGTGGTGCGCCAGGTGGGCAAGTCGCGCTTTGTGCTGGAAAAGCTCTTTGAAGCCTATACCCGCGACCCCCACATCCTGCCTCCCCAGGTGCAAAAAGCCGCCGAGCGCGAGGGCATCCACCGCGCGGCCTGCGACTACATCGCCGGCATGACCGACCGCTTCGCCCTGGACGAATATGCCCGGCTCTTTGAGCCGGAATATCACCGTTGAATCAACCGGTCGAGTGCCAGATTTTGCCGAAATCTCCTTGGTTCCTGTCAGAAACATCTTCTTGAACCCTTGGTTTTTTGAGCCCTAAGCCCTGAACGCTCGACCTGCAACCCACCATTCATGCCACGCCTTTGCGGCAGAAACTATACAAACCGTCATATTCACGGGGTAGACTGGGGTGTGGAAGATCTACAAGCCTACTATGACCGCCGCTTTGCGGCCCGTACCCAGCGCATCCAGGCCTCGACCATCCGCGAAATCTTAAAGCTGACCACTCAGCCGGGTTTCATCAGCTTTGCCGGGGGGCTGCCTGCTGCAGAGCTATTTCCCACCGAACGCATGGCCGAGGCCACCCAGCGTATTCTCCTCGAGCGGGGCGCCCAGGCCCTCCAGTACAGCACCACCGAGGGCTACCTGCCCTTGCGGGAGTGGATTGCCCAGCGGATGCCAGGGGCCGGCCCCGAAAACGTGCAGATCGTCTCGGGTTCTCAGCAAGGGCTGGACATAATCGGCAAGGTGCTCATTGACCCCGGCTCGAAGGTGCTGGTCGAGGCCCCCACCTACCTGGGGGCCCTGAGCGCCTTCAACCCCTACGAGCCCCACTACATCTCGGTCGGCATGGACGACAAGGGGCTGCGGCTCGACGACCTCGAGGCCGCCCTGCAAACCCATAGCGTCAAGTTCATGTACGTGCTGCCCACCTTCCAGAACCCCTCGGGCCGCCTGATGGGCCTGGAGCGGCGCAAAGCCATCGTCGAGCTGGCCCGGCGCTACCAGACCCCCATCCTGGAGGACGACGCCTACGCCGAGCTCTACTTCAGCGGCGAGCCCCTTCCCACCCTCTACGCCCTCGACCACGAGCTGGGTGGCGGCAACGTCATATACCTCAGCACCACCTCCAAAACCCTGGCCCCCGGCCTGCGGGTGGCCTGGGTGGTGGGGCCCAAACCCGTAATTCAAAAAATCGTCTTCGCCAAGCAAGGGGCCGACCTGCACACCCCCACCCTTAACCAGATGCTTGTTTACGAGCTGGTACAGGATGGGGTCTGGTACCGCGCTCAGATTGATACCATTCGCCAAACCTACCAGACCCGCTGCGCCTGGATGCTTGCGGCCCTGCAAAAATACATGCCCGAGGACATGGGCTGGATTGTGCCAGGGGGTGGGATGTTCTTCTGGCTCACCGCGCCCCAGGGCTTGGATAGCCTCGAGCTTTTGAAGCAGGCCGTCCAGGAGAAAATGGCTTTCGTACCTGGGCGGCCTTTTTATGCCGATGGCAGCGGCCAGAACACCCTGCGCCTGTCGTACTCCAGCGCCACCCACGAGCAGATCGAAGAAGGCATCAAGCGCCTGGGCAAAGCCGTACACCAGATGCTGGGCCGCGAACCGGTCGGCTAGCCACCGGGTACGAAAACCGGCAGTGGCTGCCCTGGCAAGTAAGATTGCCGCTCGACTCAATGCTGGTGGGGTTCCGTCATTCAGTCCACAGAAAAGATACTTACTCCAACGGGTAAAGATTTGTTGGCAGACAGGTTGTTGTAATAAACTGAGACGAAGTTTGCTGCCTGGCAGCAGGAGTGCGGCCTCCCAAAGCTGCAAGGGTGGAGACTGGCAACACGCTCCACCCTTTGCCATGCTGGGGGCTCGTGGGGTCAGACGTCTATGTGCGCAAGCCTTTTCATCACCCGTGTTGGAGCAGCCTGGATATGAGTATGATTGGAGCCGTTCTTGTGGCCTTTGGGGGGGCCCTCCTGGCCCCGTTGGCCCATCGCTTGCTGGGGAAAGCCTCGGGCTGGTTCATCGCCTTGTTGCCGCTGGCCCTGACGGTCTACTTTGCCACCCTCCTACCGCTTGTGGTAGCCGGCCAGGCCCTGCAGCACAGCGTGGCCTGGGTTCCGGTGCTGGGGGTCAACTTCTCCTTTTACCTGGATGGGCTTTCGCTGCTGTTTGCCCTGCTCATTACCGGCATCGGCACCTTTATCGTCATTTATTCCGGCGGCTACCTCAAAGGCCACCCCGACCTGGGCAAGTTTTACCTGATCATTCTGCTCTTCATGGCCTCGATGCTGGGGCTGGTGCTGGCCGACGACATCGTGACCCTGTTCGTGATGTGGGAACTCACCAGCATCACCTCCTACCTGCTGATTGGCTTCCACCACAGCGAGTTCAAGTCGCGCCGGGCAGCCATGCAAGCCCTGCTGGTCACGGCGGGGGGCGGGCTGGCCTTGCTGGCGGGTCTGATACTGCTGGCGGGGGTGGGGGGCACGCTCGAGCTCTCCCAGCTCCTGGGCCAGGGCGAGCTGCTGCGCCAGCACCCGCTTTACCTGCCAGCCCTGGTGCTGGTGCTTTTGGGAGCCTTTACCAAATCGGCCCAGTTCCCCTTCCACTTCTGGCTGCCCAACGCCATGGAAGCCCCCACCCCGGTCTCGGCCTACCTGCACTCGGCCACCATGGTCAAAGCAGGGGTCTACCTGCTGGCGCGGCTCCAGCCCGGCCTGGGCGGCACCGAGGTCTGGAGCCACACCCTGATGGCCTTTGGGCTGGCCACGCTGCTCACCGGGGCAGTACTGACCCTGCGCCACACCGACCTCAAGCGGCTGCTGGCCTATTCCACGGTGGCTGCCTTGGGGGCGCTGGTCTTTACCATCGGGATGGTGCCCCTCACCGACTACTACGCCGCGGTGGGGTTTGCCACCTTCCTGCTGGCCCACTCGCTGTACAAGGGCGGGCTGTTCATGGCGGCGGGCGCCATAGACCACGAGACCGGAACCCGCGATGTGCGCTCGCTCTCGGGCCTGTTCAAAGTCATGCCGATTACCGGGGTGGCGGTGCTATTGGCTGGATTCTCGCTGGCGGGACTGCCGCCCGTGCTGGGCTTCATCGGCAAGGAGGTCCTGTACGTGGCCTCGCTGAAAGCTGCGCCTTTCTGGATGGTGGGTCTGGCGGTGGTCGGCTTTGCCCTGGGAGCAACCCTGGCCACAATTCTGATCGTTCCCTTCTTCCGGGGCCGCCCCCCGGAGCAGGTGCACGAGGGGCCGCCCAGCCTGTGGCTGGGACCCGTGGTGCTGGCAGGGCTGGGCTTGCTGGTCGGGCTGTTTCCGGGCCTCTACAACCCCCTGATGGAGGCTACCGCCGGTGCGGTCAAGGGCAAAACCCTCGAGTACACCCTCAAACTCTGGCCTGGTTTCAACCTGGCGTTGTTGCTGAGTGTGCTTACGGTGCTGCTGGGCGTGGGGCTTTACTTTCTCTACCCACGCATTCAGGCCTGGATGGCCACCGACCCCCTACCCGGCCCGGAGAACGGCTATAACGCTCTGCTGCGCGGGCTGATGCGCCTGGCAGGAGGGATTACGGGGCTGTTGCAGAGCGGTTCTATGCGGGCCTACCTGGTCTGGATTTTTGCCGGACTGGTGGGACTGGTAGGTCTGGCCCTGTTGCGCTCAGGCAGCCTGTTCTGGCCGCAGGAGGTCTCGGCAGTGAACCCGGCGCAGGTGGTGCTGATGGCCTTGATGCTGCTGGGGGCCCTGGTGGCGCTGGGTCTGCGCTCCCACCTGGGGATGGTGGTGGTGGTGGGCATTGTGGGCGCCGGGGTCGCGCTGCTCTTTTTGCTGCAAAACGCCCCGGACCTCTCCATTACGCAGTTCCTGGTCGAGACCCTGACGGCCATTCTGATTGCCCTGGTGTTGTTACAAATTGTTCGAATCGGCCAGATACCGGCTGGGCGACCGCTGGATGCAGTGGTGGCGCTGGGCTTTGGTGGCCTGATAACCCTGCTGATGCTGGGCATGCTGGCCCAGCCTCTGGCACCGCACCTGAGCAATTTCTTTGCCGAGAAGAGCCTTCCCGAAGGCTTCGGTCGCAACATCGTCAACGTGATCCTGGTGGATTTCCGCGGCCTGGACACCTTTGGTGAAATTTCGGTGGTCGGGCTGGCGGGGCTGGGCGTCTACGCCCTGCTCAAGCGGCGTGCCCGCAAGGAGGAACAACCTTGAACACCCTGATACTGCAAACCACCTCGAGGTTCCTCTTCACCCTGCTCCTGCTGCTATCGGTTTTTTTGCTGCTGCGCGGCCACAACGAACCAGGGGGCGGCTTTATCGGTGCGCTGGTCGCGGTGGGGGCCTATGCGCTCTACGCGCTGGCCCACGGCCTGGCGGCCTCGCGCAAGCTGCTGCCGGTTGCACCCCTACGGCTGGTGGGAATCGGCCTGCTTATCGCGCTCCTGAGCGGCTTTCCCGCCCTGTTCAACCAGCAGCCCTTCATGACCGGCCTCTGGTTCAAGCTACTGGAGGCCAAGATCGGTACGCCGGTGATTTTCGATATTGGGGTCTATCTGACGGTGTTTGGGGCGCTGCTCTCGGCCATCTTCGCCCTGGAAGAAACCGCCCGCGAAACCATCGGGGAGGAGATTCGCTAAATGGAAATCCTGCTGTCCTTCCTGGTCGGGGGCCTGTTTGCGGTGGGGGTTTATCTCATGCTACGGCCCCACCTGATTCAGTTTTTGATTGGCTTTTTAATCGTTGGCAACGCCGCTAACCTGCTGATTTTTACGGCGGGCCGTCTAGGCAGCCAGTTCCCCCCGCTGGTGCAGGAGAACGGCACGGTCCTGCAGCCCATCGCCAACCCCCTCCCCCAGGCCCTGATCCTCACTGCCATCGTGATCGGGTTTGCCCTGGCAGCTTTTGGCATTGTGTTGTTTTTCCGAACCCACCAGGTGCTGGGTACCCTGAACGCCGAGGAGATGCCCGAGACTTTTGAAGCCGCTCCGGTTCCCTCGCTGGTCGATGAACCCGATACCTCCATCCGCCGCCCACAGGAGCCAAACCCATCATGAGTTGGTTGATCGTTCTACCCCTTCTGATTCCGCTTTCAACCGCTATTCTTTGCCTGGTGATTCCTAAACGCGCCGTGCAGCGGTACCTGAGTCTGACCGGAGCCATCGCCCTGCTTGCCGCAGCGCTTGCACTGCTAAACCAGGTGGGCCAGCGTGGCATCAGCGCTGTTCAGATCAGCAACTGGCAGGCTCCTTTCGGCATCACCTTCGTGGCCGATCACTTTTCCGCCTTGATGGTGGTCGTGACCGGCGTTGTGGCCCTGGCGGTGGCCCTTTACGCCTTGGCCGAAAGCGATACCCAGCGCGAGGGCCTGGGCTATCACGCCCTGACCCACTTTCTGCTGGTGGGGGTGAACGGGGCTTTTCTGACCGGCGACCTGTTCAACCTGTACGTGTGGTTTGAGGTGCTGCTGCTGTCGTCGTTTGTGCTGATGATTCTGGGGGGCGGCAAGGCCCAGCTATCGGGTGGGGTCAAGTACTTTGCGGTTTCGCTGCTTTCGTCCATTTTGTTCTTGTCCTCGGTCGGGCTGCTGTACGGAGCCACCGGAGCCCTCAACATGGCCGACCTGGCCCTGCGGGTGGGGGAAGTGCCTCCGGGCCTGCTGAGCGCCCTGGCCATGATGTTTCTGGTGGCCTTTGGCCTCAAAGCCGCGGTGTTTCCTTTCTTTTTCTGGCTACCCGCTTCCTACCCCGCCCCGCCGGTGATCATCTCAGCTTTGTTTGCTGGGCTCTTGACCAAGGTGGGGGTCTATGCGCTGATTCGGGTCTTCACCCTGCTCTTCACCCACGAGACAGCCTTTACCCATACCGTCATTCTGTGGATTGCCGGACTGACACTGCTGCTGGGAGTGCTGGCCGCACTGGCTCAGGGGGAGATCCGGCGCATCCTGTCGTTTCAACTGGTCAGTCATATAGGCTACATGCTGATGGGGCTGGGCATTCTGACCCCCTTGGCCCTGACCGGCTCGGTGTTTTATGCCCTCAATCACATGATCATCATCTCGGCCTTGTTTTTGATGGCGGGTCTGATCTACCGTTTGCAAGGCACCGGGGTGCTGGTCTCGATGGGGGGGCTGTATCGCAGCCACCCCTGGCTGGCAGTCTTGTTTTTGCTACCCGCGTTGTCGCTAGCCGGAATTCCACCTTTCTCGGGCTTCTGGGCCAAGCTGACCCTGGTAACGGCCGGTCTGCAAGCCCAGCAGTACTGGATTGTGGCCGCAGCGCTGCTGGTGGGCCTCCTGACGCTGCTCTCGATGGGCATCGTGTTTGCCGAGGCCTTCTGGAAGGATGCACCCAAAGCCGCTCCCACAGGTGCACAGGCGCAGCCTGTCCCGACAGGGGATCGTCCCGATGGTGCACAGGCGCAGCCTGTCCCGATAGGGGATCGTGCACGAGAATGGGCCGCGCTGGGTGTGCCAATTGCAGGACTGGTACTGCTAAGCCTGGGGATTGGCCTGTGGGCCGAGCCTTTGCTCAGTTTGTCGCAGACCGCGGCCCAGGAGTTGCTGGAGCCCAGCCGGTATATTCAGGCTGTACTGGGGGTTAGCCGATGAGGGCTTTTGTGTACAACGTGCTGCTGACGGTATTCTGGATGGCCGTCACCGAATACTTTACCCTCGAGAACTTCCTGGTTGGCTTTGCCATTAGCTTTCTGCTGCTGCTGCTGGCCCGGCCCCTCTTCGATACGCAGTCCCAACGCTATTTTGCCCTGGCCTGGAAACTGCCCCGCTTTGCCGCCCTGATGGTATGGGAAATTGTGCTGTCCAGCGTTCGGGTAGCCCAGGCGGTGCTCTCCCCCAACATGAAGATCAAACCCGGCATCATCGCCTACCCGCTGGAGGTAAAGAGCGACCTCGAGGTCACCCTGCTGGCCAACCTGATTACCCTCACGCCGGGCACCCTGAGCCTAGACGTTTCCAACGACCGCAAGGTGCTCTACGTTCATGGGATGTTTGTGGACGACCCACAGGCGGTCATCCGGTCTACCCACGAAAGCCTGGAAAAAGCAGTTTTGGAGGTGACCCGATGAGTTTTCTGAGCGGCGCCTTGGTAGCTCTGATGCTCACTATACCGTTTGCCGTTTACCGACTGGTTAAGGGCCCCAGCCTGGCCGACCGGGTGGTGGGGCTCGACCTGATTACCTCGGTCTCGGTGGCCCTGGCGGCGCTGTATGCGCTGGTCAGCGGCGAAAGCGCTTTTCTAGATGTGGCCATTGCCCTGGCCCTGTTTGCCTTCCTGGCCACGCTAGGGCTGGCCCGCTACATCGAGCACCGCGGAGAAAAAGGGGAGTAAGCATGCTCGAACTCGTGGTGTATGCGCTGGTTTGCGGAGGGATTTTCTTCCTGTTTGTGGCCGCCATCGGGGTGGTGCGGATGCCCGACCTCTACAACCGGATGCATGCCACCTCCAAGGCCGGCACCCTGGGGGTTGGACTCATCCTGGTGGCGGTGGCGGTGTTTTACCAGGAGCTTTCCGTGGCCGCTCGCGCGCTATCGGCCCTGGCCTTCATCGTCCTGACGGCTCCGGTAGCCGCGCATGCTCTGGGCCGCGCGGCCTATCTTTCGGGGGTCAAGCCCTGCGACACCACCTATGTGGACGAGCTGGCCGGGCACTACCGGGCCAACCACCGGCTCGAGTCCGCCCAAACCGGGCTGGAAGAGCCGCCCGCAAAGCCGCTGGATTAGAGAAAACCAGACTGCTGCTAGCAGGTGCTCCTGGGCTTGCAGGTACTCTGCCTGGCTGAGCCGCCCAAGCATCCGCTCGAACCACAGGTAGTGCAGATGGGTATTGGTTAGATCCAAACAGATCCACCACCCTGCGGGCCTTCCCAAGCCCCCGGATTGTCTCCTGGGTGTCTGTTCCAGGGCAGCAGGGGGCGGACAGCGCAGGGCGGGCGGAGGGAGGTACTAGAATCGCCCTTAGAGACTGCGGTTTTGAGAGTACGGGTAAGGAGTTCCGCCCATGGAGCGCAGGGCGGGAAAGGGCTGGGCGTGTGCGGGGAAACCCAAGCCGTGCATCAACATCCAAACTACCGCGGGGCACACCGGAAGTCATGCTTAAGGGGACGGTCGGAATGCCGTGAAACGCCTCCTGACGCTGGTTTTTGGTACACCCCACAACCTGCCCCCTCTCGATAGGGCCGCTGCGCCAAACCCCACCGAGCCGGTTGTTGGCTTATGATTGTG
>Ga0209721_1000946_pt1 | contig 23650 bp, 16 predicted proteins | sample TshhotsprinmetaG_FD_184139 | JGI IMG/M metagenome (GOLD analysis project Ga0209721, IMG submission 184139) | Hot spring microbial communities from South Africa to study Microbial Dark Matter (Phase II) - Tshipise hot spring metaG (SPAdes)... | ecosystem: Environmental > Aquatic > Thermal springs...
CAGTGATCGTAGAGAGGTTCGGCCGGGCCGTTCAGATAGGGCACCATCTGATCCAGAATCCCGTAATCCGCCGTCTCTTTGAGGTACGAAACCAGGACGAAGGGCAGCCAGAGCAGGTCGTCGGAGCTTATACAGCAAACGGAATTCTTGTCAAGCCCCCGCTGAGGGGCTTGCGCAGCAATTCGCCCCGCATGGAAAAGGGGTGGGGTGTGGGGTTTGTGGGGGCGGCTTCGCCGCCCCCACAAACCCCACTCTCTTTTTTCCACGGGCGCGCCGCTCTCCCGAAATGGTTTGCCGCACAAGCCCCGGACCGGAAACACGCTTTCTTGACAACAAGGAGAGATGTGGTAGAATTGCATCACCAACACCTTCGGGGCAGGGTGAAATTCCCGACCGGCGGTAGGGCAGGCCCCGCCTGCCGAGCCCGCTAACCGCAGCAATGCGGCCGATCCGGTGAAGACGGCACCGCCGTCCATTCCGGAGCCGACGGTGAAAGTCCGGATGGGAGAAGGTGGGAAAGCGCCGCTCAGGCCCGCTGGGGCCTGAGCGACGAGGTGACGGATACAGTGCGCCGTCCCGCGCGCATCGCCCCGAAGGCCCCGTCCTTCGGGGCTTTTTCGTGGGCCGCGCACCTCTGCCCCGCAGGTGTCTACCTGCGGGGCTTTTGTTTCGGGGGTGACGATGAAGCATGCGACGATCCGCCGGGCCGCCATCGCGGGCGCCAGTTTCCTGGCCTTCCTGGCCCTCTGGGAGGGAATCGTCCGCCTGGGGGGATACCCGCCCTTCATCCTTCCCTCTCCGGAGGACGTGCTCCGGCGGCTGGGGGTGCTCCTGGCCGACAACTCCCTCTGGCGCCACGCCGGGGTGACCCTGGGGGAGGTGCTGGCCGGATTGGGGCTGGGAACGGCCCTGGCGATGGCCCTGGGCTACGCCCTTTCCCACTCCCCTCTGGCCGAACGGCTGCTGGCCCCCTACATCGTCGCCTCCCAGGCCGTCCCGGTCGTCGCCGTCGCTCCCCTGCTGGTCATCTGGTTCGGCACGGGCTTCCTATCCAAGATGCTCATCTCGGCGCTCATCGTCTTCTTCCCCGTCCTGGTCAACACCATCGTCGGGGTGCGGTCGGTGGACCCGGACCTGCGGGACCTGCTGCGGGCGCTGGAGGCCAGCCGCTGGCAGACCCTCTGGATTCTGGAGGTCCCGGCCGCCCTGCAGGTCCTCTTCGGCGGGCTCAAAATCGGCGCAACGCTGGCCGTCATCGGGGCGGTCGTCGGAGAGTTCGTCGCCTCTAATCGGGGGCTGGGATATCTCATCAAGCAGGGCCAGCAACTCTACGACACCCCCCTGGTCTTCGTCGGCATCGGCGCGCTGGTGCTGATGGCCCAGTTGCTCTACGGCGGGGTCGTCCTGGCCGAGCGCATCCTGCTCCGGGGGCGTTAAATCCATTCGGTACGGAGGTCACAGTGAAAAAGTGGATCACTCTCATCGTCCTGCTCTCCTTCCTGTTCGCCCTCGGGGCCTGTTCCCGGCCCCGGCAGGCCGAGGAAATCCGCCTGCCGATGGGCTTCGTCGCCAACGTCCAGTTCGCCCCCTGGTACGTGGCTGTAGAGAAGGGCTACTTCGCCGAAGAAGGGCTCACCCTCTCGTTTGACTACAGTTGGGAGACCGACGGCGTGCGGCTGGTGGGGGCGGGGGAACTCCCCTTCGCCATCGCCAGCGGCGACCAGGTCCTCCTGGCCCGGTCGCAGGGTATCCCCGTGGTGACCGTGGCGGGCTGGTGGCAACGGTTCCCGGTGGGGGTGGTGGCGCTGGAGGATAGCGGCATCCGCACCCCCGCTGACCTGCGCGGTCGCAAAGTGGGCATCCCGGAGACCTTCGGCGCCAGTTACATCGGCTGGCGGGCCCTCGCCTCCGCGGCGGGGTTGAAGGACGAGGACGTCCGTCTGGAAGTGATCGGCTACACCCAGGTTGCCAACCTGGTGGAGCGCCGGGTGGACGCGGCGGTGGTCTACGCCAACAACGAACCGGTCCAACTGATCCAGTCCGGCTATCCGGTCATGCTCTTCCTGGTGGCTGACCAGACCCCGCTGGTATCCAATGGGGTAATTACCAGCGAGAAGATGCTTCGGGAGCGACCGGACCTGGTGCGGCGGTTCGTCCGTGCCTTCCTGCGGGGGCTCTCGGATACCCTCGCCGATCCCGACGCCGCCTTTGAAATCTGCCGGAAGTATGTAGAGGGGCTGGACCAGAACGAAGCAGTCCAGCGGGCCGTGCTGGATGCGTCTATGGACTACTGGCGGGGGGAACGGTTGGGCTGGTCCGACCCCACGGCCTGGCAGCAGATGGCGGAGGTCATGCAGGGGGCCGGACTGCTCTCCGGCCCGGTGGAAGTGGAAAAAGCCTTCACCAACGAATTTCTACCGTAGGAGGAAACGATGCCCGGTCCGGTGCTGAAGGTGGAAAATCTGCGCATGGCGTACTCCGGCCAGAACGGCCGCCTGGACGTCCTGCGGGATGTCTCGTTCCAGGTGGAGGAGGGGGAATTCGTCTCCATCATCGGCCCCTCCGGTTGCGGCAAGACGACCCTGTTGCGGCTGATCGCCGGGCTGGCCCGCCCGGTCGCCGGGCGGGTGCTGCTGAACGGGGAGGAGGTGACCCGTCCTTCGCGCCGGATCGGCATCCTCTTTCAGAAACCCGCGCTGCTCCCCTGGCGGACGGCGGAGGCCAACGTCGCGCTTCCTCTGGAGGTGGACGGGTCTCCCTCTCGGGACGCGCGTCAGCGGGCCCGGGAACTGCTCCGCTGGGTGGGGCTGGCGGGCTTTGAACGGGCCTACCCGGCGCACCTTTCCGGGGGAATGGCCCAGCGGGTGGCGCTGGCGCGGGCGCTGGCCTCTAACCCTTCCCTGCTCCTTCTGGATGAGCCCTTCGGCTCCCTGGACGCGCTGACGCGGGAGCAGATGGGGCAGGAGTTGCTGCGCATCTGGGAGGCCCGCCGCCCGACGGTGCTTATGGTCACCCACTCCGTTTCGGAGGCGGTCCTTCTCTCCGACCGGGTGCTGGTCCTGACCCCCCGTCCGGCGACGGTCGCCGCGGAGATCGCCATCCCTCTCCCGCGTCCGCGGGCGCCGCAGATCGCCGAGACGCCGCTCTGCGCGATCCTGGTCCAGCAGGTGCGCGGGGCGCTGGAGGATGCCGGAAGGACGGGCGACCTCTCCCGTCCGGGCGTTCCGGCGCCGGGCCTGGCGGAGGTCTGCCGGATAGTGAGCGGGATGGAAACCGCGGTGCCCACCGCGTAGATTCGGTGATTCGCCCCGGATTCCACGGGATTCCCGCCCCGTGGAATCCGGGGCCCAATCCTCTCTGTGCCTCTCTGCGCCTCTGTGGTGCCTCTCCCCAATCCCCAATTTGCCCTTCCCACCAAAGGTGTTATACTTGAACGGAAGGCAACGGAAGTCCCAGAAAGAAAGGAGAATTCGCCATGGTGGATATGACCATTGATGAAATCATCGCCCGGGAGATTCTGGATTCTCGCGGGAACCCGACGATTGAGGTGGAAGTGGTACTGGCCGATGGCTCCTGGGGCCGGGCAGCGGTCCCCTCCGGAGCCTCTACTGGCGTGCATGAGGCGCTGGAACTGCGGGACGAAGACCCCCAGCGGTACAGCGGTAAGGGCGTCCTCAAGGCCGTCCAGAACGTCAACGAACTCATCGCCGACGAACTCTTCGGCTGGGACGCCACCGACCAGATGGGGATTGACGCGCGCTTGCGGGAACTGGACGGTACTCCCAACAAAGAGCGGTTGGGCGCCAACGCCATCCTGGGCGTCTCCCTGGCGGTGGCCCATGCGGCCGCCAACGCCCTGCGCCTGCCCCTCTACCGCTACATCGGCGGCGTCTACGCCCACGTCCTGCCCGTGCCGTTGATGAACATCCTCAACGGTGGCAAGCATGCCGTGGACGGCCCCGACCTGCAGGAGTTCATGATCGCCCCCGTCGGCGCGCCGACTTTCGCCGAGGCGCTGCGCTGGGGCGGCGAGGTATACCACGCCCTCAAGTCCGTCCTCAAAAAGCGCAATTACTCCACCGGCGTCGGCGACGAGGGCGGCTTCGCCCCCAGCCTGAAGACCAACGAGGAGGCCATTGAGGTCATCCTGGAGGCGGTCCAGAAGGCCGGTTACCGGCCTGGCGAGGACATCTGGATCGCTCTGGACCCCGCGGCCAGCGAGTTCTACGAGGACGGCCGCTACATCCTGAAGAAAGAGGGCCGCACCCTCACCGGTGCCGAGATGGTGGACTTCTACGCCGCGTGGGTGGAGAAGTATCCCATCATCAGCCTGGAGGATGGCCTGGCGGAGGACGACTGGGAGAGTTGGGCTCTCCTCACCCGGCGCCTGGGCGACCGCATCCAGATCGTCGGCGATGACCTGCTGGTGACCAATGTGGAGCGCATCGGGCGGGCCATCCGGGAGGGTTCCTGTAACGCCCTGCTCTGCAAGGTCAACCAGATCGGTACCCTCACCGAGGCCATTGCCGCCGTCCAGATGGCCCAGCAGGCCGGTTGGGGCGTCGTCGTCTCCCACCGCTCTGGTGAGACCGAAGATGCCACCATCGCCGACCTCGCGGTGGCTCTGAACACCGGTCAGATCAAGACCGGCGCGCCCTGCCGCTCCGAGCGCATCGCCAAATACAACCAGTTGCTCCGCATAGAGGAAGAACTGGGCGACCAGGCCTGCTATGCTGGAATCAGCGCCTACGCTCACGTCCCCCGCTGGCGGTAGAACCCCATGGGGTTGCGGCGGCTTTGCCGCCGCAACCCCCCTTTCAGAGAGGAGTCCCATGAATTTACCGCGGCCCCTGCGTTGGCTCGGGGCCATTCTTCTGCTGACGGTCGGGCTGGGGTGCAATCTGACCGTCCCTTTCCTTTCCCCCACACCGGAGATTGTTCCCACCGTCCCCCCTACGCCAGCGATGGAAATGCTCCCTTTAGAATTCCCCGTTGGCGGGTTTGATCTGGCCTACCCGGCGGATTGGGTTGTCAGCGAGCAGGACGGTGCGATCGTCCTGGCCTCGTCCCAGGATGTCGCCGATATGATGGACTGGACAACCGGCGCACTCATAATTGTGCTCTCCGGTCTCCCGGAGAACGTATTTGCCGACGCTGCGGAGGAGGAACGCACCGCCGAGGCCCTGCTGAACCAGAGCCTGGAAGGGTTCCGCGCCCAGGACGACGCCCAGGTGGGAGAGACGGAAGTCCGCCGCTTCGCCCACCAGGAGGGAGTTGGAGTGCCGATCGGATGGACGGAGTATGGCATCCCTCTGCGGGGGTATCTGGCGACCTACGCGGACGCGGAGGTGGTCGTTCTGATTCTGGCGGCCGCGCCGGAGGAGCAGTGGGAGACCGCATGGCCGAAGATGGAATCCATCCTCTCCAGCGCAGTCTTCTATGCCCCGACGGAGGCTACCCCGGAAAAGCGGGGGAATCTGGAACGGGACGTCCCCGTAAAGGCCACCCTGAAGATCGCGGGCGTAGATGAGTGGACTTACTGTTCGGAGGGGGACGAGTACGTGACGATAGACGTCGTCGCCCGGGGAGATTGGGACCCGGTGCTGGATGTCCTGAACGAGGACGGCGAGACCGTCGCCTCCGATGACGATAGCGGCGGCGACTACAATCCCCGCCTCTTCGGCCTGCATCTGGAGGCCCCTGGCTGCTACGCCCTGCGCGTCTCCGCTTACTCCGGTTACGGTGACTACGAAATCGCTGTCCGCACCGGCGAAGCGCCGGGCGGCGGCTCGCTGACCTACGGGGATACCGTCTCCAGCAATCTCGCCCTGGGCGAGAGAGAAACCTGGACCTTTGAGGCCCAGGCCGGGGACGCCGTCCGCATCTCTATGGTCGGCTCCGGCGGACTGACGGATACTTACCTGGAACTCCTGGACCCCGACGGCCTTTATCTCACTGGCGACGACGACAGCGGCGAGGGGAATTTTGCCCTGATCGCAGGGTATATGCTCCCCGTCACCGGCACCTACCGTATCAGTGCCCTCTCCTACGCTTCCCAATCCGGCCCGTACACGCTGACCCTGGAGAAGGTGCCGGTGACGGTCCAGTCCATTGCCTATGGGCAGACCCTTACCGGCACATTGACGGCGGATGCCCCCTACGGGTACTGGACGTTTGAGGGAACCGAAGGGGATCGGGTGACCATCTCCATGGTCGGCATCCGCGCGATGGACACCTACCTGGAACTCTACGGCCCCGATGGCCTCTACCTCATCGGGGACGACGACAGCGGAGCGGAAGGGTCCGCGCTGATTCTGGATTACGTTTTACCGGCGACCGGTGTCTATCGGATCGCCGGCCGATCGCTGGACGAAACGGGCCCGTACACGCTGAGTTTGACCCGCGGTTCGCCTTCCGGCCCATGATTCAGTGATTTGAGGAGGGACACCGTGCGCACCAAACTGGTCTGCACGCTGGGACCGGCGTCGCAGAGCCCGGAGGTCATCCGGGAACTCCTGCGGGCCGGGATGAATGTGGCGCGCATCAACTTCTCCCACGGCGATCTGGAGACCCACGCCCGCACCATCGCCACGGCGCGGCAGGTGGCGCAGGAGGAGGGCCGTCTCGTGGCTATTATGGCCGACCTGCAGGGACCGAAACTCCGCCTGGGGAAACTCCCCGCCGAGGGGGTTGTCCTGACGCCGGGCGAGGAGGTCCGCCTCACCACCGCTCCTTTCGCCCCGGGCCGCTTGCCGGTACCCCATCCCGAAGTCCTGGCCGACCTGTATGAGGGTCAGCGGGTCCTCCTGGACGACGGGCAACTGGAACTGCAGGTGGAGGGGCGGGAGGACGAGGAGGTTCGCTGCCGGGTCGTCTTTGGCGGACGGTTGACCTCCCACAAGGGGTTGAACCTCCCCGGCGCCCCTCTGCGCATCTCCGCGCTGACCGACAAGGACCGGCGGGACGCCCGCTTTGCCGTGGAGCAGGGGGTGGACCTGATCGCGCTCTCCTTTGTCCGTTCGGCACAGGACGTGATGGACCTGCGGGACCTGCTCCGGGAGTGGGGCGCGGCCGACCTACCCATTGTCGTCAAGATAGAGAAAGCGGAGGCGGTGGCGAACTTTGACGCCATCCTGCAGGTCGCCGACGCGGTGATGGTGGCCCGCGGCGACCTGGGGGTGGAGACGTCGCCCGAAGAGGTGCCGTTCCACCAGAAAAACATCATCCACGCCTGCAATCGGGTCGGCAAGCCGGTCATCACCGCCACCCAGATGCTCCAGACGATGATAGAGAACCCGACTCCCACCCGGGCGGAGGCCTCGGACGTGGCGAATGCCGTTCTGGACGGCACCGACGCGGTGATGCTTTCGGGGGAGACGGCGGTGGGGAAGTACCCGGTGGAGGCGGCGCGGACGATGGTGCGCATCTGCGCCGGAGCGGAATCCCACCTGAGCCTGGAGCGCTTCCTCTACGGGCTGGAGTGCGCGGCCTCGTCGGTCACCGAAGCCATCAGCCGGGCGACGGTGGAGATCGCCGCCGAGGTGGACGCCCGCGCCATCCTCACGGCGACGATGTCCGGCACGACGGCCCGCATGGTTGCCCGCCACCGGCCTCCGGTGCCCATCGTCGCTGCCACGCCCAGCCCCCGCACGCTGATGCGGCTGGCGCCGGTCTGGGGGGTGATGCCGGTGCTGGTCCCGCCGTTCACCAATACCGATGAGATGGTCGTCCTGATGGAGCGGGCGGCGGTCCGGGCGGGAGTTGTCCGGGAGGGGGATCGGGTGGTGTTGACGGCGGGGGTGCCGTTCGGTGGCGAGGGCCGAACCAATATGCTTCAGGTGCGCATAGTCGGCGAATAGAATCATCGGGGGGTGCCTGTGGAACATCTGGAGACGATCGGTGAGGCGATCCGGGCCGATCTCTCGGCCCGCGACGCGGCGCGGGATGAGGCGCTGCGCCGTTCCCGCGAACTGGTTCGCCTCTGCGCGACCGCCATCCGCTCGGTCCATCGGGAAGAGTGGGACGCGGCCCGTCAGTTGCTGGAGCAGGCCGACGGGATAGCGCGCGAAATGACGGCCGCGCTGGCGGATTATCCGGACCTGCTGTACGCGGGGTACGTCCAGGACGGCCTGAAGGAACGGACGGAGGCTCATTTGGCGCTGGCGCTGGTGAGCGGCGCGCCGCTTCCGTCGCCGGAGGAACTGGGCGTTTCGTCCGCGGTCTATCTCAACGGCCTGTGCGAGGCGGCCTCCGAACTCCGCCGCCGCTGCCTGGACCTCCTGCGGCGGGACCGGCCCGGCGAGGCGGAGCGGTTGCTTTCGGTGATGGAGTCCGTCTACGACCTGCTGATGACCTATGACTTTCCGGACATGGTGACCGGAGGGCTGCGCCATCGGGTAGACCAGTTGCGGGGGGTGCTGGAGCGCACCCGCGGGGATGTGACGCAGGCGCTCCTGCAGGGGCGGTTGATGGCCGCGTTGACCCGTCGGCCGGAGGGATGATTCGGGGGGTGGGTGTGGGGTTTATGGGGGCGGCGAAGCCGCCCCCATAAACCCCACTTTTTTCACGGGCGCGCTGCTCCCCGGAAATGGTTTACTGCACAACTCCCATCTCCGCGCGCGTTATTTGTCAAACCACCTGAATTTTGGTATAATCTCTGTATCTGTATGGGGATTTCCCCTTTTTCAGCCGTCTCTTCCGGAGGCAGTCTGCCGCTGACGCAGGACGGAATATCAGAATTGTTGTCGCAGGGATGGCGGAAGTGATCAAACGGAAAACGCAGGAACCATCGTACTGGGAAACATTTCAACTCACCGCTGCCGATATAGACTATCTGAAAAACCTGCTGATGGAAAGGGAAAAGCCCCTTTCCACCGACGAGATGGCCCGCGCACTGGTGGATTTCCGGTGCCGCGCGGAGGAAGAGAGAGTCGCCCGAATTCTATCGGAGGGGCGGCTCTATCTTCCTAAAGACTCCTACCAGGTGGGAGATACGGTCTTCTTCCCCCAGTTGGAGTTTGCTTCCGGTCAGGTGATCGGTGTGCGGGAAGGGCGAAATCCAGAATTGGGCCCGTTTCGGGTCATTCGGGTCTCCTTTCCGGGCGGCCGGGTGCGGGAATTTGCCGCGGAACTGGCTCATCACGCGCTGAACGATGTGCCTCAGGGGATCTCCGAAAAGCCGCTATCTCCCGATGAATTGTATGCCCGGCATGGAGAAAACGTGCGCAGGGCTCTGGTTGCTCGCTTAGAGGCGGAACCGGCCTTCATTTCTTCGGATGGGGAATGGTTTCTGAAAGACCTGCTGGTGGAGATTTCTCCGGGTCAACTGAACGTCGCTGAGGCGGTGCTGGATATGGCGGGAGGAGGGCCGTTGCCCGCGGAGGCGCTGATCAGCCATCTGGATATTCCCCGAGAGGTCAACCCGCAACTGGCGGTCTTTTCTCTGAATTATGCGCTGTTTGAGGACGAACGGTTTGACGAAGTGGGTCCAGCCGGGGAGATTCTCTGGTACTTGCGACGGCTGGAACCAACCCCGATTCTGGAGCCGCCGCATCGCCTGCGGCCTCGCCAGGTGGAGTATGACCACCGGTTGCTGGACGAGACGCTCATCAATCTGGAGCGCGTGTTGAACGACGAATGGTCGGATATGGTCGCTCTGCCGAAGATGGAGGGGGCGGCGACGGTCGTCCTGACCTGTCCCCATCGCCGTTCCGGCACGTTGCCTCTCTCCCCGTTCCTGGCACGGGTCTTCCCGACCGGGCGCACCCATCGGATTCGCTTCACCTTCCGGGACGCGGGGACCGGTGAAGAGATGCCGGGATGGGTGGTCCGGGAGCACCGGTTTGTCTACGGGCTGGGGGAGTGGTACGAACGGCATGGGCTACCCGTTGGGGCATATATTGAGGTCCGGCGGGCCGATGAGCCAGGAGTGGTGCTGATCCGGCGCCGGGCGACTCGTCCCAAACGGGAATGGATACGAACCGCTACGGTGGAAGAGGGGCATCTCCGGTTTGAGATGGGCCGTCACATGGTCTCCTGTGAGTACGATGACCTTCAGGTCATCGCCGTACCGGATTTTGAGTCGCTGGATATGGTGGAGGAGCGGATTCGGAAGGAGCGGCGCTCGCTGGCCGATGTGATCGCCGAGATTTTCCCCGAACTGGCCAAATTAAGCCCGCAGGGAACCGTCCACGCGGCTACCCTGTACAGCGCGGTCAATCTGGTGATGCGTGTACCCCCCGGTCCTGTTCTGACCACTCTGGTAACCGATGAGCGGTACACGTTTGTTGGGGATTATTACTGGGTTAGTCGGGGAAGAAGTCTTGGCTGGTAGGGGATGGAGATGAGCGAGATCAGCCTTTCGGGAAAACGTTTGAGTCGGGTCCGACCGACCGTGGATACGCCGTTCCACATCAATCGTCAGTGGTGGGAGCGGACCGGTCGGGACCTGCGGGTGGAACTTTGGCATCATCTTTGCCCGGACCATCAGGCGGCCTTTACCAACCGCCTGGATGTGGAAGTGATTGACTGGGTGGACCCGAATACCGCGGAAGTCATCCCGATGGATGGACTGGAACATTTGATTCGGGAACACTGCAGTCGTGAGAAAGGGTACTTGCGCCCGGATTTACCGCTGGTGGACGCGATCTTTCGGGTTTTCCTGGCTAACGGAAATACACCGTTATCCCCCCGGCAACTGGCGGGTTTGATTGGGCGCTCGGCGGATACAATTTTGCGCACCCTGGCAGGCCGAGAGGTCTATAAGGGATTGCAACCGGCAACGGAATGACCGGCGTTTGCCGCGGGCAGAAAAACGGTCTGCTGGAAACGAGCCGGTTCTAATGCCCCCGTAGCTCAAGAGGAAGAGCAGCGGCCTTCTAAGCCGTTGGTTGTGGGTTCGAGTCCCGCCGGGGGTGCTGGAAAATCACGGGTTTCGTGCCTCGTAATTCGTAAATGTCCCGCGAGGTGTGAGGCCTGGCGGGATTTTTAGCGGGCTAAGGAATGCCCTGGTAGAGCGCCGCGTAGACGGCGTAGTGCTCCCGAATCCGTTGCAGATAAAGGCGAGGCTCTCCCAGGGTAATCCGCTCCAGGAAGAGGTCCACGTTATTACCGGCGGCGTCCAGCCAGCGCTGGGCGTTGCCCGGCCCCCCATTGTAGGCCGCCAGCGCCACGTCCAGCCGCCCGAAGCGATCCCGCTGGCGCGCCAGGTACCAGGTCCCGAAGCGCACACTGACCAGAGGGCGATAAAGGTCGCGCGTGGTGTAGCCGGGAGGCCAGCCCAGTTGAGTCGCAATCTCCGCCCCGGTGGATGGGATCACCTGCATCAGGCCGTGGGCCGCAGCGGAAGAGGTGGCAAGGCTCTCAAACAGACTCTCCTGCCGGATCAGCGAGAAGAGGAGCAACGGGGGCAATCCCTCCCGTTCCGCCTCGGTGACAACCAGGTCTTCGTAATAGGTCGGGTAGGCGAGACGGGCCAGGAAGACCGGCGCCTCCAGCGGCGATACGCCGGTCCGCCGCAGGACGGTTGCTGCGGCGATGATGGACGACCGGTAAAGGCCGATGTCCCGGAAGAGCAGGGCCAATCGGTACTGGGTCAGCGCATCGCCCGCGGTGGCCTGGCGGAGCGCCTCCAGTTCGGCCTTCGCCTCCTCCGGATACCCCAGTCTCCAGAGTTCCAGCCCGCGCACCAGGCGCGCGTCGCCCAGCAAAGCCTGGTCCGGTTTACCCAGGTGGTCCGCGGAAGAAAGCCCTAACCGCTGGGCCAGCCATGCTTCCGCTTCGGCCCGCATCGCGGGCGTTTCGGGTGGCGGGTTGTAGAGGGTCGGTGGGAAGGGCGGAGCATGCGGGTCGGCCAGGAGGCCGGCGGCGCGCAGGCCGTAGTATCCCCTAGGGTCGGCCTGGACGGCCTGGCTGAAGGCCGCGGTCGCCGGGAGGGTCTCGCCCACCGCCAGATATGTCTTGCCCATCCACAGAAAGGCGGCGGCCCGGTAGGGGGAGGTGGGGTAGCGGTCGGCCAGGGCCTGCCAATCGGTGAGCGCCGCGTCCCAGGCGCCTCGCTGGTAGTGCTGAAGGCCTCCCCGCAGGAGCGCGGGCGGGGCATAGTCGGAGGCGGGGAAGGTCGCCGGGATGGCCTCGTAGAGGACGGCCGCTTCCTCCCTCCGCCCGGCGCTCTCCATCAGTTGCGCGGCCAGCCAGAGAGCCTCCGCCGCCCGGGGGTGCGCGGGGGCCCTGGTCGCAAAGGTCCGATATACCTCCACTGCCCCATCGGTGTCCCTCTGGGCCGCCAGGGCGCGCGCCCAGTATATCCACCCGTCCCCCCAATACGAATTTTCCGGATGGGTCTCCACCAGGGTCTGGAACTGGACAGCCGCCAGGGCCGGACTGCCCGCCGCCAGGTGGGCCAGTCCCGCATAATAATGGGCGTCGCCGGAATGGGTCTGGGGGTAGGCGTTGATGTAGCGGTAGAGAGCCTGAACGGCGGGGCCGTACGCGCCGCCGTAGTAGTCCACGATGCCGCGGGTCAGGTCGTCCACCGGAACTCCGGCATCCACCAGGACGATGAGGGACTGGTAGGCCCAGGGACTGGTTGGGTAGTTCTGGACGACCTCCAGGTGGCGGGCGTAGGCCTCGTCGCTGCGGCCGGTCAGGAGGAGGGTCTGGGCGGCCTGGTGCTGGATGCGGGCGCGGTATTCGGGGATGCGCGCCCGGGCCAGAATCGCGTCGTACTGGGCCAGGGCGGCATCGTAGTCCCCCTGCGCGGCCCGCACCAGGGCCAGTTTCTCCCGCATCCCCACCTCAAAGGAGAGATCGGGGGCGGCATCTATGGCGGCCTGGTACGCCGCTGCGGCAGCCTCGTAGTCCCCCGCGGCGTAGAGGGCATCCCCCAACCACTCCTGGACGTAGTGGACGATGGACGTGCCCTCGCTCAGATAGGCCCGGTACTGCTCGGCCGCGCCCGGCAGGTCGCCCTGTTCGGTCAGGGCCCGGGCGAGGAAAATGCGGGCGTCGTGGGCCTCCGGAGAGGACGGGAATCGGGCCAGGAGTTCCCGAAGGGCGGCCGCTGCTCCGGGGAAATCGGCATCCTGCAGGAGGGCCTGTCCCAGTTGCAGGAGCGCCTGCGGGGCCTGCTCCCCGTTGGGGTCGGCGATGTAGGCGGCCCGAAGGGCTGAAACTGCCCCTTCGGGGTCGCCAATCTCCAGAGCCAATGTACCTTCCTGCAGAAGGACGGTGGGGTTCGGCGTGGGCGTTGGCGTCGGAGCGGGGGTCGGGGTCGGCATGGAGGTGGGGGTAGGGGTGGGGGTGGCCGTCGGAGACGGCGTGGGGGTCGGCGTAGAGGGCAGAAAGAAATCCAGACGGCAGGCGAGCGCCGCCACCAGGAGCGCCAGAAGGCCGATCCAGGCCGGAGAAAGGGCGTACAATGGACGGTAGGAGAACTGGCGTCGGATCATCGGAACCTGCCTTCCCGAAAGATGTGGGTATTGTACCAGAAAGGGGGGAGTTGGCAACAGGGGTTTATCCTTAGCCCGACCTCGTGGGAGTTGGGGTCCAGAAGGTTCCGCCGATGGCCCTCGCGGTTCATCCAGCCCCAGATGGCACATTCGGGGGTGACGTAGCCACAGAAAGCGTTTTCCGCTCCGGCGAAGCCCAGATAACCGAAGCGCCGGGCCCGGTCACTGGGCCAGCCGCCCAGCGTGTCCTGATGACGGCAGAAGCCCGGGGCGGTTTTCGGTGGAATCCCAGGAGAACCAGCGCCGGCGTAGGTCAACTCCCGGTTCCAGCGCAGCGGCGGGACGCCGTGGTCGCGGGGTCATACCCGCCCTGGGCTCGCAGAGGGACGGCTGTCAGGACGGCGATCAGCAGGGTCAAACCGAGGCCGTAGAGACGGGATCCGCGCATACTCCATCGGATGAGAAGGGCAGCAAGGATATTTTACCCGAAAAGGAGCGGCCAGACAAGCATCCGAACCTCAGTTTTCCCCGCTTGCCTAAAATCCAATTCCGGTGTATGTTTACCCTAAACCAGGAAAGGGAGGCACAATGGACCTGTTTGCGAAGTGCGCGGCATTCACCGAGGCCAAAGAGGCACAGGCGATGGGGCTTTATCCCTATTTCATCCCCCTCACCGAAAGCGAGGGGCCCGTCGCCTGGGTGGGCAATCATCGGCTGATTATGATCGGTTCCAACAACTACCTGGGCCTCACGATGCACCCCAGGGTTCGCCAGGCCGCGCTGGACGCCATCCAGCGATTCGGCACCAGTTGCACCGGCTCCCGCTTCCTCAACGGCACCCTGGAACTTCACCTGGAACTGGAGCGGCGGCTGGCGAAGTTCGTCGGCAAGGAAGCGGCCCTGGTCTTCTCCACCGGCTACCAGACCAACGTGGGCACCATCTCCGCCCTGGTCGGCCGCGGTGACTTCGTCATAACCGATAAGGAAGACCACGCCAGCATCATAGACGGGTGCCGCCTCGCCTATGGGGAGATGCGTCGTTTCGCCCACAACGACGTGGAGGCGCTGGACCGGGTCCTCTCCCGCCTCCCCGAAGAGGCCGGCAAACTGGTCGTGGTGGACGGCGTCTTCAGCATGGGCGGCGACATCGCCCCCCTGCCGGACCTGATCCGCGTCTGCCAGAAGTACGGCGCCCGGCTGATGGTGGACGACGCCCACTCGGTGGGGGTCCTCGCCGACGGCCGCGGCACCGCCGCCTACTTCGGCGTCACCGACCAGGTGGACCTGATCATGGGCACCTTCAGCAAGTCCTTCGCCAGCCTGGGCGGTTTCATCGCCGGAGATGCCGACGTCATCCACTATATCCAGCACTTCGCCCGTTCCCTTATCTTCAGCGCCAGCATCCCCCCGGCCAACGCCGCGGCGGCCCTCGCTGCGCTGGAGGTGATGGAGCAGGAGCCGGAACGCGCTCGTCGGGTCGTCGCCATTGCCGAATGGATGCGCAACGAGTTCCGCCGCCTGGGGTTCAATGTCGGCAACAGCCAGACTCCCATCATCCCCATCATCATCGGCGACCGCAACCTCACCCTGATGACCTGGAAGATGCTCTTTGACGCGGGCGTCTACACCAATCCGGTCTTCTCTCCCGCCGTACCGGTGGGCCAGGAACTCCTGCGCACGTCCTACATGGCTACCCACACCGACGAGCATCTGGAGTTTGTCCTGGAAGTCTTTGAGCGGGTGGGTCGCACCCTCAGCCTGATCTAAACGCCGATGAGAGTTCCACCCGTACATTACCGATCCCGGACCCTGTTCTGGTTTATCCTTGCCGCCGCGGCGGTGCTGGGTCTGGTGGCGCTGGTGGCCTGCGACGCGCCGGTTACCCCCGCCGTCACCCCGACCCCCACCCGCACCCCCCGGCCCACCGCCACGCCGACCCCCGTCCCCACGCCCACCCCGGCATGGCCGGTGACGGTCGGTTGCGGGCCGGGAGTCCCGCAGGGGGCCTGCGCCCGTCTGCGGGCCGCTGTGGAGGCCGACCCAGCCCACTTTCTCTGGACCGACGCCCCTATCGCTGACGTCCGTCTGGACGCCCGAGCGCTCCCCAACACCCGCCCCGCGGGGGCCTGGACCTACGCCGTCGCCGCGCCTTTCTTCACCGTGGACGACGAAGTATCCCTGGCCGACCTGCAGGCCACCTGGGCGGGTGTGCCCTCCGGCCCCTTTGCGGCGCGCCCTCTGCTGCTGACGACCGATACCCTGGGTGTCCTGATCTATCTCTGGGGACCGCCTGCCGGAGGAACGGTCCAGCCGGTGGAGGCGGGGGCGCTTCTGAGCGAGGCGCTCCGTCTGAACGGGTGGGCCATCGTCCCTTTCCACGAACTGGAGCCCCGCTGGAAGGTTCTGCGGGTGGACGGCCGCTCCCCGCTGGAGAGAGGCCTGACCGACTACCCGCTCCAGGTCCCCCTGTTTCTGGACACCGAGCGCCGCACCGACGCGCTCTCCCTGCTACCGGCCGATTTCTCCAATCGGGACGAGTCCCGGATGGCGATTGTGGCAATGACCGGCGTCACCGCCCTCACCCGCGGGACAGCGCGGACGATGGAGCAGAAGGGCGTCACCTATCCGGCGAAGGACATCGCCCCCTGGCTTCTGGAGGCGGACCTGACCCACATCAGCAACGAGGTCTCCTTCACCCCGAACTGTCCCGTCCCGCCGGTCCTGGGGACGATGACGTTCTGCTCCCACGAGCGGTACATAGAACTGCTGGACGCCGTGGGGACGGACATCGTGGAACTGACGGGTAATCACAACAATGACTACGGGACGGGCCCCGCTCTGCACACGCTGGACCTCTTCCGCCAGCGCGGGTGGCGATGGTTCGGGGGCGGGGCGAACCTGACCGAGGCGACCACGCCGGTCACGGTGACGCTGGGGCCGAACCGTTTAGCCTTTATCGGCTGCAACTCGGTGGGGCCGTCGTACGCCTACGCCACCGAGGACTCCCCCGGCGCCGCGCCCTGTGGGGACTGGGCCTGGATTCGGGAGAAGGTCGCCGCGCTGCGGGCGGAGGGGTATCTGCCCATCGTTACCGTCCAGTACTACGAGACGTACGAATACTTCCCCACCGCCCAGCAGGTGCGGGATTTCCGCGCCCTGGCGGAGGCAGGGGCCGTCGTCGTCCAGGGAAGCCAGGCCCACCAGCCCCAGGGGTTTGACTTCCAGGCCGGGGCGTTTATCCACTACGGGCTGGGGAATCTGTTCTTTGACCAGATGCAGTCGCTGGGGACCCGGCAGGAGTTCATAGACCGACTGGTCTTCTACGATGGCCGACTGCTGGGGGTGGATTTGCGGACGGCGCTCCTGGAGGACGGCGCCCGTCCCCGGCCGATGACGCCGGAGGAGCGCCGGGCGCTGCTGGAGGCCGTCTTTGCAGCAAGCCCGTGAAGGATGGACACGAATTAACACGAATTAACACGAATTACACGAATTAACACGGATTACACAGATTAACACGGATTGCACGGATTTTTGTATTAAATTTGTGAAAATCCGTGAAATCTGTGGCCAAAATCTGTGAAATCCGTGTAATCCGTGGCTAAAATTTGTGAAATCTGTGTAATCCGCGGCGAAAATCTCAGAAGGATCGCTCAATGAAAGACGCATTGCTCATTCTGCGCGACCGACTATCGCAGGCAGTCGCTCTGGGGAAAGGGGAAGACCGGAAAGAGTACGCCGTTCCCGGCCTGTGGGTAGACCCCAGCGGCCCGCCTGCCCGCCGGAAGGTCAACCCGTATCGCTTCTACCTGGAGCGGGTGGAGGAAATCCTCCATCAGCCCCCGGAGCCTCCACTGGCGGGCAAAGACGGGGCCTGGTCCCGGCAGGCCGTCACCTACAACGTCCTGGTGCGGGCTACCACCGCCTTTGACCACGACGGCGACGGTCGCCTCTCCACCGAACCGATCGGCGACGGCTGGCGGGAGACGGGCACGTTCCTGAAATCCATCGCCCTCCTGCCCATCCTGCGGTCCCTGGGGTTCAACGTCATCCACCTCCTGCCCATCACCGCGGTGGGACGGGACGGGCACAAAGGGAACCTGGGCTCCATTTACGCCATCCAGAACCCCTACCGCCTGGACCCCCTTCTCTCTGAGCCGATCCTGGGGATGGAGGTGGAGGAGGAGTTTGCTGCGTTTGTCCAGGCCGCACATCATCTGGGGATGCGGGTGGTGGTGGAGTTCGCCTTCCGTACCGCGTCGCTGGACGCCGATTGGGCGGCCGAACATCCGGAGTGGTTCTACTGGATTCGCGCCGACGTCCCCGACCGGGGGCCGGGGGAAGTGCGGGAAGATGCCTATGGAGCACCTGTCTTCACTCCGGAGGAACTGGCGGTTATCAAGGAAAGGGTAATGCGTGGGGAGCGGTCCGACCTGATCCCGCCGCACGAGGTCTACCGCCGGATGTTCACCCCGCCCCCGCCGCGGGAATCGGTCCACAAAGAGGGGGATCGCTGGATCGGCGTCCTCCCCGACGGGACGCGCGTGCGCATCCCCGGAGCGTTCGCCGACTGGCCCCCGGACGACCCGCAGCCGCCCTGGACCGACGTCACCTACCTGCGCCTGTACGACCATCCGGACTTCAACTACATTGCCTACAACACCGTGCGGATGTACGACGCGCGCCTGGCCCGACCGGAGAACGCTATGGAGCCCCTATGGCGACACATTGTGGAGATTCTCCCGTACTACTGCCGGACCTTCGGCATAGACGGGGCGATGGTGGATATGGGCCACGCCCTGCCACCGGACCTGAAGCGGCGCATTGTGGAGGCGGCCCGCGCCGTCCATCCGGAGTTCGCCTTCTGGGACGAGACGTTCTCCTACGACGGTGGGCTGGCGGAGGAAGGGTACAACGCGGTCATCGGCAACTACTGGTGGGCTGTATGGCGGCCGGAACACCTGGTGAACAGCCTGCTGCGCCCACTGGCTCAGACGGGCCTGCCGCTGCCGTTCTTTGCCGGGCCGGAGAGCCACAACACCCCGCGCGCGGCGGCCCGTCCCGGCGGGCTGGCGGCGGCGCGGATGGCCTGGGGACTGGGCTGTGTCCTTCCGGCGATCCCCTTCTGTCATTCCGGTCTGGAGGTCGCAGAGATGATGCCGGTGAACACCGGGCTGGACTTCACGCCGGAGGAATTGCCCCACTATCCTCAGGAGAAACTGGCCCTGTTCAGCGCCGTCGCCTACGGGTGGGAGAACGAGCCCAATCTGGTGGACTGGATCGCCCGCACCCTGGAGGTACGGGCCCGCTACGCCGACCTGATCGCCGACCCAGACCCATCCACCTTCCGGTTGCCGGAGAGCGACGATCCGATGGTCTGGGCCGTGGTGCGCTGTCGTGGGGATGTGGGCATTGCCGCCGTAGTCAACCTGGACCCGGAGAGGGCCCGGCGGTTCTCCCTCCCCCTGCCGACCTCCCGTTCCGCCGTCCATGACCTGCTCACTGGCGAATCCCTGCCCCTGCGGGAAGGTCGTCTGGATGCCGAATGGCCTCCCGGCGGCTTCGCCCTGCTGGAACTCTAACAGATTACGTTTTACTTTTTACTTTTTACGTTTTACTTCCGGATCACGCTATGGAACCCCTTCGCCTCTTTATCGCCATTCCGTTGCCGGAGCCGCTCTTGCGGCAGATGGCCCAGGTCCAGCGCGCCCTGGAGAAACAGATGCCTGCGGGAAGCGTCCGCTGGGTGAACCCGGAGGGCATCCATCTGACGCTGAAGTTTCTGGGGGATACACCGGAGGGGAAAGTCCCGGCGATCCGGGACGCGCTGGCCGCCGTCGCCCGGCGCGCCGTTCCCTGCACGTTCACCGTGGGCGACCTGGGATGTTTCCCGAACCTCCGACGTCCGCGCGTGGTCTGGGTGGGGGTTCAGGAACCGGGCGGTCAACTTCAGGCGCTTCAGGAGGCCGTGGAGAGCGCGATGGTCTCTCTGGGATACCCGCGGGAAGGGCGGAAGTTCTCCCCGCACTTGACCCTGGGACGGGTGAGAGATTCCGTTCCCTCCCGGGATGCAGCGCGCATCGGAGAGGTGGTGGGCGCCACCGCGCTGGGGACGCTGGGAGAGGTGCGGGCAGACTCCTTCGCCCTCATCCGAAGCGTTCTCAAGCCGACGGGGGCCGAGTACACCCCGTTGGCGGAGTTTCGGCTGGAAGGCTGAAAGGTCCGGCCTGTTCCGGGATTGCAGGGGGCATCTATGGATGAACACAGGCCGATCCGGGACTCATTATCGTATATGCGGACTGAACTGGCAGCCCTGCGCCGGTTATGGGCCCAGGTGCGGTTTGGCGGGGATACCCTACTGGCAAGCCGATTGCTCCCGCCGATCCAGCGGATAGAGGAATCTCTGAACCGGCTGGAGAAAGACCTGGGCGTTATTGCCGAAGGCCGTGAGCAGATGGGCGCGCTGGTGGAAGTCGCGCGGGTAGTGAACTCTTCGCTGGATCTGGATACCGTCCTCAGCAACGTGATGGACCACATCATCCGTCTTACCGGAGCCGAGCGGGCGATGCTGATGTTGTTGGACCCGGAGACAGGGGAACTGGAGTTCCGCGCAGCGCGCAATATGGACCAGGAGACAATCACCGACGACACCTTCCAGATCAGCCGCAGCATTGTGTACCGGGTCGCCCGGGAAGGCCAACCTATCCTCACCACCGACGCGTTGCTGGACCCCCGCTTTCAGGGACAGGAGAGCATCGTCAGTTACAGTCTGCGTTCCATTCTCTGTGTCCCATTACGGGTGCGCGAGCGGATTACTGGCGTCATTTATGCCGACAATCGCATCCGTACTGGCCTGTTCTCGGACCGGGATCGGGACCTGTTGTCTGCTTTTGCCGATCAGGCCGCGGTCGCCATTGAGAACGCGCGCCTGTTTGAGCGAGTAACCGCAGCCAAAAACCTGATGGACAACGTCTTCACCTCCATCGCCAGCGGCGTGATCACCACGGATAAAGAGGGACGGGTCACCCTGATCAACCGGTCGGCGGAACAAATTCTCTGGTGCTCTGCGGAACAGGCGATCGGTCTCCCCTACGCCAGGGCGTTCCCCTCCTTGCGTTCCCTCCTGGAGCCTCTGGTCGCGCGCATTCAGCGCGGACGCCGCCCGCTGGTCGTTCAGGAGATAGAAGCAGAGTTGCCCGAACGGGGGACTGCCCATCTGAAGGTAGTGCTTTCTCCGTTGCAGGACCCTGCCCAGGAGGAAGGGGGGGTGACGATCGTGCTGGAGGACCTGACCGAACAGCGTCGCCTGGAGGCCCAGGAGCGGTTCATCCGCGAAACGTTCCAGCGGTACGTTTGTCCGGCAGTGGTCCAGCGATTACTGGAGGATTCCACCACTCTGCGATTGGGCGGGCAGCGGCAGGAGGTCAGCGTCCTCTTCGCCGACCTGCGCGGGTTTACGTCGTTCAGTGAACGGTGCGGGCCAGAAGAACTGGTGGGGGTGCTCAACCAGTACCTGGCGATCGGTGCGGATGCGGTCCTGGCGGAGGAGGGGACGCTGGACAAGTTCATCGGCGATGCGGTGATGGCTGTTTTCAATGCCCCCCTCCCTCAGCCTGACCATCCGCTCCGGGCGGTCCGAGCCGCGTTGCGCATCCGGGAGGCCGTCAAAGCACATCACCTGGTGAATCCTTCCGCTCAACTTTACTACGGGATCGGGATCGCGGTAGGGGAAGCGGTAGTTGGCAACGTGGGCACGTCTCAGCAATTGAACTACACGGCGATTGGAGCCTGTGTCAATATGGCCAAGCGGCTGGAGGAACAGGCCGGTCCCGGGCAAATCCTGCTCAGCCCAGGGGCATACGAGCGGGTCCGGGATTGGGTACGGGTGCGCCCGCTACCCCCGATCAGCCTGGATGGATTCCAGGAAGCGGTTGAGGTCTACGAGTTGCTGGACCTGAAATGAAGGGGGCCGGGGAGCGGGCTTGGCCTGAACCTGCATTTACCGGGGGGCGGGCGGCCGAAGGCCGCCCGCCCCCATCCATCACAGCAGTCGCCGTTCCCGCACCGCCTCCTGAGCCATCGCGATGAACGCCTCCACCGACATTGCCCCCGGTACCTCTCCGTCCCGGCGGCGCAGGTTGACCGTCCCCTCTTCCATTTCCCGGTCGCCCACGACGAGCATGTAGGGGATTTTCTCCATCTGCGCGTCGCGGATTTTGGCCTGCATCCGTTCGGGGGAATCGTTGACCTCCACCCGCAGGCCGGCCGCGCGCAGCCGTCGCGCCACCTCCCAGGCGTAGTCCGCATGCCGGTCGGCGATGGGGATGACCACCGCCTGCACCGGCGCCAGCCAGACCGGAAACGCCCCCGCGTAGTGCTCCACCAGCACCCCGAAGAACCGCTCCAGGCTCCCCAGCAGCGCCCGATGGACCATATACGGCCGTCGGTCTTGCCCATCCCGGTCCCGGTAGGTGAGGTCAAACCGCTCCGGCACGTTAAAGTCAAACTGGATGGTCGTACATTGCCAGGCCCGGCCCAGGGCATCCTTGATTTTGATGTCAATCTTGGGGCCGTAGAAGACCGCTTCCCCCTCTATTCGTTTGTAGGAGAGATTCCGCGCCTCCAGCGCTTTGACCAGCGATGCCTCCGCCTGTTGCCACATTTCATCCGAACCGGCGAACTCCTCCAGCCGCCGCGGGTCGCGCACGCTCAACTCTATCTGGTAATTCTCAAAGCCAAAATCCCGCAACATGCTGAGGCTGAAGTCCAGGACCCCCAGAATCTCGTCCTCTATCTGTTCCGGCGTGCAGAAGATATGGGCGTCGTCCTGAGTGAAGCCGCGCACCCGCAGCAGGCCGTGGAGGACGCCGCTGCGCTCGTAGCGGTAGACCGTCCCCAGTTCTGCCCAACGCAGGGGCAGGTCGCGGTAGGAGCGGAGGCGGGTCTTGTAGATGAGGATGTGGAAGGGGCAGTTCATTGGCTTCAGGTAGTACTGAATCCCCTCAATGTCTATGGGTGCGTACATATTGTCTTTGTAAAACCGCAGGTGACCGGAGCGCTCCCAGAGTTGCGCCCGTCCGATATGGGGGGTATAGACGAGTTCATAACCGCCCTCGCGGTGGCGGGCGCGCCAGTGTTCCTCAATGACCTGCCGGATGCGGGCGCCTTTGGGGTGCCAGTAGGCCAGGCCTGCTCCGCCCTCTTCGTGGAAACTGATCAGGTCCAGTTCCTTGATCAGCCGCCGGTGGTCGCGCTTTTCCACCTCCTCCAGCCAGGCCAGGAACTCCTCCAGTTCCTTCGGCGTCTCCCAGGCGGTGCCGTAGATGCGCTGGAGCATCGGGCGGTGCTCGTCGCCCCGCCAGTAGGCCCCGGCGACGTTGAGAAGTGTCACCGCGTCGGGGTTGATCTCGCGCGTGTTGGAGACGTGCGGCCCGCGGCAGAGGTCCACGAAGGGGCCGTGGCGGTAGATGGAGAGGACAGGGCGCTCCTGGGTGGGGTTACCGTCCTCATCCACGCCTCCGGCCACGATGCCGTCTATCAGTTCCAGTTTGTAGGGCTGATCGGCGAAGAGGCGGCGAGCGTCGTCTTCGGTGATTTCCTGATACACGAAGTCATAGCCCTCGGTGATAATCTGGCGCATGCGCGCCTCAATATCCGCCAGGTCCTCCGGGGTGAGGGGGCGGGGGAGGTCAAAGTCGTAGTAGAAACCGGTATCAATGGCCGGACCGATGCCCAGTTTGGCCCCTGGGAACTTCTCCAGGACGGCCTGGGCCATCACGTGCGACGCCGAATGGCGGATGCGCAGCAGACGGTCATTTTGGTGTTCCTCTCCCATAGCACTCCTTTCCTAAATGCGAATTCCGCAGGTGACGGTCTCCCTCTTGAGTATATTGACAATGGCAGATTCTAAATTATAATGACAAACTATGCGTTAAAAGTATAAATGGTATTACCCAATTCGGCTTCCGGCCGAAAGAGGTCCCCGGTGAGCCGAAAGAGATTGGGCCCCACCCCCCTGCCCCCCTCCCCGTTGAGGGCGGACGATCCGTCCGCCCCTACCGCCGCACGGGGAGGGGGAAAAAGATGGGGTTTTGCGGGGCGGCGGCGAAGCCGCCGCCCCGCAAAACCCCTCTCTGTCCCCCCTCTCCCCCGCCCGTCAGGGCAAGGGGGAGAGGGGGGTAAGGGGGGTGAGGGGGCTGAAAACC
>Ga0209721_1000947_pt1 | contig 23650 bp, 22 predicted proteins | sample TshhotsprinmetaG_FD_184139 | JGI IMG/M metagenome (GOLD analysis project Ga0209721, IMG submission 184139) | Hot spring microbial communities from South Africa to study Microbial Dark Matter (Phase II) - Tshipise hot spring metaG (SPAdes)... | ecosystem: Environmental > Aquatic > Thermal springs...
TTTCAACTCAATAGTAATCATTCCTCCGGGACCCTTATGCTGTTTCTGTCCGACCTGATAGTGAGGATGAGTTTTTAATCCCGGATATTTAACTGATTCAACTAAAGGATGAGTTTCAAGCCATTCGGCTATTCTCTGAGCATTCTGACAATGCTTTTCCATTCTAATGGCTAATGTTTTCAAACCTCGATGCACAAGGAATGCATTAAATGGATCTATTACTCCACCAAGTTGATTCAAAGTCTTTCTAAATTGTTTATAAGTTTCTTCATCTTTTACAACTATGACACCACCAACTACATCAGCATGACCGTTGAGGAATTTTGTCAAACTGTGCATCACTATATCAGCTCCAAGTAACAGGGGATTTTGAAGTGCTGGACTCATAAAAGTATTATCCACTACGACGATTGCTTTGTGTTCGTGAGCGATTTTGGAAATTTCTTCAATATTAGAAATGCATAGTGTGGGATTGCCCGGAGTCTCGATGTAAACAACTTTTGTATTTGGTTTAATTGCTTTACGAACATTCTCACTATCAGAAGAATCAACAAAAGTAGTTTCAACCCCATATTTTTTCATAATAGTATTAAGAACTGTTGTGGTTGGTCCGTAAACTGCAGAAGAACAAACAACATGATCTCCTGATTGAAGTAAAGTTATAAATATAGTACTAATCGCAGCCATTCCACTTCCGCAACCTAAAGCTTTATGTCCACCTTCAAGTGCGGCAATTGCATTTTCCATCGCTTCAACTGTGGGATTTAGCATTCGAGTATAAATGTAACCTTTCTCTTCTCCTGCAAATAATGAAGCACCGTGTTTTACATCTCGGAATTTGAAAGTTGAAGTTTGATAAATCGGAGGGACTACTGCACCAAACTCATATTCATCAATTCCTGAATGAACGCATTTAGTTTGAAAACCTAAATTTTTATGACTTTTCATTTTTATTCCTAATAAATTTTATTTTATCTCTTCATACAAAATTACCAAATCTATTTTGAGTTTTTATAAAACCGATATGGTTGATAATCAATAAAATCATCAACATACAAATCGAAATATTTTACCTTACCTTCTTCTATGTGGAAAGGAAATACTCTTATTCCATAGGTTGGATCGGAGTAAGTACAGACAAATCTATTGTTTCCAATGTATTCAAGTTTACCCTTGATTTTTGAGTGATGCTCGAGGGTGAGTTCAAGTTTGGGTTTAAGTTCAAGTTCAGGTTCAAGTTCGGGATTATTGTTTATTATTTTTAATTCTGCAAAACCATAAACGTTATGATAATATCTACCTTCAAATTCTGAGAGATTCAATTCGGGTATAATATTCATACTTACCGAATCTCTCCAGCTTGCTCGCTGATTATCTCTTTCTCCGATATTTTTAATGTAACGCTCAAAAAACAATTGATCATAATTTCTGTAAGGAAGATTCAGGTATGAATCAGGAATCTCCCAACGAACAGACATATAAAATGAGTTCTGATCTGTATTTGTAAGAACTACTATTCCTAAATTTTCTGATGGTACTAAAGTTACAGATGTAACAAATCCATTAACACCACCTGTATGTGAAACAATCTCACGACCCTCATAATCCTGCAAATCCCAGCCTAAACCATAAAGCCTGTAAACAGATTTATTAAAAGGATGACTTGCTTTTCTAACGATTGTTTGAGGTTGTCTTGTTTTATTTATTACACTAAATGGAATAACATTCTCTCCTTGAAATTTTCCACTGTCAAGTTGCGCAATAAGCCAATGGCTCATCTCATTAACAGACGAAGCCATACTTCCGCAAGCCGCCATGTTATCAATGTTTTCAAAAGGAAGAACAACTATATTTCCATCAACTAAAGTGTGTGGTTTAGCTACATTTTGTTGTTTCGCAAAATCAACCGAGAGAGCAGTTGTAGTTTTCATTTGCAATGGATTTAGAATTCTTTCTTTGAGAAAATCTTTCCAATCTGAGCCAGTAACTTTTTTAATCACTTTGCTTGCAACAGCATAACCGGCATTTGTGTAACCATACTTTGCGCGGAAATCAAATTTGGGTTCGAGTAATCCGAATTTTTCTATTACCATATCTTCGTTTAAATCAGAAGACCAATACATGAAATCACCTTGAAATGTTTCGTAACCCATTCTGTGTGTGAGGATATCTATGAGATTGATCTCTTTTGTAATCCATTCGGATTTCATTTTAAAGTCTGGAAGGTATTTAATTATTTTATCTTCCATATTTAATTTCCCATCATGTTCAAGTAATGCAAGCAAAGTACCAGTGAAAGCTTTTGTGTTTGAGCCAATCATAAAAAGAGTGTTTTCATCAACTTTATCGTTTTTACCAAACTCTTTTACACCATATCCTTTTGCAACAACAATTTTCCCATCTTTAACAATAAGAATAGCTGCACCGGGTATCTGCCAATTCTTGAGTCCGCGATTAACATAATTATCTAAACTATCAGTAATGAAAGTTGGTATTTGTTGTGATGAAAGGGAAGAATTAAATAAAGTACAAATAAAGAGTGTGAATAATAATCTTTTCATAGTAACTCCTATAAATCGTCAAGTAAAACTAAGAAAATTTTCTAAACCTTCTTTAATCCATTTTTAAAATAATCCTAATTGACTCGTCAATTTTATTATAATAAATTTGTCATAAATTTTTGGAAAGAAACTAAATGCCCAAAGAAAGCGTAAAACATTTTGTAGAAAAGAACTCATTTCAGAGTTTCATTATTGGTCTGATTATTTTTAATTCCATTACAATTGGAATGGAGACGTCAGAAACAATAATGAATTCATTCGGCAGCACACTGCTTTTGATTGATAAAATCATTCTCTCCATCTTCGTGCTTGAAATATTATTAAAACTCTATGCCTATGGATTTTGGTTTTTCAGAAGCGGATGGAATGTTTTTGATTTTGCAATTGTTGGGATTGCATTACTTCCGGCTTCTGGTGCTCTTGCGGTTCTGCGTTCACTGAGAATTTTCAGATCGTTGCGTTTAATTAAAAATCTACCAAGATTAAGATTCATTGTTGAATCTCTGCTGCTTTCTCTACCAAGTATTGGATGGATTTTTGTTTTACTTACTCTTGTCTTTTATGTTTTTTCTGTAATCGGGACGAAATTATTCGGAGCTTCATTTCCAGAGTGGTTTGGAACCTTGTGGGCTTCAATGTTTTCCCTTTTTCAGATTATGACTCTTGAAGGATGGGCAGATATTGCACGAACCATCAGTAATAAATATCCGTTTTCAAATGTCTATTTTATATCGTTTATACTTATAGCTTCTTATACAACTCTTAATATTTTTATTGCAATTGTTGTTAATACAATGTCAGAGATTCAACATAAAATAAGTCAAAAGGAATCTGAGAAAATAGGGAATATCATTCAGGATGAAAATGAAGAATTACGAGAAGACATAAGAAATCTTAGAGAGCAAATAGTAAAATTAGAAGAAAAGATTACCAGAAAATCACTTAGTTAAAAAGAATACTTTTCTTACATATTACATCGGAATCAACGAAATCTCATAAATTTCAATTGCTGTTTGAATCTTCATTATCAATACAGAAACAAAGTGTTTCAATTTACAAAGAAGACCGTATCCAATTGTATTAACCTTATTTAGCCTGTGTATCCCAGAAGATTCTTCAAACTTGGCGACAATGTCATAATTTTCTTTCACTCTGTTTAAGAATGTTATCTCAGACATATAAGTGAATGGATAACTTATCCATTTATCAGAAATACCTTCTGGCAATTCACCTATTCCATTCCAACTTAATTTAGTATTTAAGACAGTTATTATATCTGAATTGCCTTTATTCAATCCCAATCGATTAAACAGAATTCATTTTGATCCAGAAGTCAGAATTATTTCAAGATATTTATGAGGATTATCAACACATTGAAGAGTGCCTGAGGTATGCAGCAAATCAATCTCGGGTATTTTCTTAATGGTTTCCTCAAGACTATCAGAGAATGAGAGTTCTTCGTTGCTTAACTCATTCGCATATTGCACCATTTTAGGAGTTTCGACCACCACCCAATTAAATTTAATTTTTTTGCTGATAAGTTTTCTCAAGTGAAAATAATGCGCACCACAAGCCCCTCCGAAATCTACAACATTTATTCTTTCTTTATTACTTTCAATTATCGGATTTATAACTGAAATTTTGCTATAAGCTGATGTAGGCCAGACGGGAACAGAATCATTTTCAATTTTCTTGATAAAATTTTTGGTCTTTGATAGAATAACTTTGATTAACTCTTCTTCCTGATAAGGAATATTTCCACAAGTTTTAGAAGCCTCTTCATAGCTGGAATAAATTTTATTCGAAAATCTTCTTTTAGAAAAATTAAATACTCTGAAAATATTCGGATGCACATATTTTTTAATCAATTTTTTCATAATACACCGTTCAACTATTTAATGTTTATTTGGATTGTTTTGAATGCAAAATAATTTACAAAAAAAATGAAAAGCAATAGGAATAAATACTAATTAAACCGAATTCAGTATATCTTAAATATAATAATTCATTATCGAAATTTTAAGGCTAATCGTTTTTGGATGTAATTATCTTTTAATAAAATTATTTCATGAAAAAGCTACAGTTCTGTTACAATTTTAGAAATCTAATCTCAGCGCACAATCAAGCCGCTTTTATTTTTTTTAAGTTCTTCAGGAATGACTTTTAGTATGTCTGATTTCAATGCTTCAAGCAAATGCGTTTTTATGAATGTGTTTGAATAAATAAGTCCGACTTCCCTTTTGGGTACAGGATTGGTAAACTCTTTTATCTGATTGAGTTTCTTTCTGTCTTTTATGTATTGCAGTGCAAGATACGGCAGCAAAGTCATCCCGAATTTTTGCTCAACAAGTTTAATCAGTGTTTCAAGATTTCCACTTTCAAAAATTACCTTACTGCTTTTGTGAATCCATTCATTCTCATTGCTTTTGCAAACAGCAAGAGTCTGCTCACGTAAACAATGTCCCTCTTTCAATAGAAGAAAATCACTTACATCCAAATCATCCTGAGAAATTTTGTTTTTTCTTATTAGTTTATGATCCGGTGGAAGAAAAGCAACAAAAGGTTCATAATACAAAGTTTCAGTTATAAAATTTCCGTTGTTTGATCGGAGAGCAATTATGCCAATATCAAAATTACCTTTGTTAAGTCCATTCAACACTTCATCTGTGGTTACTTCATCAATTATCAGTTCAACTTCGGTATATTTTTTTGTAAAGCTGCTAATAAACATTGGAAGCAAATAGGAAGAGATAGTGGGAATAACTGCTACACGCAAAGCCCCGACAAACTCTCCTCTTTCAACCTGAAGAATAATCGTAAGTCTTTCCTTTTCCTTAATAATCTGTTTTGCCTGCTCCAATACTTTGCGACCGATATCTGTCGGAACAATTGGCTGCTTATCTCTTTTGAAAATTATAACTCCTAACTCTTCTTCAAGCTTATGAATCTGCATACTCAATGTTGGCTGAGTTACAAAACAATTCTTAGCCGCTTCAGAAAAACTTCCGAATCTTTCTAATGCAATAAGATATTCAAGTTGTGTCAGTGTCATTTTGATTATAAGATTATTTTATACAAATATAAAAATTATCAATTTGATTTATGAAGCATTTTGTGCAAGATTTGAAATGAAAATTTTATAATAATATTTCATTAATCATTTTAAAATTACAGGGGCGCTTTTCTGAAATTGACTTCAAATTTTATAACAACAAATGAAAGGATAAACAATGAGCAACAACGGTAATGGAAGTAAATGTCCGTTTCCACACTCAATGAACGTAAGTGCATTTGGCACTTCTGTTCAGGATTGGTGGCCTAACCGCCTTAAACTCAACATTCTTCGTCAGAATTCGGAATTATCAAATCCGATGGATAAGGATTTTAATTACCGAAAGGAATTTAAAAGTCTCGACTATGATGCACTCAAAAAAGATCTGATAGAGCTTATGACTCAATCTCAGGATTGGTGGCCTGCTGATTTTGGGCATTACGGACCTTTATTTATCAGACTTTCCTGGCATGCTGCGGGAACATACAGAATGGGTGATGGACGCGGTGGTGCTGGTGGCGGACTACAGCGTTTTGCACCAACTAACAGCTGGCCTGATAATGCAAATCTCGACAAGGCTCGTAGATTGCTTTGGCCTATCAAAATGAAGTACGGAAATAAAATTTCCTGGTCAGATCTGCTTGTGCTTGCCGGTAATGTTGCAATGGAATCAATGGGCTTTAAGACTTTTGGATTTGCAGGCGGAAGAGAAGATTATTGGGAGCCAGATGAGAGCATTTACTGGGGCTCTGAAAAAGAATGGCTTTCTGATAAAAACAGATACTCTGGTGAAAGAAATCTTGAAAATCCACTAGCTGCGGTTCAGATGGGATTGATTTATGTTAATCCAGAAGGTCCAGGTGGAAATCCCGATCCTGTTGCAGCTGCAAAAGATATTCGCGAAACTTTCGCTCGTATGGGAATGAATGACGAGGAAACTGTTGCTTTGATTGCAGGTGGACATACTTTTGGTAAAGCTCACGGACAAGGAGACCCTAAGTTAATGGGACGAGAACCAGAAGCCGCTGATATTGAGGAGCAGGGTTTAGGCTGGCATTATAATTATAAATCAGGAAAAGGTCCTGATACACTTACCGGCGGACCTGAAGTAACCTGGACAACCACTCCAACAAAATGGAGTCATGATTTCTTCAAACATTTGTTTGAGTACGAATATGAATTGACACAGAGTCCAGCTGGTGCAAAACAATGGGTTGCAAAAAATGCTCCTGAAATTATTCCTGATGCATTCGATCCAAACAAGAAACACAAGCCCACAATGCTTACAACAGATCTTTCACTAAGATTTGATCCTGTTTATGAAAAAATTTCCAGAAAGTTTTATGAGAATCCCGACTCATTTGCGGATGCTTTTGCACGTGCGTGGTTTAAACTTCTTCACAGAGATATGGGACCCAAATCAAGATATCTTGGTCCTGAAGTTCCTCAGGAAGACTTAATCTGGCAAGATCCTATACCAGCAGTAGATCATAAACTTGTTAATGAAGATGATATTAATGAGCTGAAGAAGAAAATTCTTGAAACAGGACTTTCAATTTCTGAACTTGTAACTACTGCTTGGGCATCGGCTTCAACTTATCGTAACTCAGATAAAAGAGGTGGTGCAAATGGTGCGCGCATCAGATTGGAACCACAAAAAAACTGGGAAGTAAATAATCAACCATATATTCAAAAAGTACTTTCTACACTCGAAAAAGTTCAGAAAGAATTTAATGATGGACAGAAAGATGGGAAGAAAATTTCTTTAGCTGATTTAATAGTGCTTGCCGGTTGTGCTGCAGTAGAAAAAGCAGCCGTTGATGCTGGTTATGAGATTAAAGTTCCTTTCACCCCCGGCAGAACAGATGCAACACAAGATCAAACTGATGTAGAGTCATTCAATTACCTCGAACCTATTGCTGATGGTTTCCGAAACTATGCAAAAGGCGATGCGGGAGTTTGTGCAGAACATTTATTAATTGATAAAGCTCAGTTACTTTCTCTTTCTGTACCTGAAATGACAGTGCTAATTGGTGGATTGAGAGCGTTGAAAGCTAATTATGATGGCTCTGATTATGGCGTTTTAACAGACAGACCAGGTGTGCTTACTAATGATTTTTTTGTCAATCTTTTGGATATGAGTTACGAATGGAAACCAGTCAGTGATAAGAAAGATAAGTTCGAAATCCGTGAGAGAAAATCAGGTAAAACAAAATGGAGTGCAACACGAGTAGATCTTATATTCGGACATAACTCTGAATTAAGAGCAATCTCTGAATTCTATGCTTGTCCTGATAACAAACAAAAGTTTGTCAAAGATTTTGTTGCTGCATGGAATAAAGTTATGATGCTCGATAGATTTGATTTGCTTGATTAAAAAACCATCTGATTATTTTTAATCTTTAAGCCGTGGTAGAAATATCACGGCTTTTTGTCTTTTAAGCTTAGAAAAACATAGAGATTTTTTGAAACCACAGATAACACAGATTAAAAGAAAGATGAGATATGACTATTGACTAATGACTAATAAAAAATTTAGCCACGAATTTCACGAATTATCACTAATATTTAAAAATTGAATAATGACTAAATACAATTCACTATTCTTCAAATTATACTTTTTCAATAATCATTGATATTCCCTGTCCAACACCTATACACATCGTACATAATGCCTTTTTTGCGTCTGTTCTATGTAACTGATAGACTGCGGTTGTCAATAACCTTGCACCACTCATTCCAAGTGGATGCCCTAATGCAATTGCACCACCAAGCGGATTCATTCTTTGATCATCATCTTCTAAACCTAATTGCCTGATGCAAGCAAGCGCCTGTGCAGCAAATGCTTCGTTGAGTTCAATCAAATCAATTTGATCAAGCGTGATGTTTAATCTTTCGAGTACTTTTTTCGTAGCTGGCACAGGTCCGATTCCCATAATTCTTGGAGGAACACCAGCTGTTTGAATTCCTAGTATTTTCGCTTTTGGAATAAGACTATATTTTTTTATCGCCTTCTCAGATGCAATCAAAAGAACCGCAGCTCCGTCATTTATTCCTGATGAGTTTCCAGCGGTAATAGTTCCATTTGGATTGGTTAATGGTTTCAGAGCTAATAGTTTTTCCAATGAAGTTTTTCTTGGATGTTCGTCTTTATCAACAACTGTTTGTTGTCCTTTGCCTAAGTTTATCTGAACAGGAACTATTTCTTCTGCAAGAGTGCCATCCTCTTGTGCTGCTAATGCTTTTTCCTGACTCCAAAGAGCAAACTTATCTTGATCTTCTCTACTGATATTAAACTCAGTTGCAAGATTTTCAGCTGTCTGCATCATTGAATCAGTACCGTACATTTTATCGAGTAAAGGATTTATAAAACGCCAACCCAAAGTTGTATCATACATTTTAATATTTCTAGAAAAAGGTTCTGAAGCTTTATCAATCACAAATGGAGAGCGAGACATACTTTCAACTCCGCCAGCGATGATTAAATCTGCATCTCCTGTTTTTATTGCTCTTGATGCAATTCCAACGGCTTCCATTCCGGAGCCGCAAAGCCTGTTTACAGTTACTCCCGTAATTGAATCAGAAAGACCAGCTAATAGCAATGACATTCTTGCAACATTACGATTATCTTCTCCGGCCTGATTTGCACATCCTATTATTACATCGTCAACTTCTTTCCAATTTACTGAAGGATTTCTATCAACTAAGTTTTTAATTACATTAGCTAATAAATCATCTGGCCTGATTGAGGATAAAGCTCCGCCGTATCTTCCAATAGGTGTACGGATTGCGTCACAAATAAATGCTTCTTTCATAAAATTACATTTTATTGAATTTCTATTATCTGCTGTTTTAATTCTTTAAATGCTCTTAAAAATGCTTCGCTAAGAATGTCAACTTCTTTTTGAGTAATTGCAGTTGAAAACATACAAGTACATGTATTCACTAACAAAATATTTTCTTTGTAATAAAGATAGTCGAGAAGATTTTTCAGAACTTTTTGAACTTCTTTTGATTGAAATGCTTCCCTGTAAGTTTTGGGTGGATTAGCTTTCAGATGAATTCTGAACATCGAACCAGCTCCTGTTATTGAAACAGGCACATCTGCAAGTTTAATTGATTCCTGAATTTGATTCATTGCAGTAGCTGTAAGGGAATTAAGATTTGCAACTGCTTCTTCATCAAACAATTTCATTGCGGTGTAACCTGCTGTCATCGTAATTGGGTTCGCCGAAAAAGTTCCTGAATGAGGGAAAGCTGGTTTACCAAATCTTGGGTTCATCAATTCCATAATATCAGCACTTCCTGCTAATGCTCCTACAGGAAAACCTCCACCAATAATCTTTCCGAGTGCTGTTAAATCAGGAGAGACTGGATATATTTCCTGAGCACCGCCATATCCTACTCTGAATGTAACAACTTCATCAAAGACTAAAAGAGCATTATGTTTTCTTGTCCATTTGTAAATCGCTTCGATGTATTCAGGATTTCCTTTTACCAATCCAACTCTATGTGGAACGGGATCGATTATAACACAAGCAATCTGGTCAGAATAACGATTAAGAATTGCAAGTGTTCTTTCGATTTCATTATATGGAAAAATAATTACTTCATCTAAAACAGATTTTGGAGTTCCCTTAACCAGCGGAACACTATTAGGTGAATTTATATCTCCCCAATTATCTGGATTTGCTGTTTGGCTTACTTCGGCAAAGTCGTAAGTGCCGTGATATGCCCCCTCAGCTTTAGCAATTTTGGGTTTGCCTGTAAATGCTCTTGATAATTTAATCATAGCCATCACGGCTTCAGTACCAGAGTTCATAAATCTGATTCTATCAAAACTTTTAACACGATTGCACAAGTAATCTGCATATTTAGCTTCAATCTCTGTTGCCATCGTGTAAGCTGTTCCTTTTTTCATTTGATCAATTACCGCTTCGACAATTGCAGGATGAGAATGGCCGTGAATTAAAGAAGCCATATTGTTTGCAAAATCAATTCTTCGCGTTCCATCAATATCAGTTATGTAACATCCGGACGCACTTTCTACATAATCAGGGAAGGGATCACGAAAGACAGTATTTCTACTTACTCCACCTGGCAATACTTCACAAGCTTTCTGAAAAATTTCTTTGCTTTTACTTTCTGTTAAAATCATTTTGATTTTTTCCGTTGGATTATTTTGATATGAATTTGAGTTAGATAAAATGTAGCTCTGCATCTGTAACACTAATCAAGAATTCCGAAGTTACATCAGGTGCCATTTCTTTTACGAATAATTTTTTATCAATTATCTCCATCACAGCAAAGTTTGTGTAGATTTTGTTCACAACGTTTTTGCCTGTTAATGGATATGTACATTGTTTAACAATTTTAGGCTCACCATTTTTAGTAACATGTTGAGTTATAACATAGATATTTTTAACACCTGCTACTAAATCCATTGCACCACCGACTGCAGGAATTGAATTCGGTTCTCCAGTTGACCAATTTGCTAAATCACCTTCTTGTGAGACTTGAAAAGCTCCAAGCACACAGTAATCAATATGTCCACCACGAATCATTGTAAAGCTGTCTGCGTGGTGAAAGAAACAAGCACCTGGAATTGCAGTTACGCATTTCTTCCCTGCATTGATTAATTCCGGATCTGCTTTAGCTGGTTCAGGCACAGGTCCCATTCCGAGCAATCCATTTTCTGTATGGAAAATTATTTCTCTGCCTTCGGGGATGAAATTTGCTACTAATTCTGGAATTCCGATTCCAAGATTTACGTATGAGCCGTCAGGTATATTGTTAGCAATTTTTTTTGCGACAAAATTTATATCCCATCCTTTTATTTTTAATTCCAAGGATACCTCCTGTTTTCAGCGACTAAAACTGATTCTTCCATTGGATTTGGAATTTCCACAACTCGATGAACAAATATTCCTGGAGTAACAACGCATTCTGGATCAATTCCACCCAATTCAACTATTTGTTTTGCCTGAACGATTGTTGTTTTAGCTGCAGTGCACATAATTGGTCCGAAATTTCTGGCAGTTTTGTTATAAACAAGATTTCCATATCTGTCAGCTTTTAAGCATTTGACAAGAGCGAAATCACCAATAATTGCATGCTCCAAAACGTATTGTTTCCCATTGAAAATTCTCTTTTCTTTACCTTCTTCAAGAATAGTTCCGATTGATGTGGGAGTATAAAAAGCTGGTATTCCCGCACCACCAGCTCTTATTCTTTCTGCTAAAGTTCCCTGAGGAACTAGTTCTAATTCAATCTCTCCCTTTGAATATAATTCTGGGAAAACAACTGAGTTAGCTGTTTTTGGAAAAGAACAGATTACTTTTTTCACTTGTTTGTTTTCAATTAAAGCTGCAAGTCCGACGTGACCACTGCCTGTATTATTACTTACAATAGTTAAGTTCTTTGTCCCTTTGTCAATCAATGCGTGAATTAGCTCTATTGGGCTTCCAGCTTCACCGAATCCACTAATTAAAACTGTTGCTCCGTCAAAAATATCAGCAACTGCTTCGGCGGTGGAGTTAACAATTTTGTTTATCATAATTAGTTATGAACAGGTTGATTATTTATTGCTTCCTGAAGCTGCTCTTCAAGTTTCTTTTCAATTTGAATTAGTTCATCTTCAAAGAAATGTTTAACTCCCCTAAAAGGTTTTAGATTTGCGATTGTATTTTCTTTCGGATCAAATTTTGCGAGATAAACAGTATCCATCCAATCCATATTTCTTCCTTCATTGAACTTCAGCACGAATGCTTTTTCACCATCTAAAACTGTTGTTCCTAATAATGAAATTTTGCCTGCTGATGAAGTCATTGTAATATATCTTGAGGGTCTGTTGATTGAGGCAAGAGTTTTGTAAACTTTGCTAAAGACTTTATCAATCACTTCAAGAGGAGCTGTAAAATAATGATGCTCGCCTGTTGGTCTGGCACAATACATTGAATGAAATCCTATTCCAAGAGTTGCGAAAATATTTCCGAGGTCAATCCAGTTTTGAGCTGATCTATCTATATCGTAGTTACCATTTTCATCCATAAATAAACTTATATGATTCATTATCGGACTTTGACTTTTTACAGTAACTTCATAATACTTCAATCTGTTTATCGCAGCGATTGTCAATGGATTGAGAACTTCGCGCGGAGTGGAAAAATGAGCCATCCACAAGACCTGAACACCATTTCGTTTCAGCTTTCTGAAAAGTTCGAGATGCTTATTAAACTTATTACTTAAAATCAATTCAGGTTGATAAGTTAAAGCACGAGAGCCAAGTCTTAATGTTTTTATATGAAGAAAATTATCATCTTCAATAAAAGGTAAAGCATACTGTTCAAGTCTGTCGTAAGTTATATAGCCAGCATCTCCACCAGTGATTAAGATGTCAGTAATTTCTTTATGTCGTTTGATGTATTCGTGAGCCTGATGAATATCTTCCTGAATGAACATATCTTCATCACCACGAACCTGAGCGTGACGGAAGCAGTAATTACAAAATGCAAAACAGTTTTGTGTAGTCTTATCAAAAATAAGTTGACACGGCGGATATTTGTGCTGACTTCCTTCTAAAACCTGGACATCACAATTTTCATCAGAGAACCACGGTTTGTTTAATTTTTGTTTTCCGTCATGTGGATTAGTTTTTAACTGATATTCTTTTACAATTCTTTTTCTCTCTTCATCATCTTTTGCATTTATGTATGCATTTACAGTTTCCTTATTTATCATTCCTGGTTGCGGAAAAACAAGTTGAAAGATTGAATCTTTTTCATAATTATCCCAGTTAATTGAATTAAGAACATGTTTTGTAGCAAGAAAGCGATAAACTTCAATAAACAATTCCCTTTCTTGAATATATCCGATATTTATTCCATTCTCTTTAAGATGTTCTACAATTTGTCTGAAACCATTTAATCCGGAATAATGATCTTTCCCTCTAAAAAGTTGCTCGCCTTTTCTCAAAATGCCGGAGTGTTCGGGATAAGATTTATGCAAACGTCTTAAAGCCCCTTCGTGTAAAAGTTGTTCGTTAATTATAGTGTTTTTAATTTCTTCAGAGATTTCTGTTTGATTGAGGATTGTTTCGATTGAAATATTTGTTGTATTCATAGCTTTTCTTTTGATATTGAAAATTATTAAAATCTTACATTCAAATATATCAATGAAATAAAAGAGTTACTATACCGAATATTTGATTGTCGAAAGAGTTATTTAAAATAAAAATGGCTGACCACTTTTTATGGTCAGCCATTGATTGCTAAATATTTGTTCAGACTACTTTAGAATTGTCATCTTCTTAACAGAGAAGAAATCTCCGGCTATTATCGAATAGAAATAAACTCCACTGGCAAGACCAGTTGAATTGAACTCAATACTATGATAACCTGCTTCTTTGTTTTCATCCAACAATGTCGCTACTTCGTTTCCAAGAACATCATACACTTTTATTGTTTGTCTGCCGCTTACCGGTGACTGCCAACTTATCTTTGTGCTTGGATTAAACGGATTCGGATAATTCTGCATTAATTCAAATCTCTCCGGTAATCCAATGTTAACTGTCTCCGTTAAATCATAATATTTATAACTGCCTGAGTAATCTATCTGTTTGAGTCTATATGAATATGATCCCGGTATTAGATTATTATCATTATATCTGTATGTATTAATGTTTAATGAATTTCCAGCACCTGATACAAATCCTATTTTTTCCCAATCTGAATTTGATGACTTTCTCATTACTTCAAATCCATAGTTATTTATTTCTGTAGCAGTTGTCCAACTTAATGTTACATTGTTTCCATCAACAACAGAATTAAATGAAATCAATTCGACAGGAATTGTTGTAGCTTCATCTGCACCTCTGTAAGGAAGAACTAAGTCTCTTAGTTGGTTATCAAAATCAGTTGTAATTCCTGGAATAGGAATTCCCGCTAAATCAGCATCACCATCTGAAGGAGCGACGAGATGTAAATCTGTAAGTGAGGCAAAGAAAACATCTTTAAATATTGTATTTTGTTCTCTTGGGGCTGATGCAGTTTTATAGTCGTTAATATTATTATAACCTGTTGTTTGTAAGAAAGCAGCATAGTTATTTGCTGAGCCACTTGCAAAATAGCAGTTATAGTTTATATCCAAATTTGTAGGAAGTGTGGTTGGAACAAGCGCGAAACCAATATGATTAACATTTCCGCCAGTACGTTTATTTATTGCAATATTGTTTTTCATATTAATTGTGGCATTGGTAGCATTAGTTCGAATGCCAGCTGAAGTTGTTGCCCCTGCAGTCCCACCTGTATGCAAACCTCCAATAAATGCAGTGTTGTAATATAAATTTAAGGTGTATGCGCTTGTACCAAGGAATTCAATCCCGGTGATTGTTTGAACTGAAGCGGTGCTATCAACTAATGAAACCATATTATTCTGAACATTAAAAATACTTCCTGCAGCAGGGCTAGCAGAGTAAATACCTCTTAAATTACTTGTGGAAGTAGCGGTTGTCTTCAAATCATAAATCCAGTTTTTTCTGATGTTATATTCTGCGCCTGTAATAGTTGACATAATTATACCAGAAACAATTGTGTTATTTACACCAACCCTTTGATAAATTTTATTTGAGTCAATATCAGTATTTAATGCTCCGGAAACGAGCCAGATACCAGCATAGCCCCAATCATAAATTTCGTTATTTCTAATAACTATTTTATCACAAGGTGTTGCAGCAGTTCCTGCTATTCCTATTCCACTTCTTCCACCTTGAATCTTATTGTTTGATATTGTGTTAAACGAACTAGCTGCTCCAGTTCCAAACATAATTGTTCTGGGTCCTGCAGTATTCTGAGTATTATTAACAAGATGAAGATATCTTATTACATTATTTGTTGCACCATTCTGTAATAAGATAGTGTTTGAATTCGTACCAGTTGTAGCAAGATTTTCGATTTTAAAATCAACTGAAGTTCCAACACCACCGGGTCTTCCATCGAGTATGACAAAATCTGCACCATTGAAAACAATAATTCCGGAGGTGGAATTTGCAGAAATTATTTCACCCGAATTTCCAGCAGCTGGTCTTATTGTAATAGTATTAGTTGAACTGGCACTATCCTTTTGAATTAATGTGATGGGAATTGTTTCAGCCGATTGATTATAGGCGGCAAGAATTTCAATGATATATGCCTGAGTCATCGGACTTGGGATTGCATCATAAGCCGCCTGAATTGACGCATAAGTATTTACAAGAGTTCCGTCACCGGTTCTAAGTTCGACAGAACCAGCTTGAGAAAAAATTACAGTGTTCAATAAAAGAAAAATTGTTAAAGTTTGTAAAATTGTTTTCATTATGAGCCCTCCGTTTTTTGTTATATGGTTACTGATAATTTAAATGTAAGAATATTAGCAGATTAATCCAAGAAAAATCGTTCTCAATTTTTACTTTATGTAAAAGAGATGAGGTTTTGAGAAATTTTAGAAATCAATTCTAACAATTTAATCCGCTAATCATAAGCTGATTTTAAGTGCGATTTTAATGTTCATAATTTTTATTCAGAAATTTAAATTCAAGCTAAATTATAAAATTATTTCGAAGAAAAATTTTTAGAAAACAATATTGAGTTTCTACTTTAAATGTTTTTCAGAAAGATAAGTTTTAATCTTAGTAGAACGTTAAATAAAATTGTTTTAATTTTCATTGAGTAATTTTAAGGAGAAGTTATGACTAAATTCTGGCTTGTTAAATCAGAACCAGATGTTTTTTCTTGGAACGACTTAAAGAAAAGTAAAAACCAAACAACTTTCTGGGATGGAGTTAGAAATTATCAGGCGAGAAATTTTTTAAGAGATGAGATGAAACTCGGTGATCTTGTTTTATTCTATCATAGCAATTCAGACCCTCTTGCGGTTATGGGAGTATGTGAAGTTGTTAAAGAAGGTTATCCGGATCATACTCAATTCGACCCAGAGAATATTCACTATGATGAAAAAGCAAATCCCCAAAATCCAACTTGGTTTATGGTTGACTTGAAATTGAAGTTTGAATTCAAAAAACCAGTAACACTTGAACAAATAAAAACAAATACAAAACTTAAGGAAATGAAATTAGTTCAAAAGGGAAACCGTCTATCTGTTATGCCATTGACTAAAGCTGAATTTGATGAGATAGTAAAAATGGGAACCGAGTAATCAGACTTTTTTAAATTTTTAAATGAATGAAAAGCAAAAGTAATTTATTTTCTTCTGAGGCTGCCCGACAAGGAATCAGAACCACAATTATTGGGATTGTGGTCAGCATTTGTCTTGCAATAATTAAAATTATAACCGGAATTTTGGGCAACTCGTATGCACTTATTGCTGACGGAATAGAATCAACAACTGATGTATTCACTTCGATTGTTGTCGTAACAGGATTAAGAATTGCTCAATTACCTCCTGATGAAAAACACCCTTACGGTCACGGAAAAGCTGAGCCATTCGCCGGATTGATTGTGTCTCTTGTACTTTTAATTGCAGCCGTAATAATAATTTTTCAAAGCATACGAGAGATTATTACTCCTCATCATGCTCCTGCTTCTTTCACTTTAATTGTTTTACTCTTAGTAGTTTTTACAAAAGAAATTTTATTTCGTTCGGTTCTGAAAGTTGGAGATCAATACGGAAGTGTTGCGGTTACTAATGATGCATGGCATCATCGCGGTGATGCTATTACATCTGGAGCTGCTTTTATTGGAATTTCGGTTGCATTGATTGGCGGAGAAGGATATGAATCTGCCGATGATTTTGCAGCACTGTTTGCTTCTGTCATAATTATCTATAATGCATTCAGATTAATGAAACCTGCACTCGATGAGATTATGGATGCAACTCCAACTCAAATTCTGAAAGATGAAATTATTAAAGTCGCAAATTCAGTTGAAGGAGTAATTGCCTCTGAAAAATGTTTAATTCGTAAGATGGGGTTTGACTATTTTATTGATATTCATATAATAGTTGATGGTAATCTTTCCGTATTTGATGGACACGAAATCTCTCACAAAGTAAAAGATAGACTAACAGAAACTTTCAAGCAGATTAATAATGTCCTTGTTCACGTTGAACCAGCCACAGAAGAAAGGATGAATCGTGAACACATAAAAAAACAGATTAAAAAATGAAACCAATGAAGTGATAATTCATCCTACAACTGAATTAAAAAATTGTTTAGGAGATAAAAATGACTGCAAATGTTGGTGGAATTGACAAAATCTTAAGAATATCAACCGGTGCCATAGTAATTCTTCTTGGCTTAATTTATTCAAGCTGGTGGGGACTTGTTGGAGTAGTTCTGGTAGCTACAGGCTTCCTCAATTTCTGTCCGGTTTATACGTTATTTAAATTTTCATCCCGGAAAAACTGATCGGCAGAAAAGAAATAGCTGAGTTCTTAAAAGCAAGTTTTGTCTAAAAATTCTTGTTCTGTCAGTCAGAAGCTTAGGGATTGACTCTTTATTAAATGGCACGCTGATAACACAGATTATACTGATTTGCACTGATTTTTCTAATCTGCGTTAATCTGTTAAACCTGTGTCATCTGCGTGCTATACTTATCCTCTTGTTTAATTTGTTTTCACAAGTCACACTATCAAACTCTTTTTATTCATTTCCATATAAACTTTATATAATTTTACAATAAGGAATGAATCTTTTTTTCTTCCTATTTTGACTGAAACTTTATAATCGAACGGTTGTTAATTATTTTTATCATTAACATGGAGAGATAATATGTTTGAACAGCATATTTATATTGAAAGAAGAAAAACGTTAAAAACTAAATTCAAATCAGGATTATTATTGTTCCTCGGAAATGATGAATCCCCGATGAATTATTCTGCTAATACATACAACTTCCGACAGGATAGTTCTTTCTTATATTACTTCGGATTGAGTTTGCCAAATCTTGTTGGAATAATTGATATTGATGAAAATAAAGAATATTTGTTTGGATATGAATATACTCTTGCTGACATAGTTTGGATGGGTAAACAGCCAAGTTTAAATCAACTTGCTAATCGGATTGGCGTTGAATTTTCAGAGCCGATTTTAAATCTGAAAAAATTCTTGCAGAAAAAAATCAAAGATGGTGTTAAAGTTCATTTTCTACCACTTTACAGAGGTGAGCAAAAATTAAAACTTGCAGAACTACTCGATGAAAATCCATTTAAGATAAACAATAAATTCTCCAAAAAATTTGTTGAAGCGGTAATTGAACAACGTTCTGTTAAATCATCAGAAGAGATCGCGGAGATTGAATATGCCCTCGAGATTGCTTATCAAATGCACATCACTGCGATGCAGATGGCTCGACACGGAATAATTGAAAGAGATATTGTTGCTTCAATGGAAGGTATTTCGCGCTCACTCGGTAATGGTTTTTCTTTTCATCCGATAGTTTCAAAAAACGGACAGACACTTCATAATCACTATCACGATAATCAACTTCAGCAAGGAGATTTACTAGTTTGTGATGCTGGAGCAGAGTCATACAGATTTTATGCAAGTGATATCACAAGGACAATTCCTGTCGGTGGAAAGTTTTCTGCAATTCAAAAAGATATTTATGAGATTGTTCTTACTGCTCAGAAAAATGCCATCAGCTCTATAAAACCGGGGGCAAAATATGTGGATGTTCATCTTGTCGCTGCAAAAATTATTGCTGCGGGATTAATCCAACTTGGAATTATGAAGGGTAATCCTGGCGAAGCTGTCAAAAATGGAGCCCACGCACTTTTCTTCCCTCACGGACTTGGTCATATGATGGGGCTTGATGTCCACGATATGGAAGGATTAGGCGAAGAGCTTGTAGGTTATGATAAGAATACTCAAAGAAGTAATCAATTTGGTTTAGCTTATCTACGATTTGCGAAAGAACTTAGACCCGGTTATGTTCTTACTGTTGAACCCGGAATATACTTTATTCCCGAATTGATTGACCAATGGAAAGCGAAGAAAAAACTTAAGAACTTTATTAACTACGATAAATTGGAATCATTAAAAATTTTTGGTGGAATTAGAATTGAGGACAACGTGCTGGTTACTGAAACAGGTTGTAAAGTTTTAGGAAGACCAATTCCAAAAGAGGCAAGAGATGTTGAAGCGATTGTTAATGGCTAAATCTATTTTATTTAGTTTAATATTCGTTTCGCTGATTGTAGAAGTTTTTTCTGTTGAATTCTTTGCTCAGAATAAATTAAATCCGATTGCTAAAATTTCTAATGAAGATGTAAGGATATCGCTTATTAAATTTCATTCATTTATAAGTAGCAATAACAAGACCGATCATAAATTTTTAGTAGCTGAAGTGTTAATTGAAAATTTATCTGATAAAACGATTAATATGGGCGCAGATTATTCAATGAGTATTATAATTATTGATTCAAAAGGAAATGAATATAAATCTGGTATTAAAGGTGCAGGGATTGTATCAGAATTTTTAACAAAATTTCCAGACATTGAGCAAGATCAGAAAGCTTATAATTTATCTTTTAGCGATCAGTTTCCTCCTAAAGCAAAAGCTCATTCATTTTTATGTGGATATGAAGTTCCAGAAGATGTTCAGATAGTAAAATTCGGAGTTAAAAAGAAAAATTTGTTTTCGGAGATAAAACATAAATGAAATCAAATGAAATATTAAAATCCTCGTTAATTATTTTTTATGCACTTCTTGCAGGTCAAATAATCTTTCTTATAATTTCTTTGTATGTTGTTTCACTCGATGTGATAGAAACTAATTCCGACCTTTCATTGGTTCTAATTTTTTCTGTGTTACTTTTATTAAGTCCTTTGCTTATAGCTGGACCAATAATTTATCGCAGATTTATTTTAAGTCAATCAGATAAATGCAAAACTCTCGAACAAAAACTTGTTTTATACCGACAAGGGATGATTATTAAACTTGCAATGGTTGAAGGAGCTTCTATCTTTTCAATTGTTTGTTTTCTGATTACGGGTAATTTTCTTTTTGTAGTTATTGCGTTGATATTAATTATCTTATTCGCATTTCATAAACCATCTTCAGAAAAATTTGCGTCAGATTTTAATTTATCTCTCTCCGAAATAGAAGATTATAACCGTAACTAATCATTTGAACATTTTTTAGTACAAATATGTTTTCAATAAAAAAATTAAAGAAAATGAAGAATTTTGAAATACCACAATTTTATAGAAGTTCATTTATTACAAAAATTAAAAATTCAAGAAAGCAATCTGATCCGAGAAAAAAAGATTTCACTCCGACTTTACTAGATTTCGGTTCGTTAAGATTTTTTCTTGCCCGACATTTTGGGTTTTGCTATGGAGTTGAAAACGCAATTGAAATTGCCTACAAAACGATTGAAGAGAACAGAGGTAAAAGAATTTTTCTGCTTAGTGAAATAATTCACAATCCGGGAGTCAATAACGATTTGCTAAGTTTGGGAGTAAAGTTTCTTATGGACACTCACGGTAATCAAATTTTTGATTGGGATACACTTAGTTCCGATGATATTGTAATTATTCCGGCTTTCGGTACAACTTTAGAAATTGAAAGAAAACTCAATGAGTTGGGAATAAATCCATACAGATATAATACAACTTGTCCTTTCGTTGAGAAAGTGTGGAATCGGAGTGAATCTTTAGGAAAGCAAGAATACACAATCATTATACACGGTAAACACTATCACGAGGAAACGCGTGCAACTTTTTCTCATAGTCAGGTAAACGGAGCTTCAATAATTGTAAGAAATCTTCAGGAAGCAAAAATACTGGCAGATATTATTCTCGGCGAAAAAGACGAAAACATTTTTTATTCCTTTTTTGAAGGGAAATATTCAAAGAACTTTGATGTAAAGAAAGATCTTGTAAGAGTTGGAGTTGTTAATCAAACCACAATGCTTGCATCAGAGACTCAGGAGATAGCTGATTTGTTCAGAGATACTATGATAAAAAAGTTCGGTGTGGAAAATATAAAACATCATTTTGCTGATACACGTGATACGCTTTGCTATGCTACTTACGATAATCAACAAGCAACCTACGGCTTATTAGAAATCAAAGCTGACTTTGCAATTGTAGTCGGCGGATATAATAGTTCCAACACTTCTCATATCGTTGAATTGTGCGAAGAAAAACTTCCGACTTATTTTATTTCATCCGAAGAAAAAATTTTATCGAAAGATAAGATTTCACATTTCAATATTCACAATAAAACAGAACTGATTTCAATTAATTATATCCCCGATAAATTTCCAGTTGATATTATTCTAACAAGCGGAGCTTCTTGTCCAGATGCTGTTGTTGAATCAGTTTTAAGAAAATTACACTCCTTTTTCCCTGATGCAAAAGACGTTGATGAAACAATTAAATCGGTTTTAGAACTGTAATTTTTTTGAAACCAAACTACCTTAAAATAATCAAACATTAAAGAAAACAATTAAATATGAGCACAGAACAGATTTTTCTTTATTTAATAATTCTTTTAATAGTCTATTACATAGTAAAAAAAGTTTATTTATTTAGATCTATCAAACAATATTCACCAATTGAACTAAGCAACAGATTAAAGAAAGATAATACGTTGATTTTGCTGGATGTGAGAACTCCTTTAGAAAGAAAGCAAGATTACATCAAAGGCTCTTTTCATATTCCGTTATATGAATTGAATAAAGAGAATAAAGAATTAGTAAAATTCAAAGACAAAGAAATTGTTTGTTATTGCAGAACCGGAAACCGAAGTCTGACCGCTGCATCTAAACTTAAGAAATTAGGATTTAATTCAGCTAATCTTTCGGGTGGAATTTTAAGATGGAATCTGGCAAAAGTGAAAAAATAAAAAAGTATTTCAAACTCTCGCTTCCCGCAGTGATTGGAATAATAGGCGGATATGTATATTACTATTATGTGGGTTGTAATAGAGGTTGTGCAATCACCGGTAATCCTTACACAAGTATGATCTGGGGTGGAGTTATTGGATTATTATTAACGAATTTTAAAGGCAATAAAAAATCTGAGGAAGAGAAATGAAATACGGATTTTCAAAAACCACTGACTACGGATTTGAGCAAGCTGTTGAGAAAGTAACTGAAGAATTAAAAAAAGAAGGATTCGGTATTTTAACTACTATTGATGTAAAAGATACACTAAAGAAAAAACTTGATGTTGATTTCAAAAAATACATAATTCTTGGCGCCTGCAATCCTCCGTTTGCTCATAAAGCATTATTGGCAGAAGAAGAGCTTGGATTATTACTTCCCTGCAATGTTATTGTTTATGAAAAAGATGATAAGACAGCAGTTTCAATCTTCGATCCGATGACAATGACGGGAATAATTGAAAATCCTGAGATTAATGAAATCGCATCAGAAATTAAATCAAAACTTGAAAGAGTGTTTGAATCATTATAAAAGAAAGGAAATAAAATGACAGAACATTTAACTAAAGAAACTTTTTTAAAGAAAGTTTTTGACTATGAAAAAAACGAAGAGTGGAAATTCAACGGTGAACTACCAGCATTGATAGATTTTTGGGCTCCTTGGTGTGGACCTTGCAAAATGATTGGGCCTGTTTTAGAAGAGCTTTCAGATGAATATGCTGGTAAAGTAAATATTTATAAAGTTAACACTGATGAAGAGCAGGAGCTCGGGGCAGTGTTCGGTATCAGAAGTATTCCTTCTTTGCTTTTCATTCCTAAAGAAGGTCAGCCAAAAATGGCTGTTGGTGCTCTGCCAAAAGAATCTTTAAAAGAAATCATAGAGAAAGAACTTCTTACTCAAGTAGCTTAAAATTTCCTCTCATAAGAGCCTCGTTAATTTCTGATTACATTTTAGTAACAGAAAACGAGGTTTTTTATTTTCTTGTCGGATAGAAAGTAACTATACTCCTAAATCTTTTTCACGTTTATTTTTGAATCATATATAAAAATTTTTTATACAAATTATATATCATAAAATCAGGGTGAGAAAATGAATAAGAACTATCCTCTATATTCCGTTCCAGATATTATTTCCATTCAGGATATGATA
>Ga0209721_1000950_pt1 | contig 23597 bp, 22 predicted proteins | sample TshhotsprinmetaG_FD_184139 | JGI IMG/M metagenome (GOLD analysis project Ga0209721, IMG submission 184139) | Hot spring microbial communities from South Africa to study Microbial Dark Matter (Phase II) - Tshipise hot spring metaG (SPAdes)... | ecosystem: Environmental > Aquatic > Thermal springs...
GGTTCGGGTTTATATGTTTTTTACAATTCTATACTACCTGAATCGGAGGTCTTTCTAAAATCTATTTTGGACAGATGTGGGGCTTGATAATACATCCAATTGCGACAACTCTTTATTTCATGATAGGATTAGACAAATAGGCATTGCGGAGGTGTCTGTATGGCAGAGGCTACTGTAAAAGAGAAAGTTTTGAAGGCTATCGAAGAGCTTCCTTAAGATATTACTTTTGAGGATACTCTTGAAAAAACTGTATTTTCTCTATAAGGTCGAAAAAGGGATTCAACAGGCCGATTCAGGACAGAAGATTTCTCACGCCGAAGCAAAAGACCGCATGAAAAAATGGCGCACAGTTGCTCACCGCCGATAAGCTTAAAATATAGCGCAATAGGAATTATGCTTACTGATTTTTTAATAATCCCTCAACTTATCTTTGATGAAATGCTTGGACATTGCAAGGCAGGCTGTCCGAACGAGGCTTGCGGCATACTTGCGGGCAGGAATGGTAAGGTTTCAAAGATTTATAAGATGGCCAATATAGAAAACTCACCCGTAACCTACATGTTGGATTCAAAGGAGCAGTTTAAAGCGATGAAGGACATGCGGGATAATAATCTCTCGATGCTCGCAATCTTCCATTCCCACCCATCCTCGGCAGCATACCCGTCTGCAAAAGATGTAAGCCTCGCATTTTATGAGGACGCTGTTTACATTATTGTGAGCCTTATGGAAAAAGAGCCGGTCGTGAAGGGTTTTTCAATAAGAGAAGGAAACATAGAAGAGATCGAGATTGTTCTGAAATAGCCTTCTCGAAAACTAAAATAGCCTATTTAATTTTAGTCCCCATTTAGAGTAAAATACCTTTTCAACTCAAAAGAGTTATCGTGAAAATTTCATATAGAAATTTTGTACAAAGAGGAGGTGCTTATGGGATATGTAAGCGGTCTTAAGTGCAGAGAGTGCGGCAGGGAATATCCTGTTGACCCTATATATGTCTGCGAGTTCTGTTTTGGTCCTTTAGAGGTTGTTTATGACTATAAAAAAATAAAGAAGGTATTGACGAGGAAAATCATCGAAAAGAGACCCAAAAGCCTCTGGCGCTACAAGGAGCTTTTGCCTATAGACGGAAAGCCTCAGGTAGGGCTGAAATCTGGATTCACACCCCTTGTAAAGGCTGATAACCTTGCGAAGGAGCTTGGGGTCAAGGAATTATATGTAAAGGATGATACAGTTGCCCATCCCACGCTTTCATTTAAAGACAGGGTTGTGGCGGTAGCACTTACAAAGGCTAAGGAATTCGGGTTCGACACGGTTGCATGCGCATCCACAGGCAACCTTGCCCATTCTGTATCAGCCCACGGTGCAAAGGCAGGCTTTAAGAGATTCGTCTTTATTCCTGCTACATTAGAGCCGAGCAAGATTGTGGCATCCCTTGTGTATGAGCCAAATCTGGTTGCTGTTGACGGAAACTATGATGAGGTCAACAGGCTCTGCAGCGAGATTGCCAATAAATACAAATGGGCATTTGTAAACATAAATATCAGGCCGTTCTATGCAGAAGGCTCAAAGACCCAGGGGTTTGAGATCATAGAACAGCTCGACTGGAAGGCGCCTGATAATGTTGTAGTTCCCTGCGCCAGCGGTTCACTTCTGACAAAGGTCTGGAAGTCATTTAAGGAGTTCAAAGAGATTGGGATATTAAAAGAACTCGAGACAAAGGTCTTTGCAGCGCAGGCTACGGGATGCTCTCCAATATCAACTGCGATAAAGCAGGGAGTGGATGTTATAAGGCCTGTTAAGCCGGATACAATTGCGAAATCTCTTGCTATAGGGAATCCTGCTGACGGTTTCTACGCAGCACAGGTTGTTAAGGAGACCGGCGGATACGGAGAAGATGTCTCGGATGACGAGATTATCGAGGGTATAAAACTGCTTGCAAGAACCGAAGGCATTTTTGCAGAGACTGCCGGTGGTGTTGCTGTTGCAACGACTAAAAAGTTAATAGAACAGGGCAGGATCGGCAGGAATGAAACAATAGTGGTATGCATTACAGGAAACGGTCTTAAGACACAGGAGGCACTTGCAGGTCGCACTGCAGAGGTCCAGCATATAAAGCCGAATCTGGATGCGTTTGAAGATGTATTAAAGAAAATCGGGAGGTGATAAAATGGCAGTAAAGGTTAGGATTCCAACACCCCTTCAGAGACTGACCCAGGGGAAGGAAGAAGTTGAGGGCAAGGCCGGGACAGTAATAGAGCTCATTAACGACCTCGAAACAAAATATCCCGGGATTGCAGAAAGGATATCGGAAGGGGGCAAGGTCAGGAGATTCGTGAATATTTATGTGAATGAGGAGGATATCAGGTTCTTACAGGCAGAACAGACGCCGGTTAAGGACGGGGATGAGGTTTCCATTGTCCCGGCAATAGCCGGTGGAAAATGAGAGGAGGGAGTTATGAAAAGGCGGGTAAAATTGACATTTCCTCAACATCTGATTAAAGAGCCCATTATTTTTACAATGGCCAAGAAATATGATGTGATGCCAAATATCAGAAGGGCAAGGGTAACTGATACCGTAGGAGAAATGGTACTTGAGCTTGAGGGGACAGAGGAGAATATAGAGAATGGAATAAAATCCATCAGGGATCAGGGAGTAGAGGTTGAACTTATAGAAGGAGACATCATAGAGTAAATGAGTAAAAGGGTAGATGAGTAAATGGGTAAATGATTTACTAACTTAATGGAGAACTTATGGAGATTGGAGAGTGTAATAGTTCAAGGACTTTGTGGAAAGGGATTATAGAAGAGTATAGAGAATTCTTTCCCGTTACAGACAGGACGCCGGTTGTAAGCCTTTTGGAAGGAAATACACCACTCATAAAGGCTGTCAATTTACCAAGAAAGCTTAATATCGACCTTGATATCTACCTGAAGTTCGACGGCGCAAATCCAACAGGCTCTTTCAAGGACAGGGGCATGACCCTTGCCCTTTCAAAGGCTGTGGAGTCAGGCTCCAAAGCAGTAATCTGTGCATCTACAGGCAATACATCGGCATCTGCAGCAGCATATGCAGCGAGGGCAGGGATAAAGGCCATTGTGGTTATTCCGGAGGGCAAGATCGCATTGGGAAAGCTTGCACAGGCACTGGTTCACGGCGCCCATATATTGCAGATAGAGGGCAATTTTGACGAGGCATTGAGAATTGTGAAAGAGGTGGTCGAGAAATATCCTATCACCCTTGTCAATTCCATAAACCCTTTCAGGATAGAAGGGCAGAAATCAGCAGCCTTCGAGGTCTGTGACCAGCTCGGCTTCTCACCGAAATACCATGCCCTGCCTGTGGGAAATGCGGGAAACATTACAGCCTACTGGAAGGGATATAAGGAGTACTATAATGAAGGCATAATCCAGAGATTGCCCAAAATGCTCTGTCTTCAGGCAGCAGGCGCAGCACCCATAGTACTTGGCCATCCTGTGGAAAAGCCGGAGACAATAGCCACTGCCATCAGGATTGGAAATCCTGCAAGCTGGAAAACAGCAGTTTCAGCAAGGGACGAATCCGGTGGGCGGATAGATGCGGTGACGGATGAGGAAATATTGTCTGCATATAAGCTTATTGCATCTACGGAGGGAATATTCTGCGAGCCTGCATCAGCAGCGTCCCTGGCAGGTGTTATAAAATTATATAAAGAAGGATATTTCGAAAAAGCCAAGACAGACGCCGATAATGCCGTTGTATGTACATTGACAGGACACGGACTGAAAGATCCTGATACAGTATTTAAAGTTACCGATGGGGCAATTAAGGTTAAGGCAGATTTCAATGAGGTCGGAAAGATAATAGAGAGGATACTGTGAGATCAGAAAACAGAAGACAGAAGACAGAGGACAGACAAAAATGAAATATGTAGTTTTAATCGGCGATGGGATGGCAGACAGACCCATCGATGAGCTTGGAGGATTGACCCCTCTTAAGAAGGCATCTACTCCCAATATGGACAAAATTGCCCAGAAGGGAACCATCGGAAAGGTGCGTACAATCCCTGAAGGCATGCATCCCGGTTCTGATGTTGCCAATCTCAGCATCCTCGGTTATGACCCTGCAAAGTACTACACAGGAAGGGCTCCACTTGAGGCTGCAAGCATTGGGGTAAAGCTTAATGAAAATGATGTCGCATACAGATGCAATCTCGTAACGCTTAAATTCGATAAGAACAGGACCCATGCTGCAATGGATGACTATAGCAGCGGACATATAACGACAGAAGAGGCAAGGGAACTTATTAAGGCTGTCAAGGCAGGATTGGAAAGCGAGGATATAACATTTTATCCCGGTGTCAGCTACAGGCATCTTATGGTCTGGAAAAACGGCAGCTTAAATATCGAATGCGCTCCTCCACATGACATACTCGAAAGGGAGATTACAGATTACCTTCCTGTTGGAGAAAGGGATGTAGTTTTAAGGGAATTGATGAGGAAGTCCGTGGATATCCTTGCAGGACATCCGGTAAACAAGGAGAGGCTTAAGAACGGCAAAAAGCCTGCAAACAGCATATGGCTGTGGGGACAGGGGAAAAAGCCGAAGATGCCTACTTATAAAGAGAAGTACGGGCTGAAAGGCGCACTTATATCCGCTGTTGACCTCACAAAAGGCCTCGGAATATATGCAGGATTTGAGATATTGAAGGTTCCGGGAGTAACGGGCTGGCTCGATACGAATTACAGCGGCAAGGCAGAGTATGCCTTGAATGCACTGAAGCATGTGGATTTTGTATATATCCATGTGGAGTCTCCAGATGAGGCAGGACATTCGGGAAACTATAAAGACAAGATAAAGGCAATAGAGGACTTTGACTGTCTTGTGGTCGGCCCTGTAATGAAGGGTCTTAAAGAGAGATTCAAGGAATACCGCGTCCTGCTTATGCCTGACCATGCTACGCCCATTAAGGTAAGGACGCATACCGATGAGCCTGTGCCTTTTGTGATATACGACAGCCGCAACGAGAAGAAGAATAAAGGAGTTGCATACGATGAGTCTATTACCGAGAGAAAGGACGTAGTGGTTGTTAATGAAGGATACAGGCTGATGGATTACTTTATCAAGGAGGTTGCGGTTTAATGCTTATCGTTCAGAAATATGGGGGCACATCCGTTGCGAATGTGGAGAGGATGAAGGCTGTTGCTGAGCGTGTTTCGAAGACCGTGAAGCAGGGGAATAAAGTCGTTGTAGTGGTCTCTGCAATGGCAGGAGAAACGGATAAATTGATAAACCTTGCCCATCAGATATCATCAAATCCCAGAGAAAGGGAGATGGACCTGCTCCTTTCATCAGGAGAGAGGGTTACCAGCGCCTTAACAGCAATGGCTATTGAAGAGTTGGGGCATAAGGCAGTAGCCCTCACAGGAAGACAGATGGGCATATTTACGGATGCGGTTCACACAAAGGCAAAGATAGAAAGGATTGCCGGTGAAAGGGCAAAAAGGGCCCTTGATGAAGGATATGTGGTTGTGGTTGCCGGCTTTCAGGGCATAACAGAAAGCGAGGATGTTACAACCCTCGGAAGGGGGGGCTCTGACCTCTCCGCGGTGGCTATAGCGCATGCATTAAATGCTGGCCTGTGCGAGATTTACACGGATGTTGACGGTGTTTATACGGCAGACCCGAGGATAGTCCCCGATTCAAAGAAGCTGGATAAGATATCCTATGAAGAGATGCTTGAGCTCGCAAGCCTCGGCTCTAAGGTTCTACAGACACGGTCTGTGGAATTCGCCATGAAATACAGCGTGCCTGTGGTTGTAAGGTCGAGCTTTAATGATAACCCTGGAACCCTTGTTACAAAGGAGGATGAGGATATGGAAAAGGTCGTAGTTTCTGGAATTGCCCACGATGTTAATCAGGCCAAGATTACTGTTATGGGTGTGCCTGACAAGCCCGGCATTGCTGCAAGGCTCTTTAAGGGCATTGCAGATGCAAATATAGTCGTTGATATGATTGTCCAGAGTATGAGCAGTGACGGTAAGGCTACGGATATATCATTCACTGTGCCGAAGACAGACAGCAAAAAGGCATTGAAGCTCACAGAAGACATAGCAAAAGGATTAGAGGCAAGGGGAGTTGACCTCAGAGAGGACATTGCAAAGATATCTATTGTAGGCGTCGGTATGAGGACTCACTCGGGAGTAGCAGCCCAGATGTTTGATACGCTCGCAAAGCACAGCATAAACATAATGGCAATCAGCACATCGGAGATAAAGGTATCATGCCTGATAGAGGCGAAATATACGGAGCTTGCGGTAAGGGTGCTGCATGACGCCTTTGAACTGGAAAAGGCTGCATAACAATTAATGAGACAAATTGAGATATACGACACGACTTTAAGGGACGGCTCGCAGGCAGAGGACATTGCATTCTCTGTTGAGGACAAGCTGCGCATCACGGAGAAGCTCGATGAGCTTGGCGTGCATTATATCGAGGGTGGCTGGCCTGGCTCAAACCCGAAGGATGCAGAGTATTTCAAAAAGGTCAGAAAACTGCCCCTCTCAAACTCTGTAGTCGTTGCCTTTGGAAGCACTCACAGGCCGAGGCACAAAGTACAGGATGACACCAACATAAAGACCCTTATCGATTCAAAGGCAAAGGTTATTACAATCTTCGGCAAGACATGGGATTTCCATGTAAAAGAGGCATTGAGGGTTTCACTTGAGGAAAACCTTGAGATTATTCATAACTCTGTTGCTTATCTCAAAAAATATGTTGAAAAAGTCTTCTTTGACGCAGAACACTTCTTTGATGGCTACAAGGACAATCCTGACTTTGCAATAAAATGCCTGCTCGCTGCACAGGATGCTGGTGCAGACTGCATAATACCCTGCGATACAAACGGCGGGACGCTTCCACACGATGTAAAAAGGATAATGCAGGATGTGGTCAAAAAAATAAAAAAGCCTCTGGGCATTCATGCTCACAATGATTCCGAATGCGCAGTGGCCAATTCAATAATTGCTGTAGAACTCGGCGCTGTGCAGGTTCAGGGGACAATAAACGGGCTTGGCGAGAGATGTGGCAATGCGAATCTGTGTTCGATTGTCCCGAATCTCCAGATAAAGCTTGGCTATAAATGTCTGACAGATGAGAATCTCACAAAATTGAGGGATGTTTCCAGGTTTGTGAACGAGATAGCGAACCTCAGGCACTTCAAACGCCAGCCCTTTGTAGGAGACAGTGCCTTCGCACATAAAGGCGGAATCCATGTAAGCGCAGTAAGAAAGAGGCCGGAGACATACGAGCATGTCAGACCTGAACTCGTAGGTAATTCAACAAGGGTCTTGATATCTGATCTTGCAGGGAAAAGCAATATCATAAGAAAGGCTGAAGAATTCAATATCCACCTTGAGGCTGGCTCGCCTGAAGTTCAGGGCGTTCTCGATACATTAAAGGATCTGGAGCATCAGGGATTTCAGTTCGAAGGTGCAGAGGCATCCTTTGAGCTTATTCTTAAGAAGGAACTCGGACTTCACAGGAGGTTCTTTGACCTTATCGGATTCAGGGTTATTGATGAAAAGAGGAAGGAAAGTGAAGCGCCTATCAGCGAGGCAACCATAATGGTAAAGGTAGGCAAGCATATAGAGCATACCGCTGCTACCGGCAACGGCCCTGTCAATGCCCTTGACAATGCATTGAGAAAGGCACTCGAGAAATTCTACCCTGAGTTAAAGAGCGTAAAACTCCATGACTATAAAGTCCGTGTCCTTACGGCAGGGAAAGGCACATCTGCAAAGGTGCGTGTTTTGATTGAATCGGGGGATGATGAGCATAAATGGGGCACTGTGGGCGTTTCAGAAAACATCATCGAGGCATCATGGCAGGCGCTCGTTGACAGCATTGAGTATAAGCTTTTGAAAGAAAAAGAGTAGACCAATGGAAGAAGTTGGGGTAGTGAAAGAGGTTATCGGGCCAAAGGCCATTGTGACTGTTCAAAGGCAGAGCGGGTGCGACTCATGCCCCGGCGGCTCTGTATGCAAACTGGCAGGGAACGAGGCCGAAATAGAGGTAGTCAACGAGGCAAAGGCAAAGGCAGGGGATACCGTCAGGATTGCATTTAAGCCATATACCTATCTGAAAGGCACTATCTTCGTTTACGGCATACCATCCATAATGCTCATAATCGGTGCAATTGTTGGAAAGGAATATCTGAGCAGGTTTTTACCAAACATGGATCCGGACATTGTATCAGCCATCGGTGGATTCGGTCTTTTTGCGTTGAGCTTTCTTTTTATGAAGGTCTGGATGAAGAGGTATGAAGGCAAAAAGGAATACATGCCGGTGATTAGTGAAATAGTGAGAAGTGAACAGTGAATAGTTGATAGTTTTTGTTTAATTTTTATTTTTTACTGTTCACTAAACACTATTCACTAACAACTAAATAGAAGGGGGGTTTTTATGGCAAGGTTGGATGTGGAGAAAATCAGGAATGTGGCGGTAATAGCCCACAGCGGTGCTGGCAAGACCTCATTGTCAGAGGCTGTTCTTTTTAATGCAGGCGCCATTGACAGGATGGGCAATACCGAAGATGGGAACACCACAATGGATTATGAACCCGAGGAGGTTTCGAGGAAGATAAGCATTACATCTGCCGTTGCATATTGTGACTGGAAGGGGCACAGGATAAATCTTATAGATACCCCCGGCTTTATCAATTTTATAGAAGACACGAGGGGATGTCTGAGGGTTGCTGACGGCGCAATAGTCATCGTGAGCGCCATATCGGGTGTAAAGGCAGAGACAGAAAAGGTGTGGAAATACGCCTGTGAATTCGAGGTGCCGAGGATTGTATTTATTAACAAGATGGACAAGGAGACGGCAAACTTTTACAGGGCATTAGGCGAGCTTGAGAAATCCTTTGAGTCTGAAGCTATACCTTTGCACATACCCGTTGGAGAAGGCGAAAACTTTAAAGGCATAGTTGACCTCATATCCATGAAGGCATACATGCTTGAAAATGGCAAGACAGTCGAGAAGGAAATATCAGATGATATAAAAAACACTGCAGATGAATACAGAAGAAAGCTCGTGGAAAAGGTTGCGGAGTCTGACGATTCTCTTTTGGAGAAATACCTTGAAGGTGGAGAATTAACGGCAGATGAAATAATGAAGGGGATAAAGGAAGGCTCCCTCACCAGAAGGTTTATCCCGGTAACATGCGGTGCTGCTACCATTAATTCAGGAGTAACTCAGCTCATGGACGCAATGCTTCTCTGTCTGCCTTCTCCTGTTGAGATGAGCAGGATTTCTCCCATAAGAGGGATGAGCCCTAAAGAGAAGAAGGAAATAGAAAGAAAGCCTGTGGAAACAGACCCTCTTACTTCCTATGTGTTTAAGACCGTTGCAGACCCTTATGCAGGCAAGCTTTCCATATTCAGGGTATATTCAGGCGTATTAAAGGCGGACTCCACTGTTCTGAACGCCAATACAGGCACAAAAGAGAGAGTGGGACAGGTATTTTATCTTCTTGGCAAAAAACATATCCCTGCACAATCCATTGGCCCGGGTGAAATCGCCGCAGTTGTGAAGCTTAAAGATACAAATGTTGGAGATACATTATGCGAGGAACATCATCCTTTAATTCTCAAAAAGGTTAAGTTTGCAGACCCCATAATCTCTTATGCCATTGCGCCAAAGAGCAAGGGTGACGAAGAAAAGGTGAGTTCGGGACTACACAGGATTTTGGAGGAAGACCCGACGGTTCATTTTACAAGGGATGAGGAATCAAAGGAGATGATCCTCTCAGGGATGGGGCAGGTTCACCTCGAAGTAGCTTTGGAAAAACTCAAGAGAAAATTCGGCGTTGAAGTCGTGATGAAGACACCGAAGATTCCTTATAGAGAGACTATCAGGGCATCTGCAAAGGCACAGGGCAGATACAAGAAGCAGTCCGGAGGACGCGGACAGTACGGAGACTGCTGGATAGAGATAGAGCCTTTACAAAGAGGCGGAGGATATGAGTTTGTTGACAAGATTGTTGGCGGCGTTATCCCTCAGCAATACAGGCCTGCGGTCGAAAAGGGAATAATCGAGACAATGAAAGAGGGGGTCATTGCTGGTTATCCTGTGGTTGACATGAAGATTACGTTGTATGATGGCTCTTATCACTCGGTTGATTCCTCGGAAATGGCGTTCAAGATAGCAGGTTCAATGGCTTTGAAGAAGGCTTTTCAGGATGCAAGGCCTGTTCTCCTTGAGCCCATCATGAAGGTGGAGGTAATAGTTCCTGAAGATACACTGGGCTCTGTTATCGGTGATTTGAATTCAAGGCGCGGAAAGGTTCAGGGCGTTGAGCCGCAGGCAGGCGGCAACCAGAAGATATTATGTCTTGTTCCCATGGCAGAAATGCTCACATACGCAAATCAGCTCCAGAGCATCACTTCAGGAAGGGGGCTCTATTCGATGGAACCTTCTCATTACGAAGAAGTGCCGGGCCATATATCGCAGAAGATAATCGCTGAGAGACAAAAGCAAAGGGCGGAAGAACACTGATATGAAGAAACTCTGGTCAGGGAGGTTTACAGAAAAGACTGCGGATATTGTCGAGCAATTTACGGAGTCCATATCTTTTGACAAGAGGCTCTGGAAATACGATATCGAGGGAAGCATTGCACATGCAAAGATGCTGGCAAAGCAGGGAATAATCCCAAAGAAAGATGCCGACAAGATAATAAAAGGTTTAAAGGAAATTTACAGAGAGATAGAAGATGGCAGGTTTAAATTCAGGGAAGAGTTTGAAGATGTTCATATGAATATCGAGGCCGCCTTAATCGAAAAGATTGGCGATATTGGAGGGAGACTTCATACTGCAAGGTCAAGGAATGATCAGGTTGCGCTTGACATCAGGCTTTATCTCAGGGCAGAGGTCAAAGAAATAATCTCCCTTTTAAAAAATCTTGAGACTGTTCTTGCAGACATGGCAGAAAAGCATCTTGGCATTATCATGCCCGGATATACGCATCTTCAAAGGGCGCAGCCGGTTCTTTTATCCCATCATCTCATGGCCTATGCACACATGTTTGACAGGGACATGGCAAGGTTCGCGGATGCTCTTAAGAGGATTAATGTTCTGCCCCTCGGCTCATGCGCCCTTGCAGGAACAACGCTTCCAACAGACAGGCATTATGTTGCAGAACTTTTGGGATTTGATTCCATATCGGAAAACAGCATGGATTCAGTATCCGACAGGGACTTTTTACTTGAATTCCTTTCGTGTTCTTCTATTTTTATGATGCACACATCGAGAATGGCAGAGGAGTTGATACTCTGGTCTTCCGAGGAATTCTCTTTCATAGAATTGCCTGATGCATTTACAACAGGCTCAAGCATTATGCCGCAAAAGAAAAACCCTGATGTTGCAGAGTTGATGCGCGGAAAAACAGGAAGAGTCTATGGCAATCTCGTAAGCCTGCTTGCAACAATGAAGGGCCTTCCGCTCACTTACAACAGGGATATGCAGGAGGACAAAGAGCCTGTCTTTGATACTGTTGATACAGTGAAGCTGACGCTGAATGCCCTCATTCAGATGGTTCCAAAAATAAAATTCAATGAAAAAAGACTAAAGGATACAGCGGATGCAGCATACTCCACTGCAACTGACATTGCCGAATATCTCGTGAGAAAAGGCATTCCATTCAGAACAGCCCATGAAATCACCGGCAAGATAGTTCGATATTGCATTGATAATAGCAAGAATCTTTCTGATTTAAGTATCTCCGAATATAAATCCTTCTCAAATGTAATCGGGAGTGATATCTATAATTTCATCGGCACATCGGAATCCGTAAATGCAAAGAAATCATACGGCGGAACATCGCCTGAAATGGTGAGGGAACAGATTAAAAGGTTCAGGAAAAGGCTGAAATGAAATTTAGGCAGCGACTTTTATTGGTATTGCTTCTGATTTGTAGTGCTTTGTTCATCATCTCCTGCGGCAGAAAGGGAGATCCAACCCTTAAGACATTTGAGAAACCAATGCCTGTGAAGGAAATAAGAGCGGTTCATCGAGAGGATGAACTTACAATTTCATGGTCATATCCTGCATCTGAAAGAGCTAAGATTAAAGGTTTTTATATAGAAAAGGCGGAAATAAAAAGTCAGGGGTCAGGAGTCAAGAGTCCAGAGTTTAAAAACATTACATTCTTGAAGAATGATGCCTCACAGTTTATTGATAAGGATTTCAAAACAAAGCAGGAATATTTTTACAGGATACGCGTGTACAGCCTGAGGGATATTATAAGCGATGAGTCTCCGATTCTTAAAATAAAGCCATTACCCCTACCTGACAGGCCAACGGGTTTGAAATATTCTGTGACTAAAGATTTTGTCGTAATCAAATGGGACTGGGTCTGCGATGAGTTTAAATACAATATTTATAAGAGCTACGAAAAAGGAAAATATCCCGCATCTCCATTGAACAACATCCCGCTAACTGCAACCTCCTTTAGCGATAAAGTCGAAAAAGACAAACCTGTCTATTACACGGTAAGAGCATTGCTTGATACGAATATTAAGGATGAAGGCTATCTATCGGAAGAATTGGAGGTTAACCCTGAAACCTTTATTCCCTCGCAACCACATAATCTGAAATATGTTCCATCCGAAAAAAAGGTTTACCTCATGTGGGATGAAAACCCTGAAGTCTGGATCAAGGGATACAGGATATACAGGAAAAAGGGAATGGAGACAGAATTTACATTAATAGGAGAGTCAACTCTACCTGCCTTTACAGACAACGAGCCCCTTTCTTCAAAGAGGTCATATTTCATAACTGCTGTTGGACCAGGAAAAGAAAGCATCCCATCTGATACAGTGGATGTCTATCCTTTAATTGAACGGTAAGATGGAAAAAATACTTTTAGGTCACGGAAGCGGCGGCAAGTTGATGCATCGGCTAATCAGGGAGTATTTTGCCCCTGAATTTGAGTTGAAAGAGCTTAATGATTCAGCCGTGATTGATCTGGGCTATGATGTCATTGCGAGGAGCATAGCGACAAAGCAATCTCATAGGCAGGAGATTGCTTCGCCTTCGGCTCGCGATGACAATGAAAATAAATTTCGATTGGCTTTTACCACGGATTCTTATGTGGTCTCTCCAATTTTTTTCCCGGGTGGGAATATAGGTGAACTCGCAGTAAACGGGACTGTAAATGACCTTTCTATGGTCGGTGCAAGACCCCTTTATCTATCGGTTGGATTTATCCTTGAAGAGGGACTCTCGCTGGATAATTTAAAGATAATCCTCTCGTCAATGGCAGAAGCCGCTAAAAAGGCCGATGTAAAAATAGTAGCAGGCGATACAAAGGTCGTGGATAAAGGCAAAGGAGACGGTATATTCATCAACACAAGCGGTATCGGAATTATCCCTGATGGTATAGAACTTGGAGCAAAGAATATCAAGGCAGGAGACAAGGTGATTGTAAGCGGGCTTATAGGGAATCACGGCATAGCTGTTTTATCCGAGAGGAATGGGCTGTCCTTTGAGCCGCCTGTTCTGAGCGATACAGCACCATTGAATGGCCTTGTAGAATTGATGCTTTCCTTTACAGGGGGATTTCAGAAGGGGGACAAATGTCCCCCTTCTGGACTAATACGTATGATGAGAGATCCGACAAGGGGAGGCGTTGCCACTACATTAAGAGAAATGGCCGGTGATTCAGGGCTCTGCATCACCATTTATGAAAATTTGCTGCCTATATCATCGGGTGTGAGAGGCGCATGTGAACTGCTTGGCATTGACCCTCTTTATGTTGCGAATGAAGGCATTCTTATAGCTATTGCAGCTCCTGACGTAGCCGACCTTCTTGTGCAGGAAATGAGGTCACATCCCATGGGAAGGGGTGCAGCAATTATAGGCGAGGTTGTCGGCAGCGATCCACGAACTCATGGAACGGTTTTGCTTAAAACCTCAATCGGCGGGACCCGAATTATAGACATGCTTGCTGGAGAACAACTGCCGAGAATATGCTAAAATAGCTGTTAGCTCATAAATGAGGGATTGATAGAAAGGGAGGTTTGAAATGATTAAAAAATATAGTTTGCTGTTTACTGCTTACTGCTTATTGCTTACTGTATTTGGCTATACGACTGTTGCAAGCAGTGCCATTCTGCTCGATAAGGTCATGGCTATAGTGAATAAAGAGGTAATAACATGGAGCGACCTTTATAAGGCAATGGAATTCGAGGCGACTGATGCGATAAAGGCAATGAAGGATGAGGACAGGCGGAGATTTTTTAAAGAAAATGAGTCGATGTTTCTGGAAAGCCTGATCGATATGAGACTCCAGCTTCAGGAGGCAGCAAAGGCAGGTGTTTCTGCAAGCGATGAGGATGTGAACAGGGCCATTGAAAACATAAAGAAGAAATACTCCATGACGGATGAGGCATTCAAGGATGCTATCGGCAAAGAAGGCTTTACCCTTGCCGAGTACAGAAAAAAGCTTTCAGAGCAGATAACCATAAGCCGTATTGTAGACCAGGAAGTGAGAAGCAAGGTTTTGGTAACAGAGGGAGAGATTGATAAATATATTGCAGGGCATAAAGAACTGGAAAAAGAGAGTGAAGGCTTTAATATAAGCCATATATTTCTTAAAGGGTCAAGGGACGACATAAAAAGGCTCGAAGAAAAGGCATTGGATATCTACAAAAAGATAAAGGCAGGAGAAAACTTCGCGGAACTGGCAAGGCAGTATTCCGAAGATGCAAGCGCAAGCATCGGCGGCGAACTCGGGTTTATAAGAAAATCGGACATGTCAAATGATTTCCTGAATGTCCTCTCAAAGATGAAGGCCGGCGACGTGAGCGAGCCCTTCTGGGGAGGAAACGGCATCCATATTATCAGGCTTAATGACAAAAGGGAAATTAAGAGTCCTCAGGAATTGAGGGAGATGGTACGGCAGAGATTACTGGAGGAGAAATTCAGCAGGGAGTATAAAAACTGGATTAAGGGATTGCGAGAAAGGGCATATGTGGAAATAAAGATATAATGGAGCAGAGAATTCAAAAAATACTCGCTCAGATGGGGATAGCATCGAGGAGGAAGGCAGAGGAGCTTATTATTGAAGGCAGGGTAACAGTAAATGGGAAGATAGCAACCCTCGGGATGAAGGCAGACCCTGCAAAAGATCACATAAAGGCTGACGGAAGGCTTTTAGTAAAGCCGGAGCCAAAGATATATTTAGTGTTCAATAAGCCTGTTGGAGTTGTTACATCACTCTCAGACCCTGAGGGAAGGCCGACTATAAAGGATTTCCTGAAGGGGATAAAATACAGGGTCTTTCCTGTGGGAAGGCTCGATTACGACTCTGAAGGGCTTTTGTTGATAACGAATGACGGAGATTTTGCCCATTGCGTACTCCATCCCTCGAAAAAGATTCCAAAGACGTATGTGATTAAGGTGAAAGGAATTGTTGATGAAGATGCAATGCAGAGGCTAAGGCGTGGAGTGAGGCTGGAGGATGGTTTAACAGCACCGGCAAAAGTGAAGAAGGTAAGGCTGTCGGAGAGTAATTCGTGGGTTGAGATAACAATATATGAAGGCAGGAAGAGACAGGTAAGACGGATGCTGGAAAAGGTCGGATACCCTGTGATTAAACTGAGGAGAATAGCCATTGGTAGTTTAAAGCTTGGTGATTTAAGGCCGGGAGAGATGAGACGGCTGACACAAGAAGAAATTAAAAGGTTAATGGGTAAATGAGTAAATGGGGTACTCATCCACCCATTCACTTATTGACTCATTAACTTAATTATGAGGGTTTTATGATTCGCGATAAATGGTGCGGCGAAATCAGGGAGTCGGATATAGGCTCCAATATGAGTCTTGCAGGATGGGTATTCAGGAGGAGGGATCACGGAGGCCTGATATTTGTCGATCTGAGGGACAGGAGCGGCATTGTCCAGGTTGTCTTCAGCCCCGATGTCTCAAAGGAGGCGCATGGGCTTGCCCACGATTTAAGGGGCGAGTTTGTTATATCCGTATCAGGGGAAATAAGACAGAGGCCTGAAGGAACAGAGAATCCGAATCTCCCGACAGGCATGGTCGAGCTTTATGCGAAAGAACTGAAGGTGTTGAATGAATCAACCCCGTTGCCGTTTCCCATGGAAGAGGCTGCAGAGGCATCCGAGTCTTTGAGGCTGAAATACAGGTACCTCGACCTGAGGAGGCCTGAACTGCAGAATAATCTGATTGTCAGGCACAGGGCTACAAAGGTTATAAGGGATTATCTCGATGAAAAGGGTTTTCTCGAAATAGAGACGCCAATGCTCACAAAATCGACTCCTGAAGGCGCAAGGGATTACCTCGTGCCGAGCAGGCTCAATCCCGGGCATTTCTATGCGCTTCCCCAGTCGCCCCAGCTTTTTAAGCAGATCCTCATGGTGTCAGGGCTTGAAAGGTATTTTCAGATAGTAAAGTGCTTCAGGGATGAAGACCTGAGGGCCGACAGACAACCGGAGTTTACCCAGGTTGATATGGAGATGTCCTTTGCTGATAAAGAGGATATCATAGCTGTTATAGAGGGTATGATTAAGAGGCTTTTCAAGGATATCTTAGTCACCGAGATAGAGGTGCCATTTCAGAGGCTCAGTTTTAAGGATTCCATGGAGAGGTTTGGCAATGACAAGCCTGATCTGAGATTCGGCCTTGAATTGAAGGACATGGCAGACCTTGCATCAAAGGGTTCATTCAAGGTCTTTTTAGATGCACTGCAATCCAAAGGCAGGGTAAAGGCGATTAACGGTAAAGGAATGGCAGGGCTTTCCCGAAAAGAAATAGATATGCTTACCGAAGAGGCGCAATCCTTTGGTGCAAAGGGACTTGCATGGATAAAGGTAAAGAACGGTTTTGAATCGCCTATCGCCAAGTTCTTTCCCGAGGAGGTCTTAAGGCAGATGGCAGAGAGGCTTGAGGCGTCTGAAGGTGATTTGATGCTGTTCGTTGCCGACAAAGAGAAGGTTGTGCATGATGTATTAAGCCGAATGAGGCTTGAACTCGGCAAAAGACTGAACCTCATAAAGGATGGGTTCAGATTCCTATGGGTAACGGATTACCCGCTTCTGGAATGGGACGAAGAAGGCGGCAGATTTACAGCCATGCACCATCCATTTACTTCTCCAGTAGATGAGGATATCGAAAAGATGTTTTCGATGAATGTTTCTGAACTCCAGACTCCTGACTCCGAACTCAGAACCCTGAGGGCCAAGGCATACGACATCGTGCTTAACGGCTATGAGATAGGCGGCGGCAGCATCCGTATTCACAGAAGGGACGTGCAGAAGAAGATGTTCGAGATACTGAAGATATCGGAGGACGAGGCAAGATTAAAATTCGGTTTTCTCCTCGATGCCCTTGAATACGGCGCGCCTCCACACGGCGGTATTGCACTCGGTCTGGACAGGCTGGTGATGTTGATGGTTGGAGCACATTCCATAAGGGATGTTATAGCATTCCCGAAAACCCAGAAGGCTGTATGTCTTATGAGCGGTGCGCCATCGACGGTGGAGCTCAAACAGTTGAGGGAATTGAATATAAAGGTGGATATCCCGTTATAAATGCTTGACAATCGGTATTTTTCTGTAATTATTAACTAAATATGTTTAAAAAGAAGAATCCCATAGGCCTCGATATCGGGTCGGCTTACATCAAAGCCGTCCAGATCAATGATACAAAGACAGGCTATGAGCTTGCCCTTTTTGACATGATTCCCATCCAGCCCGGTGTTATCGGCGACAGGATGATTGCAGATAAGGCCAAACTGACCACCTCTATCAAGGAATTGCTCAAAAAGGCCGGCATAAAAAGGAACGATGCGGTTATCAGTGTTTCCGGTCATTCCTCTGTGATCATAAAAAAGATAACGATACCGATTATGACCGAAGAAGAACTCGGCGCTTCGATAAAATACGAGGCCGAACAATATGTGCCGTTCGATATAAACGATGTGGAAATCGATTTCCAGATACTCGGCCCCAAGGCAGAGGAAGAAGGGCAGATGGATGTTGTCCTTGTAGCTGTTAAAAAGGCTTTGATAAAAGATTACCACGATGTTGTCGCGCAGGCAGGGCTTGAGCCGGTTATCGTGGATGTCGACTCCTTTGCTCTCAGCAACATGTATGAAATCAACTACGGTATAGAAGAAAGAAAAAATATTGCACTGATCAATGTCGGTGCAAGCACGACAAACATAAACATTCTCCAGAACGGACTGCCTGTTTTTACAAGGGACAGCGCCATGGGCAGCAATCACCATACAGAGGCATTGGAGAGGGAGTTCGGAATTTCCAGAGAAGACGCCGAGCGATTGAAAATGGGACGTTCTGTAGAGGGCATTCTGCCAGCCGATGTGCAGCTTGTCATTAATTCTGCTTCCGAGGAGATATATGCTGAACTCTACAGGTCTTTTGAATATTTCCGCAGCAGCGTTGCAGAAGAGGATATAGATAAGATTATCCTGAGCGGAGGGGCTGCCCTCATAAAGGGTTTCCCTGAAGCGATGACGGACAGGCTCGGCATCGAGGTGGAGGTTGCGGATCCGTTCAAGAATATAAAAATACCCGAAAAGCTCGATGCAACTCATATAAAAGAAATGGCGCCGATAGCTGCAATAGCTGTCGGGCTTGCCCTGAGGCGTGTCGGAGACAGATAATGATAAGGATAAACCTTTTAGCTGAAAAGAAGAAAAAAAAGAGGGTAAAGGGTCCTGCGAGCTTTCTTGTGGCAATCATTATTGTCAGCGGCGCAGCACTCATCGTAATGGGACTTGTCACCTTTTTGTTTAAATCGAGCGTATCGAAACTCAAGGCGCAGAGCGAATCAAATAAAGCAAAATTGACGGAACTGAACAAAAAGATAAATGAAGTGAAAAAATACGAGAAACTGAATAAAGAGATCGAGCAGCGGAATGCCCTTATAGAGACCCTCAGGAAGAACCAGGCTGTCCCTGTAAGGATACTCGATGATGTGAGCACGGTTATGCCCAAAGGCATCTGGCTGGCTTCCATGACATATAAGGACAGCGGTGTGGGATTGGAAGGATATGCTTTCACAAATATCGACATTGTTTCTTATGTTGAAAACTTAAAGAAGTCAGTAAACTTTACTGATGTATATCTTGAGGAATTAAAACAGGTGGAGTTTGAGAAGGTTCAGGTATATAGATTCAAACTTAATTTTAAGGTAAAGGTATAGCATACGATGGCACTAAAGCTTGGTTTTGATGTAGAGACTCTCCCTCCAGCGAGAAAAAAGCTGCTGCTTGTGCTGCCTCCATTAATTATCATTGTACTCTTTGCTGTTTTATTGATAATGCCTGCCTTTGAAGAGAGGGGGAAGTTGGTGACTGAAGTGGAGAAGCAGAATAATGAAATCCAGACAGCTAAGAAAGGTGCAGAAAAACTTTCCACACTCATGGCCGAAAACGAGAGATTGAGAAGTAAGCTCTTCGAGCTGCAGATGCAACTGCCTGAGGAGAAGGAGGTATCAGGGCTTTTAAGGCAGGTCTCAGAACTCGGGATAAAATCAGGGCTCCAGATCGTTTCATGGAAGCCGAAGGACAAGGTTGTTCATCCGAGTAAAGAAGTATATGAAATCCCGGTTGAGGTGGAGATGCTGGGTAATTACCACAGGTTTGGTCAATTCTTCAGCAATATCACGAAACTCAGCAGGGTTGTTAATATTTCCAACATAAATATAAAGACAGCAGATCAAAAACAAAAGGCTGCGGTACTGAATGTCAGTTTTACTGCAATGACATACTCTTTTATTCCTGAGAAAGAAAGGAAAGAACTGGAAAAGGCCGCAAAAGAGAAGAAGAAATGAAAAAGAGACTTGTATTAATACTATCGGTACTGGTTGTTGTATTTTGGGGGATTGTTATTGCTCATGCCTTGCCGCAAAAACAAATGTCTCCCGAAGCTGCAAAGAAGGAGGATGTAACAAAAAAGTCTCTGGAGACGAAGACAGGGGTAGGGGTTGAATATACCGCAGGTGCAAGGAGAGACCCATTTATGCCGCTTGTTGTTAAGGCAGAGGCTAAACCTAAAGGTCTTATACCTATAGAGAGCTATGAGGTTTCTGAATTCAAGCTTATAGCCATATTATGGGACAAGACAAAATATTATGCAGTCATTACTCTGCCTGACGGCAAATCATATACAATCAGAGAAGGAGTTAAACTGGGTCTGCACGGAGGAAAGGTGTATAAGATAACAAAGGATTCTGTTATCATCAGAGAACATGTAAGGGATTATAGAGGTGCCCTTAGCCCGAAGGACACCATCTTAAAACTCCGCAGGGAGGAAGAATGATGAAAAAGACGTTATTCATTGCAACCGTTACGTTACTTGCTTTAAGCGGTTTTGTTTTGGCTGGCGGTATGGCTGATGCCAGAGAGGCGATAAAGGATTCAGGTGTTCGTCAGATAACAAATATCGAGTTGCTGGATAATGCTGTAAAAATCAAGATCAATGGCCCCATAAGGTATAAGATATCCAGCCCTGCCGACCCGTTCAGGGCAACCGTGGATATAGAAGGGGTAAGCCTTGGAAGATTTGGAGATAAGATTTACTCCAGGCAGGCCGGCATAACGGAAATATCATTGACACAAATAGAGACCCCTGTTGTAACATCACGTCTGGATATTCTTTTGCAGAGCCCTTCCATTATTAAACCCGAGATACAGGGAGATACACTCATACTTTATGTGGAATCGAAGAACGATGCTGCAAAACAGGAGCTTATAGACAAGAGGACGGATAAGGGTATGTCCCGGCAGGAAGGCAAGCCGGATAAGGCAGGCGATGCTGCAAAAGAGATCACTGCAGTGGTATTTGATAAAACCGATGTTGGTATTGAACTGGTCATAAAGGGCGATGGTACAATGCCGGAGCCGGCTGTATTCGAGCTTGACGGCAAGATCATGATAGACATCCCTGGTGTGGTGATGAAGGCAGCACTACCATCCAGCATACCATCTCCTGTTAAAGACCTTAAGTATAAGGCTAAAAAGGGGAATATAAGGTTTATACTGGGCATCGAGGGAAAAGTCGATACCGAAGTGGTTGCGATGGAGGATGAAATAATAGTTGATATAGCTTTTAAAGATAGGAAAATTGATTTAGCAAAAAGAGACGATATTCAGAAAGCCCCAAACTCCAAACTCCAAACTCCAAACTCTGATCTGGTTTCTCTTGATTTTCAGGATGCCGACATAGTACCGATCCTGAGACTTCTGGGCGATGTAAGCGGATACAATATCGTTATCCATCCAGACGTGAAGGGAAAGATCTCCATGAAGCTCATGAATGTCCCGTGGGAGCAGGCTCTGAATATCGTGCTGAAGACATTTAACCTCGAGAAGGTTATCGAGGGTAATGTCATAAGGATTGCGACATTAAAGGCATTTCAGGAGGAGAAGAAGGCTGTTGCTGAAACAAAAGAGGTTTTCGGCAAGGCAGAGGATATTGAGACAAGGGTATTTACTGTGAACTATGCAAATGTTGAAAAGGTTAAAGACTCGATAGAGAAAGGAAAGATTTTATCTCCGAGGGGCAATATTAGTATTGATACAAGGACGCGTTCATTGATAGTCAAGGACATTCCATCAAGCCTAAATGAGATCCAGAAGCTCATAAATGACCTTGATAAACAAACCCCGCAGGTTCTTATAGAGTCAAGGATAGTCGAGATGAATACCAACTTCTCAAAAAGCCTTGGTATTGAGTGGGGTGGCCAATACCGCCCCAGAATGGGGGATGATAATACTACTCTTCGAGGAGGACTCGGTATCACTATAACTGGTGGACAAAGTACAGGAGTTGGGCTTGTTAATTTGCCTGCCACTACTACAAAAATTACCTCTCCCACAAGTGCTATAACACTCGGCTATTTGAATGCAGCTCAAACCTTTGGCTTAGACCTGAGGCTGTCTGCAATTGAGGCTGTTGGCAAGGCAAAACTGCTTTCAATGCCAAAGATTATGACACTTGAGAATGAGCAGGCAATTATAAGGCATGGCAAGAAAATACCAATAACTACTCCGGGAGCAACACAGGGGACATATACGACAACTTATATAGATGCAAATTTAAAGATAATTGTGACTCCACAGGTAGCACCTGACGGCACAATTTTCTTGAAAATAGACGTAAATAAAGACGAGCCCGATTATGTAAACAAAGATTCATTAGGCAATCCGGCAATAGATACGAGGGCAGTATCAACGCAGGTGCTTGTGAAGGACGGCGAGACCGTTGTTATTGGCGGTATTCTGAAAAGTTCAGAGTCGGACAATGATTCAGGAGTGCCCGGACTTTCCAAGATTCCACTGCTTGGCTGGCTTTTTAAGAGGGAGACCAAGGAAACAAGTTCCGAAGAGTTGCTTATTTTCATAACGCCGAGGATTGTAAAACAGCAATAAGCTGATTGCTTTAGGTTTTCCAGATATTGTATTCGTCTATCAGCTTTATGCCTGTATAATAACAGCAGAGTTCATTGCTCAGGTCATTGATGAACGAGCGCTCGTCTCCGTCCTGGAAGGCAATCCTCACAAAACAAAAACCCCCGGGCAGGTCAGAGTGTTTTTCTTCGACAACCTCTCCGACGCCCCATGAAAAGTATTTCAGATGCCTGACCTTATCGCCGATCTTTAGATATAATCTCTTCATATAAATATTATAACAGACTTATCTGATGTAAACCCCGTACAGGGAGTAGACAAAATGCCCTGTAATGGTGAGCCCATCTTTTCCCCATTCGTCTGGAAGGGGCCAGTAAGGCTCGGCATCCTTTAATGCCTTGATTGCCGCGTCGTCAAGGCTCTTATGCCCTGAAGTCCTGACCAGTTCAACAGTCCCTAACTTCCCATTTTTTTTAATGGTAAACTTTACATACAGGTCGCCGAACAGCCCTTTCTCGGCAGCATCTGAAGGATACCTCCATATGCCTTCTATTTTTTCCTTCAGCCTTTGCATATAGCCATAGTACTTGAACTCCTGCGTATCGAATGTGATGCCGTTATCGGTTTTTGTTTCCTCCTTCCCTTTTTGTGCGAGTTTGCCTATAACATCTTTGTCAAAGAACTTCTCCCTGAAAGTTTTTGGTGCAGGTTTTTCGGATGTGCCCTGCCTGTTTCCGCTCGGGGCAGGAAGTTCACCCTTTCCCTCTTTGTCTGTAACATCCTTTGGCGGAGTAGACGTGGCAGCAGAGTCCGTATCTGAAGAACCTTTTGGCAGTTTTTGCCCGGATGACCGTCCGGATGGAGCAGCCGAAAGGTCTTTCGGCGAAGGCATATCTTCAGGCAGCTTTGGCATCCTGAAAGTCTTTTCTTTTTTTGGCGCTTCAGGACTTTTGGGCGGTCTCAATGTCCTCTCTTGTCGCAGTTCCTCGGGAGTGATGATCTGCGCAAAAAAAGGAGGGGGTACTTTTTCCTTCTTTTCCCGAACAAGAAAAATGGCCAATGAAATCAGTAAAATATGAAATATAAGTGAGTAAATTAAATATTTTCTCAATTTCTTTATTTTAACATAGCCTGAATTTAAAAGACCGTGGATAGCAAAGTTTATA
>Ga0209721_1000953_pt1 | contig 23551 bp, 22 predicted proteins | sample TshhotsprinmetaG_FD_184139 | JGI IMG/M metagenome (GOLD analysis project Ga0209721, IMG submission 184139) | Hot spring microbial communities from South Africa to study Microbial Dark Matter (Phase II) - Tshipise hot spring metaG (SPAdes)... | ecosystem: Environmental > Aquatic > Thermal springs...
GTTTGAGGTTTCGTAGATAGAAGCTCTGTAATAAGACAAAGGCAATAAAGAGGGTCAGGACAACGTTCGTAATGGCCGTCGGTTCATGTTTAAAGCAGTGATCGAGAGCCCAGTGTGTAGAGAGGGTATGGAAGGCATCATTTTCCACATCCCATCGGCGATGGCCCATCTCCCAGAGTTGACGGCTGGGGAGTTGGGAGAAACGAAAAGTGGTTGCCCACCACCAATCATGCTCTTCAATGTCTTCAAGCCATTGTTTGGCGATGCGTCGTCGCCTGGTGACCGTTTCATGGGCATAAAGCACACGCAGACGTGCTTTGACCCCCTCGGCAGAACCAAAGCCTTCTTCATCCCAAAACTCTGTGAGTCGTCTGGGGTCGTCCCAAAGCCCCGGTTTCCTCTGAGCAAACAAGCCTTGCGCATCTTGAAGCAAGGCTCTCTGATCCCCCTTGATCACAGCGATGACATGCTTTCCATGGTTGATGCAGAAGTGAAAGAACGGGGCTTCTAAGTAGAGGGCATCTCCAACCACCGCATCAAAGAACCGTCCATCATGGAGCAATACACGCTCTAAGAGCCGTTTGGCTGCCGTGATCTCGCCCTCTCTAGGCCGAAGCATCTCCACATCCAGGGGGACAGCGATATCGAATCAGATCAAATGACAGATCACGCCTCGGTGGTAATATTCGATCTCTTCACGACCATGGACCTTGACCTTTCGCTTCGAGCACGCCTCACAACACCGACTTCGAGAGGGAAAAAATTCATCTCCATCGAGCGCCAGAAACCGCCACCGCCCCGCCTTATTAAAGACCTTGTTGCGACCCAGTCGATGATTGATCCCCCAGAGCATGGCCCGAGGATCCTCTGATGGAATCAGACAAAACACATCCCCGATTCGATCGGCACTCGGCTTGCTCAATCCCACTATGCCATCCAGCCGTTTGGAAACGCGAAACTCCGATTCAATCCCATGGAGACTGCCCCAGCGCATCGTAAACATCGCAAAGGCACTCATCCAAATGGCTGAGGTCGGAATCCTCGGCCGCTGACGTCGGTCACGAAGCGCCCTAACCCTATGGCCGAAATCGAAGACCTTGTCAATGTAACAACAGAACCGTCGCATCATGGCCCCTTCCCCCTCTCTGCTGTCTTTCCACTCCTCACCCCACGAGCTTTCTCTTTTCCCTCAACAAACCGTTCAAAACAGGCCTGGGAAATCTCCTCCATCATCCGCCATGCCTCCTGATAGGTTGACACCCATCCACGAGCCGTTGCCTCCAGTGCCTGGGGAACATAGATCATCTTACGCTTCTGCCCCACCCTCAGAGCAATGCAAAGCCCTCGATGAAGTTCGCCTCGGCTACATTTACATCCTTCTTTGCCACAGACCCGCCTCAGTGAGACCAAGCTCCCGCACAGGAAGGGTTGGTCGTCAACGAGCTTAGCGAGCCGGGATCGAACGACACGCTCAGAGCGGCTAAACTGCCCTCGGTGTCTCATCAAACCACCCCCTTCCTAAAAGTCAAGCTTTTTAAAAATGCGAATTTGCTCAAACGTAACGGTTTGATTCTAAACGATTGAAATGATGATGAAACGTGGGACTAAAAAATTCTAATTACGGAATCGCTGATTAAGGATAGTCAAGAGGTAACTTTTATGATATGAATCTTCTCTATGGAGAAAGAGAATAGAGACTTACTGATCAAAGGGGCTTTAAATTTTGGAATCCAACTGGAGGACTGGATGGTGGAGGCATTTGACCTCTTTCTTAAGGAGCTTTGCAAATGGAATGAGAAGATAAATCTCACATCCATTCGAACAGAAAAGGAAATGGTTCTAAAGCATCTCCTCGATTCATTATCGGTCGCCCCTCACCTTTCAAAAATCTCATCTCTCTTGGACATTGGCTCAGGCGCCGGCTTTCCCGGAATTCCTTTAAAAATAATCCAACCTTCCCTCGATGTGACCCTCATCGATTCGGTCCAAAAGAAGGTCGATTTCCAGAGACATATCATCCGAACTCTTGGATTAAAAGGAATTACTGCAATTCACGGCCGCATTCAGAATAGGGAGATTCTTGAGAGGCTTGAGGGCAGGTTCGATGGGACAATCGCAAGGGCATTCTCCGATCTCGATACCCTACTCTTGCGCAGCTCTCCTTTCCTGAGAAGGGGAGGGGTCGTCCTGGCGATGAGGGGTAAAACTTCTGATGAGGATCTTGAACGACTCCAACCATCCACAAAAGTTCGGTATCGATTGATCAAAACCGCCACCTTCTTGCTTCCTTTCAGTTCGATCAAACGATCGATCATCCTCTTTGAGAGTCAACCTTAAGGACTCGCAAAAAAATTAGTTCCCATTTTTTCCTGGGCTAATGTAGTAATTCCATCTTGGCCGTTAGGTGTAATGTGTTTTAAGGTCAGTGCTTACATTTGTTTATGCCAGATGCGGATGCCCTTTTGGTATTTCTTGAAATGAAGGGGGGGCGCGTATATTAAGACCGGTCGAAGTCTTGGTCCTTCGGATAAATTTCAAGACAACTTCATAATTGGTTAAAGGATGGTTGCCCAATATATTCTGAAGAAACTCCACCTGGTTGGTTTGACAGAGGCCAGATTGGAAAAGGTTAAGGTTAACAAGCCGTTCCCCGATCAATTTGAAGTGACAGTGGAAGTTGAGGGTGAGGAAAGATGATCCATATTGGGTTTCCCTTTGTCCTGGAAGGTGAGGTTTCCGTCGGAAGGCATTAAAGGGGATCTGGTGTATGTGGGGAGGCAAATCGGATTTTGAACGGGTTGAGGTTCATGGAAAAATCGCTCTGATCGACCACAGACACTACGGAGACACATAGACCGCCAACAGGCCCATCGATAGTTGTGCTGGAGCAGTTATGGCCGCCTAAAACAAAGGGGCAATTGCCATATTCTTGGCAGAGGTCCAGGTGGATGGCTCGAAAATAAAATGGCAACCTTGAACTCCACAAAGTCTCTTCTCGTCTAACTTAAAACACACCAAAAAGTTAGACCTCTCCGTTTATAAAAAATAGTCTTCAAGATCGATTTATCCGATCTTCTCTCTATTGTTAAACTGTCTTCCTGGTTTTTTATCCCCTTTAACCAGAAGGCTAATAAAGGCCTCTTTATAGGGTTGAAATCTCCTATCCTTTCGTTTGATAGCACAGATATAATCGGGTTCAAAGAGATATTGAATAAGAATTAACTTGACCTTTCTCTTTTTTACCGTGTCTAATCCGAATTTCGAGGGGACTATAGATATCCCAAGCCCTAATTCTACATATTTTGACCCTAACTCAATGGTGGACGCCTCCATAATGATCCTATAATCGAGGCCACGGTCCTCGAAAATATTTTCTAACGAGTTGCTTGTAAGATATTTGTGGTTCTCTGGGGCCAGTATCAAGGGATATTTTGCAATGTCTTCAATCGTGATTCTCTTTGACTTTGCCAGAGGGTGTTCTGTAGGTGTCACAAGAATAATCTCTGCTTCTTTCCAAGGAATGGTTTCCAGATCTTTGGGCACAGCAGATTTCAAACCAATCCCGATATCGATATCTCCTGCTCTAACTAGCTGAATGACATCGCGAAGAGAACGGTCCAATACCAGTAAGTCAACTTGAGGGAAAAGGCGTCGATATTGTCTAACTATTTTAGGAAGTAAATAATAAAGCGCAGCGAATTGACCAGCAATTCTTAAACGCCCTATCTGCTGGCCCTTAATTTCGTTTAACTCATCTATGAGAAGTTCATGTTGCTCAAAAAGGGCCTCAGCGAACCGGAGAAACCTTTCCCCCGCTGGGGTCAGAACCAACTTGCGTTTCCCAACTTTTTCAAATAGCATGCAATCCATTTCCTGTTCAAGGGCTTTTATCTGCTGGCTAAGAGCAGATTGGGTTCTCAATGTCGCATTCGCTGCCTTTGTAAAACTCTCTAACTTAGCAGCCCGATAGAAACCTATAATTTGCTGCCACTCCATATATTAAAACCCTTAATTAAGAATACTCTACTTTTGCACCTTTTTGGCAGCCATGAATTGGTCAAGCAGCCAATTTTAAAGTATTCACAAGGGCCTGAATTTTTTTCACTTTATACCGGTCAGGACTTAAAGTGGTAAAAATAGTTCGTTCAATACTCTTTGCCTTAAGTTGGCGGAGCATATCGGGGATAGAAATACTATCCTTCTGCCTATACCATGGCCAGTAATCCCAAAGCTCCGGCTGAACCACACTGGACTCTAAAAGACTCCAGAGGATCAAGAGACTAAGGGCACAAGTATTTAAGGTGGCTGACCGAGTGACAGCCTTCTCTTTTCTACATTGCCAGTGGGTTAAGCCACCCTGTTGCTTAAGATATTGAAAGGTCACCTCGATCTTAAACCGAGTAGCGATCAGTTGAAGAATCTCTTCGGGGACTTGATGAAGATCGGTACAAAGGAAAAGGGTTGGCTCCGTTCTATCTGGGTAGAGGACGACAAGGATCTGAACCAATGCCTGAGCGGGTTTATAATAAGCCCTCATCGAATGATAACGAAGCTCTACGTCTTTATCATAGAGCCGCAGGGTGAGCTTCTTGAAAGGAAGACGGAGCAGATCCTTGATCCGATTTCCATACTTTCTGGGTCTGCCACGGCCCTTTCTCTTTCTCTCTGGAACGGGCTCATAGAGGGTGGCATCCTTGCGGATACGACCGATCAGGGTGAGCTGATTTGAAATAGCCCATTTGATCAAAGGGGCTTTGATATACATGGCATCCGTGACCACCGTTAGCATTAGATTTAAAGCACTTTTGATGGCTTCGAGCATCTGAAGGGCTATCTCGATCTTGGTCTGGAAGGGCCTCCCTTCAGGGCATTTATCTTTTGTAATATAGAGAGAAGCCCAAAGAGGGAAACAAAGCCATTTGGAAAACGTCTTCGTGTAATAAAGAAGTCCGACCACAACCCAGTTATGGCCGAAGAGGTATTTGGGGTCATTCTCTTTGGCGGAGTGATCGAAGTGCAGACACCGGCCAAAGATCTTCTTTCCCCATTTGGCTACCAAGGTGTCATCGATCACCAAAATGAGTTGATCGATCCCCAACTTCTGGATAATCAAGTTGGCCAAGCAAAGGGCCAACCTTTTAGGTTCCCAACGGTATTGACTTAAGAATCGATGGACGCAAGAAAAATGATTTTTCACTCCACCCAGTCTGATACAAGAGGTGATGGTCTTTCTCTGATGGGAAAGAAGCAGTCCTCTAATGATGACCAAAAAGTAGGGTTGACTGTAACAACTGAATACCACGAAAAGCTCCTTTGTCAGGTTGACAAATGAATCGGGAAGTTGTAATGAGTTCATATAAGCTCTTGCCTCCTTTATTTTGGATTGAATCGATTAGCCTCTTTTCATCCAAATAATAGGGTAAGAGCTTTATATTTTCAATTACCAAGGTGCAAAACTACAGAATAGTTATCCAAATCTTATTTAAAATGTGTTACAAGGGTAATCAGATCGCATAGTGTAGATAGAAGGAGTTGAAGTATGTCAAAAGATTTAAAAAGGACGGAGTTGTTTTTCTGGCATAAAGAGAATGGGGCGCAGATGATCGAGTTTGCCGGGTGGGAGATGCCGGTCTCCTATTCAAAAGGCATCGTGGAAGAACACTTAGCGACCCGAAAATATGGAGGCCTCTTCGATATCTCCCACATGGGGAGGTTCCTGATTTACGGAGAAGAAGCCATCCCTTTTTTACAGCAGGTCCTGACGAATAATGTCCTGGCCCTGGAGCATGGCATGGCTCAATATACTCTGATTCAAAATGAATGGGGCGAAGCCATTGACGATGCTTATCTCTATCGCTTGGATATAGGAAACCTTCCTTCAGAATCAAGGTATCTTCTTGTGGTCAATGCTGCCAATAAGGAACGAGACTGGAATTGGCTGATCGAGCATAAGAGACGGTTTAGAGGCCTCATCCTCGAAGACAAGAGCAGGGAGATGGGGATGATTGCTCTCCAGGGCCCATCAACAAAGAGGGTACTTGAAAAGATCGTCATCGAAAGCCATTCCCAACTTCCCGATCCCTGGAGGAATCGTCTGAGGGTCTGTGAGATCGAAGGAGTCAGAGTGGGTGTTACCGTCTCAAGGACCGGATATACGGGAGAGCCGATCTGCTTCGAGCTCTTTTCTGAGAGAGAGAAGTTGAGGATGATCTGGGAAGCGATCCTCGATGTTGGAGAGAAAGAGGGCATTATCCCCGTCGGCCTAGGAGCAAGAGACACGCTGAGAATAGAGGCAGGTCTTCCCCTCTATGGCCATGAATTGGGGATGGATCCAGAGGGAAAGGAGATTCCTATCTTTGCGGTTTATTCAGCCGGGCTGGCAGTCAGTTTTTCTCATCTGAAAGGAGAGTTTATTGGAAAGGCAGCTCTGAGGCGACAGTTTGAAGAACTGAAAGCCAGGACAGATAGAACGCCTCTGCCGCCCAGAGAGAAACAGGCTCTTCCCCGAAGGATTGTCCCTATTGCGGTGATTGGAGGTCAAGTTGGACAGGCCATTGCGAGGCAAGGGAATGAGGTCTTTGTGGACGGAAGGAAGGTTGGATATGTCACCAGCGGGACGATGATCCCTTATTGGGTTTTTTCTGACGAAGGAATCCTGTCGAAACCAACCCAAGAGAAAGGAATGAGAGCCATTGCCTTGGCCTATATTGATTCTGATTTTGAGGAGGGGCAGAGGATAGAGATTCAACAGCGCGGGAAGAGTATGGAGGGTGTTATTGTGGAGAAGCATCTTTCTGGAGAGGCTCCGCCCTATGCCCGCCCCATTCTTTTCGAAGACAAGATAATAAAAAGGCGTCCCTCGACAAAAGCGTTCGAAGATTCGGCGCAGAAGCTGGTCGAGAAAGCGATCCAGAACACCTATTGGAGACAGAAAGAAACGATCAACCTTATTCCTTCGGAGCAGACTCCATCTCCTTTGGTCAGGCTCCTCACCATCATGGACCCATCACACCGGTATGCAGAGCACCGTGTCGTCAGAGCCCTTGGAGAGAGAGAAATCTTCTATTATCAGGGGACCAAGCTGATCGAAGAAGTGGAGGCCCTACTTGGAGATGAGATGCGAGATTTTCTCAGATGTTCCGAAGTGGAGGCAAGGGTGATTAGCGGCCAGATGGCAAACACCGTTGTTTTCAGTGGCCTGATGGATTACCTCAACCGGTTTGACCGAAAGAGTGAACCACGAAGGATCAGAAAGGTGATGAATCATCATCTTGGACGGGGAGGCCATCTGAGCGCACAACCCATGGGTGCATTGAGAGATTTCATCGCCATTGACCCTTTAACGGAGCGCCCTTCGGTTGTGCCTTTTCCGGTCATGAAAGACGATCTCTATCAAATCGACCTTACTAAGACAGAGGAACTTCTCGAAATTCATAAGCCCGAATTGATCATCCTGGGCAAGAGCATGGTGATTTATAAAGAGCCTCTCAGAGAGATTGCTCAGATGGCCTCCGCGATGAAACCGAGGCCGATCATCCATTATGATATGGCCCATGTGCTGGGATTGATCGGCCCCTATTTCCAAGAGCCTTTTCAGGAGGGAGCGGATATCGTTACGGGTTCCACCCATAAGACCTTTTTCGGCCCACAGAGGGGAATCATCGGTAGCAACATGTCAGAAGGCACAGAGTATGAAGACCTTTGGGAGGCCATTGTTCGGAGGGTTTTTCCAGGAAGCGTGAGCAACCATCATCTCGGTACGCTTTTAGGGCTGCTCTTGGCAACCTATGAGATGAATGCCTTTAAATTGGAATATCAAAAAGCGGTGATCTCCAATGCAAAAGCCTTTGCCCGTTTTCTTAAGGAGCGGGGTTTAAACGTAGAAGGGAACCCTCAAAAAGGGCATACTGAAACCCATCAAGTCATTGTCCGGGTAGGATACGGAAAAGGGCCAGTCATTGCCGAACGATTGGAACAGAACAACATCATCGTTAACTATCAAGCCGCTCCAGATGACGAAGCCTTCACAGCAGCCAGTTGCTTGAGGATGGGGGTTCAGGAGATGACCCGCTTCGGAATGAAGGAGGAAGATTTCTCCCAATTGGCAGAATATATGGGTGAGATTATCCTCCACGACCGGCCATTGGCCGAAGAGATCTCTCAATTTAGAAAAAGATTTACGGAGATGAGATACAGTTTGCCTGAGAGAGAAGCCGTTTCACTTCTCCAGAGGATGATCGAAGTTATCTTGTAAGATTCAAACACCCATCATCCTTGCCTATTTGAATATCTGATAAGGGCAAGAGCTTTTTACCTCTGGGTCAAGGTAAGCTCTGTGTTAGAGGTGTTTATTTTAAGATAGGCCCTTTATATTACAGAGAAATAATCGATTGGGGTAACCACCTGAGATTGGATCCCAAACTTCATCGCTCACCAGAATATTGAGGCTCGCCCCTCTATCTGTTGGATTCCCCCAGCCAAAATCAATGACTACAAGACCTGGGGGGATGTTCTCGGTAATTCGAGCCTCCACCTGAATCCTTCCCCTTGGGGATTTCACCTCCACAGAATCCCCTTGATTGATCCCTCTGGAAAAAGCCTCCTTAGGATGGATCATCATCAAGGGATTGGGGTATAACTTACAGAGGGGTGGAAGATTTCTAAATTTGGTATGGACGAATTCCGAAGGTTTTCTCGAAGTCCCCATCAAATCATAATCCTTCGATAGCTCAGGATGGGTCATATGAGATTCCTTAGGATAATGGAAAGATGGAAGGGGTCCGCAGGGATGGTTTTTAAACCTCTCGGAGTAACACTCCACTTTCCCAGTGGGAGTGGGAAAACCCTCTTTCTGGTACTTTTTGTAAACCACAGGCGGGGTGACATAGATGATATGATGATTCCGAAGATCATTGAGGGTGACATGAGAGGGTTCTAAAACGAAGTTGATCCATTCCTCCGTATTTCGAAAAGGATAGTCTTTCTCAAGCCCCATCCTCTTAGCCAATTCATATTCGATCTCAAATACCGATCGGGATTCTCCGACCGGTTCGACCACCTTATCGCGGAAGGCCAGGTATGCCCCACGACTACTTGAATAGGCCCTATAGTCAACCCTTTCAAAATCGGAGGAAGAAGGGAGAACGAGGTCTGCGATTTCAGTGGTCGCAGTAGGAAAGATGTCAAGGACCATCAAAAATTCCAAATTCTGCAAAGCCCTCTTCGTCCTTTCCTGGTTTGCCTGAACGAGGACAGGATTACTGTGATGAACGATCATGGCCCGAGGTCGATCGGATGTCTCCCGGAGAAGAGATTCTTTGACAGCAGGGAAAGGGCAGTTTGGAAATAGTGGGAACTCTTCCCAACCGATGCGCCTCTTCCCTGTCTTGACAGTTGGCAATAGTCTTTGAGGGGCAAATGGGAAGAAGACGTTCCCGCCCGGCTTATCAATATTTCCAGTTAAGGCAATGAGCATACAGATCACCCTTACGGTATCCACTCCATTCGTGTGCATATCCAGACCGTTTCCATCGAGGATCAGGGCTCCTTGGGCGGTGGCATAGAGCCTTGCCAACTCTCGGATCTGCTCAGTAGGAACTGAGGTGATCCTCTCTGCCCACTCAGGAGTTGCATGCTCAACATGCCTTTTGGTCTCCTCAAACCCGATCATCCACTGACCCACAAATTCCTCATCGTAAAGATCCTCGTAGATGATTGTATGGGCCATGGATAGGCCCAATGCCGAATCCGTACCAATTTTAGGGTGGATCCAAAGATCTGAGAAAGAGACCGTTTCAGATCGAATTGGATCTACGACAACGATCTTTGCTCCTCTCTCTTTCGCACGCGGGATAATTTGGTGATAACCGTCATAGGAGGCGTAACTGCAGAAGCGGGTAGTGTTCACTGGGTTGACACCCCAAAAAATTATGAATTGGGCATTTTCATAGTCTGGTTCGGGTCTTGCGCCAAAGGCATCCATAAAGGCTACAGACCTTGGCACGTGGCATAGATTGCTGACCCCTGTGAGGTTGGGTGAACCATAGACACCCATGAATTGGAGAAAACCATCTCGTGCTTCATAGCTCACAGGAGCTCCAGAAGAGCGGACTAAGCTTTCCGGCCCATGCTTCTCTCTGATCTCGATCAGTTTCTCCGCAGCAAGATCGAGGGCTTCATCCCAAGAGAGTCTTACCCATCCCCCCTTTGTCTTCTTTAAAGGGAATTTGAGCCGTTCCTCTGATTCGACCAATGATTTTATCCCCTGAGCCTTAACACATAGATGTCCTCTATTCACGGGATGATCTAGATCACCGTCTATCCTTTTGATCTTCCCATCGTGGACGTGAACCTTCATCCCGCAACTGGTATGACAAAACCCACAGATAGATCTGACGGTTTTCTCCATAATGCCTCTCCTCCATCCTGGCGCAGATTCTCTTGCTATCTTCGATACCTTTTTAACTCTCTACTTGTCAAGCCTTCGATATCCCCTTATAATTTTCTTGATTTTTTTTAAGAATATTATAGAAATAGGGGAGGCATCTGGTCAATTCTCAGATTGATACTTTTATAAAGGAGGAAAAAAATGAGCATTTGGCAAAAACGAAGCTTCTCAATCTTTTCTTTCCTGGTCTTTCTTCTCGTCTGTATTGGGTGCTCAAATATGGCCAGAAAACTGGATCCTTATATCTCTGGCCCGCAGGTGATCGTGAACCCCGACTCAATTCGTCTTGGAGTCGCAAAATTGATGGACACCGTTATTGTTTTTGAGGGCTCAGGGTTTAAAGCAGGAGATTCCATCTTTATCACGCTCCATGGCCCCAATGATACAAAAGCGATCGTGGCAGAGGCTCCGATTCAACCCGATGGGACGTTCAAGGCCGAGTTGGGTAAATCCTCAATAAGCAAATTGACCAAGGCCATGGAGATCTTAAAGGCAGATATCGTTCCCAATGAGAAGTTTGAACCGGTGGTGGTAATCAGCCAACCTCCCATTCCAAAGGGCGTTTATACCGTAAAGGTGACCAGCATGATGTCGGCCTTGACCGCCGAGACAAAGATGAATGTCAAAGGCCCTTCCATCATTGACAGTGTCATGGATTGGATCGGGGGACTCACCGGAAAGATCAAACACAAAAAAGCAAAATAGAAAAATATGAGGGACACCTCCCTATCAAAGTAGGGAAATGTCCCTCATTTATTCTTCAGAAGATGATGGGGATAACGGAATGAAAAGACAAGGGAGAGAGTATGATTTGTGGAGGGGGTTAACTTTGGAGTCTTGTCTGAACCTGTTTTTTCCACTCCTGTATTTCTTTCATTTGAGACTCGAGATCGGAAAGTCGCCTGTCCAGCTCTGAAAAAGAAATCTTCACCAAGGCGCGAGTCTCTAAATGCTGACGCTCATTCTCCTTCTCCATTTGGTCCAGTCTTGTTTCAACTCGGTCCAGTTTTTGTATCATTCCGGAATGTCCATGGGCCAAAAGCTCATTTCCCTTTTCTAACCGGTCAAGCCATTGACCAACGATCTTAATCTGATCGATAATCCCTGCATGACCCTCAGCTAAAAGCTTTATCTGGTCGATTAATCCCTCGGAAACCAGATGAAATTGTTGAATGATTTCCTCCTTAAAGTTTTAAAGCTCTTTTTTTATCGTTCCATCCTTTCGAGCTGCCATGATTCATTTCCTTTTCAATTGAATCCATTCAATCAATGTGATTTCAAAATGGCATAATTCACTGATTTAGTCAAGAGGATAAGATAATTTACCCTGTTCGAAAACCCCGCTGCTTGCCCCGTGCGAAGCCTGGCTTCTATCGAGGGCTTGCAGCGGGGATGGCTTAATTTCCTTTTGAGCGTAGACGGGGTTTACTTTAAAAGGCCAATTGAAAAAGCCAGCATGAATTGACCGGCGTAATAGAGCGGCAAACCAAGGAGACGGTTTCGGTATTGCTCTTTGATGAATCTCTGGCGGGCTACAAAGATGTCTGAAACATAAAAGCAAAGCGCTCCCACCAAAATAAGCGTCCTTCCGGAAATCTGGAATGTGGATTTCCCAAAAACTGCCCACGCCCCAACAGCCATGATCGTTATCACCAGGATGTAGATGAGCACCGGGATCATCATCGATTTTAAATGAGGACGAAGCCAGAAAAAGATCAAAGCACTTATGACAACGAGGATAAACGCCCCTAATGAAAACCATTCGGAAACCGCAACCAGAGTCGAAAAGCCGAAGATGTAGAGAATATGCCCAAGCAAAAAAGCCACCAGCCCTGCCATAAACGCTTTTTTTTGTGGAAGCCCCAGGCAAACATCGCCCACCAGACAAAAAATCAAACCAACCAAGAGGTAATGGAAATAGGCTGGAACTGGCCGTGGCTGAAGCAACGCAGTTAGCACAAAGAGGAATGAAAGAAAGGACTTTGTAATGATGCGTGGGATCCTGTTCTTCTTCTCAAAGTAAAGCACCCCGAAAATAACACGATCCCAAGAAGAATGATCAAACCATTCATCGTATTCCCTCCCCCACCCATACCTCTAATGACCAAAGATTATAAAACCTATTTGAAGTTGTCAAATTCAACAGGTTAGGGATATGTTTTATCGAACGTCTCAAATACTTGTCGCTTCTCTTGAAATAATCCAGCCATCGAGATATCTTGGAGTGGGAAGAGTTTAAGGAAAATGGCAAACCTCCTCTACCGCTATTTAAAAAACCGAAACCTCCTCCTTCTTACCGCTTTTCTATTAGGACTGTTTTGGGGGGATTTTGCCTCCTCCTTGAAGGGATTGATTCTCCCTGCCCTCATCCTGGTTATGTCCCTCTCCACGACTCATATCACCCTCAAGGAACTCGTGCAGATAAAAAAGTATCTTAAGGATATTCTCATTGTCACGCTCATCCATTATCCTTTTTTAAGCGGCCTAATCCTTTTGGCGAATCATTTATGGGTGAAGGATCCTGATCTTCGGGTAGGATATGTTGTGATGGCTGCGATTCCATCGGCCGTGGCTGTCATCCCTTTTACTTACCTGTTGCAAGGGGAGATGACGGTTTCTTTAATTGGATCGGCATGGATCTATCTTTTCGCTCTGGTAGCTGCCCCTTTTATCTCTCTCCATTTTCTGGATGTGGCAAAGATCGAACCGAGCGGGCTTCTTCTGACCCTTTTTCAACTGATCCTCATTCCTTTCCTTATATCTAGACTTCTCTTGAAATGGAGAGGGTTTTCCCACTATCAGGCCAATGCAGGGCTACTTATCAATCTCTGTTTTGCTCTGATTCTCTACACGGTGATCGGGATCAATCGGAGAGTCTTCTTTGGCCATCCGGATCTACTTATCCTCATCTCTGCAATCGCCATCCTTCGGACTTTTGTCAGTGGCCACGTCATTGATCTCTTTTCAAGATGGCTGAAGGTGGATCCAAGGCGTCGAGTCAGTTATGTCCTTTTCGGTTCGTATAAGAACCTGGGTTTAGCCGCTGCCATCAGCCTCCTCCTCTTCAATGAGAGGGCAGCCATCCCTGCGGCGATCACCACCATTTTCGAATTTCTCTTCTTGATCTGGTTTACTTATTTTCGGAAAAGATGGGGCTGACCAGAAATTCCTTAATCTTCTGATTGAAAAGAGAGGGAGACTCCATCATTACCATGTGGCCTGATTCTGGGATTATCTCCAGCCTCGCCCCTTTAATCTTATTCTTCAGAAATTGAGAATACTTGACCGGTGTCAATTCATCCTCCTCCCCACAAACAATACAGGCGGGGAGTTTAATGTTCTCCACCTCCTTCATAATATCGAACCGATCACAGGCCATAAAGTCTCCATAGAGGATCTCGGGTCGGCATTGGAGCATCCCTTTGATTCCTTTATCAATCAAATCGGAAGGTGTATTTCTGGAAAATGCGTACCGGTTAATCTTAGGGACAATCTCTTTGAAGTCTGTTTTAATCCCTTCCAGAATCATCGGCAGGACCCTCAATCTTGCCCCAGTTCCGACCAGGATGATCCCTTTGATCAATTCCGGATATCTTAATGCCATCGTCTGGGTAATGGCTCCTCCCATCGAATGGCCCACGAGAAAGAGTCTTGGAAGTTTCAAGCTCTTAATAAAACCATAAACATACTCCGCATACTTTCCGATCTCCACCTCTCCCTCACCCCCGGAATCGCCATGTCCGGGAAGCTCAATGATAATGGGGTTAAACTCCTTCTCAAAAAATCCCTTCTGATAGCTCCAGGTATACTGGCCTCCCCCTGCCCCATGGATGAAGAGAACGAAATCCCTTCTTTCGATAAATCCCTTTCTCCCTGCCCAGTAATGGATCGGTCGTCCATTCACTTGGATGATTGGCATGGCCCCCTCCTTTGAATTGATTCGAAATAAGAATGGATTGCTTCCCAGACTGTCTCTTTCCTTTTAAGGCCTGACAATCTCGAATGAAAGGAAGTACAATTTGGAAGCCCTTTGGTGTACCAGTAGAGATGTTTTCGAATCTGGTGAGCAGAATATTCTTCCCCATAATACTTCTCGATGAGCGAAAAATGGCGATGGATCACCCCTTTTTTCTCCTCCGGAGATCCTGAAGACCTCATCCTGAAGATCCAGGGGTTTCCAAGCGCCCCTCTTCCGATCATCACACCATCACATCCGGTCTCATCAAACATCTTCTGTATCAAAAAGGGGGTGCCCACATCCCCATTTCCAATCACAGGAATTTTTACAGCTCGTTTCACCTCTGCAATTACGTTCCAGTCTGCCCAGCCCCGGAATGCCTGCTCTTTGGTCCGGGGATGAACGGTGATCGCATCCACACCACAATCCTCTGCAAGTTTCGCAATGGCAACTGCATTGACCTCTCTCTCATTCCATCCAGAACGAATCTTCACGGTCAAAGGACAAGTAGTCCTCTTTCTCATCTCGATCAGTATCTTCTTCACTTTTTGGGGAAAACGCATCAGATCCGCTCCTGCTCCGGTCTTGACCACCTGTTTGGCAGGGCATCCCATATTGAGGTCAATAGCATCCGCTCCCATATGTTGCGCCATCCCTGCGGCTTCTGCCAGAACCGCTGAATCGGATCCGAAAAGCTGAACCGAAATAGGGTGCTCCCCCTGACCAATCTTTAAAAAAGATTCCCCTTTTCGCAACAACCCATCCGCACTCACCATCTCTGTAAAGACAAGGCCACAGCCGTGCTCACGGACTATTTGCCGAAAAGGGAAATCCGTAATGCCTGCCATTGGCGCCAGCAGAAGGTTGCTACTGAGTTGAAGGCTTCCGATTCTCATGTGATCCCCTTCGATTATTGCAAGGCCGGAATTAAGAAATATTGGGTAAGTTTTTTAAAATTAACATTCCTGAATCTTTCCCAAAACCATCCTTCCAACATTCCACCATTCCAATACTCCATTATTTCTGGTCATCCCAGTACTTCTTAATCAGACCGATCGCCTCGTCAATGCGGAGAGGATTCCCCAAATCGAGTCCTTTATCTTTCAACCCCTTAAAGAGTTTCGTCAAGGTCGGTTCCTCGAGATGAAAGCTTTCTAAATCCTTAAACCTTCCAAATATTTCGTTGGGCGTCCCTCTCTCGCTGAGATGGCCGTGACCGTGCATGAGATAGAGAATATCGGCCGTTTCCGGGACAAGATCCACTTCATGGAGGGTCGTGATAAAAGTCATTCCCTTCTCTCTATTCAATCCGTTCAGAATCTGAATAAAATCTCTTCGCGAAACAGGGTCCAATCCTGTAAATGGCTCATCGAGGATCAAAAGCTCTGGCTCCATCACCAGCGCTCCGGCTAATGCCACTTTCTTTTTTTCTCCTCCCGAAAGGTAATTGACAATTTTGTTCTGGATAGACTCAAGATTCAACTTCTCAATCACAGCCTTTGCCATGACCTCTGCCTTTCGCCTTCCCAGACCATAGTTTAATGGCGCAAAGAGAATATCATCATAGACCGTGGGACCCAGGATCTGTTCATCCACATCCTGCATGACCACGCCGATCTTTTCCCTGATTCTGGAGAATTCTTTTCCAGGGTCCACACCAAAGACCCTCACGCTTCCATCCTTTGGGATGAGAATCCCCAGCAGGTGCTTGAGCAGGGTCGTCTTTCCGCAGCCATTCGACCCAAGAATGGCAACCCGCTCCCCTCGATTCACAACAAAATCGAGTCCACAGATCTGGACCTTGGTCATATCCGGATAGACATGGGTGATGCAATCGACCTGTATCACTCGCTCCTCTTGTTGCATTGTCTCATTCTCCTCGATAATGGATCCGATTCTTAAAGCCTCTGAGCAACATGGATTCGTACATCTTTTCGCTCGCATCGATCCCTTTAATAATGAGATGGCCAAAAGCATGCGAGATATTTACAAGGCTTCTCCAAGGGTGTCCCCACTGAAACCCTCCGCGGAGGTAAAGTGCATATTGTGTTTCTTCAAGAATTTTAATCAAGATGAAGATGGATCGATAGGTCAAAAAGAGAGCCGTCACGAAAAGCGAAGGAAGAAATCGATCCAAGGTCCGAAAGATGAGGGGATAGGGAGTGGTGCTCAAAAGCAGGACGACCCCGGTTGATCCCGAGAGCACCTTCAGAAAGACAATCACCATGAAATGGATTTGAAATCCTGAAAGAGAGACAAAAAGGATGGCAAAAATAAGAGGATAAAAAGTGAGGGAAAAGATCTTTAATGGAAGACGTGCGAGGAAAAAGAGTGCGATCATGATTCCATAGAGGAGAAGAAGTCCTGGAAAGCTTCTTAGGGTCACGATCCCTATCAAGACCATCCCCATCCCGACGATCTTCGCCTTCGGAGAAAAACGGTGAAGGAAACTTCTTCCCTCAATGGCTAAATAATCGAGAAAAGAGAGCTGAATCACACTTTTCTCCCTTCCAATTTCAGCAGGTCTGGCCGCAATCGGTAGATGTAAAGACAGATCAGAGTGGTAACGATTCCTTCCAGACACCATCCGATCACACCTAATGAAAGGACAATGACGATAAAATGTTTCAAATCCACATCGCCTCTACCCTTCACTCCTTCATGATGGTGGTGGTCCCCTTTAAATAGTTTAAATTCAAAGATCCCCTCCTTCTCCCCCGAATGAATCAGCTCTTCATAGTGGGAGACCCCAAGGCTCACCACGCCGATCATCGAAAAAGTGGAAAGGCTAAGGGCTAAAACCGTTGCTAAGAAAGTGGTGGCCGATATCCTTTTAAAGATCCTCCAAAAGAGACGAAAGAACAGAACCCCAAGGATTCCTTCAATGGAAAGGACCAGCGTGTTCAATCCAATCACCGTAAGCCCGCCGTGACCGAACAGGGCGAGGATCACATTGACGACAAACGTGGCAAGAAAGATGAGAGATGGACCCAATAAAATGCCTGAGATGACTGTGAGATTGACATGGTAAGCAATCGGAACGATCTCAACGGAGGCCCCAAGAACCATGACCGCTACCATCATCCCGAGGAGGGGAAGGCGTTTCGCGAGAGACTCCTTTCTGATCAATCTTAAAAACACGTAGGCAAGGACGATAGCAATAATAAAACCCAATACCCAGAGCCATACCGGTAAAATACCATCTGGCAGATGAATGTGAGACATAAAAACCTCCGAAGTCCAATCGTCTTATCGTCCTATCATTGACTAAAAGGTGATTCGACTACTGACGATTAGACTATATTTATAAAGGCTTACAATCTTTACAATATCCATAAAAATTGAACTGGTGATCCGTGACCTGATAGCCGGTTGACTCCATCACCTTTTCTGACCAATCGGAAATATTGCAAAAATCTATTTCGACCACCTTTCCACAGACCTTACAGATGACATGATGGTGGTGATTCTCCATCTCACAGAATTTATATTTAACGCTCGAGCCATTGACGATTTTAAAGACAAGCCCGAGCGATTCGAAGAGATCGAGACAGCGATAGATCGAGGTAAGCCCAATCTTTCTCTTCTTTTTTATCAGGCACCGGTAGAGTTCCTGAGGGCTCAGAGGGCTTTCTGAGGTTGAAAGCTCCTGAAAGATAAGTAGCCTTGGATGGCTGATTCTCGGTTTCTTCTCCCCAAAAATGGATTCAAAAACTCTTTTATTCACTTGAACTTAAGTCCAAAATGAAAATATTTTCATTAAAAATTTAACAGCTTTCTTTCGTCCTGTCAAGGCTTGAAGATCAACTAACCAATTGTTTCCTTCAAGGCTTTTGGGTCCGTTATAGGCGGCAGGCAGGTGAAGTTTCGGCAGATGAAAGTGGTCGGAATTCTGGAGGCGTCTTTATCTTTTAAGAACGGAATCCAGTCTTGATCGCTCTTCTCTTGAGGTTCCTTGAAGCTTAAGATTTTATTGGGGAGATAGGCCAAGAAAATCTCTTTCAACATGGCAATTGTCCTATAATCCTCTCTCGGACCGATGATTCCAATCTCCTCCGGGTTTAAAAAGAGGGAATAACCTGAAAGCATATGGGCAAAGCCTGAGGGATGCTCTGAAAGAAAGTCATAAAAGAGCCTAAGAATCTGCTCGGCTTTCTGTTTTAGAGATTCCTCTCCTGTAAGGTAACCCAACCTGACGAGGTTGAAGAGGCCAATGGAGTTAGCCGATGGGATAGCATTGTCGTAAGGGTTCTTCGAACGGGCGATGAGCGATTCATTCTCTTTTCCGATGAAGAAAAACCCTCCCTGTTTCTCATCCCAGAATTGATGGATCATTCCCTCATTGAGTTCATACGCTTCTTTAAGATACTTTAGTTCAAAAGTCGCTTCATAAAGATCAATGACGGCCTGAATCAAAAAGGCATAATCTTCCGCATAACCATTGATGTGCCATCTTCCTTGATGAAAGACCCTCATCAAGCGGCCCTGCCTCCTTATTCCCTCAAGAATAAATTGGATAGCTTCCTCTGCTGCTTTAAGATATTCTTCCTTGCCGGTTAATTTAAATCCATCGAGCATCCCTGAAATCATCAACCCATTCCATGAGGTGAGAATCTTTTCATCCCGGGCGGGCTTCACTCGCTTCTCTCGCTTATGGAAGAGTTTCTCTCTGCCCTCTCTTAATAGGGTTTCCAGTTCAGGGATTGGGATTCCATACAATTCGGACACTTTGCTTATGGACATAGCGATGTTCAATACGCTGGCCCCTCCCTCAAAGTTTCCCTGAGGGGTGACCCCATAATAGGCGCAGAAAGGAGTTCCTTTCTCCTTGCCCAATAACTCTTTGATCTCATCCCTTGTCCAGACAAAAAATTTTCCTTCTTTGCCTTCGCTATCCGCATCCTGAGTTGAATAGAATCCTCCTTTGGGGCTTTTCATCTCACGGAGGACATACTGAAGGATCGCTTCACCTACAGCCAAGTATCTTTCTTTCCGAGTGGCTTGATAGGCCTCAAGATAGGTGCGTGAGAGGAGGGCATTGTCATAAAGCATCTTTTCAAAATGGGGGATGAGCCAACGTTCATCCACCGAGTAACGATGAAATCCGCCACCCAGGTGGTCATAAATACCACCGTTAGCCATCTTCTCAAGGGTCAGATCCACCATTGTTAGGGCTTCTTTTTCCCCGGTCTTTTTCCAGTATCGAAGGAGAAAAGAGAGGCTCATTGAGTTCGGAAATTTCGGGGCGTGCCCAAACCCTCCGTTAACAGAATCAAATGAACGCTTAAAATGATCAAAGGCGTGGAAGAGCATTGGGGGATCGAATTCTTGGTTGGACGAGTTGATCTCAGTTATCTGATTCAGGGCATGTCTCACCTCAGTCTCAATCTGTTTCACCTCTTTTCGGTGAGTCTGATAATATTCTGAAACCGTGATCAGAACTTTTGGGAATCCAGGCATTCCCATCCGGTCTTCAGGTGGGAAATAGGTTCCGGCATGAAAAGGGACAAGATCAGGGGTTAGAAAGACCGTCATTGGCCATCCACCACTTCCGGTCATCACCTGAACGGCATTCATATAGATATCATCCAGATCTGGCCTCTCCTCCCGATCCACTTTGATATTGATAAACCGTTCATTCATGATTCTGGCAATATCCTCATTTTCAAAAGATTCCCTCTCCATCACATGACACCAGTGGCAAGCGGAGTAACCAATGCTGAGAAGAATAGGTTTATCCTCCTTCCTTGCCCGGGAAAGGGCTTCCTCTCCCCACGGATACCAATCCACCGGATTATGGGCATGCTGTAACAGATAAGGACTCGTCTCATGAATCAGCCGATTCGTATGTTTATGGTCCATGGTTATCTCTTTAAAATATTTATAACCATTGAAAGGGTGAATCACAAGGAATGACATCATTTAAAGTAACACTTCAATGATGGGATGAGATCAACCCTGAAAGGATCGGAAAGTTCTCCCTCCAAAATCATATCAAGCGATCCTAAAGGTGTTACAAACCAGCCATCTTTCTGTTTGCATTGTGATCTTGGGAGCGGATCTTTGGAGTTTACCAACGAAAGGTTTCCTTTCAAGGTTTTTCCAAAAGAACCCCCGGCCCTTTTCCGATTCCGTGAAGCAGCAAAGGAAGGAAATGTGGTCATGCGGGACGATGTTTCGATTATAACCTAAATTGAGCGATTTCTTTCACCCTTCACAAGGGGGGCGGGGAGGCCCAAAAGCCTTTTAGAGCGATGACCTTTGATTGATTAAATCAACCATCGGGTCTGTTCAATCATCACCCGTTGGGTGAAAGCTTAAGGTCCATGACCCAGACGTTCAATGTATCGCATTCTAAAAGGGTTTGAGGCATTGCCGCCCCCCTTAGGAGATAGGGTGAATCGCTCAATTTAGGTATAATTTAACAGAAAGCGACTTTCTTGCTCTCTTATTTCTTAGAAACACCTGCCTTTTTATAAACTCCCGTCCATTGGGCTTCGGCAAGGATGTGACTCTTCATCGCCTTTTCAAGATCTGCCTTTGTGGAAGTTGGACTTAGATCAAGGCGAATATCGAGGGCATAGATCTTAAAAACATATTTGTGGGCGCGTCTGGGAGGACAGGGTCCTCCATAGCCATTCTTTTTGAAATCGTTCAATCCCTGAATAGCACCCTCTGGAACTGAATTCTCTCTAATATCTTTCACGTCGGGATCAATATTCCATAAAATCCAGTGGACATAGGAGCCACGAGGGGCATCCGTATCATCAAAAACCAATGCCAGAGATTTTGTCTCTTTGGGAACGTTCTCAATTTTTAGAGGAGGGTTGATATTGGTGCCATCGCAGGTATATCGGGAAGGAATCGGTCCATTATTTTGAAATGCAAGGCTTGAAATCTTAAATCCTGCCTTTGGAGCACTGTGACCCATTCCATTTGAAAGAAGAAAAATCAGCAGTAAAGTGACCAGAAATAGACGCATCCTCTTCTAAGTTCTCCTTTCATCTTTGTTCATTCGGGCATCGAGTGGATAATCTCCCGTTATGTTAAAGGGAGATGTGGGTTGAGGTTGCTTTTAGATTGATGCCTCCAAAGAAATTTCGTCACTCCGAGACTTCACTTTTACCTCTTCATTTAAAGCTAATTCTTTTCAAGGATGCTGTCAAATAAAAAGGAAATCCAATAATGAGATCGGCTCTGAAAAACTGCCCTTCGTTCCCTAATTAAACACCTGCCGCCTTACCTAAATAGGGCAGGGATTACAAAAAAGATTCCATAAATTTATCTTTAATTTCAATAGGTTCTAATTTGTAATCGAACCTAATCCCTGCCAACAGCGGGGTGTAATCAGAGGTTTCTGGGCTTTTTTAGAAATCTCAATATTTTTATTGACAGAGAAAAGCAAAGAGATTAGAATTTCCTCAATTCGGTTATCGAAGTTTAGTCCTTTCGGCAGGGGTCAGATAGAATCAGAATGGATAGAAGAAAATACCCCCGATTCATTGCCGAAGAAAATCTCCTCGTTGCTGTCCTGAATGGTTCCAACATAATCGGGAAAGTGAAAGATATCAGTTTAGGGGGATTATCTTTCGAACATCTCTATGACCCAAATCTCAATTGGGTAAATTCAAAGAGAATCATTCGTTTCCTGGTGGACGATTTTAAGCAATTTAAAATTACTTGTAGAATTGTCTATGACTTCCCCTTACCCATTCCTGCTGAATATGGGCCTCTGATCATTCAATTAACCACCAGCCGTTGCGGAGTGGAATTTGAGGTTCTGACAGACGATCAGCTGGAACTCCTCAAGCTCTTTATAAAAACCTACACCCAAGGCGAATCTAAACGGAGCAACTCCACCACAACAGAAATCTCCCTCACCTCTCCGGGAACTCCGTTAGAAAGTCTATGAATTTTCGATGGAATAGTTTTACACGGAGTATTTTCTAACGGGAAGGTTCCTACCCCAATAGAAGTTAAGTTTCACATGAGGCAAGGAGCGGGACTTTCTAACGGGGTTAATGAATCGGAAGAAAAATTTCCTTCTGTTTGCTTTTTGGATCTCTTATAGTCATAATAGAGGCGGACCATCGAACCGAGAGGAAAAAGATAGATTCATGGGACTTTTCAAACTTTTGATGAATGATCCAATTGCATTTCTTCTGCTCGTCATTCCACTTCTCTATTCCGTGGTCATTCATGAAGTGGCTCATGGATGGGTTGCTTACAGGATGGGGGATCCGACGGCAAAATGGCTGGGAAGATTGAGTCTCAATCCACTCAAACATCTCGATCCCATCGGAACGCTTATGCTCTTTCTGGCTGGATTTGGTTGGGCAAAACCGGTTCCGGTCAATCTCAATAATATCCCCAACCGACGAAAAGGACTCATTTTTGTCTCATCGGCTGGGATACTTGCCAACATCTTGCTTGCCTTTGTAGCTCTGTTTCTCTATGGACTCCTTGGCTTACCTTCTTTTGGAACAGGGGCTGTTTTCATCTATACCCTTGCCCATATCAATATCACGTTGGCGGCCCTCAATCTCATTCCAATCCCTCCCCTGGATGGTTCAAAAATCCTCATGGGGTTCGCACCGGCAGAAACCCGATATTTCCTTTCACGCATCGAGCCTTACGGATTTTTCATCATCATTGGGCTGCTCTTTCTTGGGCTACTCAACCCCTTAATCACCCTCTTCCGTCAGATCATCATCGCCCTCATCAAAATATTCCTTCCCTAATTGAGAACACCGATTGGGGCGGGGGGTCGAAATGCCCACCCAGTCACCAAGAACCGAAGATTACAAATGATCACGGATGACCTTGATCAACTTCTGAATCTCTTCTGGGGTGAGCTTTCCGTCTTTTCTGAAAATCAAATTTCCCTTCTTATCAAAGGCGGCGAAAGTCAGGATTTAGTTGAAATTTTCTGTGGCTCCCTGGTGCACCCATCTTCAAATATCCCTATGCCGCTTTATGCATGATATCTTTTTCTTCTTGTATCTGTTCAATCGTTGCAATCACTTCCGGAATACCCAGGTAACCCTTGACTCTTCGAAACCCCTTCTCACAATGAAGCAGAACGGTTGCAAGCCACCTCTGGGACATCGCACTGTTACGATACCATTTGATATTCCCCTCACAGT
>Ga0209721_1000957_pt1 | contig 23493 bp, 20 predicted proteins | sample TshhotsprinmetaG_FD_184139 | JGI IMG/M metagenome (GOLD analysis project Ga0209721, IMG submission 184139) | Hot spring microbial communities from South Africa to study Microbial Dark Matter (Phase II) - Tshipise hot spring metaG (SPAdes)... | ecosystem: Environmental > Aquatic > Thermal springs...
GTGGAGACGATTCAGAGGCTGAAGCAGGTACCTGGGGTGCGGGGAATCCACATCATGGCCATTGAATGGGAGGAGAAGGTTCGAGAGATCGCTGAAATGGCAGGGCTACTGCCCAGACCACAACTCTCATAACTAAAGAGTTATGAGTTCGGGGTTCAGAGTTCGGAGTTGAAATATAACATAAAGACATAAATCTCCGAATTTCCTGCCTGGAGCGGACAGGCGAACAAATCACTTTGAACTGAAAAGGTGAAAGCATGGAGAAAGTTAGGGAACAAGCCATTTTAAATGCTGGTTTTGCTGAAGCCATTAAGAGCGAGACGGGCGAGAATGTCTTTCTTTGCTATCAGTGTCAAAAATGTTCCTCGGGTTGTCCGGTGGCAGCCCATTTTGATCTTGCTCCCAATCAATTGATGCGGGCGATTCAATTGGGTCAAAAGGAAATGGTCCTCAACTCAAAGACGATTTGGCTCTGCGCCATGTGCGAGACCTGTGCGACCCGCTGCCCCCATGACATCAACATCACCAAGATTATGGATGCCTTAAAGATCATGGCCCAGAAGGAAGGCATCAAGTCCAAAGTTCCAGCGGTTTCTTTCTTTTATGAAGCTGGCATGAGAGGGATCAAGTGGTTTGGGAGGATGTATGAAGCTGGACTGATGGGAGAGATCTACCTTCGCCAGATGATGTCAGGACAGCTCAACTATCAGCAGGTATGGAAGAACGATATGCCCCTTGCCATAAAGATGTTTAAAGCAGGGAAGCTGAAAATCCTCCCAACTTTCGGGAAGCCGAAGGTGAAGGGCAGGGTGGCAGAAAAGAAAGATGGCATTGCCTATTTTCCTGGGTGCAGTCTCCATGGGACCTCAAAGGAGTATGATCTTTCGACCCGGGCCGTGTTCCGTGTGCTCGGAATCTCTCTCCACGAACCAAAGGGATGGGGATGTTGCGGTACAACTCCAGCCCATTCGACAGACCATTTTCTATCGACATTGCTTCCCATGAAGAATATCGTTTTGATCCAGGAAGAAGGTCTGAATCACATCACAACCCCCTGTCCATCCTGCTTCCTCAGGATGCGCGTGGCCGCTAAAGATACCCGTGAGAATCAAAGTCTGAGAGAGAGACTTGCTCAGGAGATCCCTAATCTCTCATTGAATGGAATAAAGATTGATCATCTCTTAAGCACAGTGACGGAGAAGATCGGTTATTCCCGGATTGCCTCCAAGGTGGTTCAACCTCTTAAGGGTTTTAAGGTCGTCTGTTATTATGGATGCATCATCACCCGGCCGCCAAAGATCACAGAGGTGAAGGATTATGAATATCCAACCGGTATGGAGAAACTGATGGAGGTTCTCGGAGTCACTGCGCTCAATTGGTCCTATAAGACACGATGTTGCGGCGTTTCGCTCGGGATTTCTCAGCTTCCCGTTGCCCTTGAGTTAAGCAGAAAGATTCTTAAGAATGCCAAAGGAGTCGGAGCGGAGGCGATCGTGGTGGCATGCCCACTCTGCCATGTCAATCTGGACGCCCGGCAAAAACAGATCGAAGAAGAGTTTAAGGAGAGTTTTAACATCCCCATTTTCTACTTCACTCAGCTCATGGGTCTGGCTTTCGGATTAAAGGTCGAGGCCCTTGGTCTCGACAAACACTTCGTTGATCCTACCGCCATTCTCAAAAAGATCGAAGGCGTATCTTAAAAAAATAGTTGCTCCTTCGATTAAAATTTAGTAATCTATCTTCTTAGGAAGCTCCAAGTAACCGTTCCGTTGGAAAGTTGAGGACTTTCTATCGGGATCAACCTTAAGCCTGGGATTCGATTCGATGAGTTCTGCTGAGAGCAGAGATTATTTAGATCTGAAAGCCATCATTGCTATCCTCATCCTCACACTCCTGTGGGGAATGAATTATGCGGCGATTAAATTTTCGAACCAAGGAGTCTCTCCGGTTTTTGCCTCAGCCCTGCGTTCCCTTATTGCTTCGATCTGTGGTGCGATCTACTGCCTTAGAAAGGGAGAGAGATTGTTCCACACGGATATTCGGCTGTTCCACGGTGGGATCGTTGGCCTTTTATTCGGACTTGAATTTGCCTGCATCTATTTCGGGATGCTCTATACAGATTCTGCCCGTTCCGTGGTCTTCGTCTATTTGAGCCCTTTTGTCGTGGCGGTGGGTGCCCATTTCTTTCTTCGAGGGGATAGGTTGACCGTACTGAAGACGCTGGGTTTGGTCATTGCTTTTATGGGAATCTTTTCTGTCTTTTATGGAAAGCCGAAGACCGCCAAACCCAATATGATTCTCGGTGATATTCTGGAGATTATTGCTGGAATTCTCTGGGGGGCGACCACCCTTTACATCAAGCGATTCATGGCCGAGAAAGTTGAGCCGATCCATACCTTTCTCTATCAGCTCTTTTTCTCCATTCCCATTCTATTCGCAGTGAGTCTCATTCTTGAGCCAACCTGGGTCTATCAGATCAACACCTCTATCGTTGCTTCACTTTTTTATCAGTCGGTGATCGTCGCCTTTATCAGCTATTTTGTCTGGTTCAAATTGATCCACCAATATTCCGTCAGTCGGCTCAGCGCGTTCACGTTCTTCACGCCAATTTTTGGTGTCCTCTCCGGCATTTTTTTTCTTAGCGAGGAATTCACATTTTCCCTTATGGTGGGCCTTCCTATGGTTTCAGTAGGAATCTTTTTGGTGAACTGGAAGAAAAAGACGGGGATTCAATAGGTGAGTTTCTCATCGTATCATCTCATCTCACGTCTCATTGGTATCCATTAAAGTTATCTTGGCTCTCTCGCTTCATACAATCAAGGAAGGATTTCAATTTGTTGGCCCATTTCTGCGCTTCGAACAGATCGATTTCGCCGGACTTTACTAACCTTGCCAAATGGGCTTCCATGGCGATCATGTTCTCATCGGACGTTTCCCTGGTTTTGGTCTGAAGCTGAGAATAGATCTGCTCAATCTTGCCGGTGCGAATTAGATTGGCACAGGCGTAGTTATTATTCATTATTTCCATAGCCACAACCCGGCCCACGCCATTTTTTCGAGGTATTAACTTTTGACTGATAATATACCGCAGTCCAAGAGAGAGCTGATTACGCAATTCGCTATGCCTGCCTTCGGGGAAATAATCCAAGATGCGGGTGACCGTTCCAGTGACGTCCCGTGTATGGAGTGTTGAAAAGACAAGGTGGCCGGTCTCGGCAGCCATAAGGGTCATAGCGATTGTATCGGGGTCGCGCATCTCACCGACAAATATAACGTTGGGGTCTTCCCGCAACATATCTCGCAGACCATCGGCAAAACTTTTGACATCCCTGCCGAGTTCCCGCTGCGAAATAATAGAATTTTTCTGTTGGAAGATATATTCTATTGGGTCCTCGATGGTAATGATTCGGCAGGACCTGATTTGGGAGATTCGGTCAATGAGCGAGGCGATGGTCGTGCTCTTGCCAGCGCCAGCAATTCCCGTCACAAGCACCAGGCCGCTCTTGCGCTCAATGATATCCTTCCAGACATTATTCGGAAAACCGATTTTTTCAACCGGAGGTATATCCAATGCAAGGGCCCTGATAGCCGCACAAATACCATCATTTTCTTTAAAAACATTTATACGAAACTGCAGATTGCCAAGGCGATAGGAGCAGTCAACGCTATGTTGGGTTTCGAGTTTTTCGAGATTTTCATCCGTCAAAAGCGGATATATGAGCTTTTTGGCCTGCTCATCTGTTATGGGGCTACCTTTGAGTTTTTGCAATTCGCCGCTCACTCGATAAGCAGGTGGCGTACCCACTTTGATATGAAGATCTGACACAATAAGAGCACCCTGCTCTTCGAAATATTGGAGCATATCGAGCATGCTTAGCTTTTTGGCATCTTGGGTCTCATACACCCTGACATCGATATCATAGCCTTTTGTCATCATGTCTCCAGCTACCCAGAGAAATGTGATACCTGTTATCTATATTGAGCGATTCTTTTTGAAAACCGCTTTGGTTCCGGGCATCCGTTAGCGATTTTAATCACTCAAAGGGCGATGGGTAACGTAAGGCTTTAGCCTTCCTTGCCTGCCGCAAACAGATATTAGAAACAACCCTAAAGGGTTGCTCGATAATAGAATTTAAGAAAATCGCCCAATTTAAATATTATTATACCTTATATCGTCCCTTTAAAGCAAAAACAAAATGAGGGATGTATTTTGTTTTGAAGGCGGTTTTTGAGCAGACCATTTCTTGTATTAAAGTTTGGGTTACCGATTATTTTCGCATCAGGTGGGTGACGGCTTTCTCTAAGCCGTCGAGGGTGAGCTCGAACATGGGAAAGATTTCCTGAATATGAAGGATCGTCCTTGTATAAGGCCATTCCAGAGAGGGGACTGGGTTGAGCCAGACCGAATGGGGAAAGGTTTTGGCAATGAACTGGAGCCTCATATAACTTGGCTTTCCTGATCTCTCACCGACATAGATTGAGCCATCTGTTGACATCAACTCATAAGGTGCCATACTCGCATCTCCAACAATGATGAATCTTGTCTCCGGATCGAGGCGAACCAGCTCTTCCACAGGAAAAGGCTTTGAGCGTCTCTGAGGATCCTCCCAGAGATGGTCATAAATGGTATTGTGGAAGTAGAAAGTTTTAAGGTCTTTGAATTGTGACCGTGCATAGTTGAAGAGGGTCTGGACGAGCTCGACATAAGGATCCATGGACCAACCGCCATTGTCAATGGCCAGAATCACTTTGAGACGGTCTCTCAGGCTTTGATCGAAGATGATCTCGATCTCTCCTGCGTTTTTCATCGTCTCATAGATCGTCTTTTCGATATTGACCTTATCTCTGGGACCATGGGGGACCATGTTTCTTAAGCGTTTGAGGGCTTCTCCCATCTGGGATTCGGTAAGGGGGCCTTCCTGGGAGTAATCTCGATATCTTCGCTCCATCGCCACCTTAACGGCCGACTTGTTTCTCGAAACCCCTCCGACCCTCATTCCCCCAGGATGATAGCCAGAATGTCCAACCGGAGAGGTGCCTCCTGTTCCGATCCATTTGCTTCCACCGCGATGAGCTTCGGTCTGCTCCTTGAGACGGTCGAGAAAATATTGGATGAGCTCCTCGGGCGTGAGTTTACTCAATTCTTCCTCCTTTATGCCGAGGATATCCGCTAATTCCTTAGGATTTTTCAACCATTCGTCAAGAAGAGCCCTTGCCACCTCAGAGAGCTCAAACATATCGGGTTCCTTTAACTCAACGCCCTGAAAGCGATGGGCAAAGACCTGGTCGTAAAGATCGAAGTATCGCTCGCTCTTTACAAGAATTGAACGGGCGGCCGTATAGAAGTCGTCCACAGAATTGACCAGCCCCATATTCAAGGCCTTTTGGAGCCTTAAAAATGAGGTCGGGGAGACCGGGATGCCAACTTTTTTAAGTAAATAGAAGAAATCCACAAACATATGTGTTTTATTTCGTTGGGCGGTATCGGCAACGAGGCCAGTATCGTTGATTAAAGGCCACGTTCATCCTCTTTTAATTCTTTTTCCGTAAGCGTTACCGAATTACGAAACTGGCCTCTTTACCCTAACCTTTACCTGCTCCGTTTCATTAGACTCTGAATCTCGCCACTGCATTCTGAGCCACGGTATAATCGGGGCTCTTCTTAAAGAGCACACCCAGATAGGGGACTTCTCCTTTGACCAGGTCTTTCACACGAAAATCGGGATCTGACCTCAGGGCTCGGATCCAGTTGATCAATTCTCTTGTCGCCGGTTTCTTCTCAATCCCCTTAATCTCCCTGAGACGATAGAATGTTCTCACCGCACTATCTAAGAGTTCTTTGTCAATTTCTGGAAAATGAACCCCAACAATCCTTCTCATCATATCTGGTTCTGGAAAGGCGATATGATGGAAGTTGCATCGCCCCAGAAATGGGTCGGATAGGTCTTTTTTCGCATTCGATGTGATGATAATCACCGGACGGTGTTTTGCCCTTATGGTTTTGTCGATTTCGATGATATCGAACTCCATCTGATCGAGCACATCGAGCATATCATCTTGGAAGTCAGTATCAGCCTTGTCAATCTCATCGATTAAAAGGACCACCCTCTCATCGGAAGTAAAAGCCTGCCCGATCTTGCCCATTCGAATATATTCTTCAATATTACTGACATCTCTTTTAGAATCTCCAAAACGACTGTCGTTGAGCCTCGTGAGCGTATCATATTGATAGAGGGCATCGATGAGCTTCATACTCGATTTGACATTGAGAACGATCAACTTCATACGGAGGGCTTCGGCAATCGCATGGGCCAACATGGTCTTCCCAGTCCCAGGTTCTCCTTTGAGCAGGAGGGGCATTTCGAGGGCCATCGAAATATTCACGATCTTAGCCAGCTCTTCATCGAGCACATACTTTGAGGCACCTGTAAACTTTCTGTTTTTAATCGCGTCGTTCATCTTTTCTGCTCCTTCTGGAAATCCAATCTTGTGAAAAAATTTACTATTTATATTAACCACTCTTGCTCCCCGTTTCAACCCTGGCAAGGATTTCCTTGCGTAAGGGATTGAAATCTGGTTAAATTTCTATTTATGTCGCAGATTAATAATCACCGTCAATGGTGGATAACACTCAATATCTCCATTGGCGTCTATATGTCCACGCTCGATGCCAGTATTGTGAACATCTCCCTTCCAACAATCGTTCAGTCTTTGAATACCAATTTGAAGACAGTGGCTTGGGTTGTAATGGCTTATCTAATCATCATCACCGGATGCCTGCTTCTCATGGGAAGGTTGGCTGACCTTTACGGTCAAGGGAAGATTTTTCTCCTCGGTTTTTTCGCTTTTACATTAGGTTCAGCCCTCTGTGGCTTTTCTCCATCCATCCTTTTTTTGATTGGTTCGAGGATGATCCAGGGTTTTGGGGCATCTGCCTTGATGGCCATTGGTCCAGCGATCATCACCAACGCCTTTCCCGAGAGAGAACGAGGACGGGCCTTGGGTATGCTTGGTTCGGTCGTTTCCTTGGGATTCATTACTGGTCCCTTGATTGGAGGGTTTTTAGTTGAACATTTTGGATGGCGATCGATCTTTCTACTTAATCTTCCTATTGGAGCCATTGGGCTCTTTCTCTCTTCGAAGATTTTGAAAGGGGATCGAAAAGCAGCTAAGGTGCAGCTCGATCTTCGCGGAACCCTTCTTTTCTTCCTCTTTGTGACGACATTTCTCCTTTTTCTGAACCGGGTAGGTTGGGAATCCACTCCCTTCTTCTGGGGGTGGTTATTTTTCGCTGCAATCTTTCTGTCCCTGTTCATTCTGTCCGAACGCCATTCCACCACCCCCCTGATTGACATTGCAATCTTTAGGAAGAGGCTTTTCGTTTCTTCGCTTGGAGCGAGTCTTCTCTCCTTCTGGATCAATGGGGCTCATAATTTTGTCATCCCTTTCTTTCTTCAAATGATTCTTGGATACTCTCCTTCCCAGACAGGAATGTTGATCTTTCCTGTAGCACTGACGATAATGGTGATGGCGCCCATTGGAGGAAGGGTATCAGATTGGGCAGGAGTGAGAATTCCTGCGACCATTGGTTTAATCATCACCATTCTCACGGTCTTTTCATTCATTTTTATCAAGAGAGATGGAAGCGATGTCGAGATTCTATTGAGACAGGTGATCCTTGGTATTGGAATCGGGTTCTTCAATCCGGCCAATAATAGTGCTATTATAGGATCGCTTCCGAAATCGGATGTAGGGGTTGCCTCCAGTTTTTTAGCCCTTGCCAGAAATTTGGGCATAGTGATGGGAGTCGCTTTTGCGGAAATGATCATCGCCCTGAGAATTCCTGTGACTTTATCTGGGGAAAGAGGACCGACGCTTGAGTCCATTCAGGATGTCTGGCGGATGGTTATGATTGTTGGATTCATTGCTATTTTCCTCTCATGGAGAAGGGGAGGAAGGGAGGTGTGATGATGAAAAAAGCGGCGAGAAGAAACGGAAGTGATTCGTGGGAGATGAACAGAAGAGATTTACTAAAGCTCATGGGCGCTGGAGCGCTCTTGGCAATGGTTCCCGGGGATGGCTTTGGAGGAAGTCTTCCAGAGTTTTCCCCTTCCAAAGGGGAGGGATTGATCTTTGTTGTTGGAGATGGGATGCCCTTGGGAGTTATCAAAGCCATGCATCACCTCCGAGCGAGAATTCACGGAGACTCAGGATCGTTGTTTTATTCAAAGATGAGAGATGTTCATTCCGTTGTTGGCTACATGTCCACTGAAAGTCTTTCCAGTATTGTAACCGACTCAGCACCCGCATCGGTTGCCTGGTCAACCGGATCAAAGACGATCAATCGGGTTTTAGCCTCTCTTCCTGATGGAAGACCGCTTAAGACCATTATGGAACTTCTTAAAGCGGAAGGCTATGGCTGTGGCTTGGTGACCACGACCCGGGTAACCCATGCCACACCTGCGGCATGGGTGTCGCATCAGTTGCAGAGGGATGAAGAGGAAGCGATAGCCTCAGATTACCTGAAGTTCAAACCGGATGTTCTGCTTGGTGGTGGAAGCGGATTTTTTGAGCCATCGAGAAGAAAAGACGGTAATGACATGTTTAAAGCCTTCTCTGACGAAGGGTATGAAGTGGTCAGGGAGAAAGCAAGCCTTCTCAAACCTGAAATCGGGTCTTCTTCAAAACCTCTTTTAGGCATCTTTAGCTCATCGCATATGAGCTATTATTTAGATCGGCTCAATCAGGCTGAGCTTGGAAAGAAGGAACCCACCCTTCCTGAAATGACGATGATGGCTTTGCAAAAACTTTCGAGAAATCCAAAGGGATTTATTCTGCAGGTGGAGGCTGGCCGGATCGACCATGCCAACCATTCCAATGATGCGTGGACGGCCATCCTTGATACTTATGAACTCGATTTGACCCTGGCTGTAATTGATGCCTATCTGAAGATCAATCCAAAGACCCTTGTCATTATCACTTCGGATCACGGAACCTCATGTTTTGGTATTAATGGGACCGGTCCTGAATACAATGATGCCACCGAAGCTCTGAAGAAATATCAGCCCATCAAAGGTTCCTTTGAAATAATTCGGAAACGAATAAAAAGGGAGAGCAGCGAGGGAGAGATTAGAGACATCTTTGAACACTTCACCACTTTCAAGATTTCGAGAGAGGAGGCGTCCATGATCCAGGCCGCGATGCAGCCCGATTATAAACCTTTTCATGGTGACTACTTAATCCAACCCGATGCGGTGATGGGGATGATCTTGGCCCATAGTCTCTATCCAAAAGTAAGGGGTGTAAATGTGGAGGGCTCACCTTTGCTGAGGAGAGGGAATGTAGGATTTACCTCCACCAACCATACCGGCGAGGACCAGGTCCTACTCTCGTATGGACATAAGGCAAAAGATCTTGGATTAGGGCGGCAGGTGGACAACACCTATCTGTTTACGGCAATGTGTGAGTTCTTCGGGGTTCGATATAAAAACCCGACGATGACCGAAGAGGAGGCAAGACCCTTCATCAAAACTGCATCTTTGGAGGAGTGGAAGAGACATATGGAGTTGCATATCGCATAAACTTTCCCTCACTCTCCTTCTAACGCCCCCATCCATCTTCTCTCTTAAGGTGAGATGGGGAAAAGGGGGAGTTATAATGGGGAGCGAATCAAGGTTAAAGGAGAAAAAAAGAGGGATATCCACCCGAATAAGATTTTACAAATGGCTAAAGTTTTAGGTATAATGCGAGCAACCATTATGTACACAGAAGTTTGTTGTTATCGAAACTTGTAATGGAGATTATTAGTTGACCTTTCATAAAACCAAAGGAGACATCCTGTGAGGCGTTCGGATGGAAGAAAGCCAGAGGCATTAAGGCCATTAAAGATTATCAGAAATTATCTGAAGCATCCTGAGGGGTCTGTCTTTATTGAAATGGGCGATACGAAGGTGATTTGTTCAGCCAGTGTCGAAGAGAGGGTGCCCCCTTTTTTGAGAAATACAGGTAAGGGATGGGTAACGGCAGAATATTCGATGCTTCCACGCTCCACCAACACCCGAACGCCAAGGGAGACTGGAAGGGGAAGTGGCCGCACTTTTGAGATTCAGAGATTGATCGGCCGTTCGCTTCGGTCGGTCACCGATCTCAGTGGATTTGGAGAGAGGACGATCTGGATCGATTGCGATGTGATTCAGGCAGATGGAGGGACACGAACGGCCTCCATCACTGGAGCCTATGTGGCGTTGGTAGATGCCTTTCGAAAGATGGTGGAGAAAGGGATGATTCAGAAGATACCCATCGATGATTCAGTTGCAGCAGTGAGCGTAGGGAAGGTGGCGGGAAAGATTCTGCTCGATTTAAATTATGAGGAGGACTCTAAGGCTGAGGTTGACATGAATGTCGTGATGACTGGATCCGGAGCGTTTGTGGAGGTTCAGGGAACTGCGGAGAATGCTGTCTTCTCAAAAGAGGAGATGGACGCATTGATTCGGGTGGCGCAGAAAGGCATAAAGAAACTTACGGCATTTCAAAAGAAATCTCTTGAAGGAGAAGGATGATTACAAAAAGGGGAGTAGAGGTTGTTTTGGCGACCCAGAATAGGGGTAAGTTAAGGGAGATTCGGAGTGTACTGAAAGGATTTGGGTTTCATATTCGCGGGCTTTCGGATTTTAAGAATCTTCCTGAAGTGGAGGAGGATGGAGACAGTTTTATTGAAAACGGATTAAAAAAAGCCCGCTTCTATAGTCAGCTTCTTGGAAAATTAACCATTGCAGATGACTCCGGGTTGGTAGTGGATGCTTTGGGAGGAGCGCCTGGAATCTATTCAGCACGTTATGCAGGCCCCAAGGCATCGGATCAGGAAAATCGGAAGAAACTTCTTAAGGCATTGGATGGCATTCCAATCTCAAAGAGGGGAGCTTCGTTTAAGTGTGCGATTGCAATGGTATCGCCGGATGGGTGGGAGTTGGTCACTGAGGGGTCGTGCAGAGGAAGAATCGGATTTAAAGAAATCGGGAGAAATGGATTTGGATATGATCCGATCTTCATCATTCCTCGTTATGGAAAGACCATGGCCCAACTTAGCCTTGAGGAGAAAAACAGAGTGAGTCATCGAGGCAAAGCCTTAAGGAAATTGAGAAGACTTCTAAAGAACTTCGGTAACACCTTAGCGTTTTGAAAAATCTTTCATAAAATCCCTCCCGACCTCCTTTTGCCATAGGGAGGAGAAATACTTCCCCTTTTGAAAAAGGAGGATTGAGGGGGATTTGTGGTTTTACGATATTTTGTCATCCCTCTTTTTCAAAGTGCTAAAGTAATAAGAAGTTTGCAGGCTAAAAACCTTTGGATTTTTTTGAATGATGTGTTAAAAAACTAAGGGCACTCGTTGTTTATTCATTTGGACATTGGTAAATTGGTTATTATTTGGTTCCGCGCTTCGCGGGATTGGAATTTGATGATTGGAAATTGATTTCGATGTCGGGGCGTAGCGCAGCCTGGTTAGCGCGCCTGCCTTGGGAGCAGGAGGTCGGCCGTTCAAATCGGCTCGCCCCGACCATAATTTTCCCCAACTTCATATAATTATAAAGGAAGAATTTTTAACTATTATATACTCCAGCCATTGATTCCATCTTGTTTCCATAAGCAGTAGTAAACTCCAATAATCCTTAAAGAATTTCTGTCGTCCTCAACCTGTTTTCCTGTATCGATTAACCCATTGTTTCATCGTCTCATCCGTAGCCTTGGATACCTAATTCTTACCGGCGATCTAATCGGCTTCCCTTTCTGTTTAATGGCCAGGGCAGGTGTCTTTCAAAACCATCTTGGAGTAACTCGCTACCAATTTTTTACTTGATTTTAAACTATATTTCATTCATAATTTTTTTTATTATTTGGATATGGGATTTCCCTAAAATAGAGGTGAAAGTTATGAATAAACGGATTTTGGTTGTTGACGATGAAGAGATGATTCGGAAAATCCTAAAAATTAATCTCAACAGACAGGGATATGAGGTTGTAGAGGCAGAAGATGGAGTAATGGCATTGGAACGAATCGGGAAGGAGAAAATCGACCTGATCATCTGTGATATCAATATGCCTAACAAAGATGGCTGGGAAGTTGTAAAAGAAGTGAAGGGCAATCCAGAAACGAGTAATATTCCGATAATCCTTCTTACAGCCAGAACCGAAGATGCCGATATGTTTAAGGGTTATGAATTGGGAGCAAATTACTACATACCAAAACCTTTTACTCAAGACCAGCTCCTTTACGGCATCAAGTTGATGTTTGATGAAGTAAACTGGGGTTAACAGGGGCGTTTCTTTTATAAATATTCTTTTTTTTAAAAGGTTATTCCATCTAATAAAAAAACCCTTTACACCTGCCCGATTAAATCTTATAATTTCCCTTGATAAAAATTAAGAGAAGTCATCTATTTAGCTGTCTGGCGCCTGTAGCTCAGATGGATAGAGCTACGGACTTCTAATCCGTGGGTCGGGGGTTCGAATCCCTCCAGGCGCGCCACGTATGATATAGAAACCAATGCAAATTGTAAAATTAGCATTGCAACGTTAGCAATGGGACCAGTTTTTTAGATTCTTAATTACTAATTGATTATTGTTAATTGGCCATTTTGCAATGATCTTTTTATTGGTGAGTGTAGCTCAGTCGGATAGAGCACTGGGTTGTGGCCCCAGTGGTCGAGGGTTCGAGTCCCTTCACTCACCCCAAATGCGCCCGTAGCTCAGCTGGATAGAGCGTCGGACTTCGAATCCGCAGGCCGTCCGTTCGAGTCGGACCGGGCGCGCCATGTAAATAACATTGCAAATTGTAAATTTAGCAATATAAAGTTAGCAATGTTGTTAAATCTTATCGAGCCGTTCAATTGCTAATAGATCGTTGCTAATTGATTATTTTGCAATGATCTTTAAATGGATGAGCCGTTAGCTCAATCGGTAGAGCAACTGACTCTTAATCAGTAGGTTGCAGGTTCGATTCCTGCACGGCTCACCATCTGCTTAAAAAAAGTTTCGTCTAATGGATAGGGTAACGATGCCCGTATCGTCTATAAAAGGTTACATCTGTCGTTTTTAATTCTTTTAAACGCAACCGTTACTGGTAACCGAAACGGGTTTCGTGGCCGTAGCCCTGAGACCGATTTCACTATTTGTGAGCCGGGGTGGCGAAACTGGAATACGCGCGAGACTTAGGATCTCGTGGTCGAAAGACTGTGCGGGTTCGACTCCCGCCCTCGGCACCATCTTGAGAACTCAGGAGAGTTTGAAGAGAAGAATAGAGCGAAGGACAAAGGATGAAGGATGAGAGACGGGGGGGCGAGAGACGAAAAATAGGTTATAGGGATTGATATAAATAGTGTGAAAGGGACATTGGATGAATATCACAGTTGAAGAGATCAGCTCGGTAAAGAAGAAGATTCATGTAGAAATCCCACTGGATCAAGTGACCAAAGAGGTGGAGTCCCTTTACAAGGAGGTGGGAGCAAAGGCGAAGATCAAAGGGTTCCGTCCTGGAAAGGTTCCAAGGAACATCCTGGAGCGATATTTTAAGGATTATGTGAAAGCAGAGGCCATTCAGAAACTGATCCAGGAATCTTACCCAAGCATTCTTTCCGAGAAGGATTTACATCCGGTTTCTCCACCTGTGATTGATCCTGGAGAGCTTGAGAGCGGAAAGTCTTTTCAGTATTCGGCAACCATTGAGGTTAAACCTGAAATCAAAATTGAGGGTTATATCGGTCTAAATATTCAGGGGAAGCAGGAGGTCGTTACAGAGGAAGAGGTTGAAGAGAGATTGAAAGGGTTACAAGAGCTCCATGCCCAGTTGAGGACGATTGAAGAACCTCGAGCGGTCCGATCCGGAGACCATGTGATTCTTGATTACGAAGCAAGAATGGACAACAAACCATTAGAAGAAGCAAAGGCAGTTGACTTCAACATCGAGGTCGGCGGAGGACGATTTATCCCTGCCTTGGAGGAGAAGTTGATCGGTCTCCATCCAGACGAAAAAAAGGAGATTGAAGTTTCCTTTCCTGAAGATTATGGATATAAGAAATGGGCAGGTAAGACGATTTCTTTCCTCGTTAAAATAAAAGAGATCAAAGAGAAGATTCTCCCACCCCTGGATGATGAGTTTGCAAAGGATGTAGGCGATTACTCTACTCTTGAAGATTTGAAAGGCAAGCTGAAAGAGGGGATTGAAAAAGAAAAGCAATTGATGTTTGAGCGGCAGTTGAAAGATCAGATCGTTGATAAGTTGATTGAAGCCAACCCTTTTGAGGTTCCCGAAAGTATGGTGGAAGAACAGACCAAGGCGCTTGTGTCAGATACCACGATGAGATTGGCCGCTCAAGGGATTGCCTTGAAAAGTTTGAATATCTCGGAAGAGAAACTCCAAGAGGATTACCGGGAGGTTGCAAAGAAACAGGTTCGGACCCATCTGATTCTTGAAAAGATTTCCCAGCAGGAGGGGATTATAGTGACCGATGAGGAAGTGGATGAACGTCTTCGGTCCATTTCGGAAAGAACCCATCAGAAATTTGATGTGGTGAAGCGATATTATGAGAAGAACGAATTGATACCAGGACTGAAGACAAGCATCCTGACCGATAAAACCTTAGACTTTCTGCTGGGGAAAGCAAATATTTTGTCATAAAATTTGCCCCATGGACGAAGGTTGCTCATCAACCAATAAGATGATCCATGGAGCGAGGTGAAAAATTGAGAAGAGGAAACCATGGGATTGATACCAATTGTGATTGAAAAAGACGGCAGAGGAGAGCGGGCCTATGACATCTATTCCCGTCTCTTAAAAGAGAGGATCATCTTTATTGGTACAGCCATTGATGATGATATGGCCAATCTGGTGATTGCTCAGATGCTCTTTCTGGAGTCGGAAGATCCGGACAAGGATGTTCACCTCTATATCAACTCTCCTGGAGGGATCGTCACCTCTGGCTTGGCCATTTACGATACCATGCAATATATTCGTCCGAAGGTTTCAACGCTCTGTATGGGACAGGCAGCAAGCATTGCGGCACTTCTTCTGTCTGCTGGAGAGAGAGGAAAGCGTTTTGCCCTTCCTCATTCAAGGATTCTTATTCATCAGCCAATGGGAGGATTCCAGGGGCAGGCCACCGATGTGGACATCCAGGCCAAGGAGATCCTCCGTCTTCGAAGTGAACTGAATGCCATCCTTGCAAAACATACCCTTCGACCATTGGAGAAGATCGAAACAGATACAGAGCGAGACTTTTATATGAATGGTCAACAGGCGAAAGAATATGGTATCATTGATGAAGTGGTGGTTCAGCGTCCTGTACGGTCTCAGGGATAATTGGGTGGAGCGATCAGAAAGGAGGGAGACATGAAGTCGAATAGTGGAAGCTACGGCAGCGTGTTGCACTGTTCTTTCTGCGGGAAAAGCCAGGATGAGGTGAGGAAACTTATTGCCGGCCCTACTGTCTATATCTGTGACGAATGCATTGAGTTGTGTAATGAGATTATTGCTGAAGAAACAGAAGAGAGGTTCGTTCCAGGCAAATTAACCGTTCCAAAGCCCATGGAGATAAAAGCCAAGCTGGATGAATATGTGATTGGCCAGGAACATGCCAAGAGAATTTTGTCGGTCGCTGTCCATAATCATTACAAACGAATTGACTCTCGTCTCCTTTCCAGTGATGTGGAGCTTCAGAAATCGAATATCCTCTTAATCGGGCCCACAGGTTCAGGGAAAACACTTCTTGCTCAAACGTTGGCTCGCATCCTCGATGTTCCCTTCACGATTGCGGATGCTACCTGCCTTACGGAGGCGGGATATGTGGGCGAAGATGTGGAGAATATCATCCTGAGTCTTCTTCAGGCCTCTGATTACGATATCGAGCGCTGTCAGAAGGGGATTGTCTATATTGATGAGATTGATAAGATTTCGAGAAAGTCAGATAGCCCCTCCATAACCCGGGATGTCTCCGGAGAGGGGGTCCAGCAAGCCCTGCTTAAGATCATCGAGGGGACCATAGCAAGCGTGCCGCCCAAAGGTGGACGCAAACATCCTCAGCAGGAATTCATTCAAGTCAATACGACCAATATTCTTTTTATCTGTGGAGGAGCTTTCATCGGGCTGGATAAGATTGTGGAACAGCGGATTGGAGGGAAGACCTTAGGATTTGGGGCAGACATCAAGACCAGAGAAGAACGGGATACGGGAGAATTGCTGAAGGAAGTTCAGCCCGAGGATTTGTTGAAGTTTGGATTGATTCCCGAATTTATCGGAAGACTTCCGGTCATTGCCACGCTTTCGGAGCTGAGCTTGGAAGCCCTGGTGGATATCTTGAAAAAGCCGAAGAATGCGCTGGTCAAGCAGTACCAGAAACTTTTTGAATTTGAAAATGTAAAGCTTCGATTCACTGAAGGGGCACTAACATCCATTGCGAAGGAAGCCATCAAGAGGAAGTCCGGGGCGCGGGGCCTGCGCGCGATCATGGAGAACACGATGTTGGATGTGATGTATGAGCTTCCATCTCAGCCCAATATACGGGAATGCATCATCAGTGAAGAGGTCGTTCTCAACCACGAAAGCCCGATCCTACTTTATGAAAAGGAAGCAGGAGCAGCGTAACCTTGACATCAGGAGGGCTGTTCCATTAAATTGAAACTCACAAACGCAGGGCGGATAGCTCAGCTGGGAGAGCGTCCCGACTAACAGGTCGGGAAGGTCGCAGTAATAATCATTACAAACGAAATAGGGAGGGGGCGGATAGCTCAGCTGGGAGAGCGCTGGCCTTACAAGCCGGAGGTCGCAGGTTCAAGCCCTGTTCCGCCCACCATACGGAATGCGGAATTCGGATTTCGGATTTTAAATCTGAGATCTGCAATCTAAAATAGCATTGGGGGCGTAGTTCAATCGGTTAGAGCGCCGGCCTGTCACGCCGGAGGTTGCGGGTTCGATCCCCGTCGCTCCCGCCATTTCAAAAGCCCCGTCCATTGGACGGGGCTTTTGCATATAGTTGTATGGTATATACGGTTTATATTCTCCAGAGTGAAAAAGATGGAAGCTTTTATATTGGGCACACTGCTCGGCGTAAGGGAGGCAAAGCTGATCCTACAGGGGGTAAACACTTTATATGTGGTGGTGGATCCGATAAAGGCAGACGATATGCAGATAACCGGATTTGTCCATGTCACCCGTGACATCACCGAAATGAGGCAGGCGGAAATCATACTTAAACGGTCTCTGGACCAGATCAACCTCCTTCTCAATGCGAGTTCTTATATTCTCTATCAATGCGAAGCCTTTGGTGATTTCGATGCAACTTACATCAGTGACAATATTGAACCCATTCTTGGTTATAAACCGGATGAATTCTTACAGAAAGGCTTTTGGGCAAGTCAAATCCATCCCGAAGATGCCCCCCGTGTTTTTAAAGAGCTTAATCAACTCTTCGAGCATGGTATCCATAAGCACGAATATCGATTTCGGCACAAAGATGGATCTTGGCGCTGGATCTATGATGAATTGAGGCTTAACAGAGATGAAAAGGGTAATCCAAAGGATATTTTAGGCTGCATAGTGGACGTGACAGAGCGGAAGCAGGCAGAAGAAGCATTGCGTAAAGAGAAGGCATTCTCTGAAACAGCGATTAACAGCCTGCCCGGCATATTTTATCTGTTTGATGAGAAAGGACGCTTTCTTCGCTGGAATTTAAATGCAATCGTTGCAACGGGATACTCGGGCGAAGAGATGTCAAGAATGCACCCTCCCGATTTCTTTACGGGAGAGGGGAAGGAAAAAGTCGGAGCGGCCATTCAGGAAGTTTTCGAAAAGGGGGAGGCCTGGGTTGAAGCGGATTTAATCTCAAAAGATGGGAGCCAAACCCCTTATCTTTTTACGGGAAGGCTATTCTACTCAGAGAACCAAAAATATCTGGCGGGAATGGGTATAGACATCAGCGAGCGAAAACGAGTGGAGGAGGATCGAGAAAGGCTAATCCAAGAGATGAAGTTAGCTCTTGAAAAGGTGAAAACCTTAAGTGGCATGTTGCCTATCTGCGCCTCGTGTAAAAAAATCAGGGACGACAAAGGCTACTGGACTCAGATCGAATCCTACATACGGGCCCATTCGGAAGTTGAATTCTCCCACGGCATCTGCCCTGAGTGTATGAAAAAACTGTATCCCGATGATTATGATGATGGCTCGTGACCTTTACATCAGTGCGCACTGGTAACTCTACTTAGTGCTATTTCCAACCAGTGATATAGAACGGCCTAAAGTTTGGTTCTAAAATAGGTTTGCTTCCATCTCTACCATCGGCGCAACACGGCTGCAATATTAGCAAGTCCATTGAATCCATTCCGCTCCTCCACTCCTAAACGAATTGGGTCAGCCATTGGGGTTGATTTAGGGTTTAAAATCTTATACATTTCAATCCATTCACCTATCAGCGCTCTACTATTTCAACCAGAGAAGGAGGAGAGGTACATGGAGAAGAAAGAGAAGCCTTTGGAGAAGTTGACCGCTAAAGAGTTGAGGGAGATGGCTCTGGGGTTGCCCGGGATTCATGGCGTCCATGCGATGAAGAAAGAGGAGTTGCTCGTTGCCATCCGCAAAGCGAAAGGCCTTCCCGAGCCTGAGAAAGAGAAGAAAGTTGCCGTTAAAAAAGAGAAAGTGATTCTGACGGCGGCACAGCTGAAACAGAAGATGAGAGAGTTGAAAGCCAAAAGAGCAGAGATCTTACAGCAGAGAAATTTTAAGATGGCCCAGATTTTGAAAAAACGGATCAACCGGTTGAAGAAGATGACCCGAAGAGTCGGTTAACCTCTCGATTGCAGATTGTGGATCGCAGATTTTAGATTGAAAAAATCTTAAATCTTAAATCTGAAATTTGAAATTACTTTATGCCCAAGGTCTCCGTTATCATTCCTACCTATAATCGATTGCCCATGTTGAAAGAGGCGGTCCGATCTGTTCTTGACCAGGACTTTGAAGATTTTGAATTGATTATTGTTGATGATGGCTCTACAGATGGGACATCCGAGGAGATGAAGCGACTTGGAGGTAGGGTCAAGGTCATCGAGCATGCTGAAAATCGAGGTGTGAGTGCGGCCAGAAATCGAGGTATTCTCCTTGCCAAAGGGAAATATGTGGCCTTCCTCGATTCAGATGACCTCTGGGTAAAGGGGAAATTAAAAACCCAGGTCGCTTTTTTAGACGAAAACCCGCACTACCCAATTTGCTATACCGACGAGATCTGGATCCGGAGGGGAAAGCGGGTCAACCCGATGAAAAAACATTCAAAATATTCCGGCTGGATCTTTGAGAAATGTCTTCCCCTATGCATTATCAGCCCATCCTCAGCCATGATGAGAAAGACTCTCTTTATGAAAGTAGGCCTCTTTGATGAGGCCCTGCCTGTGTGTGAAGATTATGACTTCTGGCTCAGGGTCTCTTCGAGGTTTCCGATCTTTTTTATTAATCGAAAATTAATTATCAAAAGGGGCGGCCATCCCGACCAACTTTCTAATCGCTCCTGGGGAAATGACCTCTACCGGGTGATCGCTCTTGAAAAACTTCTATCAGAACCCTTTATCGGAGATGGAGAAAAGGAGATGGTCCTCAAGGAGATGAAGAGGAAGTGCCAGATTCTTTCGAAAGGATACCTTAAAAGAGGAAACGAACTCGAGGCTAGACACTACCAGGAGGTGATGAGGAGATATGGGATCGAAATATGAAATCACCCCTCCTCATCTGGTCTTTCAGTATCTTGTGGAGTAATTAAAATGAAGTCGATTGAGAAGATACCCATCTCAGAGGTCGATCTTTCCGATGAGACTTTCTCTGTCAATTTTCTACCTGACCTACAGAGCCTTTGTGCTTCGATCAGAGAAATAGGAATGATTCAGCCTGTTCTATTAAGAAGAAAGGAGGGAGGATACCAGATTATCAGTGGTTATAGAAGGATAAGGGTTCTAAAGGAGTTAGGGATTTCTGAGGTCTTTGCAAGAATCTTTGACGAGAATGGAAAGGATGACCTCCAACTATTTTCCTTTACCCTTCACGAAAACATGACCACCCGTGGTTTCAATACCGTGGAGATAGCCCTTGCCCTTCATAAATTGATTCACCTTTTCAGGGTCGAACCTCCTGAGGTCATTCAAACCTACCTCCCTCTGCTTCGCTTGGAGCCCAACGAAAAGATATTAAATACCTATCTCTCCCTTGCCCAGATGGAAGACGCGGTAAAGGAATATGTACTGAGCGAAGCGGTTTCAAGGTCCAATATTCGAAAGCTTGCAAACTTTTTGCCAGAGGATCGAACGATTCTTATCCCCTTTCTTTCTTCACTGAAGTTGGGCGAGAATCGTTTAAGAGAGATCCTTAACCTGCTCGATGAGATTGCCCGTCGGGATCGGAGCAGGGTTGGGGAGATCGTTCGTCATCCAGAACTTCGGGCGATTCTTTCTCGAAGGGAGCTTACCCCTTCACAAAAAACAGAGGAGGTTAAAAGGATTCTTCTTGAACTTCGGTATCCAAGGCTTATGGAGATTGAGAAAACTTTTGAAAGGGAGCGAAAGGATTTGAACCTTCCTCCCAATATCTCCCTTTTCCATTCCCCTCATTTTGAGGGAAAGGAGTGGAGAATCGAATTAAGGTTTGAAACGTTGGAACAATACCGCCACGCCCTCTTTTTTCTCTCGCAACTGGCAGAGGAGAAAAAGTTTGTGGCCCTGATTAAGGAGGGCGTCGAGCAGAAGCCATAGGCAGAATGATTCCTTTCCCATTGGAGCGAATCTATTTAGATGAAAAGGCCGAGAAGGATTGGGTAACCGAAAAGATTCTTCAAGGCTTCTCTCACCTTTCAGTGGAGAGGGTTCGAGGAAAAAGGGAACTGATAAAAAAGTTCCTCTCTTTCCATGATCCCTTGGAAGTGGGAAAGAAGCACCTGTTGATTACCCATGATTATGGAAGACGGGTGAAACCTTGTCCAGGAACTTCCAATCACATCTGTTGTGGGTATTATGTCATCAATCCGATGACCAATTGTCCAATGGACTGCTCCTACTGTGTCCTTCAGGAATACCTGAACAATCCTTTCTTAACCCTTTATAGCAATTTGGATGATCTCATTGAAGAGATTGGTCGTTTTTTATCAAACCATGAAGAGAATTTTATACGTCTTGGGACAGGAGAACTCTCGGATAGCTTAGCCCTGGAATCCATCTTTCCTGTCTCGCAGATCCTTATCCCTTTCTTTGCAGAGAGAAAGAGGGCTATTCTCGAACTCAAAACGAAATCTTGCAGTGTTGATTCCATTCTTCATCTGGACCATAAAGAAAGAACAGTGGTTTCTTGGTCTCTTAACCCTTCCCGAATCATCGAGGAGGAAGAGAGGGGAACCGCTTCTTTAGAAGAACGGTTGGAGGCAGCCCAGAAATGCCAGGCAAAGGGTTATCCCTTAGGATTTCATTTCGATCCAATTATATTCGACAGGGAATGGGAGAGGGAGTATCAAGAGACGATTCGTTCCCTTTTTAAACTCATTGATCCTAAAAGGGTTATCTGGATCAGTCTCGGAGGATTTCGATATCCACCGAAGCTGAAAGGATTGGCGGAGGAGCGTTTTCCTAAAACCCGAATCTTTTTAGGGGAGTTATTCCCCGGGAAGGATGGTAAGTTCCGTTATTTTAAAGAAATCCGAATCGAGATGTACCAGAAGATGGTAAAGTGGTTAAGAGAAGTGAGCCCCCATTTATTCATCTATTTGTGTATGGAGAGCAGAGAAGTATGGAAAGCGGTTTTCGGATGGGCACCTGAAAGTAGCAACCATTTGAATCATTTGTTTGAGGAGCAGGTGAAGAAATTCTTAGATAGATGAGAGAAAGAAAACAGATTAGATTACGGGATTATGATCATTCGGAAAGTGGATCCTAAATTGAGCGATTCACCCTATTTCACAAGGGAGGCAGAGATGCCCCAAACCCTTTTAGAATGCGATACGTTAAACGTTTGGGAAATGGACCTTGAGCTTTCACCAAACGGGTGATGATTGAACGGACCCCATGGTTGATTCAATCGATCAAAGGTAATCGCTCTAAAAGGCTTTTTAGGTCTCCCCGCCCCCCTTGTGAAGGGTGAAAAAATCGCTCAATTTAGGTGGATATTATTTTGTCACAATTTGCACACGAAATAGAGAGAATTGGTTTGGAAAGGTAGAAGACAGTAAGATGTGCTTTAATGAATGTGGAGAGATTGCTAAGAATTTATGGGTTGAGATTCCAAAACATTTTCTTGGGGTTCGTGTAGATGAATTTTCAGTAATGCCCAATCATGTCCATGGAATTTTAATTATTGAAGAAAGAACGGTAGGGAGCGCATACATGCGTTCCCATCAGAGGAATGCATATATGCATTCCCTACAAAATAGAACCAAAATGTTATTATCCAAAATAATCCAGCAATATAAAGCAGCACTGACACGAAGAATTAATTTCTTACCCAACGGTATTCATTTCCAATGGCAAAAATCATTTTATGACCATGTGATAAGGAACGAGAACGAGTTATCCCGCATAAGAGAATATATCAAAAACAATCCTTTGAAATGGGAACTGGATATAGAAAACAGAGAAACATCCAAGCATAGGACAAGTAGTAAAGATTACTACAAAGCAATAATTAATGGGAGTTAGGGACGGTTTGAAACCGTTCCCCATGAAAACATTGGACCGGAGGGTGAAAAATGAGACTCAAAGGAAAAGTTGCTCTGATCACGGGATCGACCAGAGGGATTGGAAAGGAGTTTGCGATTGGTTTCGCAAAAGAGGGGGCGGATGTCATTGTCCACGGCCGAAAGATAGAGAGGGCAAAGGCCGTGGCTGAAGAAATCGGTAATCTTGGAGTGAAAGCCATAGCGATTGCTGGCGATGTCTCCCAATCCCAAGAAGTAATAAGAATGGTGGATGAGGCAATCCATTCATTCGGCCGGATTGACATTCTGATCAACAACGCAGGGATCAACCCATTCATCCTGGAGACAGAGAAGATCAAAGAGGAGGGCTGGGATCAGGTGATGGATGTGAATTTAAAAGGGGTCTTTCTCTGCTCTCAATCTGTGGGTAAAAAGATGATTGAACAGGGAGGAGGAAAGATTATTAATATCTCATCTGTTATCGGTTTTTCAGGAGAGCAAGGATTTCTCCCTTATTCTGTCAGTAAGGCGGGCGTGATCATGTTGACCCGAGTTCTGGCCTATGAGTGGAGTAAATATCACATCACGGTCAATGCGATTGCTCCAGGGTTTATTGCAGGCGGGATGAACACCCCCATCCTCAACAAGGAAAGTCTCGTCTCTGGGTTGGCCCAACAGGTTCCTCTAAAGCGATTTGGAAAGCCAGAGGAGATTGTTCAAGTTGCATTGTTTTTAGCCTCGGAGGATTCCAGTTATATCAACGGAACAACAATCGTTGCGGACGGAGGGTTGA
>Ga0209721_1000959_pt1 | contig 23376 bp, 28 predicted proteins | sample TshhotsprinmetaG_FD_184139 | JGI IMG/M metagenome (GOLD analysis project Ga0209721, IMG submission 184139) | Hot spring microbial communities from South Africa to study Microbial Dark Matter (Phase II) - Tshipise hot spring metaG (SPAdes)... | ecosystem: Environmental > Aquatic > Thermal springs...
TGAAAGAAGATGTTGAGCGTATGGCCGAAGCCAACCGAGCCTACGCCCACTACCGGTGGTAAGTATGTCCGTTAAGACTGGTTTCGACCTAAAACTCTTCCGCAACATCGGGATTGCGGCCCACATCGACGCCGGTAAGACCACCACCACCGAGCGCATCCTCTACTACACCGGTCGCATTCACAAAATTGGTGAGGTGCACGAAGGTGCGGCCACCATGGACTGGATGGAGCAGGAGCGGGAGCGGGGCATTACCATTACCGCCGCCGTAACCACCGCCAACTGGAAGCACAGTGGTACCGGCATTGAGCACCGCATCAACATCATCGACACCCCCGGCCACGTGGACTTCACCATCGAGGTCGAGCGTTCCATGCGGGTGCTGGATGGTGCTGTGGCGGTATTCGATGCTTCGCAGGGTGTGGAACCCCAGTCCGAGACCGTGTGGCGCCAGGCCGACAAGTACCGGGTTCCCCGCATTGCCTTCGCCAACAAGATGGACAAGACCGGGGCCGATATCTGGCTGGTGGTCAACACCATGAAGGAGCGTCTGGGGGCCAAGCCGGTGCTGATGCAACTACCCATTGGCCGCGAGGATACCTTCAAGGGCATCATTGACGTGCTGCGCCAGAAGGCCTACATCTACGGCAACGACCTCGGTACCGACATTAAAGAGGTTGAGATCCCCGAGGATATGAAGGCCCAGGCTGCCGAATACTTCGAGAAGCTGGTGGAAGCCGCGGCCGACTACGACGAAAGCATCATGATGAAGTTCCTGGAGGGCGAGAAGCCCACCGAAGAGGAACTCATCCGGGCCATCCGCAAGGGCACCATCGCCATCGAGATTTTCCCGGTTTTCCTGGGCTCGGCCCTCAAGAACAAAGGGGTTCAGCTGCTCCTGGATGGGGTGGTGGACTACCTGCCCTCGCCGCTGGACATTCCCCCTGTTAGAGGCAAGACCGAGAATGGCGAGGACGTCGAGCGCCCTGCCGATCCCAATGGCCCCCTGGCTGCACTGGCCTTCAAGATTATGGCCGACCCCTATGTGGGCCGTCTGACCTTCGTGCGGGTTTACTCCGGTACCCTCAGGTCGGGTTCCTACGTGCAGAACACCACCAAGGGCAAAAAAGAGCGTGTGGCTCGCTTGCTGCAGATGCACGCCAACCACCGTGAAGAGGTGGAAGAGCTGCGTGCGGGCGAGCTGGGCGCAGTGGTGGGCCTCAAAGAGACCATCACGGGCGACTCCCTGGTGGGCGATGGCGACCAGCCGATTATCCTCGAGTCCATCGAGATTCCCGAGCCGGTAATTGACCTGGCCATCGAGCCCAAAACCAAGGCCGATCAGGACAAACTCGGCGTGGCCCTGGCCCGTCTGGGTGAAGAAGACCCCACCTTCCGCGTATCCACCGACCCCGAGACCGGCCAGACCATCATCTCGGGCATGGGTGAGCTGCACCTGGAAATCATCGTGGACCGCCTCAAGCGCGAGTTCAAGGTGGATGCCAACGTGGGCAAACCCCAGGTGGCCTACCGCGAGACCATTACCCGCCCGGTGGATGTCGAAGGCAAGTTTGTGCGCCAGTCCGGTGGGCGTGGGCAGTACGGCCACGTCAAGATCAAGGCCGAACCCCTCGGCCGTGGTTCGGGCTTTGAGTTCGTCAACGCCATTGTGGGGGGTGTGATCCCGCGCGAATACATTCCGGCGGTACAAAAAGGTATCGAGGAGGCCATGCAGTCCGGCCCCCTCACCGGCTTCCCTATCGTGGACCTCAAGGTCACCCTCTATGATGGTAGCTACCACGAGGTAGACTCCTCCGAAATGGCCTTCAAGATCGCCGGCTCGATGGCCATCAAAGAAGCCATCGAGAAGGGCGGTGCGGCCATCCTCGAGCCCATCATGCGGGTCGAGGTCATCACCCCCGAAGAATTCCTGGGCTCCATCATCGGCGACCTGAACTCCCGCCGCGGCCAGATTCAAGGCATGGAGGAGCGGGGCAACGCCCGGCTGGTGCGGGCCTTTGTTCCCCTGGCCGAGATGTTCGGCTACGCCAACGACATGCGTTCGATGAGCCAGGGCCGGGCCCAGTTCTCGATGTTCTTCGACCACTACGAGCAAGTGCCTCAAAACATCGCTCAAAAGCTGATCAAGGGGCAATAACCAACCGGGGTCGGGGTTTTACATGACCCCCGACCCTTCACCGATAACTTTAGAAGGAGTGAAACTGTTATGGCGAAAGGCGTATTTGAGCGCACCAAACCCCACGTGAACGTGGGCACCATCGGCCACGTAGACCACGGGAAGACCACCCTCACGGCGGCGATCACCTTTGTGGCGGCGGCGGCCAACCCCAACGTAGAGGTACAGGCCTACGACCAGATCGACAAGGCTCCCGAGGAGAAGGCCCGTGGGATTACCATCAACACCGCCCACGTGGAGTACGAGACCGCCAAGCGGCACTACTCCCACGTGGACTGCCCCGGCCACGCCGACTACGTCAAGAACATGATCACCGGTGCGGCCCAGATGGACGGGGCCATCCTGGTGGTCTCGGGGACCGACGGCCCCATGCCCCAGACCCGCGAACACATCCTGCTCTCGCGTCAGGTGGGGGTGCCTTACATCATCGTCTTCCTGAACAAGATCGACATGGTGGACGACCCCGAACTGCTGGACCTGGTGGAGATGGAGATCCGTGACCTCCTGAACCAGTACGAGTTCCCCGGCGACGATACCCCCATCATCCGCGGCTCGGGCCTGAAGGCGCTGGAGCACATGATGGCCAACCCCAAGACCCAGCGGGGCGAGAACGAATGGGTCGACCGCATCTGGGAGCTCTTGGATGCCATCGACAACTACATTCCCACCCCCCAGCGGGATGTGGACAAGCCCTTCCTGATGCCGGTGGAAGACGTCTTTACCATTACCGGGCGCGGTACGGTGGCCACGGGCCGTATTGAGCGGGGCCGCATCAAGACCGGTGAGGAAGTGGAGATTGTGGGCCTGCGGGATACCCAGAAGACGGTGGTGACCGGGGTGGAGATGCACCGCAAGACCCTGACCGAAGGGATTGCCGGGGACAACGTGGGCCTGCTGCTGCGTGGGGTGAGCCGTGAGGATGTGGAGCGGGGCCAGGTGCTGGCCAAGCCCGGCAGCGTCACGCCGCACACCAAGTTCGAGGCCTCGGTGTACATCCTGAAGAAGGAAGAGGGCGGGCGTCACACCGGCTTCTTCAACAACTACCGTCCGCAGTTCTACTTCCGCACCACCGATGTGACCGGGGTGGTGGAGCTGCCCAAAGGGGTAGAGATGGTGATGCCGGGCGACAACGTCACCTTTACGGTGGAGCTGATCAAGCCCATCGCCATGGAGGAAGGTCTGCGCTTCGCTATCCGTGAAGGCGGTCGCACCGTGGGCGCTGGTGTGGTGGCTAAGATCATCGAGTAAAGTGCTACACTAATAGCTTGCTGGCCCGGTCAGGCACTTGAAGGTCTGGCTGGGCCGGAGGCTGAAAGAGGATCAACATGGCGAGCGACGTACGAATCAAGTTACTCCTGGAGTGCACCGAGTGTAAGCGGCGCAATTACGCGACGGAGAAAAACCGCCGCAATACCACCGCCAAGCTCGAGCTCAAGAAGTTCTGCCCCTGGTGCAATAAGCACCTGCCTCACAAGGAAGTAAAGGTTTAAGGCGGACATATGGCCCAAGAGCAGAATGCCGCCCCCCGGCGCCCGCTTGGTACGCGGATTATTAACTACTTCCGCGAAGCCCGGGCCGAGCTGTCCCGTGTCACCTGGCCTACCCGTCAAGAGGTCATCGAATCCACCCAGGTTATCCTGGTGTTTGCCGTTGTGGCGATGGTCGTACTGGGCCTGATTGACACCATCTTCCGCTTCATCACGGTGCGCCTACCCTGAATGTATTGGTGCGAGCTATGAGTATTGAATGGTATGCCGTCCACACCTATGTTGGCCACGAGGAGAAGGTCAAACAGAACCTCGAGCAACGGGTAAAAGCCCTCGGTATGCAGGACAAGATTTTCCAGGTCTTGATTCCAACCGAGGAGGTTGTGGAGCACCGCGAGGGGGGCAAAAAAGAAGTGGTGCGCCGTAAACTCTACCCCGGCTATATCTATGTGCTGGTGGACCTGGGCGATACCCCCGGCGAGGTTAACGAAGCCTGGGAAGTGGTACGCAACACCCCTGGCGTGACAGGCTTTGTGGGCACCGCAACCCATCCAGTACCCCTCACACCAGACGAGGTGCAGCACCTGCTAGAAATCTCCGGATTGGCCGGTAAGAAAGAAGCCCCCAAGCCTCAGGTTACCTTCAAGGAAGGCGACGTGGTGCGGGTTGCCTCAGGCCCCTTCGCCGACTTTACCGGCGTGGTGAGCGAGGTCAACCTCGAGCGCCAGAAAGTCAAGGTGCTGGTGTCCATTTTCGGACGCGAAACCCCAGTCGAGCTGGAGTTTTCGCAGGTCGTTCGCGCATAGCGCAAAGGCTTATTGACAGCGGCTGATTGCTGATAGCAAAATCTAAAGCCCCTGGCTAGTTGCTATCAGCTGTAAGCAAGGCGATACCACCACGAAGTTCGTGGGAGCCACCCCCCACAGAATGTGGGTCAACGCAAAGGAGGAAAAAAAATGAAAAAGATTAATGCTGTGGTCAAGCTGCAGCTTCCGGCCGGCAAGGCCACGCCTGCGCCCCCAGTAGGCCCGGCACTGGGTCAACACGGTGCCAACATCATGGAGTTCGTCAAGCAGTTTAACGCGGCCACGGCCAACATGGGCGACGCCATTGTACCCGTGGAGATCACCATCTTCTCGGACCGCTCATTTACCTTCATCACCAAAACTCCCCCCGCCTCTTACCTGATTCGCAAAGCCGCCGGTATCGAGAAAGGCTCGGGCAAGAGTGGGCGTGAGAAAGTGGGCAAGCTCACCTGGGAGCAGTGCCTGCAGATTGCCAAGCAAAAGATGCCAGATATGAATGCCGGGGATGTAGAGGCTGCAGCCCGCCAGATTGCAGGTTCGGCCCGCTCCATGGGCGTGGAAGTGACGGGGGTGCCCAATGCCTAAGCATGGAAAGCGCTATCGGGCTTTGCTGGAAAAAGTAGACCTGAATAAGGTTTACTCGGTCGAAGAGGCCGCTGCCCTGATTCCTCAGATTAAAAGCGCCAGGTTTGACGAGACCGTAGAGGTGCATGTCAAGCTGGGCATCGACCCCAAAAAGTCGGATCAAAACGTGCGCTCTACGGTAGCCCTGCCACACGGAACGGGCCGCAGCGTGCGCGTGCTGGCGATTGCTAAAGGCGAGAAAATCGCCGAGGCCCAGGCCGCTGGCGCCGACATCGCCGCCGGAGAGGAAATTATCCAGGAAATCCTGGATGGCCGCTCCGACTTCGATGCGGTGGTCGCTACCCCTGACGTAATGGGTGCAGTGGGCTCGAAGCTCGGTCGTATCCTGGGTCCGAAGGGCATGTTGCCCAACCCCAAAGCCGGTACAGTTGGCTTTAACATCGGTGATATGGTGCGCGAAATTAAAGCCGGTCGTATCGAGTTCCGCAACGACAAGACCGGTGTGGTGCATGGCCCTGTGGGCAAGGCCAGCTTTGCTCCCGAGAAAATCGCCGAGAATGTACGGGCTTTTATCAAAGCCGTTGAGAGCGCCAAACCCGACAGCGCCAAGGGCACCTACCTGCGCTCGATCTACCTCACCACGACCATGGGGCCCAGCATCAAGGTTAGCACCAGCGCCGCCCAGCAGTCGTAAGTTAGAGCGCTCTTCACAAATATTGAGCGGCTCACAACTTGGTTGCTTTGTCCTGCACAGCACAGTTGCCTCCCGGATGGGAGGCAACGTCTGTGAAGAGTGCGATAGAGCGGTCTAGAGAATGGTACAGCCCCACCTATAAAGAGGGCTGTCTCGGGTTTATTTTTGCAGCTACAAAAAAGCGAAGACCGCAATAATCCCGCACAAAAGCTCCCCGCAACGGGGGCTTTTTTGTGTGGCTTTCCAACGTGCTGCCCGCAACCACACTTGAAACCAGCAAGGACTGTCCTGTGCAGGAGGCAGCAATAATGTTACTCAAGTTGCCACCTAGACATTCCGAGCTAGAAAGCAAAAACTAAGGCCACTATGAACTGGACTGTTCTAGTGGCCTTCTGCATTATAGACGATCTGCTCAAAGCCCTCGGACACAAGGACGACCCCCAGAGCAAGACCCCCGCCAGCGTCGTCCTCACCATCTGGATACTGGCCGCCCTCTTCTTCTCCGGCAAGCACAAACACGCCCTGGCCTATGCCAAAGAGCAGGGTCTCTTTAGCTTCATCCCCTCCCGCAGCCGCTTCTGCCGCCGACTGCACAGCTTGTCTGACTGGATACCGTTGCTGTTGCCCCTGTGCAAGACCTTATGGGAGCAACTGTCCTCGGTGGAGCACTACGTTCTGGATACCTTCCCCCTCCCGGTTTGTGAGAACATCCGCGCACCCCGCTGCCGCCTGGCCCCCGGCCTCACCTACCGGGGGTACATCCCTAGCAAGCGGGCCTACTTCCACGGCCTGAAGCTGCACCTGGTCTGCAACAACCACCAGTTCATCACCGAGGTGCTGTGCACCCCGGGGTCTGTTGCGGATGTGCAGGGGCTGTACCTGTTGCCGCTGGACTTGGCGCAAGGAAGTGAGCTGTACGTGGATCGAGGGTACACCGACTACCTGGCGGAGGACGACCTGGCGATGGCCGAGGGCATCCGACTGCGACCCATTCGTAAGGCGAACTCCAAACGATATCAGCAAGCCTCGCAGTGGATTGCCCTACAGAGCCGGAGGATCGTCGAGTCGGTGGGTTCTGCCCTAACCGAGCTTTTCCCCAAGCGCATACATGCCACCACCCTCCAAGGCTTTGTGCTCAAGGTGTGGGGCTTCATCTTTGCCCACAACTTCAACCGTCTGGCTAGCGTTTTGTAGGTGGCAACTTGGGTTAATGTTGGTAAGAGGTTCAAGGAGTATGAAGAACGCTCTAGTGCAATGGAACTACTATCTTTGTAACGGTATGCGTTTGCTCGAGCAACCCCACCAGCAATACCAGCCTCACAAAGATAGCCTTCACACCCACCAGGGGAAACCCAGTGGCCTCCCATTGGTCAACAGCCCCTTTAGCGATCTTTCCCGAAGGGGATTGTCCCTGCGGTCGGGGACGATAGCCTTTCGATGGGAGACTTTTTACCCAAACTTGGTACTGGCCCTATGACCCCAACATTAGCCCTCACCCTGAGCCTGGTTGTGGCGGTGGTTGTTTTTGGCTTGAAGTGGCTGGCCTACGCCCTCACCGGTTCGGTAGCCCTGTACTCCGATGCGCTGGAGTCTATTGTAAACATTGTGGCGGCTGGAGCTGCTCTAATTGCGGTATCGGTCTCGCGGCGCCCAGCCGACCGCAAGCATCCGTACGGGCACACCAAGGCCGAATACTTTTCGGCGGTGCTGGAAGGGGTGTTGATCGTGCTGGCGGCCCTGGCCATAGTGCGCGAAGCCTGGCCCAGGCTGCTCGTGCCAGAACCTATTGCAGGATTGAGCACGGGGCTATTGATTTCGCTGGGGGCTTCGGCAATAAACACCGCACTGGGTTGGTTTCTGATTCGCAGCGGGCGCAAAAGGCGTTCACCTGCGGTTATAGCCGATGGGCAGCACATTCTGACCGACGTGCTAACTTCGGTTGGGGTATTGCTGGGTATTGGGCTGGCCTGGCTAAGCGGCTGGTGGGTGCTCGACCCCTTGCTGGCTATTGCGGTAGCGTTCAATATCTTGTGGGTTGGCTGGCGGCTGGTGCGCGACTCTGTGGGGGGTCTGATGGACGAATCGGTTTCGGAGGCCGAGCTGGCCGACATTCGCAACACGCTCAACCATACCCTCGAGGGTCTGGCATCCGAAGGCCGGGTACTGGAAATCCACGACCTACGCACCCGACGGGCTGGGCCGCGCACCTTTGTGGAGTTTCACCTGGTGGTACCCGGGCATACCTCGGTGGAGCAGGCCCATCAGATTTGTGACCGGCTCGAGAACGCCTTACAGGCCAGCATGGATGGTGTCACTGCCACCATCCATGTGGAACCCGACCACAAGGCCAAACATTCAACCTTCAGGATTGGGTAGCGTCCTGGTCGTGTGGCGTCAGAAGCCTCTACCCGGACTTCGCTTCTCTATAGCGCCGTGATGCCAGAGCTGCGGTGGGGGTGCCCGATTTAGCGGTTGAAGGCAAAGCAGGCCTGGGCATTCTGGTCGGTAATCTGCTCCATCTGCTCTAGGCTCAGCTCGCGGATTTCGGCCAGTTTAGCCAGGGTAAACCTAACCAGGGCCGGGTGGTTGCGCTGGCCCCGGTAAGGCTCGGGGGGCAAAAAAGGCGCATCGGTTTCGACCAGTAATCGTTCAAGGGGAATTTGCCGGGCGGCCTCTCGCAAGGCTGCATTTTTCTTGTAGGTTAGGGGCCCGGCGAAGCCAAAATAGGCCCCAAGCTCCAGCCCCACCTCTAATAGCCTGGGGTGCCCCCCAAAAGCATGAAGGACAGTCCTCGAGGGGCGGTTTTGCAGCAGCCACTCCGCAATCTCTTGTTCTGCCCGATCGCTTTCCTTGCTGCGCACGTGAAAAATAAGCGGCAAACCCAGCCACACTGCTAGCTGGTGCTGAAAGTCCAGCGCCCGGTACTGGGCCTGGCGGGTCTGGGGTGTCCAGTAAAAGTCCAGCCCGGTTTCGCCGATGGCACGTACCCTCGGGTGCTGGGCCAGATACTTCAGGTCGGCCTCCAGCTCTGGTGAAAGCAGCGGGGCTTCGGTAGGGTGTAGACCCACGGCTGCCCAGATATGGGGGTGCGCTTCCGCTAAGGCCAGTGCATTGCGGTTGCGCACTGGGTTTGTGCCGATGGTTAGGATGGCTTTAAACTCCCTCGAGGCCTGAATAGCAGCCTGGGTCTCTTCGGGTTCCATATAGTCGAGGTGGCAATGGGTATCGGTCATGCTAAATCCCGCCGAGCCCCAGTTTACGCCCCAGACTACAACCCAAATAGCCATCGCGTGCATACACTAGCCCTATGCGCTACTGGCTCATGGTACTTTTGCTAGCTCTGGCTGGCTGTCTACCCTCACTGCAAGCCGTAGACCCCGACCGCCTGCCCACCCCCGACAACTGGGGGCCCAACAATGCCCCTTTGGAGTGGTGGTATGTGTCTGGCTACCTGCCTGAGGAAGGGCTGGCCTTTCACTGGGCGCTGTTCAAAGCCTATGCGCCACAAAACTGGCAGATTGGCTTTATTAACCCGGCCATCTTTTTTCCTGGCCCATACCACGCCTCACACATCGCCGTTACCGACCTTCGTGCCAACCAAAAGTTCTTCGAAGAGCGTTTCGACTTCCGCACTGACCGCCCCCGCGGCGATACCGTGGTGCTGTTTCCACCTTTGCGTATCGAGCAGGGCGACTGGAAGCTAATCCAGGATGGCAGCAGCTATCAGCTTTCCGCAGGCCCCATCCAGGTGCGCCTGACCCCACTCAAGCCCGCCGTGGTGCACCCACCAGGGTATTCGGGCACCGCCGAAACCGGACGGATGTACTACGTGTCTTTTACCCGCCTGGCCCTGGAAGGCGTCATCGCCGGGCGGCCGGTGCGGGGCGAAGCCTGGATGGACCACCAGTGGGGCGATCAGATCGGAAGCCAGGGCGGTAGCTCCCCGGCCTTGGGGGCCCTCTGGGACTGGTTTGGGCTGCACCTTTCCAACGGGGTAGACCTGATGCTTTATCGCGTTAAAAATGCCAGAGGCGAGGTTGTACAGCTCGCAGCCACAGCCATTGACCCCCAGGGTCAGGTTCGAGAACTCAAAAACCTGCAGATGACACCACTCGAAAGCTGGACTTCACCCAGTGGGCGCAACTATCACCTTGTATGGCAGGTCGAGGCCGAAGGCCTGCGTCTTCGCCTCGAGCCCTTGCGCAAAGACCAGGAGCTTCTGACCTCCTCCACCCGCGTGGCCTACTGGGAAGGCCCGGTGGTGGGCAGTGGAACCTGGCAAGGCCAAGGCGTTTTGGCCAAGGGTATGGGTGAGTTTGTGGCCGGCCCCTACAACCCTCCGGGCAGCAACTTTGGCCCCTTCCCTGCACAGGGGCGATAGGAAGAAAAAACCCCAGCCGCAGGGCTGGGGTTTTGCATAGGGACAAGGTTACTTGAGTTCGACCTTGGCGCCCGCATCCTCGAGCTGCTTCTTGATCTTCTCGGCTTCCTCTTTGGAAACGCCTTCCTTGACCACACCGCCCTGCTCGGCCAGGTCTTTGGCTTCTTTGAGGCCCAGACCCGTAATGGCGCGGAGTTCCTTAATGACGTTCAGCTTCTGGGCGCCAGCGTCTTTGAGCACCACGTCAAACTCGGTCTTCTCTTCAACGGCAGGTGCAGCAGCAGCGGCAGCACCGGGCATGGCCACGGCCACCGGAGCAGCAGCGGTTACGCCCCACTCTTCTTTGAGTTCGTCGATGAGTTGCTTGAGTTCCAGCACGGTTGCGCCAGAAAGTTGAGCCTTGATAGCAGCGATATCCAGAGCCATTCTTTTCCTCCTACTTGGCCTAAGCGGCCTCTAGTTTCTGAACCTGGGCATCCAAGATGCCGACGAATTCCTGAGCCTTTGCTCCCAGCACACCCACGAAGTTGGACATGGTAGCCGACAGCACTCCGACGAGTTCGGCCTGCAGTTCCTTCTGGCTGGGAAGGTCGGCCAGGACCTCCACCTGTTGGCCGGTAAGGGCCTGTCCCGAGAGCACGCCCGCTTTAAGAGCAGGAATGCCTTTATCGTTCGTCTTGGCGAACTCCTTAAGGGCCTTGGCAACAGCGGCGGGGTCAGAGAAGACCACCACTGCCGAAGGGCCGCTGAGGCCCTCGATTTCCGGCAGCCCCAGGTCGCTCATGGCTTTGCGGATGAGGGTATTTTTGGCAACGATAATCTCGCCGCCCTTTTCCCGCACCACTTTGCGCAGCTTCCCGGTGGAACCCGCCGCCAACCCTTGGTAGTTCACCACGAAGAACGAGCCTGCCGCTCCTTTCAGGGTAGCGGTAAGCGCCTCGAGGTTTTCGATGTTGCGCTTGCTAGGCAAAGTTCCTCCTGGTTGGGGCTTGCAACGCGGCGTCTGGCGACAGCCAACCCGCATTAACCCCAGCTTGACTTGGGATTAGGGAATTCCCAACGCTTTACCACGAAAACGCTTCCCTACGAGCGCCTCGGCGACATGATTAAGGCGTTTTAGCCCGTCGCTGTCTTTGGCTGCCTTCACGGTCAATTGCGCGACCGGGGAAGGACACCAAGCAGGAAGTATACAAAAGAACCTGGCCTATTACAAGGTGGTTTTTGGCGGCGCAGGCATTGAAGCTTTGCCAGGTGCCAGGCTGATAGAATGGGGCCCAATGAACGACGTCTGGGATATGTTGAGCGAGCCCTTTCCACCCGAAGAATTGCAGTGGCGGGTGGAAGCCCTGTCTAAGGACAAGCGAAGGGCCCTGGTAGCTCCTTATGTAAGCCACAAAGCCGTGCTGGATCGGCTTGACGAGGTGGTGGGCGTACAGGGCTGGCAAGACAGCTACGAGGTTCTTCAGGCCCCGACCCAGCCTGCTGGTCTTTATGCCGTAAAGTGCAGGCTTACCATAATGGACATTTGCAAAGAAGATGTGGGCGAGGGGGATGGCCTAAAAGCCGCTTTCGCCGAAGCACTTGTGCGAGCGGCGGCTAAGTTTGGCGTGGGCCGCTTCCTGGTTGGGCTCGAGCAGCAGTGGGTCGACTACGACCCCGCCAGTGGAAAGTTCGGCCCGCCCAACCTCGCTGGCGTGGCTGATGGCTACGGTAAACCCACCGTCGAGGCCCAGCCCCAACAAGGCCCCGAAAGTCCCCCCGCTGCCAGCGAAGCCAAGCCTGAACCACAAGAGCTTATAGATCGCTTGATCGAGCGCCTTAAGCATGCGGGTCTGGGTAAGCAAGCTGCGCTCATCGTGGTGAAGTATGGGGGGTATGGCAAACATCCCGAGGAAACCCGTAAACTTTACGGCGAGCTTCGGGCTTTGCTGAAAGGTCAGGCCTCTTGAGCGAAGGGTAACTGTGATCAAGGTTATTGCGATTGGAGACTTGCACGCCGATTTTCCCAAGCTGTGGCGGGCTTTGAGGAATTCCTACGCCGTGGGAGAGGACTGGCTGCCTTCCGACCCCCTGCGGCGCGGCACCTACCGCGTGGTTTTGATGGGCGACCTGGTGCATCCGAAGCTCCTGGCCGACTACCGCCGCCTGACCGGCCTGGAAGACTACGACCCCAACAATCCGGATCACCTGCGAATGTCGGCCAAGGCACAGATTCGCGAATTAATGCGTATCAAGCGTTTTCAGGAAGCAGCGCCCGACCACATCACCATCCTGATGGGTAACCACGACTATGCCGCTATTTCGGGCGATATGGTGCTGGGCAACGCCCACCTCGAGCACAAAGAGTTCCACCCCGAGCTGGGCGGGGTAGAGCTGCCCGAAGAGATAAAAAACTGGATACAAACTTTTCCTGCTCAAATCAATCTCTATGGGGTCAATTTTGCCCACGTGGGGCCGGTGCCCTGGCTACAAACCTACGATGAAATGTTTTACAACGGGCGTGAAGCCAAGGAGTGGTGGCTCAGCAATGCCGACTATGTTGAGCGAATGGGTTACCGCTTTGGCGTATACGGGCACACCGTGATGAAAAACGGCATCCTGATTAAGGATAAGCTGGCCCTGATCGACGCGCTCGACCATAACCAGTACCTGGAACTTATTCTTGATGAGAACAGGCTGGACTGGGAAATCGTAGAGATTCCTCCAGTGGGAGCAAGCATCTTTTAGCCAGCGAGCAGATGGCAGAATTACCCGCATGAACAGACAAACATTGCATCTCCCTACCATCCACCGCACCTGTCCTGCTTTACCCACACCGTGAACCTCACATCGCCCAAGGTTGTTCGGGAACTGCTGGGTCGCTATGGCCTGAGCGCAGATAAGCGATTTGGGCAGAACTTCCTGGTCGAGCGGGGCTATTTGCAGAAAATTGTCGAAGCGGTAGGGCTGCAGCCTGGCGACACCGTTTATGAGGTGGGGCCTGGACTGGGAACCCTAACCAGGGCTTTAGCAGAGGCTGGCGCAAAGGTAATCAGCATCGAGATGGATCGCCGGCTCGAGGCCGTCTACGCCGAAACCCTGGCCGGCTTGCCGGTACAGATCATCTGGGGTGATGCGCTTGTTTTTGACTGGGCCAGCCTGCCCGCGCAGAGCTTGTTTGCCGGCAACTTGCCCTACAACATTGCCACGCCACTTATAACCAGGCTCTTGCTTTCGGGTCGGTTTCGGCGGATTGTTGCGCTGGTGCAAAAAGAGGTGGCGCTGCGCATGACCGCCCGGCCCGCCACGCCCGAGTACGGTTTGCTTTCGCTAAGGGTGCAGTACCACGCCCTAGCCCGACGGATTGTGGATGTGCCCCCGGGCGCTTTCTTTCCCCCGCCCAAGGTAACGAGCTCTGTGGTCTGTTTGGAGCCCAATGGCAAGCCCGACCATCCAGCCCTCTTTCGCTTAGCCGAAGCTGCTTTTGCCCAACGCCGCAAAACCCTGGTGAATGCCCTAAAAGCCGCCGGCTATGCGCCAGAAAGGGTGGCAAACGCGCTGGAAGTGCTTGGCCTTCCCCTGACTGTGCGTGGCGAGGCCCTCAGTTTGCAGCAGTTTGAACAGCTGGTAGATCGCATGGGGTAGCCTCGGCTTGTTAGAGATTTCTCATGGGTCTGGGGTAGCCTAGTACACATCAGTTCAGGATGCCGGTAGACTGTGGTAAATCCTGTAAGTGGGGAGACAAGGCTGGGAGGCCGGAATGCGATTTTTTGTCGTAGGAGATGTATCGGTTGACCTCATCTACTTTCTCGAGCGAATCCCCGAGCCGGGCGAGGAAATTCCCGCTCAGCGCGCCGTGATGAAGCCTGGGGGCGCAGGAGGCACCCTGGCGGCCCACCTGGCCAGCCTGGGCAACAAAGTGTACCTGGCCAGCCGGGTGGGGGATGACCCCTTCCGCAGCGTGGCCCTATCACAGCTCGAAAAAGTTAAGGTTGACCTCAAATATCTGCAAGTAGACCCGGAGCAAACCACCTCATCCATTCTGATTCTGCTGGTTCCTGGCGGTGAACGCTCCATGATTTCTGCTGGGGGCGCCAGCCGCTTCCTGGATGCAGCCGAGTTTAAGCCCAAAATGCTAGACCAGGTGGACGCGGTAGTTTTTTCGGCCTACGCTTTTGTGGGCGGGCCCCAGCGGCAATACGCCATCAACGCCCTGGACGCAGCCCGCAAGCGCGGGTTGCCCATCTTTGCCGACCTGGGCACTGGCGCGGTGCGGGCTGCTGGAAAAGAGCTACTGGATATCCTGCGCGGGGTTCCCTATCTGCTGATGAACCAGGTGGAACTACAGGCGCTGACGGGTGCTTCCTCCATAAGCGATGGGGTTGCTGAGTTAAAGGGCTGGGGCCACGAAACCGTGGTGGTAAAGGTTGGGGCGATGGGCTCCATCGTGATTACACCAACCCGCCAGGAACTGATAGAACCCTATCCCCTGGAGGAAGTGGTAGATACCACCGGCTCCGGGGATGCCTTCACAGCCACCTTCGCCCACGCCATCCTGCAAGGCAAGGATCCCTTCGTCGCCGCCCGTCTGGGAAATCTGGCCGGCTCCCTGGCGGCCACGGCGATTGGCGGACAGGGACGGCTGATTACTGAGGAAGACCTTTTGCAAGCTAGGTAGGCTTGCTCATACCGAATTTGGGTGAGCAGCCACCGCTGTAGGAGACGGTTCACCCCGAGCGAAGTGACGATCCCTTTCAGGACGGGCCATGCCCGTACACCAGCGGGACGATCCCTTTCAGGACGGGCCTACCGCCGCCGGCGGCGGCGGCGTACACCAGCGTGACGGTCCCTTTCTTCAGGAGGTAGCGCGGCTGCTCACCTGGAAGTGCACCAGGCTTGACAGGGATGTACCTCATTGAAGAGTTTGAAGCCGGTATTACAGCCCGCAAACGAAATACCGCCGAATGGCCTCGAGCAACAAAAGCCCCACCGCGCCGCTTTTTTCCGGGTGGAACTGTGGGGCCACCATGTTGTCCCGCGTGTAGAGCGCCGTGAAGCGGGTTCCAGCGTACTCGGTGATGCCAATGCTCCCCTCCACCAGGGGGGCAAAGTAGGAGTGCACAAAATAGAAGTAGCGGCCCGACAGGTGCTCGAAGTGGGCGCTGTATTCCACCGTGTTCCAACCCACCTGCGGCACCCGCGCGGCCTGGAAGCGGGCCAGCCGGCCCCGCACCAGCCCCAGCCCGGCGGTTTCGGGCGCTTCCTCCGAGCCTTCGAACAGGATCTGCATCCCCACGCAAATGCCCAAAAAGGGCTTGCCCATCGCAATGTGTTGGCGCACCCCCTCCTCGAAGCCCGAGGCCTGGAAGGATCGCATGACCTGGCCGAAGTGGCCCTGTCCGGGCAAAACCAGCAGGTCGTAACGCCCTACCTGGCGGGGGTCGTCCGAGACCGAGACCTGGTAGCCCGTGGCTTGCAGGGCCTTGGCAGCGCTGTGCAGGTTGCCCGAGCCGTAGTCGATCAGGAGGGTTTTCATGGCGCTACAGAACTTCCTTGGTGCTGGGCAGGTCGGGCCGGGTGAGGCGGGTGGCCTGGTAGAGGGCCCGGGCCAGGGCCTTGAAGGTGGCCTCGAGCACGTGGTGGGCTTCGCGCCCCGCCAAGACCCGCACGTGCAGGGTCAGGCCGGCGTGGTTGCAAAGCCCCCGCAAAAACTCGCGCAGGTGGTAGGCATTCAGGCCCCCAGCGCTCCCTTCAATGCCCAGCTCTTCGGGCACGAAGGCCAGGTGGCTGCGCCCGGACAGATCCAGCACCACCTGCACCAGGGTTTCGTCCATGGGCACGGTGGCCTCGCCGTAGCGCTCGAGGCCCCTGCCCTCCCCCACCGCCTGCCGCAGGGCCATACCCAGCACGATGCCCACATCCTCCACCAGGTGGTGCACATCCACGGCCAGGTCGCCCTTCGCTTCGATGCTCAAGCCAAACCGCCCGTGCCGCTCTAGGGCCAATAGCATGTGATCGAGAAACCCCAGGCCGGTCGAGATCTGCCCACCCGGCGCCGCATCGAGGCTCAGGCTCAGTTTGATCTGGGTCTCGGCGGTGTTGCGCTCGATGGCAGCACTACGCATGGGGCACCTCGGCCAGGGCGAAGGCAGCCTGCAAAAAGCGCTGGTTTTCCTCAGGCGTACCCAGCGAGACCCGGATACACCCCTCCAGGCCAGGGTAGTGGTCCTGCCGCCGCACCAGGATGCCCTGGCGCAGAAGCCCGATGTAGGCGGCGGCGGCATCGGGGGTGCGGATCAGAAGAAAGTTGGTCTGGCTCGGATACACCTGCCAGGTAGGGTGCTTTTGCAGGGCCTGAAAGAGCTTTTCCCGTTCTGCCACCAGGCTTTGCACAATGTCCTGGACATAGCCGGGCGACTCCAGCAGCGTGAGCAGAATCTGGGCGGTGTGGGCCGGCAGGCCAAAGGGTGGTACAAAGTTCTGCACCACACCCGCCACTTCTGGCGAAGCCAGCAGGTAGCCCGCCCGGATACCCCCCAGCCCCCAGGCTTTGGAGAAGGTGCGCAGGATAGCCACCTGAGGGTTGGCTCGAGCCAGCGACGAATAATCCGTGCCCGAAAACTGATGGTAGGCTTCGTCTAAGACCAGCAACCAGCCAGTTTGCGCGGCCTTTTCGGCCAGAAGACGAAGGTCTGCTTCGGCAAAAAGCCGGGCCGTGGGGGCGTGGGGGTTGGGCAGAAACAGCACCCCTGGCTCGGCCTCCATGGCCTCGAGCAAAGCCCCGGTCGGTAGGTCAAAGTCAGGGCCCAGGGAAATGGCCCGATAAGGCGTGTCCGCCAGTTTTGCACTGAGCGCGTAGTGAGGAAAAGAAGGCGCAGTATCCAGCACCCGCCCCGCCGCCAGGGCCAGGGCTTGAATGAGCAGGTTGGAGCCCGGAGAAACCACCAGCCCTTCCATGGGCCAGCCCAGATGCGCCGATAGCCTTTCCCGCACATCCTCGGCGTGTAGGTGAGGGTAGCGGTTGAAATCCAACGCTTGCAGGCGCTGTAAAACCCGCGCTTTTAGCTCGGCGGGGAGGTCGTAGGGGCTTTCGTTCTGATCAAGCTTGATGGGTGCTTCTACCTTTTTGTAAGGGTAGCTGGGCAGTCCATGTAGGTGGGGCTTAAAGGCCTTCACTCCCCGATTGTCGGCAGTAGCGGGCCGTGCGTCAAGGGTAGCGGCGCAAAGGCTAAAACTGTAGATGCAAACACCCCAGGCGAGTCCCCCAACCGTGAACCCCGCACCAATGCAGGCGTGGTAGGTTCATTAGGCTAAGGCCATGCGAATCGGAATGGTGTGTTATCCGGGCCTGGGGGGCAGCGGGATTGTGGCCTCGGAGCTGGCCGATCGGCTGGCCCAGAGGGGGCATGCGGTTTATCTGTTTGCCACCGAGCTTCCCATGCGCTTGCCCGCAGGGAGTCCGGTGCGGTTTGTACCGGTGGAGGTGCCTAATTATCCGGTATTTCCGGCCCCTCTTTACACCCTGGCCCTGGCGGGGGCGCTCGAGCGGGCCATTCGTGAAGAACACCTGGAAATACTCCACACCCACTACGCCATCCCCCACGCTGTAGCCGCCGAGCTGGCCGCGGAAGGCCGCATTCCCCTGGTGCACACCCTGCACGGCACCGACGTCACCCTCCTGGGCATAGACCCGGCCTATCAGGCCCTGACCGCCAGAGCCCTGCAAAAAGCTGCTGCCGTAACGGCGGTCTCGCATAGCCTGGCCCAGCAGGCCCAGCGCATCTTTGGGGTAAGCCCGCAGGTCATCTACAACGCCGTGGATACCGAACGCTTTCGACCCAACCCCCAGGCCAAACGCTTCTATGCAGCCCAGGACGAGTTTCTGCTGGTACACGCCTCCAACTTCCGGGCGGTCAAGCGGGTAGGCGACATCGTGCATGTATTCGCCAAAGTTCGCCAGAAGATAAAGGCCCGGCTGGTTCTGGTGGGCAGCGGGCCGGAGCGGGCCGAGGCCCTCTCGATTGCCCATAACCTGGGGGTAGACGACAGCGTAACCTCGCTCGCCACTGCCAAAAACCCCGAAGAGGTCATCGGTGCGGCGGATGTGTTCTTACTGGCCTCGGAGTACGAAGGCTTCGGTCAGTCGGGCCTCGAGGCCCTGGCCTGTGGGGTTCCGGTAGTAGCGACCCGGGTTGGCGGTATTCCCGAGTGGCTCACCCCGGAAGTGGGCCGCCTGGTAGAGTTTGGCGACCTCGAGGCCTTTGCCCAAGCGGTAGTAGAACTGCTTACCTCCCCCAACCTGGCCCAGATGCGCGAGGCGGCCCGCAACTATGCCCAGGCCCATTTCAACCCCGAACACATCACCCATCAGTATGAGCAGGTTTACCGGCTGGCTATAAAAAACAAAACCCTCGAGCCAGAATCCTCGGTTTTATGACCTCCAGGTTCTCCCAGATTTGGCCTTACAAAAGGCTTTCACATCCCTGGTGTAGGCTTCATTACCAAACGGTGTGCTGGTCTGGCACCAAACAAGGAGGCTCTTATGCTGGAAGGGTTCAAAAAGTTCATCATGCGTGGAAATGTGCTCGACCTAGCGGTGGGTGTGATTATTGGGGGCGCCTTCGGGGCCATTGTTAACTCACTGGTTGCGGACATCATTACCCCTTTAATTGGCATGATTTTTGGTGCACCCGACTTCTCGGCCCTCAAGCTGGGGGCGTTGAACATCGGCAAGTTTATCAATGCCGTGGTGAGCTTTTTGATGGTGGCCTTCGCCCTGTATTTCTTTGTGGTTGTCCCCATGAACAAGCTGCAGGAAATGTCCAGAAGAAAAGAGCCCGAGGCTGCTCCTGCGGCCCCACCCGAGGAAGTTGTCCTGCTGCGCGAAATCCGCGATGCACTGAAGAAATAAGGCTGTTGCCAGCACGCACAATACCGAGTTTGGTGACTGTTCGCCCCGACCGAAGGGAGTGTGCTAGGCTTCACCTGGGCACAGCAGTTCTGTCAAACACCCGTCTCGCTGGCGGGTGTTTTTTGGGGTGATTATTCGCACACGCCGTTGGGCCTGCCAAAGCCCTTGGGCGCCATGCTCCATCCTGGTGTAATGGGGAAGCACCCAGAACCCATGTATGCAAAGCCTTCCTTAAGGTTTAGAGCGGTTCTACAGAGAGAATGATGCAGTCCCATCTATAAAGATGGCTGTCTCAGGCCTATTTTTGCCGCTGCTCCCAGGAGCAAAAAAAGCGAAGGCCGCGATAACGTAATATATTCCTGCCCGGTATGGAGCCGGGTGGCCTAAGGTAGGCTAGACTCTTGTTTGGGAGTTGGGTTGTTGAGAGGTTTAATGGCAAGCCACATTCAATTGCATGGCCTCGAGGGTGGTAGGTCGTGAGCGATACCTTATTGCGTCGGGGTTTGTTGGCGGGGCTACTGCTGCTGGGCATACTTCTGGCAACCATCACCCGCCAATCGGCCCCCAGCCTGCCGGGGGAGTTTGCTGCGAGCATTGCACCTTTGTTTGGTTTTTCCTTTCGCCTGGGCCAGAATACCAGGGCTAGCCTGGCTGCCATCTTTGACCGGCGCGACCTGCGGGCGGAGCAGCGGCGCATGCAGGCAGAGTTGCAGCTATTGCGACAAGAAAACCAGCGCTTAACCCTGGAAAACCGTCGTCTACAGGCCACCTTGCGGGTACAGGCGGTTCAGGGCCTGGGGGTAGTTGCAGTGGCACCGGTCATTGACGACGACCCCTCGGGGCTGTACCGGCGGCTTTTCTTGGGGGCTGGTGCGGCCCAGGGGCTGCGGGTGGGAATGCCTGTAACCTCTGCCAATGGGCTGGTAGGCGTTATTACCGAGGTTACGACCAACAACGCCGTTGTGCGAACCATCCTCGACCCCGAGTCGAGGGTGGGGGTTCGGCTGGCAGGCGCACCAGGTCGGGGTATTGCCTATGGCGCGCCCCCGCGGATGTTGCGGGTTGAAATTGCACCCGAAGCCAGTGTCAAACCCGGCGATAAGGTGGTTTCGGGTGCCCTGCAGGGGCTCTACCCTGCCGGTATTACGGTGGGTACGGTCGAGCAGGTGCTCCCTGTATCACCAGGAGCTTTGAAAAAGGTTTTGCTGGTACGGCCGGCTGTGCAGCTCTCGCTGCTGGAGGAAGTGCAGGTACTAAGGCCGCTATGATTTCAGGTTGGCAAAAGCACATATCCCTGCAAAGCCCCCTGTGCCTTGCTGCCACATCCGGTTTTTTATCATGCTGAACATCCCTACCCACCTATGCGACTGATTCTGCTTATCGTTTTAGCGTTTATTCTCCAGGGTTTTTTATCCGGGCTGTTGGGTGACACCATCCCGCCACCCGACCTAATTTATCTGGCTACCTTGTTGGTGGTCGCCTCTTTATCGCCCTTTATTGGCTTGCCCCTGGCCTTTTCGATAGGGCTTTTGCAAGACCTGCTCTCGGCCGGATACCCTGGGCTGCATGCGGTGGGGCTCCTGCTGGCCGCGTACGCCTACTACCGGCTTTCGCGCCTGGTGCACTGGGACGAGCTGGCCGGGCAAATGGTTATTCTGGGGGGAAGCTTTGTGGCCAAGTGGCTCGGGATCATGCTGGTGGCCCTCTGGCTCCGGCTGGGCCAGTTCAACCCTCTCACCCTCTGGTCGGTTATGGTACCGGAGATGCTGCTGACCCTGCTGATCGCCCCCCTGGCGTTTTGGCTTTATCAGCAGCTTTATGCAGGTCGCAGCAAATAGGAGCGCTCTGTGAACAGCCGTGTCTGGATCCTGCTGGGGATTTTTTACCTGATGCTGGTGCTGTTTGCAGCGCGGCTATGGCAGCTCCAGGTGGTGCAGTACGAGCAGTACGCCACCCGCAGCCAGGGCAACTACCTGCGCACCGAGACCACCCTGGCCCCCCGGGGGAGGATATTTGACCGCAACGGCCGGGTAATCGCAACCAACCGGCTGGCAGTAGATTTGCTTTATATGGGGGGCGAGGTGCAGTTCAAGGATCGGCTTCTGGCCCTGACCGGGCTCAAAGCCCTACCCGAGGCCGGGCGTGAGCCAGTGGAACTGATGGTCAACGTCCCTGAAGCCCTTGTCCCCACCCTGGCCGAACTGGCTGCAGGCGAACCGAACCTGAAGCTTCTCGAGCGAATCGAACGCATCTATCCCAATCCAATTGCGGGGCCGGTTATCGGTTACACGGCCCTGCCCAGCCAGGAGCAGCTCAAGGAAGGCTACGAGCCAGAGGAGCTGGTGGGCGCCTCGGGCCTCGAGGCCGCCCTGGAGCCTCAGCTCAGGGGTGTCAAAGGGGTGGTGCTGGCTGAGGTAAATGCCAGAGGCCAGCGGGTGCGCTTTGAGGAAATCAAAGAACCCCAGGCTGGCACCGACGTCTACCTCACCCTGGACCTGAGCTTGCAACAGGCCGCCGAGCAGGCCTTGCAGGAGGCCGTAGCCGACATTAATCGCATCCGTCAGCGCTATGGTCTTCCTCTGGTCAGCCGCGCCAAGGGTGCCATCGTGGCGCTGGATCCGCGCAGTGGCGAGGTTTTGGCCCTGGCCACAGCACCCGCCTTCGACCCCAACTTGTTTGGCCGCAGGCCACGTCCCAACGATAAAATCCGCGAGCTTTTCGCCGACAAGGACCGCCCTACCCTGAACCGTGCGGTTAACGCCTATCCACCCGGCTCCACCTACAAGCTGGCAAGCTCGAGCATGGCTTTAGAAAGCGGCTATGTAACGGCCAACACTGCGTTCCGCTGCAGCCCCTACATCGTTTTTGGTGGCATACGGCGCAACTGGGCTAAGGTGGACATGGGCATGATGACCGTCAAGGAAGCCATCGCGCAAAGCTGCAACACCTGGTACTACCAGGTCGCCATGCTCGATCCAGTCGGCATGGTAAATAAGCTGCACAAGCGGGCCCTCGAGCTCGGGCTGGGGCGGCCTACAGGCCTGGAAATCGGCGAACAAACCGGGATTGTGCCCACCCTGCAGTGGAAGAAGCAAAACATCCCCAAAGACCCCCGCTGGTGGCCGGGCGAGACCCTCTCGATCATGATTGGGCAGGGGTACAATAAGGTCACGCCGGTACAGATTGCCCGAATGCTGGCCACCATCGCCCAGAGCGGCCAGCAGCCCGAGCTGCATCTGGTTCGCCGAATTGGCAACCAGGAGATAAAGCGGCCCACCACCCTGGTGAGCGGCCGTTACTGGCGCGAGTTGCAAGAAGGCATGCGAAAGACCGTAACCTGGGGTACCGCCAGGCACGTGCTGGGTGATTTTCCGGTAGCCACCGCGGGTAAGACCGGAACGGCCCAGAACGAAACCCTCACCCCAGGCCTCGAGCACGCCTGGTACATGGGCTACGGGCCGGCAGACCCCGCCGACCCGCGCCCCCCTTTGGTGGTGGTGGCTTTCTTTGAAAACGGCGGTGAGGGCAGCGGTGTGGCCCTTCCGGCAGCCAAAAAAGTTATGGCTGCGTACTGGAAAGTTGGGCAGCCTTTGGCCCTGCGCTAAGGCCCAGCCGCCCAAGCGGCAAAGCTGCGGGCCGCTCCTCACCCATCGCCACCACCTGGCCCGCCAGCCTCAAAACGAAAGCCTGCGGAAGCCCATTCCCCTACTTTTTCAGCTCGCGCACATAGGCCAGCACCGTGTCGGCATCGCGAAAGGGGTTAACGTTGCGCCATATACGCTCGACACGGCCTTTGGGGTTGAGCAGAATGGTGTCGCGGTTGTAGAAGCCCAAAAAGCCCCCCACCTTGAACAGCCGGGCCAGGGTACCGTCCTTGTCGGGCAGCATGGCGCCCTTGAGGGCCATCTGCTCGATAAAAGCGCACTGCTCGGCGGCAGGGTCGGCGCTTACACCAAAAATTTCGACCCCAAGCCTGTCGAACTCGCCGGAAAGCTCTGCATAGCGCTTGCCCTGGGCGGTGCAGCCGGGCGAGCTGGCCTTGGGATAAAACCAAAACAGCAGATACCTTCCCTCCTTAGCTATGGCCGCCAGGTCTACGGGTCTGCCATAGGAATCTTGTACCTTGGGCAAGGCCACCGGGTCGCCAGGAGCCAGTGCCAACACCGGGGCCAGTACCAGAAGCATCCACCACAAGCGCCGCATGACTAAAGTCTGAAGTTACGCACAGACAGATGTTGCGATAAAATAGGGCTCCCTGCTCACACAGGAGGCCCGAAATGAGTCTAGCACCGGTCGTGAAGTATCTTCAAGCCTTGTTGGTTTCGGTATCGAACAA
>Ga0209721_1000962_pt1 | contig 23351 bp, 24 predicted proteins | sample TshhotsprinmetaG_FD_184139 | JGI IMG/M metagenome (GOLD analysis project Ga0209721, IMG submission 184139) | Hot spring microbial communities from South Africa to study Microbial Dark Matter (Phase II) - Tshipise hot spring metaG (SPAdes)... | ecosystem: Environmental > Aquatic > Thermal springs...
GCTCAGGCTCTTTATGTCGCAATCCCTTCTAAATGAGGTCTTCTTTCCTACAGGGCAAAGAAAGAGAAACCCTTGAGAAAATAAAAACGTCGCAATCCCTTCTAAATGAGGTCTTCTTTCCTACCAAAGAAGATGAGAAGAAAAACAGAGGAGCTCTTGAGGTCGCAATCCCTTCTAAATGAGGTCTTCTTTCCTACTCCGCCTACCGAGAAAGCACCACGGAGCATTCCTGTATGGGTCGCAATCCCTTCTAAATGAGGTCTTCTTTCCTACCGTTACTCAATCGAACTTATTGAAGATTGGGGTCGCAATCCCTTCTAAATGAGGTCTTCTTTCCTACACGAAGTATCATAAAAAGTCTTCTTCTAAATGTCGCAATCCTTCTAAATGAGGTCTTCTTTCCTACGTGGTATGCTGCTTCCCCGCAAGTTTTAAATTACAGTCGCAATCCCTTCTAAATGAGGTCTTCTTTCCTACTTTTTACTACCGCTCAACCATCGAAAACGGTTGGGTGTCGCAATCCCTTCTAAATGAGGTCTTCTTTCCTACGGTTGGAACATTTTTCCACGCGAAGAAGTTTATGTCGCAATCCCTTCTAAATGAGGTCTTCTTTCCTACGGTATGCTGCCTCCCATCAGGTTCTAAATTATACGGAGTCGCAATCCCTTCTAAATGAGGTCTTCTTTCCTACCCATAGCAGGGATAGCCTTAGGCTATCTCTTCTCAGTCGCAATCCCTTCTAAATGAGGTCTTCTTTCCTACCAAAGCCCCAAAGCGAACCCAAAGGGCTGCTTGGCGTCGCAATCCCTTCTAAATGAGGTCTTCTTTCCTACATAACTGATCGAGAGATCAGTTATATCCCCAAATTGTCGCAATCCCTTCTAAATGAGGTCTTCTTTCCTACATCCAGCGGAGGATCAGCCTTGCCTCCGCTGAGGTCGCAATCCCTTCTAAATGAGGTCTTCTTTCCTACGCAAAGAAAAGAGAAAGAGAGGATCGTAAGCTCCTCGCTGTCGCAATCCCTTCTAAATGAGGTCTTCTTTCCTACCACTGTTTTGTGATTGTCTCTCGTTCCTCTATCAGGTCGCAATCCCTTCTAAATGAGGTCTTCTTTCCTACAACTACCGAGTTTATGCTTGGAAAGAGAGGCGGAGTCGCAATCCCTTCTAAATGAGGTCTTCTTTCCTACGTTTAGCAGGCATGGGGGTGATATAATGAGAAGTAAGTCGCAATCCCTTCTAAATGAGGTCTTCTTTCCTACACCGTTTCCCAAGCAAATTTATTAAAAATCGGGGGGTCGCAATCCCTTCTAAATGAGGTCTTCTTTCCTACTTCAGCGGAGGATCAGCCTTGCCTCCGCTGAGGGTCGCAATCCCTTCTAAATGAGGTCTTCTTTCCTACAGCAAAGGGGGGGAACATTGAGGAGGCGCTGTTGTCGTCGCAATCCCTTCTAAATGAGGTCTTCTTTCCTACAAATAATTAAAGAATACCTATCGAAAATCGGCAAGTCGCAATCCCTTCTAAATGAGGTCTTCTTTCCTACCGGGCGAAGTGGTCATTTTTGACCACTCGCCCTATTAGTCGCAATCCCTTCTAAATGAGGTCTTCTTTCCTACACCCATCGCAGAAAGAATTGCCACTATAGAAGGTCGCAATCCCTTCTAAATGAGGTCTTCTTTCCTACTTTGCCGGGGACGACTTTACAGATTTGGGAAAGGTAGTCGCAATCCCTTCTAAATGAGGTCTTCTTTCCTACGGCAATTGAGCATGATCTATGATTTTCAACAGCACGTCGCAATCCCTTCTAAATGAGGTCTTCTTTCCTACCGCAACGCCTCCCAACATGGGGGGCAAAGCAAAGGTCGCAATCCCTTCTAAATGAGGTCTTCTTTCCTACAGCACCCCCCAAAATTCACTCTATATATCAATGAGTTGCAAAGGGGGTTGGACAACTTTTTGCAACTCCGAAGAGTTACTGAGGAAATATTGCGGAAACGTTTCATAATTTTTCCAAAGATGTCAAAGAACTGATATATAAATTCTACTAAGAATATTATCATATTGCAACAAAATTTTCAGCACATTATTATTCAACTCAGAATTGTCATTTAGTAAATATTTCTAATGACCGCCATTAGAATTTATCGCATATAAGTCATTGAAGATAATAAAGTAAGGAAAACTTAACATGGTAAAAGAGTTTGAACTTAGTTTTAGCGATAAAGAAATAACCCCTTGGGGTGGGATGGCATTGATGAGCAGGATGCCTCAAAAGATAGGATTTAATAATTCCTTAAGAGGAGTTGAACTGCCTGCACAGGGGATATTCACCATATCAGCTGATAGAGCATTTTTAGTAAGCGTATGGTGCGGAGCTAATCGATTTGAGCATATAGAAGTAACGAGGCATGATGAGGCAATAAAGAATATATTTGAATATAACAAGATGGCAGGGCACAAGGCTTTTCAGAGGTATTTCAGGAAATTTGCCCAAGCGGACAATCATAGAGTATTTGAGGGTTTATACAAGTGGTTTTTTAGCCTGCTGTATTTTAACAATTTCACGTTGGACTTGGACTCTACGGTTATAAGTCGTTTACCGCTAAAACTCTAATGACAATTCCGGGTTTAATAAGCTTACCGTCATAGAGGACATCAAAGATTTCTCTTTACACGGCTGACTAAATACTTTTGCCAGCCATCATGTAATGGCAAACGGAGATATTACCACAGTCAAGGAACTGTTAGGACACAAGACCCTTACTATGACCTTAAGGTATGCAAATTTAGCACCAAGTCATGAGTTTGGCGGTTGATATCCTCGAAAATGCTATATCGGACAAACCGACTGTTCAAAAAACTATACAATCAGGCTATTAACAGATAGGCGGGAAGAATTTTAATAGCAGGCAAAAGAATTGATTTTAAAAGATTTTTTAAGAGTGGAGCTGATCGGGATCGAACCGACGACCTCTTGAATGCCATTCAAGCGCTCTCCCAACTGAGCTACAGCCCCAAGATTGTATAAAATAACACATTTGGCTTAAAAATTGTCAACCAATTAATATTCCCCAAATTCGGCTATAGAACTAAAAGGCTATAAAATCAACAATCTAGATAGGAAGAGCTGGTGAAGGATTTTTATACGACACCGTATAAAAGAAAACTTTATGGAATTTTGGCAAAAGATATTGCTTTGAAAGAATAAAGCAAAATTTAAATAAAACTTGTCGATTATAAAAATTCTGAAACAGCTCTTCCTATCGCTAAATTTGCATATTACAGCGATAAGTTTGACAAAGCATCTTCAATAATTTTAGACTTAAATATCTGTTTAAAAACGGTAAACTTGAAAATTGCTCTTGATTATGCGCACTTGTTTTAAGGCGTTGCCATCAAGCGAGATAAAATCCGAGTAAGTAAGCTGTTTTTTTCGGTGTTATTTTATATCGCAGATTTTTTGTTTATATAAAAACTTTCAGGAGGCAATATTGTTAAAAGAAGTCGAAAGTATTTCTGACACTAAAAAAAGAATTACCATAGAGATACCGGCAGAGGTTATAGAATCCGAAATCCAGCGGACATTAAGGGATATGCAAATGAAAGCTCAGGTTCCTGGTTTCAGAAAGGGCAAAACTCCAATGTCTATAATAGAAAAGAAATACGGTAAAAGTGTTGAGGCGGATGTCTTGGAGAAGCTGGTGCCTAAACATTACCAGATGGCGGTATCAGATGCAGGATTAAAACCGCTTTCTCACCCTCAGATTGAAAATTCTTCAGAATTTATAAGAGGCACTCCCCTTTCAATGACCTTTATATTAGATGTAATGCCCAACTTACAAAATCTTAATTACGATGGTATAACGGTTGATGATATTCCTGTGGAGGTTGCCGATTCTGAAATTGAATCCGCTCTCAGGAATCTAGCAGAGGAGAGGGCGTCTTTTGAGGGTGTTGATGATAGCATAATTATCGGAGATTTAGTGACTGTTGATTATAAAACAGATATGGAGGGTAGTATCGGCAAAGATGTTGTTTTTGAGGTCGGAAGCGGTCCATATCCTCAAGAGTTTCACGACGCCCTTGTCGGCAGGAAAAAGGATGAAGAGTTTGAATTTGAAGCGACATTTCCTGAGGGAATGCGGTCGCAATTCGCCGGTAAAAAGGTAAGATTCAACATGACTGTAATCGATATCAAGAGAAAAAATATTCCTTCTATTGATGACGATTTTGCTGCTGATTTTGGCTGTGAGAATCTGAGTGATTTAAGAGAAAAGGTGAAGGAATCTCTCCTATCTGCAAAAAATTGGCGGGCTGACAATATGAAATACTCACAGATTATGGATAAGCTAATTGAGGCTAATAATTTTGAGCTGCCTGAAGGAATGCTTAACGCAAAAGTAAATGATCTTATCGCTGAAGTAAGGGCAATTAAAAACGATGAGCGTTCGGATGAAGAACTTAGACAAGAAGTTCTCCCCTTTGCGGAAAGGTCTGTCAAGAACATGATACTTATAGATTTTATATGTGAAAAAGAAGGTATTCAGATAACTGAGGAAGAAATGAAAAACAAGGTTATTGATATTGCCCACAGCTATCGCATCTCGCCTGATGATGTTGTCAAATACTATTTGAACAAGGATGGCTCTCTGGCGGCTATCAAACAATTGATTTATGAACAAAAGGTAAAGTCTCTGCTTTTAAGCAAGGCGGAGTTGAAAAAAGGGGATTAGCATGAGCATAGTACCTATAGTTATAGAGCAAACAGGCAGAACAGAGCGGGTATATGATATTTATTCAAGGCTTTTAAAAGACCGGATTATCTTTATCGGCACCGCTATTAATGACAATGTTGCAAATGTTGTAATAGCCCAATTGCTTTTTTTGCAGACCGAAGACCCTGAAAAAGACATCCACGTTTATATAAACTCTCCGGGCGGAGGAGTCTCTGCAGGTCTTGCAATTTACGACACAATGCAATATGTTAAGCCTGATATCTCTACGTATTGTATTGGACAGGCTGCGAGCATGGGCGCCCTTTTGCTGTGTGCAGGGACAAAAGGCAAAAGATATGCCCTGCCCAATTCCCGCGTTATGATTCATCAACCTATGGGCGGTTTTTATGGTCAGGCAACAGATGTCGAGATACATGCTAAAGAGATTTTGAAGATTAAGGAAACTTTAAATAATATTCTTGCGCAGCATACCGGTCAGCCTTTTGAAAAGATACAAGCAGATACCGAAAGAGATTTTTTTATGTCTGGCAAGGACGCAAAGGATTACGGGATTGTTGATGAAGTTATCTCTTCAATCAAGGAAACAAAAAAATAGTCTTATATTTTTTGCTTTGACTTGTCATTTCATTTTACTACTGCTACAATTATCGCTTTGGTAGGGAGCATTTTGGAGGCTTCTCCTGATTTGTCTTGTTTTGAGGGGGAAAAAAGTTTAGATGTCTAAAAAGCCCAATTCAATAAATGCTGTGTGTTCTTTTTGCGGAAGGGCACAGGATGAGGTTAGAACGCTTGTTGCTGGACCAATGGTTTATATATGCGATGAATGCGTAGGGCTTTGCAATGAAATCATAAACAAGGATAAAGCTACCACCCATAAAAGTTCTAAAAAACTGCCCATGCCTCTTGAAATAAACAGATTTCTCGATGAATACGTCATAGGTCAGGAGAGGGCAAAAAAAATCATCTCTGTTGCAGTCTACAACCATTATAAACGGATATTCAGCAAAGCTACAAGTGATGTAGAGCTTCAAAAAAGCAATATACTGCTTATTGGTCCTACAGGGACAGGCAAAACGCTGCTTGCTCAAACCCTTGCAAGATTCCTTGATGTGCCCTTTGCGATTGCCGATGCTACAACCCTGACAGAGGCAGGGTATGTCGGTGAAGATGTCGAAAACGTCCTTCTCAAGCTACTACAGGCTTCCAATTACAATATAGAAAAAGCCGAGATAGGCATAATTTACATAGACGAAATCGATAAAATCAGCAAAAAATCCGATAATCCGTCCATTACCCGTGACGTGTCAGGGGAAGGAGTTCAACAGGCATTGTTAAAAATTATTGAAGGGACTATAGCAAATGTCCCTCCCCAAGGTGGAAGGAAACATCCACAGCAGGAATATATCCAGATCAATACGGATAATATACTTTTTATATGCGGCGGTGCCTTTGTTGGGCTGGACAAGATTATTGAGAGGCGAAGGGGTAAAATGAATATTGGCTTTAACTTAAAGTCTGATGAAGTATCAAAGATTAAGTTAAGTAATGTTCTAAAACTTGTAGAACCTGAAGATCTTTTGCAATATGGGCTAATCCCTGAATTTATAGGAAGGCTTCCTGTTATCGCTACTCTCGATGATTTGGACGAAAAAGCCCTTGTAAAAATATTGACGGAGCCTAAAAATGCACTGATAAAACAATATCAACATTTGCTTTTCCTTGATAATGTTGAACTTAAATTTACAGAAGGCGCATTGAAGACTATCGCAGCAAAGGCAATAGAAAAGAAAACCGGCGCAAGGGGCTTAAGGTCAATACTTGAAGAGATTATGCTCGATGTGATGTTTGAAATTCCATCCAACAAAGGTGTTACAAAATGCATAATCAATGAGGACACTGTAACAAAAAAAGAAATGCCTATATTAATATATGACAATGCTGAATCTGCATAATATTGAATTCAGGCAAAATACACGGCATCATTAAGGGTAAAGAAAAATAAAAAAACTCGTCGATAGTAAAAATTCTGAAGTTATCCTTCCTATCGCTAAAATTTAGAGATCCCCCCCCATGGGCTATGAAAAGTTATCATCGCGAGCGGAGCGAAGCAATCTCGCCTTCTCGATGAGATTCTCGCAATTACAGATAAATCAACCAATTCTGGGTTCTTTCAAGATTTTGGAAGATGCTGAATTGTCGAGATTTCTCGTGATATTATGGAATTAAGATTTTTTCGGCCTCTGTTTTGTAGTCTTAAATCTATGATGCAGTGAGTTTTCCGCGGCTTTCCTAATGCTTTCCCTGATTTCAGTGTCTGAAACATCTGATATAAGCCTGTTCAACCAGTCTAAGTCGCTTCTGGAAAGAGTTGGTTGTAACGGTTTGTGCACAGGCTTCTTAAGCTCGGGCTTACTTTTTATTTTTCCAAGCCTCAACCTGACAGACTTGAGGGGATATTTTTCGAGCTTTTTCAGAATCATTGGCTGTAAAAATTTAAGTTGTTGGAGCCAGACAGGGGAATCAACGTTAATGGTCAATTCCCCATCTTTCAAATCAGACGGGCAGGTATGCAGGCTTAAAGGTTTACCAAAGAGTTCTTGCCAAGATTCTGCTATTTGCTGAAGATGTATTTTCTCCTGCAAGCCTAAGTCAATGCTTAGCCTTTGTAAAACTAACCCGATATTCTTCATTATTTAAAACATACCTAATTAGGCTACTTTTAGGACTTTTTTGGAGCGAAGACATCTTGTGCACACATAGGTTCTTCTAATTCCTTTGTCAGTTTGGATCCTTATTTTCTGCAAATTAGGCAGCAGGATTCTCTTTGTCTTGTTGTTAGCGTGGCTGACATTATTGCCTATGGTTTTTTTCTTGTTGCAGATATAACAACTTGCCATTTCTAACCCCTTTCAATTGCATAAAAAAAGTCTTTTATGATAACATTTTGGAGTCATTCTTTCAATTACTTTCAATTATTATGAATTCTTATATTGAATGGCAGTGGTGGAGAATACATGTCTATTAACGAAATAAAGAGCATAGAGCTTGCGAAAGAATTGGGTGTTAAGGCTACTGAGGTAGTAAAAGTCCTCGGAGAACTTAAGGGTATTCAATATAAAAAGGGGACTACAAATCTTAAACTCACATTGGAAGATGCCGAAGCAGTAAGAAACTATTTCAAAAAAAAGGTAACCCCAACAGAAGCCCCAACTATTGAGGAGAAACCTCAACTTCCCGAAAAGAAAACCTCTGTTTCTGGGCAGCCAATTGCCTTAAAAGATGTAGCCCTTGAATGGGAAAAAGGAAAAGAAGAGCCAACAGAAAAGCCTTCTATCGTAGTTGAGGAAGAGGAAAATAAAATACCCGATAGATTCAAAAAAGAGATAGAGGTTGACAAGGTTGAAAAAATTAAAGTAAAGCCTGCCATGCAGAAGGCTTTCCAAACTATTAAAAAGGTTGAATTCAAGAAATTTGTTGAACAGAAAGGATTCAGGAAGCCGGACAAGGAAAAATTTCGTGCTCCCGAAGTGTTGGTTCAGCCGCCTATAACAGCGCCAAGGAAAAAATCAATTAAACTATCTGAAGGGCTTACAGTAAAAGAGTTTTCAGAGCTTATAGGACAAAAGGTTACCGATGTTATTAAAAAATTTATGGAACTCGGCTTCATGCCCACTATAAACCAACCAGTGGATATTGACGCCGCAACAATTGTCGCTGATAATTTTGGGATTAAGGTTGAAACTACTACAGTAGAGCACATTGATATCATCGAAGAGATACAAGACGATGTCACAACTCTCGTTGATAGACCTCCTGTAGTAACAATTATGGGGCATGTTGACCACGGTAAAACATCTCTTTTGGACGCTATAAGAAAAACAAGGGTTACAGAAACAGAGGCAGGTGGTATTACCCAACATATAGGAGCATACAAGGTCACCCTGCACGGGAAGGATATAACTTTCCTCGATACGCCGGGACATGAGGCTTTTACTTCTATGAGAGCAAGAGGGGCAAAGGCTACAGATATTGTGGTGCTTGTTGTTGCCGCAGATGATGGAGTAATGCCTCAAACAATAGAGGCGATTGATCATGCTAAAGCTGCTAACGTACCGATAGTTGTGGCAATAAACAAAATTGACAAACCCGAGGCAAATATACTCAAGGTTAAAAACGAGCTCGCCGAGCATGGAGTGGTCTCTGAGGAGTGGGGCGGTCAGAATATTTTTGTAGAAGTCTCTGCAAAGAAAAACATCGGGATAGAACATCTTCTAGAGATGATTTTGCTTCAGGCTGAAATAATGGAACTGAAAGCTAATCCGAACAGGCTTGCAAGGGGACCTATCATCGAGGCAAGACTTGATAAAAGCCGTGGACCGATCGCAACTATTCTTATTCAATCAGGAACGCTTAAAGTTGGAGATGCTATTGTCGCAGGAACAGCATCAGGTAAGGTAAGGGCTCTCACAGATGATACGGGTAGAAAGATAAATTTCGCCGGACCGTCAACTCCTGTTGAAGTAATCGGGTTTTCTGAGGTTCCTTCTGCGGGTGATATCTGCACAGTTGTAGAAGATGAGCGCAAAGCGAGGCAGATTGCCCTTGCAAGGATTCATAAGCAGAAAAGCGCCGATATTCAGAAGAAGGTCAAATTAACCCTTGATGAGCTGTATGCAAAAATCAAGGAAGGGGAAATAAAAGACTTGAATGTCATAATAAAAGCAGACGTTCAGGGCTCTGTGGAAGCCATGAAAAAGGCTCTGGAAGGTATAACTCATCCAGATGTTCAGGTAAAGGTGCTTCATACTTCAGTAGGGGGGATAAAAGAATCCGATGTAATGCTTGCATCAGCATCTAATGCAATTATAATAGGCTTTAATATTCGACCAGACCTCAAAGCTGCCCAAATTGCAGAGAAAGAGGGTGTTGATATAAGGTTATATAAAGTAATATATGACGCAATAGAGGATGTTAAAAAAGCATTGGAAGGTTTGCTCAAACCCACCCTGAAGGAAAAGATACTGGGCAGGGCTGAGGTAAGACAGACTTTTCAGGTTTCACGACTTGGAACCATAGCAGGCTGTTATGTCCTTGATGGAATTTTGAGCAGGGCGAGTGAGGGTATAAGGGTAATAAGGGACAACATAGTTATTTATGAAGGTAAAATTTCATCGTTAAAAAGATTTAAAGAAGATGTAAGAGAGGTTCAAACTGGCTATGAGTGCGGATTGACAATAGAAAATTTTAACGATATCAAGGTTGGAGATATTTTAGAAAACTACCTTATCGAAAAAATTGCTGCAAAGCTTTAGTCTTTTTGATATTTTCAAAAACTCCGTCTATAGCGCACGTGCAAAGCTTACAATGCAACCCTATAAAAGAACTCAAAGATTAAACATACTCCTAAGAGAAGAGATAGCTGATCTTATAATGAGAAAAGTTAAAGATCCCCGTCTCGGTTTTGTTACCGTGACAGATGTAGAAATCACCAACAATTTGAAGATCGCAGATGTTTTTATCAGCATAATGAACGATGCTGATATTGACATAAGCATGGAGATATTAAACTCAGCTAAAGGTTTTATAAGAAGTGAACTCTCAAAAAGAGTCAGGCTCAAATATATCCCTTCCCTTGAGTTTAAGATAGATAGATCAGCTAGACATGGCATCAGAATAGACGAGTTGCTAAAGGAGATTAAGGACAAAGATGAAGCCTCCTCATGAGTTGCTGCATTTTTTAAATGAATCCGATAATTTCTTGATAGTTTCACATATCAGCCCTGATGCTGATGCCTTAGGTTCGTCTATTGCGCTATCAATGATGCTAAGAGCAAAGGGAAAAAGGACTATACTTTTTAACAAAGACGATATTTCGTCACAGTACCTATTTATCCCCGGAGCCAACGGTCTTCTATCAATGAAGAATTATGGTGATATAGCTGATAAACCTCGTAATCTTATACTTGTTGACTGCAACGACATGAAAAGGGCAGGACTTCAAGATATGGATTCTCTTATATCAGATGTAGAAAAAATCGCCATAATTGATCACCATGAAACAGATAAATCTTTTGGAGATATCAGATGGATAATCCCAGAGTCTCCAGCAACCGGGATCATGATTTATTACATCATTAAAGAACTGGGCATCAAAATTACAGAAGACATGGCATCGAGCCTTTATGCAGCTATTTCCTTTGATACTGGCAATTTCAGATACGAAAATACAACCACTGAAGTCTTTACAGCAGCATCTGAGTTAGTAGCTTCAGGCGCAAAACCACATCTGATCTATTCATCGCTGTTTGAGAAATGGACTGCCAACCGTTTCAAGCTAATGCTCAAGGTTATGAGTTCATTGGATCTGGAAGAAGGCATTGCGATTGCTGCCGTTACACGAAAAATGTTTGAAGACACACACACCACAGAAGATGATGTGGAAAGTTTTGTTTCAATACCAAGAATTCTCAAAGGCGTGCAAATCTCTGTTATTATAAGAGAAACGAGTGACAATTATTGCAGGGTCAGCCTTAGATCAAAGAGCGGGCTTGACGTAGCAGAGATAGCCAGGGCTTTCGGGGGAGGCGGGCACAAAAATGCTGCCGGGTTCAGAATGAGGGCTGATATTAACACCCTGAAGGACGGTCTCAAAAAGAAAATACTGACTGTTATGCAAAATAGGTAAAAGAGGGCCTGTCCCTTCCAGAGGGATTTTATAGCAGGCTGGTATTTTTTAATAATTTTACTTTGGTTTTACCCTGAAAACAGCGATAGGATCATAGCCCTATGGATGTGCAGATCATTGCGACAACCCGTAGGGTTCTCGCAATGACGAGGTTCCTATCGCTATTTTCGGGTTTTACTTGTTTCCTTGACTTCGATATTTTTTCTTATTTATGATATCTAATTTCTAATATCATTTTACCTATGAGGTGAGGTTGTATGCTTTTTGCGATAGGTTCAGATCATGCTGGGTTTGAACTTAAAACAGAAATCGCAGGCATTTTAAGGCTTCAAGGGCATGAATGTATAGATTTTGGCACTAATTCCCCAGAATCTGTAGATTATCCTGATTTTGGAGAGAAGGTTTCTATTGCGGTCTCTTCTGGGCAGGTGGATAGAGGGATTCTTATATGTGGCACAGGCATCGGGATGTCAATTGTTGCCAATAAGTTCAATAATGTCCGCGCCTCACTTTGTAATGAACTATTTACTGCAAAGATGAGCAGGCTACATAATGATGCAAATATACTTGTTATGGGTGGCAGAATAGTTGGTAAAGATCTCGCAAAAGAAATAGTTATCACATGGATAAATACCCCTTTCGAGGGAGAAAGGCATTTAAATAGGCTAAAAAAAATCAATATTATCGAAAAGAGAGTCTTAAAACAATGAATCTTGAACACCTCAAAAAAACAGATATTGAAGTATATGAAGCTGTTGTAAAAGAGGGTCGGAGAGAAGAGGATAAAATCATCCTTATCGCTTCTGAAAATTATGCCAGCAGAGCCATTATAGAGGCGCAGGGGACTGTTTTTACCAATAAATACGCTGAAGGATATCCCGACAGAAGATATTACAGTGGTTGTGAATACGCAGATGTTGTGGAAACATTGGCTATTGAAAGAGCAAAAAAACTATTTGGCGCAGAACATGTTAATGTTCAGCCCCATTCGGGCACTCAGGCTAACATGGCAGTATTTTTTTCTGTTCTTAATCCAGGAGATACAATTTTAGGCATGAGCCTAAGTCATGGTGGGCATCTCTCTCACGGCGCCCCTGTTAATTTTACTGGAATGATTTATAAAACCTTTTTTTATGGGGTTAATCGTGTTACTGGTTATATTGACCTTGATGAAGTCAGGGATTTGGCTTATCAACATAAGCCTAAAATGATTGTGGTAGGGGCGAGCGCCTACTCCAGAATTATCGATTTTGAGGGATTCTCTAAAATAGCTAAAGATATTGGAGCGTTTTTATTAGCTGATATAGCCCACATAGCCGGTTTGGTCGCTGTTGGAGAACACCCATCACCATTTCCTTTTGCTGATTTTGTAACTTCCACCACCCACAAGACGATGAGAGGACCAAGAGGTGGGATTATTATGTGTAAAAATTTGTATGCAAAAGCAATAGATAAAATGGTCTTCCCAGGCATTCAAGGTGGCCCCCTCGTCCATATTATTGCTGCTAAAGCAGTAGCCTTCAAAGAGGCTTTATCTGAGGAATTTAAGGCTTATCAAAGGCAGGTGGTTAAAAATGCGAAGAGGCTTGCCTCAAATCTAATAAATTTAGGCTTTAAAATCATCTCTGGAGGCACAGACAATCACCTGATGCTCGTAGATTTAACAAATATGAATATAACCGGGAAGGAAGCAGAAGAAGCCCTCGATAAAGCTGGCATTGCCGCTAACAAAAATGCTATACCATTCGATGAAAAACCACCCTCTATTTCGAGTGGGTTAAGGTTTGGCACACCAAGTGTTACTACCAGAGGTATGGAGGAAAAGGAGATGGATGAAATAGCTGAGATTATCTTAGCTACAATCAAGAATGTAAAGAATTCATCAGCTATTTTGCGAATAAACGAACGAGTCAAAGATTTGTGTAGAAGGTTTCCCGTTTATTCTAACTCAAGATGAATGTAACTAAATACTCATGAAGTGCCCTTTTTGCGGCAGTATCCAGGACAAGGTAATAGATTCCCGAATGAGCAAGGATGGAGCATCTATCCGCAGAAGACGGGGGTGTATAAAGTGCGGAGGCCGCTTCACTTCTTACGAAAGGGTTGAAGACCCCCTGCCAATGGTTATCAAAAAAGACGGCAGTCGAGAGTTCTACGACAGACAGAAAATCCTTACGGGGCTAAAAAAGGCTTGCGAGAAAAGGCCTATCTCAATTGCTGTGCTGGAGGATGTAATTACTAATATCGAGAGAAAACTGATTGGGATGGGAGTGAAAGAAATACCGAGTTCTTGGATTGGCGAGGAGGTCGTATCTTCTTTAAAAGAGATTGACAAAGTTGCGTATGTTAGATTTGCTTCGGTTTACAGACAATTCAAGGATATCAACGACCTGATTCATGAGGTTAAGTTGCTTTTCGATAAATAACTGTCTTTTATCTTTTATCTTTTTCAGACCGCTCCTTTTGCAGCTTCTCTACGGCTATCTTACGCATCAGGTATTTTTGAAGTTTGCCTGTAACGGTCATCGGGAATTTCCTGAACGAACCAGATATATTTTGGGATTTTAAAATGAGCTATCTTTCCTTTACAGAACTCTTTTATCTCTTCAGGGGTCGCCTTTTCACCTTCATGTAGTTTAATCCATGCCATGACCTCTTCGCCATGGTATTCATCCGGGACCCCAAAAACAGCTGCCTCTGCCACCTTGGGGTGGATGAAAAGGAAATCCTCTATCTCACGGGGATAGATATTTTCTCCACCCCTTATTATCATATCTTTTAGGCGTCCAGTTATTTGTAGATAACCATCCTCATTCATACTGCCCAAATCGCCTGAGTGCAACCATCCACGTTCATCAATGGCTTGCCGTGTTGCTTCTACATCGCCATAATAGCCTTTCATAACGTGATAGCCTCTGAAACATATCTCACCTACCTGATTTATTGAGACTATTTTCCCTGTGTGGACATCTACAATCTTTACTTCCTGATGGGAAAGGTTTTTGCCAACGGTTTCTGTGCGCCGCTCTAAACTATCATCCCTTGATGTAAGATGAGTTAGAGGTGAAGCTTCTGTTTCTCCGTAGCCAATAAGGATTTCTTTACAGTTCATTTCTTCCATAACTCGCCTCACAAGGGCAGGCGGACAGGGCGCTCCAGCCATAATACCTGTGCGAAGGGTCGTAAGTTTAAAATCTTTGAATTTAGGATGTTCCAATTCAGCAATAAACATAGTTGGAACTCCGTGAACTGCTGTGCACCTTTCAGTTTCAATAGCTTTTAATACGGCTAAGGCATCGAAATGCTCACACGCAATTACTATGCAAGCTCCAACTGATAGACATAGGAGATTCGCTAACACCATGCCAAAACAATGATAAAATGGAACAGGAACGCAAAGGCGGTCTTCTGGTTTGAAATCCATAGTTAGCGCGGCAAAATAGGCGTTGTTAAGAATGTTGTGGTGGGTAAGCATCACTGCCTTTGGAAAGCCAGTAGTGCCTGAAGTGTATTGGATATTTATAGGGTCATCCATATCAAGTGAAGATGCAAGATTTTCAAGCTCCTCATTTGAGATATTATGGCTTAGAGAGATGACCTCCTGCCAGGCAGTAAAGCCCTTAAATGGTCTTTTGGTATTCTGAGCATCTGAAGGGTCATATAGGACAACCCTTCTCAGATGTGGAAACTCTTTGCTCTGTATGTCAGAAGGCGAAGTGTCCTTAAGTTCAGGTATAAGCTCAACAAGCATACCAACATAGTTGTTTGTTTTAAAGGCAGGGATGGCAAAGATTCCGTTTAATTCGGAACGTTTGATTGCATAAGAAAGCTCATGTGTCCTGTAAGCAGGATTAATGGTAACCAGGATTGCCCCTATCCTGGCAGTAGCCATTTGCAAAAGAAGCCACTCAATATTATTCGTTGACCAGATACCTATTCGGTCTCCTTTTTTAAAACCACATGCAAGAAGACCACGGGCAAGGGAGTCAACGGATTCAGAGAGTTTTTCGTATGTAAGTCTTTTGCTTTGTGGAATCGAAACTACCGCCTCCCTTTTAGGATACTTATCAACAATCTCTCTAAAATGCTCTGGTATGGTTTTACCGACGAGAGGTATCCTGCCTCCGCAATGTAGATAGCTTTTATGAAGGGTTGATTTCAACTCAACTAACCCCTTTCCAATAATCGGTTATCCTTTGTTGAATCTCACCTATGAGGGCATCATTACGTTTAGGGTAGAAAAGATGGGAGAATCTCTCCTGCCTTTTGAGATATTCTTCTATTGGCAGCAATGGGTGCGGGATTTTATTATGGATTACCCTGCCATCAAAATATTCTTTCAATGGCCATATGCCTGTATTTACAGCGAGCTTCCCGATTTCCACCGACTCCTTCGGTTCAAAGCCCCAGCCTGTTGGACATGGAGAAAGTGCAATGATTAGCTTTGAGCCTATTAAACTTGCTGCTTTTTCGATCTTTTGTGCAAGATCGATGGGTTCTGATGCAATCACTGTAGCAACATAAGCAGGATTATGAGCTGCCCACACCGCAAACAGGTCTTTTTTGTATTATCCTGTATAACCCAATGACCCACTACTGGTAGCTGTTCTTGCTGCGTGAGGGGTTGCCTCTGAATACTGCTGACCTGTATTGCCGTAACCTTCGTTGTCGTAGCAGATATAAATAAAATCGAGATTTCTGTCAATGGCGCTCGATGTAGAAGAAAGGCCCATCCCATACGCCGCCCCGTCCCCTGTGAGAACTACCACTTTCATATCATCTTCAGGCTTAATCCTCTTTTTTTTCGATAAGGATGTCAAGGGCATCCCTAATTCCCTGCGCACCAGCAGGCGCTGAAGCCATCGAGGTATAAAGCCATGAGCCCCTGAAGGGAGTGAAAGGATATACCGCAAGAAGTGTCATGCAACCAGCCGCATTGACAAAAACAGTCTTTTCCCCAAGAATGTCGTAAATCAAATGCAAGACCTCCAACCCCCACACCCAGGGCACATAGATGTCCCGCTTCCCAGCAAGTGTGCTGAGGGGAGGTCCTTCATACGTTTAAATAGTGATTCACTCATTTTTCTTTAATGCTTTCAGCTCGTTATGTGCGATTGCCTGAAGTTTTCTTATCTCTGATAATTCATCCTGTGTATATAGCAGCTTTGGGGGTAATGGTTTTGCATCTTGAATAGCCTTTTTGGTTATAGTTGCAATTTCGTAAAATTCCTCAGGACTTATATCCCGCCCTCCTAATCCACCGATGAAGCTTATAAGCATCTGTGGGGCATCAGGTTGTCCATAAAGACACGAGGCTAATTCTGGATAGAGAATGCCCCCCCTTGCCCATCGAGAGGTTCTGGTCTATAACAGCGACTCCTTTTTTCCCCGCAAGAACCTGCCTGATAATCTCCTCTGGAAATGGTCTTAAAAGTCTTGGCCTAACGAGACCAATCCGCCATCTGCTTTCTCTTAGCCTGTCAACGGCATCTTTAGCCTTTGTTGCAAAAGAACCTATCATGAAAAAAACGATTTCCGCGTCATCTGTTTGATATGTCTCTACCGCATCGTATGTTCTTCCAAATTCCTCGGCAAACGAATTGGCAATCTCTTTATAAACATTTAAGGCATTCATTGCAGCAAGATGGCTTTCGTAACGGAAATAAGAATATTGTGAACCACCGAGAACCACCACTGCTTCGCTTACAGGTCTGCTTGCTAAAAAACGAATATTGCTGTGATTAAATGGGGGAAGGAAACGATTTACTGCTTCAGCGTCAGGGAGCTCGACAGGTTCTCTGGTAAAGGAGAGATAAAAGCCGTCCATATTAACTATCACAGGAAGCCTTACCCTTTCGTCTTCTGCAAGTCTGAATGCCATGATTGTGCTATCGAGAACCTCCTGGCAGGTGGAGCAGTGAATCTGCAGAAAACCACTGTCCCTTACTGCTAATACATCATTATGGTCGGGTTCAAGGGTAATAGGTGTTGCAACGCCTCTTGATACATTGATTAGCACAAAAGGCGCTCGCCAGCCTGCTACTGTATAAATCATCTCTATGGCATAAAGCAAGCCCTGACTTGATGTAGCCGTAAAAACCCGGGCTCCAGTAGCGGCAGCACTTCCTGCTGCTGTAATCATCGAATGTTCAGATTCAAGAGTAACCATCCTGCAGCCCTTCATTTGTCCAGTATCTATCCAGCTTGCTACGGTTTCTATTATTTCTGTCTGGGGGGTTATGGGAAATGAAGGCACATAGTCAACCTTTGCAAGTCTTGCACCCCATGCCGCAGCACCATTACCTGTAAGAAGCAGTCGTTTCATATCTCCTTTCCTGCCCTCACAGATTTCTCAGGTATCACCCCGATTGCATGGCGCAGACACCTTACAGCGCATATCAAACAACCCTTGCAATGTTCGTAATCTATCTGGGGATATCCCTTATTATTTAAACTAATTGAACCGTCAGGGCAAAAAGTGCTGCATAACCACCAACACTTCCGGCACCGTGTGTAATCAATAACAGGACGCATAGTGCGCCATAAGCCAGTTTTGACCTCAACGCTGGTTGCAGCAGCATAAATTGCTGGCGCTGAAATCCTTGCATCTTCAAAAGGCATATCCACCCATTCTGGCGACTCATATGATTTAGCGGATGTGCTCTCTCCCTCTCTAACGCATCCAGCATGATCAGACATAAGGTCGTAGGCTGTTAATGCAAATTTTATATTCTTTTCTATCGCTTTTTCGCCGATTAGGATAAGCTCTTCCCTTATTGCCTGAACAAGCGCCTCCCGTGAAATAACGCCAATGAGACGGGCTGCCGCACCAGCACATACAGCGCCGTAAGATAAAACTACAGCCTTTTCTTCAACACTATCAGGAATTGTGATTTTTACAATATTACCAGGAAAGTTTAAACGCTCTTTCCAGATATGAGCATCCTCAACATCTTTTATAAGAAGAACCGTATGCTCCATAGCTCCAAGAAGAACACCCGTAGAAGGAATTGTTATAAGGCTTTCATCAGCCGCAACGATTAAATCCGGCTTATCGATAATTCCTCTTTCGTTAATTTTCTCTTTAGATGCCCTCACATAAGCAAAAATAGGGGCGCCGCGTCGCTCCGCACCGTAGCGTGGGGCGTCTTGCACTTCAAAACCTTCAAGGAAAAATGCAGTACCCAGAACTCGCCCCGCAGTCTTAATCCCCTGCCCACCTCTTCCATGAAAACGGATACGATACATTATTGGTCTCTTTTAAGATTTTTTGTGGTGCTATTATATGGAATTATAATATAATCAAAGGGATAAAACTATAATATGGTGATTTATTAAGTTTTTCAAAGATAACGAATATATGTCAAATAAAACATCGTTCAGTTTTTTAGCAAAGGTATTAATCTATTTCGGATTACTTGCCTTTCCTATTGGGATGCTTTTTATCGGCTTTTTTACTATTGAGGTAAGTAGTTTAAGAGTTCAAGCTGGCCAAAAGCCTGACTGTGAAATACGCGAGATTAGGTTGTTTGGGCTATACAACAATAAAACCCTTGTTACAGAAGTTGTTAACATTGGATACAAAAAACAGGATATACAAGAACTGCCGCTCGTTTAATAGCGGGTAGCACAGTGGTCCTAATGGGCAGTAATGGAACATATCCTGTAACACGAACCATGTCTAATGTTGGCGATACATGGAAATCAGGCTTGATTAACAAGATAGATCAATTCCTGAAAATGCAAGAAGAGCAATCATTCTCACTATTTTTTCATGAACGAAACATTTTTGGCTGGGTGGGTCTTGCTTTCTTGACAATCATTACATTATTTCATATTTATTTGGTTATTAGGAAAATATAGGGACACTTCCCGTATTATGCCAACTCCCTTTTCTTCGGCGTGCCACTTTTTTGGAAAAAGCTCTCTATTCAATATACTCTCAAGTTTCTTTATAAACCCTTCACTTCCAAGGGGCCTTCCAGTCGATGTGGCATGTCTTATGGCGTCGTTTATCTCTTTGGCTTCCCTGCCTATGTATTCCTTATATTGCGCTCGACCATTGATAATCTTCTGCTCTCTCAACAAGATGTGCCCTCACAGGATTTTGTTCTATATACCGCATCACTGCCCATAAGTAAGGCTCTTTCTCTACAACTGGTGAGAAAAATCTATTTTGCCGTAGCCTCCCGCTTCTGTTATATTTACGATTTATGTATTGTGTATAAACTAAATTCGCTCCACCAATTCCTCTGGCTAATGATGCTCTTTCATCTGGTTCCGCAAATATATGGATATGGTTTTGCATCAAACAGTAGGCAAGTATCTTTATATTATATTTGTCTTTATATCGCAGAAGCGTATCGAGATAAAATCTCTTGTCTTCACCATCAAAAAATATTTTGTCCTTATTATTAGCTTTTTGTGTGATATGGTGCGGATATCCCTCTGCGCATACCCTTGCTATCCTTGTCATGAGTATTATGCTATAAAAACTCTATAAATTTGCCAAGAAATATGGGAAGTGTCCCTATGTTTATGATCCTATCGGTTGCACATTCTATAATCTCTCTAATATTATTAGAGAGCCTGACATGCATCGGTCACTATTTTAAGCAGACAGTAGTGAATTAAAATTTCAAAATATAAGAAAAAATGATAAAGGAAGGGAAAATGCTCGACATTAAAACACTCGAAAACTGGCTATGGGATGCTGCCTGTAAGATACGCGGCGAAATAGATGCGCCAAAGTATAAGGATTATATTTTGCCACTCATTTTTTTAAAAAGGCTCTCCGATGTTTTTGATGACGAGGTGGCAAAGCTTGCAGAAGAGTATGGGAATGAAAAAACGGCGAACACCTCGATAGAGAAAGATCACGGTCTTGTGTGGTTTTACCTGCCTCCAAAATCACGCTGGAGCAACATTATTAAGCAAAGTACGAAATTGGGAGAGTATCTTACTGATGCTGTAAGAGAGGTTGCCAAGCAAAATCAAAAGCTTCAGGGAGTAATTGATATAGTTGATTTTAACGCCACAGCAGGAGGTCAGAGAATCATCAGCGATGAAAAACTCAAGCTGCTGCTTGATACCCTAAGTAAATACCGTTTAGGGCTACATGATGTTGAGCCAGATATTTTGGGTAGAGCCTATGAATACCTGCTTAGAAAATTTGCCGAAGGCTCTGGACAGAGTGCAGGGGAGTTTTATACGCCTCGTGAGGTAGCAATACTCATGTCCTACATCGTTGACCCAAAGGAGGGAGAAGAGATTTACGACCCTTGTCTTGGTTCTGGCGGACTTATTATCAAATGTTTTTTGAGGTTCAAAGAAAAATTTGGTACCAATCCCAAAATAAAGCCATTAAAGTTTTATGGTCAGGAAGTTTTACACGGCACCTATGCCATGTCAAAGATGAATGCCTTTATCCATCGTATGGAAGCAGCAATTGCCCTGGGAGATACCATGAACAGGCCTGCTTTTCTGGATGCAAAAGGGTCTTTGAGAAAGTTTGATATTGTTGTAGCTAATCCCATGTGGAATCAGGATTTTCCGCAGAGCACCTATGAAAATGACCAATACAATAGATTTACTTACGGCTATCCTCCTTCAAACTCAGCCGACTGGGGATGGGCTCAGCACATGTTCGCTTCGTTAGCTGACAAAGGAAGAATGGCTGTTGTGCTTGATACAGGAGCGGTCTCGCGCGGTTCTGGAAATCAAGGCTCTAACAGAGAGAGGGATATTAGAAAAAAATTTGTTGACAATGATTTTGTTGAGTCAGTCATTCTTCTACCCGAAAATCTTTTTTACAACACTACTGCACCGGGTATTATCCTTGTCATTAACAAAAACAAACGATATAAAGACCAGATTTTGCTTATCAATGCCTCAAAGCTATTTGAAAAAGGACGCCCGAAAAACTTTTTGCCCGATGACTCAATACAACAGATAGCAAAGGTTTACCTTGATTGGAAAGAAGAAGAGGGCATAAGCAAGATTGTAACAAAAGATGAGGTGGTAAAAAACGACTATAACCTAAGCCCATCGCGCTATGTAGCCCAAAATGGGACTGAAGAGGTTTTGAGCTTAGAGGATGCTATTGTGGAATTAGAGGAGGCAGAGGAAGAAAGGCAAGAGGCAGATGTAAAATTGAATAAAATATTAAAAGATTTAGGATTTTAATTATGAAAATAAAAGAAATATACCAAAATACTAATAAAGAAAACTGCGTATTTAAAGATGAAGAGACCGGGGTATTGCTTTATCAAATGGATAGTATTGAGTTAATGAATTTATTAATAAACAAGTATCCAGATGGAATTTTTGATATGATTTTTGCCGATCCTCCTTATTTTTTATCTAATGGTGGTTTTACTTGTCATGCTGGGAAAGTTGCTAAGGTTGACAAAGGGAAATGGGATAAATCGAGGGGTGTTCGCGAAAATCACGAATTTAATTTAGCATGGTTATCAAGATGTCAAAAATTGCTTAAACCGAACGGTACGATTTGGGTCTCGGGGACACATCATGTGATCTATTCGGTAGGATTTGCAATGCAAGAACTGGAAATGAAAATTCTTAATGATATTACATGGGAAAAGCCCAATCCTCCGCCTAATCTCTCTTGCAGATATTTTACACACTCAACAGAGACAATAATTTGGGCTGCTAAAGACAAATACGCTAAACACTATTTTAATTATGACGAGATGCGAAAATTAAATAATAACAAGCAAATGAAAACTGTGTGGACAATTTCGGCTCCCGGCAGTGAAGAAAAAAAATTTGGCAAACATCCAACACAAAAGCCTATTGAACTTCTGAAAAGAATTATTTTAGCGAGTACCCAAGAGGGAGATATTATTTTTGATCCTTTCTCGGGTAGCTCAACTACAGGTTTAGTGGCGGTTCAATTAAATAGGGCTTTTGTAGGTTGCGAGCTGGAAAATGAGTATATCGCCCTTTCAATAAAGCGACTGAAAGGGCATATCAATGATAAAAAAACAAACTAAATTTTGGCGGGATTTAACTTTATGAAAAAAGGTGGAATAGGTGGAGCAAAAACATTAACTGGATTGAATTTTGAAAAAAGAGTAGATTTGCATACACTACTTTCAAAAATTCCAGGATATAGTTTAAAGAAAGCAGAAAAAAAATGGAATTGATGTCTATTTCGAAAATAAACTTGTCGCAAGATGTTTTAGAAAGTATGATTTCTATAAGTTTCTTGAAGAGAATAATATTAATTGGCAGACAATAATTTCAAAAAAAATACTACCTGATGATGCAATATTGGTTATAGTTAGAGATACTTTATTCATTATAGAGGTAAAGTATCAACAGGTTGCTGGTTCAGTAGATGAAAAATTACAAACCTGCGATTTTATAAAGAAAGCAGTACATAAAATTGGTAACTCCTTTGGGTCTAAGAGTAGAATATGTTTATATCTTGAATCATTGGTTTAAAAAGAAAGAATATAAAGACGTCCTTGATTATATTCAAAGCGTTAATTGTCATTATAAATTTAATGAGTTGCCATTAGCGTGGCTTGGCCTACCAACAAAAGAGCTATTATGAAGAATATTAATATTGAAACAAATGTAAGAAATCATTGCGATTTCAAAAGAAAAAGGCAAAAGGTATATAAAAGGTTAAATATGATTTTTGAGTAAATTGGGTTTGAGATATAAACATGAACAGTCATTGCGAGCCGAAGGCGAAGCAATCTCAAAAGCAAAGGCGAGATTGCTTCGTCGCTAACGCTCCTCGCAATGACAGGAAAGGGCAGTCATTGCGAGCATAAGTGTGGCAATCTCAAAGGAGAAAAGGGATTGCCACGGTGCTATCGCACCTCGCAATGACAGGAGGGAACAGTCATTGCGAGCCGAAGGCGAAGCAATCTCAACTCAAAAAAGGATAAGCTTAT
>Ga0209721_1000963_pt1 | contig 23345 bp, 19 predicted proteins | sample TshhotsprinmetaG_FD_184139 | JGI IMG/M metagenome (GOLD analysis project Ga0209721, IMG submission 184139) | Hot spring microbial communities from South Africa to study Microbial Dark Matter (Phase II) - Tshipise hot spring metaG (SPAdes)... | ecosystem: Environmental > Aquatic > Thermal springs...
GAGCGACCCGCTTGGGCTGAATGTCAGATCGTTGATATCGACATCGTCGTTTGGGCCCTCGGGCGTGAAGACGATGACTTCATCCCGCTTTTGCCAGGTGACGGTATCCCAGAAACGAACTTCGCTTTGCTCACATTTCAGAATCCTGCTACGGACACAGCCGGCCGCCGTCATGGTCTTTCCGTCAGGGCTAAAAGCAAAAGATGGGGCCCACTTGAACCCGTCTAGGGGATTGCCGACCGATTCACCGGTTTCCAAATTCCAAAGTCCGATTGTGTTCTCCAGACCGTCAAAGACAACAACTTTCCCGCCAGGGGCAACGGCCATGCTAATGACCCGGTCGGGATACACAATCGGCTTCCCAATACGTTGCCCGGTCTCAAGATCCCACCAATCAATCCGGCTTTCGGCGCAGTTCATACTTTGCTCTTCGTAACGATTACAACTGCTGGTTACAAGGCGTGTGCTATCCTGATCGAATACAATGGCATCAGCGTCAGCAGGCAATCCTTCCAAAGATGTCCCAACCTGCTGACCCGTGGCGACATCCACGATCGCCACTATGCCGCCGATGCAACGGGTGTTGGGGTTAGATTCGCTCAGTTTCTCACTCTTGGTACAAGTGGTATATGCCAGGTACTTGCCATCCGGACTGAGAAATCCCCTGGAAGCATCTTCTGGTTTCTTCCAAAAAATGGACCCAAGCGAAGGTTGCTCGCTCATATCCAAGAATAGAACTATACCCTGTTTGCAAAGAAATCCGGTATTATCGTATTGATCGCATCCGGCAACAGCCAGGGTACTGCCATAAGGATCAAAGGCTATTGCCTTGTGTAAGAATGCCGAAGTAATGCTCAAGCGATCGATGGGCTCGGTCATTCGCTTGGCGGCATTCCACCCCCATAACTCAATCGGCTCCCTTACACCAGTGGATGCCAGCCAGCCGTTTTGTAGGTAGAAGAGATGGCTCACTTCGTATGTTGTCACAATGGGAGATGACCTGGTTTCCCAGGTGGTGTTATCAATGGTACTAATCGCTCCATTGGTATCGCCGGCAGCCAGGCTGGTTCCATCCGGGCTATAGGCAAGACTGATCACAGCCGACGCGTTCTGGACAATATGTCGAGTCACCTCACCGGAGGGAATCTCCCAAGTATAGATGCTGCCTGCTGTGCACTGGCAAGTGCTTTCATCAGCACATCCACCCCAGGCTAAGGTTTTCCCATTCGGGGTGAAAGCCATGAACCCCGTTTCGAACAAGGAATACGTCAGTATCGTAGTTTGAAAGGCAGGTTTGCCGTCTGACAGGCGCCAGACAATCAACTGATTGCAGTCCGAGCCCATACAGTTTGTAGAGCCTGCGATAGGGCCGGTACATCCCACGGCGGCAGCCAGACTGCCATCGGGGCTGATCACCAGGTCCCTCAATCCATAGGTGAAGGAAGGGGCAAGCATTTTCTCAGTATGGCGTGTTCCCAGATCAAGTCGGACCAATTGTCTCTCGTGGTCTAGGCCAAGCAGCGCTTGTCCATCAGGAAGAAAAGCGATTGGAGCCCTGATTCCCGAGATCGGTTCGCCAAGGGGCTGTCTCGTGGACATATCAAACAGTTGGACTTCGAATCGCGTGCAATTTCGGTCGGCATCCCGTTGGGCGCAATAACTACTCGCTAGAGTTTTTCCATCCGGGCTGAAGGCCAGGTCTGTTGGCGCCTCGGGCAGCCGAAGGATGGAAATGAGGCGTGGATGAGTCATCAGCGCACTCAACAGGCTATTGCGTGCCTGATACAAGTCCCATGAATTCATTGCCTCAACGGACAGCAACAAGGACAAGTCATAGTTGGTCTCCAGGAGGTTGATGGATTGCGCTGCAAGGCCGTGGGAAAGAGCCATCTTGCCCCGAATCTCGGCTTGGTTCTTTTGCTCAATGGCGATGGCTTCCTGAGTAGCACGGGCGTTGGCTTCTGCCACGGCCTCGGCTTGGGCGGTGGCACGCAGGCGCGCTTCGCTCAGGTATTGATTCCGCTGATTCCAGGCGCTTAATCCAAGTGTCACCGCTACCACCAACCCGATTGCCACAGTCCAAATGACCGCCTGTTGGCGGCGACGCGCCTTCTGTTCCAGCCTCAGTTGTTCCTGCTGACGCCGTGTTTCCTCCTGCCTGCTGGCGGTCACGTATTCCACCTGCAAGGCGGTAGGTTGAGGCTCCTTCCCAGAAGCATACATGAGTTGCCTCTCTGCCTCCTCCAATTCCGCCCCGTGCAGGAGATAACTGGCATCTCTCTGATTGTTCTCCCACCGTAAGGCATCCACCTGCAAGCGGGTGTGATATTTCACCCAGGCCCAATCGGTATGGATAGCGGCACTCAACTTCTCCAGGGCTTCCTTGAACTGCGGAAGCCTGGGGAAAGCCATCTGACGGTCCTCCGGCTTCTCTCCTTTAGCATCAGGGTTTTCCTCAAGGTAGAAGATGTGCTCACGTTCAAAGACAATCCAGTTGAATTGGGGAAGTTCTGGAACAAATTCGCGGAGGTCTTCAGGTTTTAGATTATCAACTAGGATGGGAATAATGCGCTTGTTGTTCTTGAGCGCCAGTTCGATCTCATCTTTGCAGACCTTTGAACCGATAGAATGCTGACTGACAATGAATACGAAAACATTTGCGTTCTGAATTGCTTCGGTGATTTCCTGCCACCATTTCTCCCCGACGGGGATTCGTTCCCAGTCGATCCAGGCATCGAATTGGCTGTTACGCAGGGCTTCCTGTAGTAGACGGGCAAAAGCGATATCTTTGCGTGAGTACGAGATGAAAATATCAGACATGGCTACTCCCTACAATGTCAAAAAATCATCATTCGTCGCTTCACTGAGATAAGCGGGCAGTCATAGCGTGCCAGCACAAAGAAACTATGCCTCCTTCACGCGCTCGATCTGAAAGCCGAGGCGGGCCAGCAGGGAGGGCAATTGGCAGATAAAGACCCGGTTTTTGTTGCGCTCCTCTTCGGGCAGTCCCTCCCAGGGAACCAGATCGGGATGAGTGCGTTTTGTTTTGTCTTTCTGAGGCCCCCAGCGCCAGCCGTTCGCCCGTTGGGTTTGACACCACAGTTCGTGTTCCAGTTTTGCCATCCGTTCTACCTCTTCGGATGGGAAGGCCCTGTCTTCCGCATCCCAATCCTGCAGTGGGGCAATCCGGTATCCGGCCGCGGTCAACACGGTGTGGATGCGGTTGGCTTGCAGACGATTGGCCTCTTTCTCATCCTCCGCCAGCCGGTCCCAGGACGGACCGGCGGAGGCAGCGCCAATCTCGTCGAGATAGCGCTGGTGCAGTTCCCGGGCGAGCATTTCATGCAGCCCGCCCATCACCAGTTCCGCCGAGCAGGTAGGTTCGATGGGGTCGAAGGGGATGACTTGGCCGGGGTATGGCGCGGCGGTGAGCGGTTTCTTGACCAGCCCAAACAATCCGCTCTGCCGGTCCAGTCTGACCCGGATCGGCACGTCCTGAAACACGGGCTTCTCCAGCAGACTCCAGCAGACCTGCAGGCTGAGCACCGGGTCGCCCAGACAGATGTACACTCGCCGGAACGGTTTGTCGTCCGGCATCCGGGTCAAACTCTCGTACAGCAGGGCGGTGGAGTGCAACTCGGCGTTGCAGGGTACGAGATGGCAAGTCTGATCGAGCAGTGGATATTTGCGCAACAATTCAGCAGTCCTCTGCTCCGCCTGCCGGTCCAGAATGGTGAGGGTCAGGGGTCCGCGCGGCCGACGGCGGTGCCAGGCATAGGCTGCCTGGACGACCACCTGCTCCCCCAGCCTGCCCAGGCCGACGATGAGCAGATGATCCGGGATGGCAGCCTGGGCAACCTTCTCCTGCCAGGCGGGATCCTGCTGGATCAGCCAGCGGGCGGCGCTCTGGTACGGGTGAAAGGTCTCGATCTGGAAAGGGATTCCCTTCTCAATGATCAACTCGCTGCGTTTGATCAGGTTGAGCAGGTCGATGGAATTCAAGTGGACGATGCAGGTCAGGATGCCCCTGCGCCTATCGCTGGCCAGTTGGTAGGCCTGGAAGGCTGCCTGCAGGTTCTGGCTGTCATCGCCCATCAGACAGACCAGGTAGCGAGCCTGGAAGAGACGCGCCCTGACCAGCGTCTCTCTGTGAGTGGCATCTCCCCTGACCAGGATGGCGCCTCGGCGGCACAGGTCCGCCGCCCTGGTGCGCTCCGGTTGATTTTCAACGACCACCACCGGTTGGCCGAGGCGGAGCAATTCGTCTGCCAGGTGACCACCCTTGCGTCCCAGGCCGCAAATAATCGTGTGATCATGCAACCGCCAGAGTCGCAACCACTGCATCTTTTCGCGGAACAGAAGGGCCAGGGCCTGCAGGGTGGTGTAGGCTGCCAGGGTCGGCAGCAGGAAACGAGCCGTTTCCAGCATCCCGTTGATCGGCCCGTCCACCGATCCGGATTCCAGGATGATCAACTGCAAGGTGCGATAGAAGATATCGCCGGCAGACCACTCCAGGCCGTTCTCGAGCGAAAAGCGAGCAAAGCCGGCATATCCCAGTAGCAGGCCGGCCAGCCAGGCCATCCCCAGGATGATCCAGCGGGCCTCGGCCCAGAACTGTCGCAGGTAGGAGGGTTTCTTGAACATGCGCTCACTTTTCCTGCAGGCGCCAGCGGGTAATTCAGACGCCGCCTGCCCCGAAATTCAGCGGATCAAGAGGGCATCCAGGCGCTCCTCCATCAAAGTCCCGTAAAGGGGCCCCTCTCCGAGATGGATCCAGATCAAGGCTCGGCCAGCACGGCGGAACAGTTCGACGGCCTCGCCGGTTCCTCCGGGACCGCGGGCCAGCTCCCCATTCCAGATAGCCATCAGCAAATTGCAGCGGACGGCCAGGAGTTGGTTGGCTTCCCGGTAGGCCAGCGGACGCGGCAGGTTGCTGGCTGGCGGAAGCACCGCGACCGCCTGTTGCCGCAGGGCGTGATATTCGCTGAGCGACTCGTCAGTCTCAAAATCCTTCAGGTATTCCGGCTCGGCGAGCGGCAGGACCACAATCAGGTCGGCCGGCAGGGACTGGACAAGCCTGCGGCTGAGAAGACGATCCGCTCCTTCTGCCAGGCAGGAGTAGACCTGATAAAACCAGCCGGGGCAGGCCGTCCGGATCCTCTCAACAGCCTTTTGAATGGCAGGCTCGAGAGAGGCCGTTTCGGTCAGGCAACGGTGGCCCGTCACAGCGATCCGGAGACAAGCGCCGGTCATGTTTCCTTCAATCCGACCTTCTCCAGCGCGTAGCCGGCCCTGGCCAGGATGACAGGGATGCCGCGTACCAGAATGCGGTCCTTCTCTCGTTCTTCTTCCGGTAGTTCATCCCAGGGCAGTAAGGCTTGATGCAGTTTACGGCCTTTGTCGGTCTTGGAGGCATATTTCCATCCGGCGGCCAGTTTGGCGGCCATCCAGCGCTCGTGCTCCCGCCGGGCAAGGACCTCGAGCTCCGCACCGGGGAAATCAATCGGCGGCTCGTTGCTGCGCGCCGGGCGCATGACGTAGCCAACCAGCGCCAGTTTGGCTGGAATATCGCGCACGTTCTGGCGGTTCTGGTCTTTTTCCTCTTCGGACAGGTCACGGTACGAGCGAAGAGACGAATGTGTCTTCTTTTCTTCATCTGTGACCGGTCCATAGCGGAATCCCTGGGCGCGCAGGTTGTCACAGAAGATTTCATGCGCCGCCTCCGCCAGCCGTTCGAGCAGGTCGCCTTCCAGCTCCAACTGCTGCATAAGGGCCAGAAATTCAGGGGCAACCACGTGCAGGTTCAACTGCTCCTCAGGCGGCAGGCTGGAACGCTGGTAGGCATTCTTACCAGACAGCGTGCTCATACTGACCAGCGCTTCCATCGAACGGACGCCATGCTTGTACTGGCTGACCAGCAGGAAGGCGCGCAACAGCCCGCTGTCAATCTGAACCGCTTTCTTCCCACCTTGATCGTGGATGATCTGAGGCACATTCCGCTCAAAGATCGAGCGCAGTATCAGCGCTCGACGGAGGACATAGTACGGGTCGTTCTCTAAACCGCCGATCGGATTGGGCCCCAGCACGTTGAGAAATCCCTTCAAGCGGCTGATAAAGTCGGGTAGTTTCAGCGCTCGTTGCTCGGCCGCACTCAACTCGCTCCCGAACTGGTCCATGGTGTGGCTGGTGCCGCCGGCGAAGACGAAGATACAGCGGCCGATTGGATGGACGATCTGTCCTTCCTGGAAGGCGCCGTCCTGCATGGGCGCCAGGAAATAACGCAGCCAGCCGAGCGGCTGGTCGTCCAGGGCCGTATCAAACTCGTCCCAGAAGACCAGCGGGATCTTGCCCGCCAGGCCAATGTCCCGCACCTGGTGAAAAGCATCCAGCAAGGCGTCGGGGTGGCGCATCTGGGAGATGTTGAAACTCAGCACGGCGATCTCGCCCACGACGGACTTGGCTACCTGTTCGACGCCGAACGATTTGCCGGATCCCGGCGGACCAAAGACGGCGATCGAGAGCGGCTTCTTCTGTGGCATGCGGCAGTATTCGGATATCAAACGCTGGATGCCGTTCAGGGCCTCAATCTCACGCCGGTCCACCGTGACCAGCGCCCCGAAGCGGCCGACCGGCACCTGGCGCAGGGCCGACTCGCTGCCTTCCAGGACGATCTGGCGAGCGACCAATTCAAGACTGGTTGTGAAGCGGTCTTCCAAGATGGTCCAGTAACCGCGCTGCAAGCGCGGTTTTTCGGGAGGGGGCGGTGCTAACAGGGAGCCGGCCGGGTCCTGGACGTCCGCTTCGGCCAGCGGCGTTGCCTGGCGGCTGATTTCCTCGGCGACCGCCTGGAGGGGGAAATGCAGATCGGCCTTTTGTGGGGGACTGCCGCGCCGGCCGTACCCTTCCCGGTGTAGCAAACGGGCTGCCGCGATGCCGGCCTGAATGCCCGGTCCAAAGTCGGGCGAGCCGGGGTCGAGAAGGATCTGGCGCACTACGGCCGCCGTCAGGCAGGTGGTGTAGCCCAGCATGTCGCCAGGGTAGGATCGCAACCAGTCGCCTTCCATACCGAAAGGATCGAAGAATAGGCGCGCCGCCACGTGCCGTCGGGCATCCTTGCTTAATAGGATGGCTCCCGCACAGTCGAAACTGACGATCAGGTAGGCAGCCCGAGTCAAGGAATTAACAATCGGGTTATAGGTCAGCTCCCAGACCACGTCCTGGGCGGTACGTTCCCAGGAGATATTTTTGCTGATGTGGATCGCAGTTGTGCGCAAGTCCTGGGCGGTGGTGACCACAACCAACCTATCAGCGTGTTGGCTGATCAGAGCATCCCAGAGTGGTGCCTGGGCAACCGGTTGGGCCATTTTGACGACAATCCAACCGGTATGCTCGGCCAGCGCGTCCGACCAAATTTCAGGCTGGTCGCGAAACCCCAGGTTAGCGTCATCCAGGACAATGAGATCAGCCTTGTTCGGGCCAGATTCACCCTTTTCCTTGCTGGATTGTTCGGGCTTATCCTGCCTCCATTCCAGTCCCAGAAAATGCTCGATCCGCCATGCATGTTTCTCGCGATCTAGGGGTGACTTGGAGCTATAGGGGAATGGTGCCCACAAAGTGTAGACATGATGAACGCCAGCATCCCCAGGCTGTATACTCTCTGGCAGCGGGTTGGTCCGGATCAAATTCCAGGACGGTCCTGTTGGCACGGTTGGCAGGATTACCTGGAGCAGGTCAGCAAGCTGGGCCGCGCCGCCCCGCTGCTGGTACAGGCGGGCTCCTCCGGCGAGCCTCCAGTCCTGTGCCATGCTACTGGGGCCCTGGTAGGCCTGCAACCAATCAACGGTGACATCTCCCGCCACAACAACGGTTCGATTTTCCTTCAGGGCCATGAAGATACCTCCTTTATTCCAATGCCCGGCTATGGGTGGCATTTATCGGCATCGACAACAGTGCAAGCAACAAAGCTGTCTTGGGAAGCGTCAACCTGGAGCAAAGAGTTTTATGGTCGAAGCCTGATTGCCTCTGCTATCTTCATCAAAACTCGCTCAACGGAGCATAACCTCTGGGGGAGAAGATTGCGATGCAACACATCTTCCACCTTCAGCATTCCCAAGTGTTATTTCCATGAATTCGACCCTCCGGAAATAAATGCTTACTTACCAGGCATCTATTGACTTTTACCTTGCTAAAGGAACACTTTCGGCCGCTTATGGCAACGCTAAGGCATTCCTTTATCAGCACGAGAATCAATAGGACGCAGACCGCGCAGGATCGCTAAGGTCTCCTCATACGTCGGTTCGTCCACCCAAACGGTTTGGAACCGCCTTGCCAGCGCGCCATCCGGTTCGATGTGCATGCGATACTCGTCCGTCGTTGTAGCGCCTATGCAGCGCAGGTCGCCCCGCGCCAGAGCCGGCTTCAAAATATTCGCCGCATCTAACCCGCTGGTACCGGCTGCCCCTGCCCCCATCAGGGTGTGAATCTCATCAATAAACAGAACCAGGTTTTTATCTTTACTGGCGATTTCGATGATCTCTTGCAGCCGCCCTTCAAATTCCCCGCGATACTTCGCCCCAGCAACGAGCGCAGTCATGGTAATCTCAACAAAATGCAGGTTGCGAATAGGCGCTTTGGCATCCTCCCGAACCGCATAAAGCGCAAGACCCTCAACAATAGCTGTCTTGCCAACGCCGGGGTCCCCCAAGAGGATAGGGTTGTTCTTACTGCGCTGCGTGAGGATGCGAGCAACTTCCTTTATCTCCTCGTCACGGCCAATGATTGGGCCAAGTTTGCCCTCCCTGGCCAGCGCAGTGAGATCGCGGCCATATTTTGAGAGAGGGTGAACCTTTTTGCCTCGCAAGTCTGCTTTTACGTCTGATGTGGGTTCCTCTCGTTGTTTCCCTATATCAGCAATCAGCTGTTCGCGCTGAATATTGAACTCATCAAACAGTGCTGAAAGAATTGGGCTTTCAAACTCGAGGCAGGCGGTCAGCAATGCTAGAATGGTTATTTGGCTTTTTGCATGTTGAGCACATGCACGCTCGGCTATTTCAAACAGTCTTCTTCCGCGTTTGCTTCTGTGCCCGCTAAACTCTCCCTGGGTTTCTTGGTTTTCTGAAATCAAGAAGCGCAGCCTGCGGCGCATTTGTTTGACGGGTATATTGTGGCGTTTCCAAAATTCAACCAGGTTGGCAATTTCTGTGGTTGCCTCGTAAGATTGATCACCAAGCATCTCTGGCGAAAGCATGTCACGATGTAAGACATCTTCCACCTTCAGCATTCCCAAGAAGATATGCTCAGGCTCAATCTCAATGGATTTGATGAACGTTGCTTCCGCCGCTGCAACCGACAAAACGACTTTTGAACCGGCTGTTATTTCCATGGGTTTGGCCCTCCGAAGATAATCTGCTCCGCTTCTAAGGAATGTTCAACAACACCTCTACCGGGATACTATATTTGGCTTGTAGTACGGCAATGGCACATCAGGTAGGATATCGAATGATTTCCGGCAATTTTGTGTTTCAAGCGGCTCCCATTCGCCTGCCCGGCGGTGACCACAAACCCATCCAGTACGGCAGAGGGGTTCGTCCCGCTGCCGGTGACAACGTGGTAGGCGTTGCTGCCCCGGATGTCGTTCCACGTCTCGGCGATGGAGTTGCCGTCGGTGTTGATATCGTTGCGGTCAATGTCGCCGCTGAGGATGGTGAGGTTGGTCTGCCAGTTGCGCTGGCTGCGGTCCGTCTCCGTCCCGGCAAAGCCGCCGTAGAGGGCGACGCCGTTCTTGAGGGTGAAGGTGGCCTCACGGTTGCCGGCCGCGCCGGGGTAATGCACGCCCGCCTTCACCCAGATCTCGTCGCCGCTAACGGCGTTGGTCAGCGCGGTTTGCAGCGTGCAGGCATTGGCCCAACTGGAGCAGTTGCCGCTGCCCTGCGGAGTGGGCGCAGCGTAGAGCACGCCGGGGTTGGCGCGCACGCTCGGAAAGGGAGGGAACAATCACCCCAGGATGAGTGAGAGTCCCACCAACAGGGGGGCAATCACTGCAGTCAAGAAACGCTTAATCTTGGCCATTTTTGTCCTCCTATTTGAGTAGGTGGGGCTATGCCCCTGAAAGGTTAAAGAACGGCCTCACTGAAGGGGGGAGTGAAATTGTAGAGATGAAAAACAGAACCACCAGGATCATCCATAGCCTTTTCTCCTGGCGCTTTGCCCAGGCCTGACGCACAACCCAGAGCATTGTCATCAAGAAGATGAGAAAAGGCGCCAACGAGACGTAACGCATCTTTTCCACATCCTGCCGCCAGTCAATGATCTGCAGAATGAGAGTAGCCAATGCGCTCACCAGCGCAACAATGCTGGCGACACTTTGAAAGATCTTTTCTAAAGAGTGCTTTTTCTCTTCCATCTTCCTCCTCGCTGATTGACTATGGCCCCCGACCACGCAGCGCCAGCGGCAGGTACACACGCGCCCCGCCGTACATCTCGATGTGCGCCTGGAGCACGCCGGGATGGCGGTAGAAGTAGCGCCAGATGAAGCCGGTCTCGTGGTTGACCAGGGCCAGGAACAGCCATTCCTGCGCCAGGGCGCTGTAGCGCGCGCTGCACTGGCCGTAATCGGGCGCGCCAGGCCGCGCCATCACCGCGTCGCGGAAGCCGTAGGGCGGCTCGTAGGCGCAGCCAAAGGTCGTGGAGATGGCCTGCAGGTTAGAGACGGCTTCCCCGGCCAGCGGCGTGATGAGCGCCAGGCCGGCGGCGTGGGGCGTCACCAGGCCCGGCCGGGTTTCGGGCGTCACGCCGGCAGGGACGGGCGGCGCGCCCTGCTGCACATAGCCGCCAAACCCCACATCGAAACAGTCAGAAAGGCCCCAGGCAGCATATCGCTGATTCCGAGCGTAGGCGATCTGTGCCTGCGTGGCCGGGACGAGGGTGTTGCGGCCATAGGACGTGCCCATCTCTCGGATAAAGAGCGCCGGCGCGGCGTAGGTGAAATAGGAGCCATCCCAGGCCATCTTTTCCACCGTGATGCCGTTGTATGCGCCGGGCGGCCCCGCCAGCGCGGCCAGGCTCAGCCGGAACTCCTCCGCGCTCAGGTCTCCCAGGGCGCGGGCGACAACGTTGATGATGCGGTTCTCGTTGGAGTAATAGTCGGCCAGCGCGCCGCCCTGTGGGTTCTCCACGTCGCCCCAGGAGAAGCGGTGACTGTCGGGATGGTACCAGAGCCGAAAGTCCATATCGGCCAGGATGGCCTCGGCCTTTTGCGCCATGGCTGTGTGGCCGTGCGCCTCGGCGTACTGGCGGATGGTGATGAGACTGGCGGCCAGCCAGGCGTTGTCCACCGAAGGGACAAGGTGGTTGTCGCCCGTGTTCGCCCCCACCACCGGCGGATTCCAGGCGATCCAGTACCATTGGTAAAAGACGCTCTGGTGGTAGGCGTTGGGACCGTGCGGCTGGTAGGCTTGCGAGCCGGTCTGCCCCAGGCGCGCAGACGGTCCAGGACGGCGGTTACCTCGGCGGCCGTTGCGTTCCACGTGGGGCTCCAGGGCCGGCCCAGGTCGTAGGCGGCCAGCCAGGCGAGCGCGTAGAGGCCGATCTCGGCCGGGTTGGCGTAATCGCCGCCGGAGATGGACGGCGACCACCAACTGTAGGGCAGGTGGTTCGCGGTGGACACATCGGCGCGGAGGTACGTCCAGGTGTCGCGGGCCAGGTCGTCCAGAAAGTCGCCCGTGACGGCAGTTGTGATCCCGGCAGAAGGCGAGAGGGGAGCAGTCAGGATGTTCCCGTTCGCCCATCCGCTCGCTCCACATCCCCACACCAGGCTAATGATGAGCCAGGTTGCCCGGCATACCTGTTTGAGTCCGACCCTCTTCACGGCATCTGCCTCCCTACTCACGGACGTATACCCGGTCCAGGACGATCACGCCGCTCGGGCTGGCAGTTGCGGCTGCAGAGTCATCTGCAACTCCCTCCCAAGGGTACTGTATGGCCAGTTCCGCCCAACGACCGGGCATCAGCCGCGCGCGGAGCGCTAGCGGAGCGCGTCGGCTGCATGCAATGTTGGGCGGGGGCCACGCCACAACCCGACCGACTTGAGCCTGCGCGCGCCTGCGCACTTCGCCGAGCCTGTGCCCGCCCGTTGCTGACGCTACCTGATGCTTGACACTCCGCCGACCGCGCCCGGAGCGCTCACCGACGGACCGGTCCCTTCTTGACCCCATGCGCTTCACCGACCGCGCATGGCGCTTATCGGTGCATTGTGCTCGGCTGGATATCAGCCGCGATCGAGCTGGAACCCACGCGCCGCCGAGACCACTGCCGGCTGCGCTGTGCGCTGTCGTCGGCGAACCGGCCCGTGTGCGCAACGCTGCGTCTCACCGACCGGCCTTGCGCCTGCCGCGGCCCGGCCCGGCGCTCCGTCTTTCGACGACCCGCCCAACGACCAAGCTCACCTGCCGTTGTGGAGCGCAGCGGAACAGCGGTCAGGTGCAGCGCCTTGTTAGCCATTAGATAACCTGCACAATTAGCGTATCATGCGGACGGCCCCCCTCCCCCATTGGGGTCAGGCACGGCCGTACCGTCGGAGTTGTCGGTTGACCAATCCTGCGACTGCCCGTACACAGGCCTGATGGTGCTTGCGATGTTCACAATCTATCTGACTCAGCGCGGCGTAGCTCCGCATCCGCCCAATCGTGTGTTCGACCGTGATCCGCCGCCGGGCAAACGCCTGGTTGAAGACCCGATCTTCCCGCGGGCGCTCCTTCCCGCGCGGTTTGCGCCGCGGCGTCACTCCCAGGCCCTGCGGATGCGCCTTGGCGAGCCCGACGTAGGCCAGGTCCCCGCCGACCCCGACCCCATCGGGCAGACGTCCGATCACCCCCGACTCCACCAGCACGGTCATGTCGGCGGTTGACCCCGCCACCCTCGCGCTCACGTCGCAGACCATCCCGGTCTCTTCATCCACCACGACCTGGCTTTTGAGGGTGTGCTGCTTTTTCTTGCCACTGTAATCTATCCGCCGTCGCCCGGTCGCGATGGCGTTGGACGCGCTGCTCAAAGGTATCGACCAGCACGATCAACTCGGGGGGCTCGGCCAGCAGGTCGTCGAGCGAGCGGCGTCGTTTGCGACCCGGATCGGGCATGCGCATGCGGTCCAGGCCGGAGGCTTCCAGGACGGGCAGTACGCGCAGGATGGCGCGCCGGGCGGTCCAATCAGGCATACCGAACAGGTAGCCCAAGACCTCGTGGGTCGGATAGCGGCGCAGCCAGATGACGGTGAGCAGGACCTGGTCGCGCTCGGAGAGCGTATAGGGCCGACCGGCACCTGGGGCGCGGCGACGCTGCGGACGGGAGCGGCGGTCGCGATCGGCGCTGATCAAGCGCGGCAGGACATCCGCCAGCAGGTCCTCAAACTCGGGCAGGGTCAGGCCGGTCATCGCCTTGAAGATCGTGGGATGCTGGCACAAGCGCTCGTACTGCATAATCGTGGCGGAGCCTCTCACAACGAGATTACACGCGGCGGATGCACGCCCAGTATACTCGAACTTGGTTAATTGTGCAGGTTATCTACCATCTACCGTCGTCATCAATAGGGGAGAAGAGGGTATCGACTTTTACCATATCTCAATCTGAACCGAGTGTCAATCCACAGACACTTATTGGAATAACTCACCTTACGCAGCAAGTTGAGCGGGATGGAGTTCCCGCAAAGCAGCGAAGGCAGATTGGATGGCGCGCACATACAGTTTGGACTTGAGTGCAAAGTGATTGCGTTTGGTGTCGCCTTTGAGCAGTTCGAGTTTGATATAACCGCACAAAGCCGCAAAGAAATGATTGGTTTGAGTCGGCACGGTTCGGGTGGGTGACTGCTCCAACGAAGCATTCTGTTTGAGCGACTGGTGATCGGGTTCCACGTTCCATCGTTTTTGCTAGATTGCGGCCATCCCGTTACCGTCCACGGTGGTATCGCTGGTGACCAGATCCTGAATGCCTGTCGAACCATCTTCGTTGGTGCAGACGGGCTTGATCAGAAGGAGCGCAAACGCAACGCCTTCCAGATACACTGTGACCGGTTTCATCGGCTCCAACTCCAGCGTGTCCACTCGCCGGTAACGTCCCTGCTGCTTGGCAGACACACGCAACGCCACTTTGCGCTTGCCTTTGCGTGGCATGACGAACTCCTTTTTGCGTGTGATGTTGACACAATTCATGTTCTCCGCAGCAGCAAACCAGATATCGTTGAGCGCAGAGCGGAACGGAATCTGGTTTTTACGGCTTGTTGCAAGAGGTCGCGGGACATTGCATTCTTGGTTTTCTCGGCGCGGCGCTTTTCCTTCCCGTCCTTCGGGTCGGTGGAGCGTTTGGTTTGGCGAACCAGTTCCAACCCAACGGGCAACGCCACTCCCCGGCGGTGATATCAGCAGGTGACAAAGTGGATGCCCTTGACCGTTCGTTGCTGAGAAGGATCAGAGTGCCAGCAAACAATAGCGTTTTCATCGGTGTATGGTTTCTCGGCACTGCTGTCATCCACAATGATGACACCATCGTCACGCTCAATCTGGCGCACGTGCGGTTTGGCAACCCGCCATACATCCGCAGCGGTCTGCTCGGGGCCTGCCAGCAACCGTTGCCCTTGATCATGGCTGATTTCGCCATCCAACAGGGCAGACAGCCCGGTCGCCGTGGTTTGCCCGAAGGCGCGTATCAGATAATCGCTGTACCGGTCAAAGAGGTTGCCGTTTTTCATGCACCAAGTTTACTCCAACTGCGTAAGGTGAGTTTTTAAGTTGGGCACGCTCCTCGTCACTCAATTGAACGATATAGTTGCGGTTCATGGCTTTCACCTCCAAACCATGAAAACACCTTTGAAGGTAAAAAGCCACGAAGTAAAACTATCATGGTTGACAGAGTACTAGTGAGTACATGGAGTTGCAAAGAGAGTGCCATCGTGGTACATGTTCGCCATACCATAAATTGGCCAGAATGCTACATCGAACGCGAGCCCTATACTGGTATTGAACATCTCTGGCTCTACAAACTCGCCTTGCTCTCTGAGGGTTGCATGGCACTTTGCGAGTTCAGCGCTCCATTTCGCGTGAAAACTCAAACCCAGTGCCAGATATGCAATCAAGACCAGGGTAAATGCAAGGAGTACAATCTTTCCGGTGTTCATTTTCATCCGTTACCTCACGAGATAGAATATGGGAGCAGCCAGCTCAATTGACGTTTGTCTGCTACAAGGCTAAAGCTTCAACGTCCAGGCCCATATACATGCCACCAGTAGACATACGCAGGCCAATCCGGATATGACCAAGGCCCTGAACGATACACTTCCGGGTTTGGCTCTCCACCGGGTGAGCCTGTGTAATTTTGCTCTCTAATAGTGGTGAGCCCTACGATGAAAGCATGGTCCCTATATGTGCCCCACCCACACAAGAGAGGCTGGTACGTTTGTGGCCTTGTCCATCCACCTCCAGTATAGTCTGGCGGCCATGTCTCGTGGTATCCCCAGCTACGTAAAGTTGCAGCGGGATCTGAGACATTCCCATGGGTGACCCAGGGCCCATTTGTGCTGGGTTTCGGATTGGGATAGTACCCGCACACAACGTGTGAAGCCCCCGGCACTCCCAAAGGTTCGGTCGCTTTGGCAAAAAGATCGGCATCATTGAGCCTCTCTTGGGCACTTTGTCTGGCTGCATCAAGCCAGAATTGCCTCAAATCAGGATAGCGATCAGCCTCGACCGAAACTTGCATAACTTGAACAGTATCTCCTTTGAGTTGGGCTTGTTTGACCCCGACGATCAACTCATTTGTAGCCGCAGCAACTTGCTCACCTAACCGGATAGCAGGCTCCGAGAAACCATATTGCTTTGCTAAGGCAGCATTGAAGGTAATGCCACGCTCATAATCGCCTTGCAAGATCCCAAGAGCATGAAAACGAGCCAAGTCGGCTGCGAGCTGGCCAAAATTGTTCCCAGGCGCCCCTGCAAGAGCCGAGGCGGGTATTGATATTGCTGTCAGTACCGCTACCGACAAAAGCGATAACAAGAAAATTCTAATTTTCATTTTCGACCTCCTAGTAAAGTTTGAAACAGCTTCTATGAGCTGGCTGCCGCCCAACGGCCTGCGCTTCACCTGCGCCGCGCAGCGCAGCGGAGCGGCGTCAGGTGCAACATCCCTCGACGGCTGAGCCGTCGTTCCTCCAGGGGGAAACAGGGGCGCGGCTCCCAATCCACAGCATACTCAAAAACGGCAGGCACGCAAGCCGTACAATTCGCATTGGCGCAGGCGCAAGCCGCCCGAGCTGCAACCCTTCGGTAGGCTCAGGGCAGGCGTGGTTTCCGGCTGCGATGATTTGTCCATTGGCGGCGCCCCAGGCGACCCCGTTCAGGAAGCTATCTCCCCTCCCCATGCAGCCGGGCCTGCCGAACTTCAAGCAGGAGGTCCCCTCATGAGCAAACTCGATCAACCCAAGGCACAACTGGCAGAAGCCCGTCCCTTCGCTTCGATGACCCGCCTCAACCCGAACGCCGCCGGCGTGGACATCGGCGCCCGCGAAATCCTGGTCTGCGTACCGGGAGAAGCGAACACCCAGCTGGTGCGCTCCTTCGGCGTCTACACCCCCGACCTGCAGACAATCGCCGCCTGGCTGAAAGAACACCACATCGAGACGGTCGCCATGGAAAGCACCGGCGTCTACTGGATCCCGCTCTTCGAGACCCTGGAAGCGGCCGGTTTTCGCTGCCATCTAATCAGCGCCCGCTCCCTGCGGCGCATCCCCGGACGCAAGAGCGACGTGCTGGACTGTCAGTGGATACAGACCCTGCACAGTTACGGCCTGCTGGAGAGTTCCTTCCGTCCCGAAGCCGACCTGGTGGCCCTGCGCACCCTGCTGCGTCACCGCGCCCAATTGCTCGAGCATCGCGCCCCGCACATCCTCCACATGCAGAAAGCCTTGCTGCAGATGAACATCCGCCTGCCGCAAGCCGTCAGCGACGTGACCGGTGAGACCGGCTTGCGCATCCTGCGCGCCATTGTGGCAGGCGAGCGCGACCCGCACAAACTGGCCGCCCTGCGGGACTATCGCTGCAAGAAGGACGAAGCAGAGATTGCCCAAGCCCTGACCGGAACCTGGCGCGAGGAACATCTCTTCGTCCTCAAGCAATCCCTGGAGATGTACGACTTCTACACCCGCCAGATCGAAGCCTGCGACGCCGAAATCGAGCGCGCCTACGGGCAGGTTCGTTCGCACGACGACGGCTCGGACGATGACGACCTGCCGCCGCTCCCCGACCACAAGCGCAAGAGCCACAGCAAGAACGCCCCCCGCCGGCAGGGGGACATCCGCAAGCATCTCAAACGCATCTGCGGCGTGGACGTGGCCGCCATTCACGGGCTGGGGGTCTCGCTGGCTCAGCAGGCCGTCATGGAGACGGGAACCGACATGTCCAAGTTCCCCACCGAAAAACACTTCTGCTCCTGGCTGGGGCTGGCCCCCAAGCGGGAAATCTCCGGCGGCAAGGTGTTGCGCAGCGCCACGCTCAAAACCCGCAACCGCGCCGGGCAGACCTTTCGCAAGGCAGCCGCCTCGGTCATGCGTTCGGACTGCGTCTTCGGCGTCTTCTATCGGCGGATGAAAGCCCGTCTCGGCCCGGCCCAGGCGGCGGTGGCCACGGCGCACTTCATTGCACGGGTGTACTACCGCATGTTAAAGTACAAAGTCGAATACCAACCTGCCAACGTGGAGGCCTACCGGCAAAAATACCGCCAACAACAAGTGAAATCCCTGCAAAGAAAAGCCGCCCGCTTAGGTTTCCAGCTCACCCCGGCCTGAAAGAGCTGTTTCCCAGAAAGCGCGGGTTAGCCCGCTATTGTAAGAGAGAAGCCTATTTTATGCAGATTTTGGTGCTTCGGTTTGGAAAACGCTTCGCCTCAGGCTCTATTTCGCTATCACTGATTTGATATTCACTCTTCTCAGGTATATTATCCTGTGCTAATAACAGCTCGGACAAGCTGACTACAGCTAAGCCTTTATCTCGAAGCATCGGTAGAATAGTCTCAAAATTCACGATATCTTGGTATCGAATATGGAAGATGACAATATCACCACCTTGAACCAAATCTACTTCACGGTAACCTGTTCTATGCGCTATACTCCAATTTGCAGACCACATAACAATAATAAGACTGTTCTCGCAACATATCCGCAGAAAATTGCTGCTTATGTCTCCATAGGGAGGACGGGCAAATTTCACGTTCGCAGGATGCCCCAATACACTATGAAGCGTTTCTTTCCACTTGCCAAAGTCGGCAGTGGATTGCCAATAATCCAAATTAGACGGCATTTCGTGATTATAGCCATGATAGCCAATCTCATGGCCTTTATCCAGAAAGCGTTTCCACAAGTGAGGATCCTTTGAAGATGTATTCCTCAGCGCAATTCCCGTTGGGAAAAAAGTCACCTTGGCCGAACTGTTAGCGTCAAGAATGCCTTCCATGGAAATGAGCAAGTCATAGGAGTAGCAGTCGTCAAATGTCAGCGCAACTGCTCTTTTGCTCCTTTGCCCATGCCATACTATGGGCGCACATAAGTCAAATAGCGGCCTTGCGAAAGGATAAATCATCGTTGACAATGTTAGCTTTAAGAAATCTCGACGCGATATATTAGACATATTGCACTTTTGTGCAAGCGGGCTAACGATTTGCGGCTTAGCCGCCCCGCGAAGCGAGGGAGCGAAGCGACCGAGCGGAGCGGGGTCGGCTACAGCCGCGTGTTGGGCTGCATTCTATACGACATTCAGCACAAGATATGAGGCTCGTTGCTCAAGTAGGCGCAATTGAATCGCCCTTTCAACGGGATAATTTGTAATGACCAATTCCGTGATTTTGCCACGTTTCGCGCCATTGCAATTGATGGCACGGTTTGCTAATACTTCATCTACAGTAAAGTAGGGCAAACTATAAAGAGCTCGGATGGTTTGGGTATCTGAGTTGGAGAGCATAACGTACACTTTGTTTGTGCTCAGCTTGACACAGACATCGCGTAAGCGCTCTTGGTCAGACAGCCCAAAGCCATTTGCGTGATATGACGTGAAATTGGCTGTCTGCGATAGGGGCACATATGGCGGATCGAAATACACCCAATCGCCTGGGGCCACTCTGTCCAACACCGTTTCGAATGGCGTACACAGAATATCAACATCTTGCAATGCCTGAGAAACTGCGAGCAGGTTCTCTTGGTCTAAATACTTTGGAGACTTGTACCGTCCAAACGGAACGTTGAATTTCCCTTGGCGATTAACGCGATACAAGCCATTGTACCCTGTCTTGTTCAAATAGATCATGCGAGCTGCTCGCTCCGGGAGACTTAACTGCCAGGGGTCTTTTTCGCGAACCTCATAATAAAACTCTCGTTCATGAGGAAATTCGGAAAGAAGTCTGATGACCTCTGAAACGCAGTCACGAATGGCTAGGTATGTATCAATAAGTTCAGCGTTAAGATCGGAGAGAACCGCATGCCGTATTCTCTGCTCACGATATAAGCGAAAGAATAGGGCGCCGCTTCCTACAAAAGGCTCGTGGTAGACGTTAAACACAAGCGGTATGCGTTCCAATAACGCATCTGCCAATTGCGTCTTACCACCAGCCCATTTTAGAAACGGTCGCGGAACAGGCAAATTGCTCATGCTACAACCCAAAGTATAAGCGCAACCACTCCTCAAGCTCCCCATACCAAACCACTTTGCCGGTGGACATCAGGTAGCCTTGCATATTGGAAGAAAAGCCCTCCCCATCTATAACTACAATACCAGGGATCGGCCAATGAGCAATATCTTGGGTAGTGTTCCTTTACAATTGAGATAATTGCTGGCATACTATCAGCAGAAAACCATCTCACTCGGAGGTGAGTCGTGAAGCTGATAGTATGCCTGACCATATTGTCATTGATTATGCCGTTTTGGTCAACTGACCATGCCAACCTGAGGGCGAGCACGGAGCCAGAAGGCCACGTGGACTGTTTCAGTCCAATCGTGCTTGACCAATTTCAGAGAGGCCATTCGCCGGCTGCGTCCTGGTGTGACGTGGATATGTGGGCGGAAAGGGTTCTTCCGCCGTGCCGACGGCGACGACGCACACTTCGGCGTTGGCGCAAGCACGCTCCAGCCAAGCCGGAGCGATTACTGCGCAGGTTTCGGCGCTGGCGCACGTCATGGCGGCGTCTGTGGCGACAGTGGCAAGGGTTGATGAATGGCACGCAGCAGGCCCCAAAGCCCGCTGCGTCCGCTACACTCACCGCTTGTGAGGGGGAGGAAGGCCCGTCAGCCATTGTCAGTGACGTCAGCCCCCAGGCCTGCAATTCTCCAACACCGGCGCTCGCCGCGGGAGAGGCCCATGCGCCAGCCAGGCGCGGGCCAGGGCGTCCCCGCACCATTCCCACCGCTCAGCGGTGTTGTCCAAATGAGGCATGCCCGGCCTATGGCCGCTTCGGGGATGACCCGCTCCACGACATTGTGGGCTACGGCACCTACACCACCGCCCACGGCGAGGTGCGCCAGATGTACCTCTGCCGTGTATGCCGGCGGCCCTTTTCGGAAACCGCCGGCACCCCCTTCTTCGGCCTCAAGACGCCGGTGCAGACGGTCTGCATCGCCTTGCAGGAATTGGCCGAGGGGTTGGGGATACGGGCCGTGGCGCGCATCCACGGCGTGAAGCCCGAAGTCGTGCTGGAGTGGCTGAAGAAGGCCGGGCAGCATTGCCAGGCGCTCTCGGAGTGCCTGCTGCGTGACCTGCACGTGACCCAGGTGCAGTTGGACGAGTTGTGGACCTTCGTGCGCAAGAAGGAGCGCATGCTGAAGGCGTGGGAGCAGTTGCACAGCGAGTGGGGTGACACCTGGGTGTGGGTGGCCTTCGACCCGGTGCACAAGTTGGTCCTCGCCGTACTGATCGGCGAGCGGGAAGAGGAGGAGGCCGTAGGGTTGCTGGCGCAGTTGCGCACCCGCTTGGCCGAGACCTGCCTGCCGTTGTTGATGAGCGATGCGCTGCCTCACTACATCCGGGCGGTCTTGCAGGTCTTTGGGGTGTGGATTCAGCCCCAGCGCAAAGGACAGCGCGGTCCCTTCCCCAAGCCCCGCCAGGTTCCGCCGGAGGGGCTGCAGTACGCCACGGTGCACAAGAAGCGGGAAAAGGGCCGCGTGGTCTCGATCACGACCCAGATCGTCTACGGAAACAAGCACAAGATCGAGACGCTTCTGGAGTCGCTCGGCCAAAAGATCAACACGTCCTTCGTCGAGCGAGTCCATCTCACACTGCGGCATCTGGTCAGCCGCCTGCACCGCAAGACGCTGTGCTTCTCCAAGAAGCGGAAATACCTGGTTCACCATCTGCACCTGGCGCTGGCCTATTACCACTTTGGGAGATATCATGCCGGCCTGCGGGTCAAACTGCCGGAGCCGATTCCGACGCGGGGCAACGGCTCACCGCAGAAGTGGCAACAGCGCACGCCGGCGATGGCGGCCGGGCTGACGGACCACAGGTGGTCTATGGAGGAGTTGTTGATGTACCCGGTGTCTGTAGCGCCGGGATAGACGCCGCATAGCCTCGCCCTATAGTTCGCCGGTTCACGCGCTCAGGGCTCGCGTTGCTTGCAGCGCGGGGATAACACGATTTTTAACTCGTTTGGTAAGGTGCTTCCAGATGCCCGGCCGGGCATCCAGATGGCTCTTTCACCATTTATCTCAACGGTCGAGGAACATTACCGAAATTCCCACTACTTAACTGTAAACCCCCTCTTGGCAAGCCATCGGCGTCTATTCCCCACCCGTGTGAAAATACATACATATATTCTATTTCACGCTTCTCACTCCCGGCAATGGCTGCAAATATGTCGGCGTCGGTACTTACTGCCATCAACAGGATATCTCCTTCGACGTACCCTGCTTCCAACGCCATTCGATATTGAGTCTCGGCGGCAGCCCTAAAGGAATTGGTGTTATCGTAAGTGCCGTATACGATGATAACTTTTTCCAAGCCATAGGGGTCGATGAATGTGACAGGATTGTTCTCGACATAAGAGTAACGATTGAGCGATTGAGGATTTCCAGGCTCAGGCACGGTCGGGTCTGGACTGATAAACCGTCCCAGCTTGGGGTCGTAATATCTCGCCCCCATGTAGATCAGGCCGGTACTGCTATCGTAACGGTGCCCGGCAAACCCAAAATCGGTCGGCATACCGCCCGAGCCTGTGATGCTCTGAGCATCGCTGTTCTCGCTTCTTCTGCTGAGAACAACGCCGTTCGGCAAATCGTGGCTCTTGTGGAAACTGGCAAGCACGACACAGCCGTTGCCTGGCTGTCTGTCGCCGCCTGCTCCATCCGCTACGGTGGAACTGGCTTGTGAGCCATACACTTCGTCCAGGCTATCGCCGCGAGCGATAGCGAATTCCTCTACCGACACCATACGGCCATCGTTGCTCAACACATAGTCAGTGCTCTGAAGAACACGTCCCGATGGATCGTCCGGGTCTGCGACGCCTTCATACAAAACTCCCTGAAACCAAAAGCGATCTCCTGCCTGGAACGTGCCCGCCCGATTGTGGAACAGGTGCCGGTTGTCCTGATCCACGAACCGTACCAGGTCTTCTGGCTCAGGCCAGCGCGAGTTGTACGGCTCGAACGGTCGGTCGGCCTCGGCCAGATTCGCTGCGTTCGCCTCTACACTCAGATTCACGCGCACGCGACCTTCCGGGTCTACATCATAGAAACGGCCGTCGAATAGAAACTCCACTCCCCAAGGAACTGCGCCGAATGATATCGGTTGCCAACCGGTGTCGCCGCCGCCGGTGTAGACCAACACTTCGGTGTCGGGATAAAAATACGGGTAGGGAGACGTAACGTTTGCATCGTCATTTCCCAACGCCGGAGCCGTCGGTATGGACAGAGGGGAATGCAACGCGTCATCTGCCGTGTCACCGTCCAACGGGCGCATAGCGGTTGCCGGAATGGATTGAAATATGACCACGGCGACGACGGGCGCAATCAGAACGATGGGTACTATGAACGTCCAGGCAGATGAACTGAATCCGCTGCGCCGCTTTGACAACTGTTGTCGGCTAGGTGATGTTCGTGCAATGTTGTGATTCTTTCGATTCCTTTTTCTGTTTTGGGAACTCATGACGATGCTCCTTTCGTTGATTGGTTGTTTGAGCCTACCACTATGGCAGTGGCGTGCTAACGGATAGCGGCTGAGCGGCAGCGCCGAAGGCGCTGTCCGCTCCAGCCGCAGGTTGGGCGGGCCTCTGACCGCCCATTGCCACGAAGGGTAGAAAACTCCCTACCGGAGCGCTGGGGATAACCTTC